>WPCJ01113929.1_pt1 | contig 303533 bp, 265 predicted proteins | sample 5399831 | NCBI WGS metagenome assembly WPCJ01 (sample SAMN12869470, study PRJNA574797) | sludge metagenome | isolation source: wastewater treatment of pH10 | place: China:Beijing | collected 2019-05-20 | reverse complement strand
TCCCCCCCCGGGCGGGGGGGGGGGGGGGCGGCCGCCCGTGGGGGGGGGGGCCCCCGCCAGCCTCGCAGCGACTCTTGCCGCCCCCTCCACCACCCTTCGGGCGGTCCCCCCCCCCCGCCACGCGGGGGAGGATCCGGAGAGGCCGGCGCCCTATCTCGGCGCAGGCCCCGTCGATTCCCGCAGCACCAGTTCCACCGGCCAGAGTTCGTGGATCGAGGCCGGCGGTTTGCCGTCCTGCATCTGCAGCAGGAGCTCGGCGATGCGGGCGCCGGCGGCGCGGATCGAGGAGCGGGTTGTCGACATCGAGGGGACCATGTTGTCGGCGTTGAGATAGGGGAAGACGTCGTCGTGCGCGATCATCGACACGTCCTTGCCCAGTTCCAGCCCTGCCAGCCTGATGGCGCGGAACACCCCGAGCGCCGTCATCATCGAGCCGGCGAGGAAGGCGGTGGGGCGGGGGCGTCGTTCGAGGAAGGCCTGAGCCAGGCGGAAGCCGTTCTCGTCGGTGAAGCGGCCGCCGCCGATCAGCTGCGGATCGGGGGTGAGGCCGCGCGCCGCCATGGCGCTGCGGAAGCCGCGGTCGCGGTGGATGGCGAAGGTCTGGTCCTCCGGCCCGTTGATCATGGCGATGCGGGTATGGCCGAGGTCGAGCAGGTGGCTGGTGGCGCGGCGGAAAGCGCCTTCATTGTCGATGTCGAGCCAGGCATGCGGGATCTTCACGTTGTCGGCGCGCCCATGCATCAGGAAGGGCATGCCCAGTTCGGTGAGCGCCGCGATGCGCTCGTCATTGGGCGTCGGGGCCGACAGCACCAGCGCATCGACGCGCTTGCTGGCGACGAGGCGGCGGAACACCGGCACTTCGTCGTCGGCGTCGATCGGGGTGACGACGATATCGATGTCGTGCTGGGCCATGCGCTCGCTGATGCCGGACAGGAACTCGGCGGTGTGCGGGCCGAAATGCAGTGAACGCTGCAGCGGCAGGGTGACGCCGATGGCGCCGGAGCGTCCGGTGGCGAGGCGACGCGCGCTGACATTGGCGCGATAGCCGAGGCGGCGGGCCGCCTCGCTGACGCGTTGGCGGGTCGCCTCGTTGACCTCCGGGAAGCCGTTCAGGGCACGGCTGACGGTTGTCTGCGACAGCCCTAGCTCCGCGGCCAAGTCTTTGAGTTTCATCACCAAATTCGTATCGCGCCCACTGCGGCGCGCGGTGGTGTTCCACTCGCGAACCAAGCCCCGAAGCGGAGCTTACAGCCGGACGCCCTCCTCACCAAGATCGGCATTCAAAGCGATTTGAGAAGCAAACGCAAGGCGGTTTGAAAAGCCGGCGCAGGGGCCGTCCGGCACTACCATTTCTGATGATCGTACCTCAGTCGCTTTTGCGACGGTTTCCGGGCGTTAACAGGTCTCTGTTTGCAACATATTGAAATATAACACGTATCCGGCGCGTCGATTATGGCGTTAAGAAATGACGGGCGAATCCTGCTTGACAGCATTTGACCCCTCTGGATAGGTTTGACTCAAAGCGCTTTGGATAACTTTTGCGGGGTGGATAGCCCCCGGTCCTGGCGTTTTGGTGGGAGGAACTGACTGCCGATCTGCGCCGCAAGGCGTCGATCGCGTTTGGCTGCCTCCCGGTCATGTCTGTCCTTTGGGAGGAAGAATAATGAAGATGAAGTCCTTGATGCTCGGCCTGCTGGCCGGCGTGTCGGCCGTTGCGACGGTCCAGGCCGCCGATCTGCAGATCGTGCTGGGCGACACCGGCACCGGCCTGCAGTTCCTGCAGGGCCAGATCGAGCGCTACCAGGCCGCCAATCCGGAAGACAAGGTGACGATCGTTCCGATGCCGTCGTCGACCTCCGACCAGTTCGGCCAGTACAAGCTGTGGCTCGCGGCCGGCAACACCGATATCGACGTCTACACCACCGACGTGATCTGGGCGCCGCAGCTCGCCGATCACCTCACCGACCTGACCGAGGCGACCAAGGACATCATCGGCGGGTACTTCCCGGCGATCGTCGAGTCGCAGACCGCCAACGGCAAGCTCGTGGCGCTCCCCTCGTTCACCGACGCTCCGGCGCTCTACTACCGCAAGGACCTGCTCGAGAAGTACGGCAAGTCCGTGCCCAAGACCTGGGACGAGCTGGCGGCGACCGCCAAGGAAATCCAGGACGGCGAACGCGCTGCCGGCAACAAGGACATGTGGGGCTTCGTGTGGCAGGGCAATGCCTATGAAGGCTTGACCTGCGACGCGCTGGAGTGGGTCAAGTCGTCGGGTGGCGGTCAGATCGTCGAGCCCGATGGCACGATCTCGATCAACAACGAGAAGGCCGCTGCGGCCATCGACCGGGCCAAGGGCTGGGTCGGCACCATCTCGCCAGATGGCGTCCTCGCCTATGGCGAAGAGGAAAGCCGCGGCGTGTGGCAGCTGGGCAATGCCGTGTTCATGCGCAACTGGCCGTATGCCTATGGCCTGGGCAATGGCGCGGACTCCGCCGTCAAGGGCAAGTTCGACGTGACGACCCTGCCGATCGGCGCCGAGGGCGACACTCCGGCGGCGACGCTGGGTGGCTGGAACCTCGCCGTGTCGAAGTACTCGCCGGACCAGGAAGCCGCCATTCGTCTGGTGAAGTTCCTGTCGTCGCCGGATGAGCAGAAGCGTCGTGCCATCGAGCAGACCAACCTGCCGACGCTCGTTGCGACCTATGACGATCCGGATGTGGCCGCCAAGGCGCCGATCATCCCGCTGTGGAAGGACGTGTTCCTCAACGCGGTGCCGCGTCCGTCGGGCCCGACCGGTCTCAAGTACAACGAGGTGTCCTCGCTGTTCTGGTCGGCCGTGCACGACACGCTGTCGGGCAACGGCACCGGCGCCGAGAACCTCGAAGTTCTCGAAGCCAAGCTGACCGAGCTCAAGGGCGACGCCTGGTAACGCGACTGGACTATCCGGCACGGGCGGCGCAGGCTGCCCGTGCCTTCTATCTCTGCAGCAGGGGGAGCCGATGACCGCTGAAGCCACAGCCGGTACCGTCGTTCGCACGCAGCCACAGATCCAGTCCGAGCTGATGAAGTCGCGCGTTGCCGCGGCCATGTGGTTCCTGGTGCCGATGCTGGTGGCACTGGCCATCGTCGCCGGCTGGCCGCTGCTCAGAACGATCTATTTTTCGCTGACCAACACGTCGCTGAACAACCTTTATGGCGGCGACTTCGTCGGCTTCAAGAATTACCTGAGCTGGACCACGCTGAAAAGCGGGCGCACGGTATTTTCAGGGCTCCTGGTCGATCCGGCATGGTGGAACGCGGTCGGCAATACGCTGCGCTTCGCCGTCATTTCGGTGACGCTCGAGACCGTTATCGGGATGATCGTGGCGCTGGTGCTCAACGCCGAGTTCAAGGGGCGCGGCATCGTCCGCGCCGCCATCCTGATCCCGTGGGCCATCCCGACGATCGTCTCGGCCAAGATGTGGTCGTGGATGCTGAACGACCAGTTCGGCATCATCAACGACCTGTTCCTCAACCTCGGCATCATCAACCAGAAGGTCGCCTGGACGGCCACGGCCGATACGGCGATGACCGCGGTGCTGATCGTCGACATCTGGAAGACCACGCCCTTCATGGCGCTGCTCATCCTCGCGGGCCTGCAGATGGTGCCCAAGGATGTCTATGAGGCGGCCAAGATCGACGGCGTGCACCCGGTCAAGGTGTTCTTCAAGGTGACGTTGCCGCTGGTGCGGCCGGCGGTGATGGTGGCGGTGATCTTCCGCCTGCTCGACGCCATGCGCATCTTCGACCTGATCTATGTGCTGACGCCGAACAGCAAGGCGACCAAGACCATGTCGGTGATCTCGCGCGAGAACCTGTTCGATTTCGACAAGTTCGCCTACGGCTCGGCGCAATCGACGCTGCTGTTCCTGATGATCGCCGTGATGACCGGGCTCTATATCTGGCTGGGCAAGGTCCGGTTCGACGGGGGAGACCGCTGATGACCATGGACCTATGGGCGATCATCAAGCGCGTCGCGTTCTATGCGCTGGTGCTGTTCATCGTGGTGGTGGCGGTGTTCCCGTTCTACTACGCGATCCTGACCAGCTTCAAATCCGGCACCGACCTGTTCCGGGTCAGCTACTGGCCGACCTCGTTCTCGCTCGACAATTATGCGGCAGTGCTGAACGTGGGCGACTTCCCGCGCAACGTGCTGAACTCGATCTTCGTCGCTTCGGTCACGGTGCTCTTGGCGCTGTTCCTTGCGGTCACCGCCTCGTTTGCGCTGAGCCGCGTGCGGTTCCGGGGCAGGGGGCTGATCCTGATGACCATCCTCGCGGTCTCGATGTTCCCGCAGATCGCGGTGCTCGCCGGCCTGTTCGAGGTGATCCGCTTCCTCGGCATCTACAACACGCCGTGGGCGCTGATCTTTTCCTACACGATCTTCACGCTGCCGTTCACCGTGTGGGTGCTCACCACCTTCATGCGCGACCTGCCGATCGAGATCGAAGAGGCGGCCATCGTCGATGGCGCAACGCCGTGGGTGATCATCACCCGGGTGTTCATGCCGCTGATGTGGCCGGCGCTGGTGACGACGGGGCTGCTCGCCTTTATCGGGGCGTGGAACGAGTTCCTGTTCGCCCTGACCTTCACCTCGTCGAACGCGACCCGCACCGTGCCGGTGGCCATCGCGCTGCTGTCGGGCGGCACGCAGCATGAAATCCCGTGGGGCGCGATCATGGCGGCGTCGGTGATCGTCACCGTACCGCTGGTGATCCTCGTCCTCGTCTTCCAGCGCAAGATCATTTCCGGCCTGACCGCCGGCGGCGTAAAGGGCTAAATCCATGGCGCATATCGAACTCAAGAACATCAAGAAGTCCTTTGGCCTCGTCGATGTGATCAAGGGCGTCGATCTCGAAATCTTCTCGGGCGAGTTCATGGTCTTCGTCGGCCCGTCGGGCTGCGGCAAGTCCACGCTGCTGCGCCTGATGGCGGGGCTCGAGGACATCACCTCGGGCGAGATGACCTTCGATGGCACGCTGGTCAACGCGCTGGCGCCGTCGAAGCGCGGCATCGCCATGGTGTTCCAGTCCTACGCGCTCTACCCGCGCATGAGCGTGCGGGAGAACATGTCCTTCGGCCTGCGCATGGCCAAGACACCCAAACCCAGCATCGACGCCAAGGTGAGCCGTGCGGCGGACATGCTGCAGATCAGCCACCTTCTGGACCGGCGCCCCGACCAGCTCTCCGGCGGCCAGCGCCAGCGCGTCGCCATTGGCCGGGCGCTGGTACGCGATGCGGATGTGTTCCTCTTCGACGAGCCCCTGTCCAACCTCGATGCACAGCTGCGCAATGAACTGCGTGTCGAGATCAAGCGCCTGCACCAGCAGATGCAGAACACGACCATGATCTACGTCACCCACGACCAGATCGAGGCGCTGACGCTGGCCGACCGCATTGCCGTGATGAAGGATCAGAAGATCCAGCAGCTCGGCACCCCGGCAGAGATCTATCACCATCCGGCCAATCTCTTCGTGGCCGGCTTCGTCGGCAGCCCGCGCATGAACTTCATCGAAGGAACGGTGCAGCCGGGTGACGGCGCGCCCGTTTTCACTGCACCGGGCATCCTCCAGCCGTTGAGCCAGTACCGCTTCCGCGAGCCGGTGCGTGCGCCCATGCCCGCAACGCTGGGCGTGCGGCCGGAGCATGTGCGCGTCAATACCCCCGATGCCCAGCCGGGCTTCCGCGTCGATCTGCTGGAGACCCACGGCGCCGACAATCTGATGTGGTGCGCCAATGACAGCCTGTCGCTGCAGATCCGCCTGCCCGGCACCATCAGCTATCCGCTCGGCACCGCCGTCAGCCTCGCCTTTGACGCGGACCAGCTTTCCCTCTTTGGCGGCGAGGACGGCGAACGCCTCTGACCCTGCCCCTTCTTCCCTCATCTCACTGGAGCATTCGACATGCAGGACATCATCTCCATCCAGCTTTACTCCCTGCGGGACTATGGAAACCTCGCCCGTCAGCTTGAGACGCTGGCCTCCATCGGCTTTAGCCATGTGGAGACCATCGGCTCGCATCTGGCCAATGCTGCCGAAACCCGTTCCCTGCTCGACCAGCACGGGATAACCGCCCCCTCCGGTCACGTCGGGCTGGTTGATCTGCGCGAGCGGTTCGACTGGGTGGCGGATCAGGCAGCCGCCATCGGCATCTCCCAGCTCTACATGCCTGCCGTCCCCCCCGGCGAGCGCGAGGGCATGCCCGCCGGCTACTGGCGCAAGCTTGGCGCAGAGCTCGGTGAAATGGCCGTGCGCCTCAAGAGCCGCAACATCGGCCTCGGCTATCACAACCACCATTGGGAACTGTTCCCCTGCGCCGATGGCGCGATCCCCTTTGATCTGCTGATCGAGGCTTCCGCCGGTTCTCCGCTGACGATCGAGGCCGATCTTGCCTGGCTGGTGCGCGGCGGTGCGGACCCGCTCGCCTGGATGGCAAAGCACAAGGACCGGCTGTCGGCCATCCACGTGAAGGACATCGCGCCGCAGGGCGAGAATCTTGATGAAGACGGCTGGGCCAATGTGGGCGCGGGCACGCTGGACTGGCCGGCGCTGCACGAAGCCGCCCGCAGCCATGGCGTCCGCCTCATGGTGCTGGAGCATGACAAGCCGGCCGATGCAGCCGCCTTCGCCCGCCAGAGCTACGCCTATCTCACCGGCCTTTCCGGCGAAGCCGCCAAGACCTCCCGCAGCGCCTGAAGGAACTCCCCCAAAATGAAGACCATGAAACTCGGCATCATCGGCTGCGGCAACATCTCCGATGCCTACCTGACCGGCGGCGCCAGATCGCAGATCGTCTCGGTGAAGGCGGTGACGGATCTCAATGCAGAGGCAGCCCGCGCCAAGGCGGAGGCCTATGGCGTTGAAGCCATGACCGTGGAGGCCATGCTCGCCGATCCGGACATCGAGATGATCATCAACCTGACGGTGCCGCAGGCCCATGCCGCCGTCAGCGGATCGATCCTCGCGGCCGGAAAGCACGTCTATTCCGAAAAGCCCTTTGCCGTCACCTATGCGGAGGCGAAGGAAATGGTCGCGTCGGCCGATGCCAAGGGGCTGAGGATCGGCTCAGCACCGGACACGTTCCTCGGCGCAGCCCATCAGCGCGCCCGCGAGCTGATCGACGAAGGCAGGATCGGCAAGGTGGTCGGCGGTGCCGTCACCTTCGCCACCCCCGGTATGGAAATGTGGCATCCCAACCCGTTCTTCTTCTTCCAGAGGGGCGGCGGGCCGGTGCTGGATATCGGCTGCTATCCGATCACCCAGCTGGTCAATTGCCTGGGGCCGGTGGAAAGCGTTGTGGCTCATGCCTCGCGCGGGCGGGAGACGCGCGTCATCACCAGCGAGCCGCACAACGGCAAGGAACTGACGGTGGAGGTGCCGACCACGGTCAATGGCGTGCTCGCCTTCGCCAATGGCGCCAATGTCGCCTTCACCGCCTCCTGGGACGTGTGGAAGCACGGGCGCAAGCCGATCGAGTTCTACGGCACGGAAGGCAGCATCCTCAACCCGGATCCGAACTTCTTCGGCGGCGAGGTTCTGCTGTCGGCGCTCAACGGCGAGTGGGAAGCGCAGGACGTCTCGCACCTGCCCTTCGGCGCCCCCAACCGTCCCTTGCGCGACGGGCGTGAAGTCGCCGACTACCGCATGGCGGGTGTCTTCGACATGGCGGCTGCCATCCGCACCGGCCGGCCGCACCGGGCAAATGGCGCGCTGGCGCTGCATGTGCTGGAGATCATGGAAAGCCTCGAACGCGCCTCGGACGAAGGCCGCCGCATCACGCTGGAGACCACCTGCGAGCGCCCGCAAGCCGTGCCGCATGGAACCGGCGAGGCCGTCTTCCTCTGAGGCCTGAGAACACAAGCGGGGGCAGCCTGCACGGCTGCCCCTGCCCCATCCGGCATTAGCGGAACAGCAGCACCGGCACCTTGCAGGAACGCAGCATCTGCGTCGTGGTGGAGCCGATGATGAGGCTGCGCAGGCGCGAGTGGCCATAAGCCCCCATCACCAGCAGACCGATGCCATTGTGCTCCACATTCGAGGAAATCACCGGCTCCGGATCGCCCGGAACTATGCCGGTGAGCACATCAAATCCTGCGGATTTCAGCTTGTCTTCGGCCGAACTCAGGCTCGCCTTCTGTGCGGTATTGGGCTCGCCGGCCATCAGCAGGTGGATATGCAGGCCGGAGAAAAGCGGGCTCCGGGCAATATAGTCCACCGCCTTCACCACACTGGGGCCGCCATCAAAGGCGACGAGCACCTTTTCCACCGGACGGAAGCTGCGGGCTGCGACCAGCAGCGGCCGGGACACGCTGCGGGCCAGACGCTCCAGATTGGAGCCCAGATGCAGCGTCTCGAAATCCGCCGCCTCCCCGCGCTTGCCGGCAACGATCAGTTCGGCACCGGCTTCAATTCCGGTCACCGCTTCCACCACCTCGCCATGCCTCAGGCGGCTGGAGACGGCGGCAACCCCGCGCTCGCGCACCAGCGCCTCGGCATCATCCAGAATGGCGCGGCCATGCTCGTGGGCCACCCGCGCCCGCTCCTCATCCAGGCGGGCCAGTTCGCTCAAGAGCGCGGTGCGCGCACCCAGCGCGATGGAGCCGCTGTAATCGGCACTGTGCACGGCCTTGCGCACCAGCACGTGCACGAGATCCACGGGCAGGCCAAGGCGGGAGGCCGCCCAGACCGCATGTTCGCAGACGCTGGGCGCATAGACCGAGGCGTCCAGGAGGGCGGTGATGGTTCTGGCTGTCATGGCTTTGTCCTCCATCAGTGGGCCGTCAGCTTGTCGAGCGCGCCCGGCTTGTCATGCAGTGCGAGCTTGTCGACGATGGTCTCACTGGCCTCGTTGAGGCCCGTGATGGTGACATCCGCTCCCTCCCTCCGGAATTTCAGCACCACCATGTCCAGCGCCGAGACACTGGAGATGTCCCAGATATGCGCGCGGCTGACGTCGATTGTGACCCGGTCCAGCGCTTCGCGGAAGTCGAAGGCTGAATAAAAATCCTCGACCGAGGCAAAGAACAGCTGCCCTTCCACCACATAGGTGCGGCAGCGGCCATCGGCGGACAGCTCCGAGGTGACGCGGAACAGCTGGGAGATTTTCCAGGCAAAGAAGATGCCCGACAGCAGCACGCCCACCAGCACGCCGATGGCAAGGTTATGGGTTGCCACCACACAGATGACCGTTGCCAGCATGACGATGGAGGAGGAGCGCGGATGGCTGCGCAGATTGAGGATCGATGACCAGCTGAAGGTGCCCACCGACACCATGATCATGATCGCCACCAGTGCAGGCATGGGGATCTGCTTCACCCAATCCCCCAGCACCACGATGAGAAACAGTAGGATGACGCCCGCCGCGAAACAGGACAGGCGGCCGCGGCCGCCTGATTTCACATTGATCATCGACTGGCCGATCATGGCACAGCCCGCCATGCCGCCAATGAAGCCGGTGGCGCAATTCGCAAGCCCCTGCCCGATGCACTCCTGATTGCGGTCGGAGGGCGTATCGGTCAGCTCATCGACCAGCTGCTGGGTCATGAGGGATTCCAGCAGGCCCACGGCCGCAACAGCCGCCGAGTAAGGCAGCACGATCAGGAAGGTTTCCAACGTCAGCGGCACATCCGGCAGGAGGAACACCGGCAGGGTTGAGGGCAGTTCGCCCATATCGCCGACCGTGCGTACATCAAGGCCGAACCAGATGGCAAGGCCTGTCAGCACGAAGATGCAGACGAGCGGCGATGGCACCGCACGGGTGATGTAGGGGAACAGATAGATGATCCCGAGACCGGCCGCCGTCATCACATAGGTCAGCGGCGTCACGCCGATCAGTTCCGGCAGCTGCGCCATGAAGATAAGGATCGCCAGCGCATTGACGAAGCCGGTCATCACCGAGCGCGAGACGAAGCGCATGACATGGCCCAGCCGCAGCAGCCCTGCCCCCACCTGCAGCACACCGGCGAGGATGGTCGCCGCCAGCAGATATTGCAGGCCATGCTCCTTCACCAGTGTGACCATCAGCACGGCCGTTGCCGCCGTCGCGGCGGAAATCATGCCCGGACGCCCGCCTGCAATGGCGGTGATGACGGCAATGGAGAAGGAGGCATAGAGGCCGATCTTGGGATCAACCCCGGCGATGATCGAAAAGGCAATGGCCTCGGGGATGAGGGCAAGAGCCACAAGCAGGCCCGAGACGAGATCGGCGCGGGTGTTGCCGAACCACTGGTTCCGGTATGCGGAGAGTGAGATCATGGGAAATCCGTTCAGATGATCGGGGCATCACTGGCGGAAAACCGGCCAGTTCAAACTGTATGGATGCGGGATCACGTGAATTGTCCGGCGGATCGGCGGCCGGAAGAGCCACCCGGAATTGCACCGGGTCCTGATGACTTATGGGATTTTACCTAACCCGGCAGACGCTGCGATGCAACATCACAAGCGCGCAAAAATGCTGCGCAAAGTGAGACAAGATCGGCTGGGCATCAGATTCTCTCCCACCTTCAGCTACTGCATGCATACATCTTGTCTGCAGCCGTCCACGGCGTGGGGAAGGGCGGCATTTGGGTTGCTCAAGCACGGCCTTTCAGCCCCCCTCCCCCTGGTGGGGAGGGGCAAGGGGGTGGGGGGGAAATGCCTTTCCGGAGGGCAAAGAACCCAATAATCCCGACGCTGTTATTTCTGATAGTCTGTATAGAAAACGTCTATCTTTCAGATATTTGCTGCTTCAGAGCCCCCCGCCCCTAACCCCTCCCCACCAGGGGGAGGGGGGCGGAAGCGTCCTGTCATAAACCAGATGTGTCACTGCGGGCTACCGCCTCAACCCATGTGAGAGGCTGAAGACCTTTGCCAGAGGCTAAACCATCTATCCCAGCCAGCCTTCAAAGGCTCATGGTCGCGGCAACGGCAGACTTCCAGGCGCCGTATTTGCGCTGGCGCTCGTCTTCGCCGATGGCCGGCTCAAAGCGCTTTTCGATGGCCCAGCTTTCCGCAAAGCCGTCCATGTCCGGATAGACGCCAGCTGCCATGCCCGCGAGCCAGGCAGCGCCCAACGCCGTCGTCTCCAGAACCTGCGGCCGGTCGACTGGGGCGCCGAGGATGTCGGAGAGGAACTGCATGGCCCAGTCGCTGGCGCTCATGCCGCCATCGACGCGCAGCACGGGCTTTCCGGCCGCATCGGTCCAGTCAACCTGCATGGCTTCGAGAAGATCGCGGGTCTGGTAGCCGACGCTTTCCAGCGCTGCCTTGGCGAACTCGGCGGGGCCGGAGTTGCGCGTGAGGCCAAAGATGGCGCCGCGGCAATCCGGGCGCCAGTAGGGCGCGCCGAGGCCGGTGAAGGCCGGCACCATGATCACGTGCTGGCCGGGATCGGCCTGCTCGGCCAGCGGCTGGGTTTCCTTGGCTTCGCGGATGATCTTCAGCCCGTCGCGCAGCCACTGCACCACGGCACCGGCGATGAAGATGGAGCCTTCCAGCGCATAGGTGCGCTTGCCGCCGATCTGATAGGCAATGGTGGTGAGCAGCCGGCTCTGCGAGACGACCGGCTTGTCCCCGGTGTTGAGCAGGGCAAAGCAGCCCGTGCCATAGGTGGACTTCAGCATGCCCGGCTTGAAGCAGGCCTGCCCCACGGTCGCGGCCTGCTGGTCACCGGCCACACCCATGATCGGGATTTCGTGGCCGAAGAGGTCGGCGCGGGCGTTGCCGTAATTGGCGGCGCAGTCCTTCACTTCCGGCAGCATCCCCATGGGAATATCGAGAAGCTCGCAGATTTCCGCGCTCCACTCCCCCTTGTGAATGTCGAACAGCAGCGTGCGGGCAGCGTTGGTGGCGTCCGTTGCATGAACGGCACCTGCCGTCAGCTTCCAGATGAGGAAGCTGTCCACCGTGCCGAACAGCAGCTCGCCCTTTTCGGCGCGGGCACGGGCGCCCTCCACGTTGTCGAGGATCCACTTCAGCTTGGTGCCGGAGAAATAAGGATCGAGCAGCAGGCCGGTGCGGGCGCTGACCATGGCTTCATGGCCCTCGTCCTTCAGCTCACGGCACAGATCCGCCGTACGGCGGTCCTGCCAGACGATGGCGTTATAGACCGGCTGGCCGGTGCTCCGGTCCCAGACCAGTGTCGTCTCACGCTGGTTGGTGATGCCGATGGCGGCAATGTCGCGGCCCGTGCGCCCGGCGCGCTCAATCGCAGCGCGGCAGGAACCGGCCGTCGTCGACCACAGGTCCGCCGGATCATGCTCCACCCAGCCGGACTGGGGATAGATCTGCGGAAATTCCTCCTGCGCGCTCGCAACCACCTTCATGTGCTTGTCGAAGAGGATCGCGCGGCTCGAAGTCGTGCCCTGGTCAATGGCAAGAATATGGGTCAAGTCAGCCTCCTCGATTGCACCAGCCGCAGAAGCCCCCTCCGCCATGGCGTGTGAGACGGGAGCATCTTGTTGTTCGATGAAACCGGGCTCCGCGGCGGTTTCCGCCAGGATCCGGTCAGCCCAAAGGCGGGACCTTACGGCCCCGCCTCTGATTGTCGATAGCTAATTACTTATTTCCACGAAGCAATCAGCTCATCATAGGAAACGGTAACCGGCTGTTCCTTCTCGTCCGGGATCTTGCGCTTGGGCGCGCCCGGCTGGTCGAACCAGAACTCGGCGCTCTGCACCTCGTTCAGCTTCGGGCCGATATCGCCCTGCACACCGGCACGCTCCAGGCGCTCCAGCACTTTTTCCTGCTCTGCGCAAAGCGCATCCATGGCTTCCTGCGGGGACTTTGCACCGGAGGAGGCGTCACCGATGTTCTGCCACCACAGCTGAGCCAGCTTCGGGTAGTCCGGAACGTTGGTGCCGGTCGGCGACCACTGCAGGCGGGCGGGCGAGCGGTAGAACTCGACAAGGCCACCAAGCTTCGGAGCGCGTTCGGTGAAGCTGTCATGCGCAAGAGTGGATTCGCGGATGAAGGTCAGGCCGACATGGCTCTTCTTCACATCCACGGTCTTGGAGGTGACGAACTGGGCATAGAGCCAGGCCGCCTTGGCACGGTCCACCGGAGTGGACTTCATCAGCGTCCAGGAGCCAGCGTCCTGATAGCCGACCTTCATGCCCTCTTCCCAGTACACGCCATGCGGCGAGGGAGCCATGCGCCACTTCGGCGTGCCGTCCTCGTTCATGACCGGCAGGCCCGGCTTGACCATGTCGGCGGTGAAGGCGGTGTACCAGAAGATCTGCTGGGCAATTTCGCCCTGGGCAGGCACCGGACCGGCTTCGCCGAACACCATGCCGGCAGCGGCCGGAGGCGCATACTTGTTCAGCCACTCGATGTATTTGGCGATCGAGTAGACCGCAGCCGGGCCGTTGGTGTCGCCACCACGGGCCACGCACGAGCCGACCGGCTGGAAGTTCTCGTTGACGCGAATGCCCCATTCATCGACCGGAAGGCCGTTCGGCTCGCCCTTGTCGCCGGCACCGGCCATCGACAGCCAGGCATCGGTGAAGCGCCAGCCGAGAGACGGGTCCTTCTTGCCGTAGTCCATATGGCCATAGACTTTCTTGCCGTCGATTTCCCGGCCGGTGAAGAACTCGGCGATATCCTCATAAGCCGACCAGTTCACCGGCACGCCGAGCTCGTAGCCGTACTTCTCCTTGAAGTCCGCCTTGTTCTTCTCGTCGTTGAACCAGTCATACCGGAACCAGTAGAGGTTCGCGAACTGCTGATCGGGCAGCTGGTAGAGCTTGCCATCCGGGCCGGTCGTGAACTTGATGCCGATGAAGTCATTGAGATCGAGGCCCGGATTGGTGACATCCTTGCCTTCGTCCGCCATCCAGTCGGTCAGGTTGCGGGCCTGCTGGTAGCGCCAGTGGGTGCCGATCAGATCCGAGTCATTGATGTAGGCGTCGTAGATGTTCTCGCCCGACTGCATCTGGGTCTGCAGCTTCTCCACCACATCGCCTTCACCGATCAGATCGTGGGTGATCTTGATGCCGGTGATCGCAGTGAAGGCCGGGGCCAGCACCTTGGCTTCGTATTCATGGGTGGTAATCGTTTCGGAAACGACCTTGATGTCCATACCCTTGAACGGAGCGGCAGCGTCAATGAACCACTGCATCTCGGCTTCCTGATCGGCGCGTGACAGCGCCGACATGTCGCCGATTTCCGCGTCGAGGAACTTCTTTGCTGCCTCCATGTCAGCAAAGGCGCTTCCGCTTCCAACCAGCATGGCGAGCGCCATAGCGGTGGAGGTGTAAAACACTCTCATTCCATTTCCTCCCGAAGTTTCATGATCGTGAGATCAGGTTACCTGCCCGTCAGACCCAGCGGAAAACCGCAAGGGCATAGACGAGACAGGCGATCAGAGCCCCCCACAGGGGAGCGCCGAAGGCGGCGAGCCAGCCAAGCGTGATGAAGGCTGAGCCCAGAAGGGTTATGAAGAGACGGTCCCCCCGGGTCGTCTCGATCCGCAGCACGCCGGTGCGCGGCGTCTCCGGAAAGCGGATCGCAAGCACGGTGAAGATCACCAGCAGCGCCGCTATCGTCGCAAAGAAAATCGCGGTCGGAGCAGTCCAGGCCATCCAGTCCATATCTGTTCTCCCTCAGATCAGACGCGGCCCAGGGCAAAGCCCTTGGCGATGTAGTTGCGGACGAAGTAGATCACCAGCGCACCGGGGATGATGGTCAGCACACCGGCAGCTGCCAGCACACCCCAGTCCATTCCCGACGCCGAGACCGTACGGGTCATGGTGGCCGCGATCGGCTTGGCATTCACCGAGGTGAGCGTGCGCGACAGCAGCAGCTCGACCCAGGAGAACATGAAGCAGAAGAAGGCGGCCACGCCGATGCCGCTCGCGATCAGCGGCATGAAGATCTTCACAAAGAAGCGGCCGAAGGAATAGCCGTCAATATAGGCAGTCTCGTCGATTTCCTTCGGCACACCGCGCATGAAGCCTTCCAGGATCCAGACCGCCAGCGGCACGTTGAACAGGCAATGCGCCAGGGCGACGGCGATATGCGTGTCGAACAGTCCGACCGAGGAATAAAGCTGGAAGAAGGGCAGCGCGAACACGGCCGGCGGGGCCATGCGGTTGGTCAGCAGCCAGAAGAACAGGTGCTTGTCGCCGAGAAACGTGTAGCGCGAGAAGGCATAGGCTGCCGGCAGCGCCACGGTGATCGAGATCACCGTGTTCATCACCACGTAGATCAGCGAATTGACATAGCCCATGTACCAGCTCGGATCCGTGAGGATCGTGATGTAATTGGCCAGCGTCGGGTTCTGCGGCCACATCGAGAAGGTGGACAGGATCTCCGTGTTGGTCTTCAGGCTCATGTTGACGAGCCAGTAGATCGGCAGCAGCAGGAAGATCAGATAGAGAGCCATCACCACGGCACGCGAGCTGATGCCGATGCGGGCAGAGCTGCGGCGCCGGGCCGGAATGGCAGCGGTCATGGTTGCGGCACCCATCAGAAGCCCTCCCTTTTGTCGAGGTTGGTCATCACGGTGTAGAACACCCAGGAAATCAGCAGGATCACGAGGAAGTACATGATCGAGAAGGCAGCGGCCGGTCCCAAGTCAAACTGGCCAAGCGCCATCTTGACGAGGTCGATGGACAGGAACGTCGTCGAGTTGCCCGGCCCGCCTCCCGTCACCACGAAGGGCTCGGTGTAGATCATGAAGCTGTCCATGAACCGCAGCAGTATGGCGATCATCAGGACGCCCTGCATCTTGGGCAGCTCGATGTAGCGGAACACGCTCCAGCGGCTCGCCTGATCGATCTTTGCCGCCTGATAATAGGCATCGGGGATCGACTGCAGACCGGCATAGGCCAGCAGTGCCACCAGCGACGTCCAGTGCCAGACGTCCATGACGATGACTGTGGCCCAGGCGGCGACGGCATCCTGCGTATAATTGTAGGAGATGCCCAGGCCATGAAGCGTCGCGCCCAGCAGGCCGATATCGACACGGGCAAAAATCTGCCAGATCGTGCCCACCACATTCCACGGAATGAGCAGCGGCAGCGCCATGAGGACGAGGCAGAACGAGGCCCAGAAGCCCCGCTTGGGCATGTTGAGAGCGATGAAGATGCCGAGCGGGATTTCAATGGCGAGGATCACGGCCGAGAAGATCATCTGGCGGCCAAGCGCATCCCAGAGGCGCTTGGAATGCAGCATGTCATCGAACCATTCGACGCCGGCCCAGAAGAACTTGTTGTTGCCGAACGTGTCCTGCACCGAATAGTTGACCACCGTCATGAGCGGGATCACCGCCGAGAAGGCGACGAGCAGAAGCACGGGAAGGACCAGGAACCAGGCCTTGTGATTGACTGTCTTTTCCATCAGGCCGCCTCCCCCGTAACGCGCCAGCTGTTGGCATAGACATTGACATGCGCAGGATCGAACACCACGCGGGTCATGCCGGATGTGACGGGGTCGCTTTCGCCCGCAATGATGTTGATGTCAGCACCGAAGAACTCGGCCCGGACGATCTTGTGCCGCCCCACATCCTCGACGCGGCGCACCTTCACCGGCAGGCCTTCGCTTTCCGACAGGCGCACGAACTCGGGCCGCACACCGATCTGGATCTTGCCGTCCAGGCCTGAGTAGCCGTGGCCAAGCGGAATGGTTGCCCCGTTCACATAGGCCGAGTTGCCCTCGACCTTGGCATCCATCAGGTTCATGCCCGGCGAGCCGATGAAATAGCCGACGAATGTATGGGCCGGCCGTTCGAACAGTTCCTGCGGCGTGCCGATCTGCACCACCCGGCCGTCATACATCACCACCACCTTGTCGGCGAAAGTCAGCGCCTCGGTCTGATCATGCGTCACATAGATCATCGTGTGGCCGAACTCGTGATGCAGCGACTTCAGCTGCGTTCTGAGTTCCCACTTCATGTGCGGATCGATCACGGTCAGCGGCTCGTCGAAGAGCAGCGCGTTGACGTCCTCCCGCACCATGCCGCGGCCGAGCGAGATCTTCTGCTTGGCATCTGCGGTCAGCCCGCGGGCCTTGCGGTCCAGCACCTCTTCCATGCCGATCATCCGGGCAATCTTCTGCACGCGCTCGGCGACATAGGCAGCGCTCGCTCCCCGGTTCTTCAGCGGAAACGCAAGGTTCCCGCGCACCGTCATCGTGTCGTAGACAACCGGAAACTGGAACACCTGCGCAATGTTGCGTTCCGCCGTCGCCTTCTCGGTGACATCGGTGTCATTGAACAGGATGCGGCCCTGGCTCGGCACCAGCAGGCCGGAGATGATGTTGAGAAGCGTGGACTTGCCGCAGCCGGACGAGCCGAGCAGCGCATAGGCCTCACCATCGTTCCAGACGTGGTTCAGTTCCTTGAGCGCAAAGTCGTCCTCGTTCTTCGGGCGCGGATTGTAGGAATGGGCGAGATTGTCGAGCGTGATCTTGGCCATGGGTCCCTCCTCACGCCGCCAGCGCATAGGCGGCCGGAGCCACCAGCGAACCGTCCTGTCCGAAGACATAGACATGGGAAGGATCGAGATAGACCTTGAGCGCCGTTCCCAGGGCCAGGTCATGCACGCCATGCACAAGCCCCACCCAGCGCTCGCCATGGTGCTCCAGATGCACGAAAGTCTCCGACCCGGTGATCTCCGTGACCATCAGATGCGCCGTGAATTCCATGGCATCGGCGCTGTGCCGGTGCAGTTCCAGATGATTGGGGCGGAAGCCCGCGATATAGCGGCCATCGCTCAGATCCGACAGCTTGCCGGCGGCCGGGATCGACTGGCCGTCGCCGAACATCAGCCGGGCACCGGCCTTGGCGATCTGAAGGAAGTTCATCGGAGGATCGGAGAAAACGCGCGCCGTCGTGGCGTCAACCGGGCGCCGGTAGACCTCCGGCGTCGGGCCGAACTGGGTCACCCGGCCCTGCCAGAGCGTCGCCGTGTTGCCGCCGAGCAGCAGCGCCTCTTCCGGCTCCGTCGTCGCATAGACGAAGATCGAACCGGATGCCTCGAAGATCTTCGGGATTTCGACGCGCAGTTCCTCGCGCAGCTTGTAGTCGAGGTTGGCGAGCGGCTCATCGAGCAGCACCAGACCTGCATTCTTCACAAGCGCACGTGCCAGCGCACAGCGCTGCTGCTGGCCGCCCGAGAGCTCGAGCGGCTTGCGCTGCAGCATCGGGGTGAGCTTCATCATCTCGGCGGTCTGACGCACCGCCCTGTCGATGTCCGCAGCGGGCTTGCCCATCAGCCGCAGCGGGCTGGCAATGTTGTCATAGACGGTCATTGCCGGATAGTTGATGAACTGCTGATAGACCATGGCGATGGCGCGATCCTGCACCCGCACACCGGTCACGTCCGTGCCGTTCCAGAGGATCTTGCCCGAAGACGGCTGATCAAGGCCGGCCATCAGGCGCATGAGTGACGTCTTGCCGGCCGAAGTCGGTCCAAGCAGGACGTTCATGCTGCCCTCACGCAAGGTAAGGTTCGTTGTGTGGATGTGCGTCTGCCCACCCACGACCTTGGAGACATTCTCCAGGACCAGGGTCATGTATTCCCTCCTCCCAATTCCTCCTACTGAGCTGCAGCCTCCCCAAGCCGCAGCGCGCAGGTACTCTTCATCCACGCATCCAGTGCCGCCACCTCGGCAGCACTCAGACGCAGGCCCAGTTTCGACCGGCGCCACACCACGTCCTCGGCGGTGCGCGCATATTCCTTTTCAATCAGCCAGTTGACTTCCCGCTCGGTCAGGTTCCACCCGAAGTGACGGCCAAGGTCCTCCACCTTTGCCGCTCCAGCCAGAATACCCGCCGCCTCGGTGCCATATGCCTTCACCAGGCGCGTGGCCCAGCGCTCGTCGAGGAACGGATACGCGGCGCGCAGGTCCGCAATCAGCTTCGCAACGCCCAGCACCGGAAAGTCACCGCCCGGAAGCGGCACACGGGCTGTCCAGGCCCCGGCCGTGCCGGGGAAATAGGGCACGATCTTTTCCAGCGCATGCTCGGCGAGCTTGCGGTAGGTGGTGATCTTGCCGCCGAAGACATTGAGCAGCGGCGCACCGCCAGTCTCTTCCACCTTCAGCACATAATCGCGGGTCGCCGCCGTCGCCGACTTGGCGCCGTCATTGTAGAGCGGGCGCACACCGGAATAGCTCCAGACGATATCATCAACCGTCACCGGGCGCTTGAAATAGCCGGAAGCGAATTTCAGCAGATAGTCGCGCTCCTTCTCCGTACAGACCGGCTTGACGCCCGGCTCCGGATGGTCGGCATCCGTGGTACCGATCAGCGTGAAATCCGTCTCGTAGGGAATGGCGAAAATGATGCGGCCATCTTCGCCCTGGAAAAAGTAGCACTTGCCGTGGTCGAAGAGCTTCTTCGTGACGATGTGGCTGCCGCGCACGAGGCGCACGCTTTCCTGCGAATTGGAGCGAACGGTGTTGCGGATCACGTCCCCGACCCAGGGGCCACCGGCATTGATCAGCATCTTTGCCTTGCGGCTGGTGCGGGCGCCGGTGCCGCAGTCTTCCAGCACGATCGACCACAGGCCATCCACGCGCTCGGCGGAGACCACACGGGTGCGCACCATCACCTCGGCGCCGCGCGCCTCAGCGTCCCGGGCATTCAGCACCACAAGGCGCGAGTCCTCGATCCAGCAGTCGGAATATTCATAGGCCTTGGCAAAGCGGTCCTGAAGCGGTTCACCCTCGGGGCCGGATTTCAGATTGACCGTCGTGGTGCCGGGCAGGATCTTGCGGCCGCCCAGATTGTCGTAAAGGAACAGGCCGAAGCGGATCAGCCACGCCGGGCGGCGGCCCTTCATCCAGGGCATCACCATGTTCAGCAGCTTCGAGGTCGGCGTTTCGCCCTCAAAGCGCATGTCCTTGTGATAGGGCAGCACGAAACGCATCGGCCAGCTGATGTGCGGCATTGCCTCCAGCAGCGTTTCCCGCTCGATCAGCGCCTCGCGCACCAGCCGGACCTCGAAATATTCGAGATAGCGCAACCCGCCATGGAACAGCTTGGTGGAGGCCGAAGAGGTGGCAGATGCCAGGTCGTTCATCTCGGCCAGCGCCACGGACAGGCCGCGCCCCGCCGCATCACGGGCAATGCCGCAGCCATTGATGCCGCCGCCGATGATAAAGAGATCGACCACCTGGTCCTGCTGCGACGTCACGGGCACGGGCCTCCTGAAACCGGACATTTGTGAAAACAAACGAACCACAAGACGTGGGCTTTCGTCAATCGCTGATTTTCGTTTCTGTTCGTTTTTGTTTTCTCACGTTGCGGCAAACACTTGACCGGCGCCGGTCAGCCGAAACGCCCCGCGGAAGAGCCATGCTGCAGAACAGCATGAATTTCTTGTGCATTGCACACCCGCTCCCGCACCGCAGAAAGCCCCGCACATCTCTGGCAAGCATTCGTCCCCGCGCCTGAAACTTGAAAAAGGGAACCAAACCGAACATATTGCGCATCCAAAAAGGAATATGCCGTGTCCCAGAGCTTCCGCCAGCCCGAGATTCTCGAACTCGCCCGCCAGCAGGGGAAAGTCACCGTCGAAGGGCTTGCCGCCCATTTCGGCGTGACCGTGCAGACCATCCGCCGGGATCTGGCCGATCTCGCCGACAGCGGCCGGCTGGAGCGGGTGCATGGCGGCGCGATCCTGCCCTCCGGCGTCTCCAACATCGGCTATGAGGACCGGCGCAGCCTGAACCGTGAGGCGAAGGCCGCCATTGCAGAGGCCTGCGCGAAAGCCATTCCCGAAAACGCGTCCGTGTTTCTCAACATCGGCACCAGCACGGAAGCCGTCGCCCGCGCCCTGCTGCACCACCGCAATCTCATGGCGGTGACCAACAACATGAATGTCGCCAATATCCTGGCCGCCAACCCGGACTGTCAGGTCATTGTTGCGGGCGGGGCCTTGCGGCGCACCGATGGTGGCCTGGTCGGCACGTTGACCATGCGCACCATCGAACAGTTCCGCTTCGACTTTGCCGTCATTGGCTGCTCGGCGCTGGACGAGGACGGCGACCTGCTGGACTTCGACATTCAGGAAGTCGGCGTCAGCCAGACCATCATCCAGCAGGCGCGCAAGACGTTTCTGGTCAGCGATCACTCCAAATTCCTGCGCGGCGCCCCGGTGCGCATTGCCTCGCTGAGCGAGATCGATACCTTTTTTACCGACCGGCCGCTCTCTCCTGCCCTCAGCACACGCTGCCGGGAATGGGGCACGAAGACGGTGATCTGCGGCGGATAAACCGCCGCTACGGCTTTTCGCAAGAAAGAGGGTGACAGGCGCCGCTGCTGAGGCTACCTCCTCGCTTATGCCGCGGTGCGGCAATCCTTTCGCCAAAGGGCATCAGCCCCGGAACAGGCCGGCAGAAGTGCCGGCCATCCTTGTGGAGTGACACCATGAGCCACACCCTGATTGCACCGTCCATGCTGGCCAGCGATTTCTCGCGCCTGCGTGACGAGATCCGCGCCATCGACGGCGCCGGTGCCGACTGGATCCACCTGGACGTGATGGATGGCCATTTCGTGCCCAACATCACCTTTGGCCCGGACATCATCGCCGCCATGCGCCCGCATACCGCCAAGGTGTTCGACACCCACCTGATGATCGCCCCTTGCGATGCCTATCTGGAGGCCTTCGCCAAGGCGGGCTCCGATATCATCACCGTGCATGCAGAAGCCGGTCCCCATCTCGACCGCTCGCTGCAGGCCATCCGCAATCTGGGCAAGAAGGCGGGCGTATCGCTGAACCCGGCAACGCCCGAAAGCGTCATCGAATATGTGCTCGACCGGCTGGATCTGGTGCTGGTCATGAGCGTCAACCCTGGCTTTGGCGGGCAGAAGTTCATTCCTGCCGTGGTGGACAAGATCGCCCGGATCAAAGCGATGATCGGCAGCCGCCCGATTGACATCGAGGTGGATGGCGGCGTCACCCCGGAGACCGCTCCGCTGGTGACGGCGGCCGGCGCCAACGTGCTGGTGGCCGGTTCCGCCGTGTTCAAGGGCGGCACGCCGGAGACCGCCGCCCATTATGCAGCACAGATCGAGGCCATCCGCAGTGCGGGCAACGCGGCAGCCAAGGCATGAAGGCGGTCATCTTCGATCTGGACGGCACGCTGGTCGACAGCGTGCAGGCCGTCACGGACATCGGCAATGCGCTGATGGCCGAACTGGATCTCGCCCCCCTCTCCGTCACCGAGACGCGCAGCTACATCGGCAACGGCGCAGCGCGCTTCATCGAGCGGGCGCTGGCCGCCCGAGGCATCAGCGGCGATGCAAGTCTGCTGTCGGCGCGGGTGGAGCGCTTTGAAGAGCTTTATGCGCAGGCTCCCGGCAGCGCCAACCCGCCTTTCCCCGGCGTGGAAGCGGCCCTTCACGCGCTGAAGGCGCGCGGCATCCGTCTGGGGCTTTGCACCAACAAGCCCGGCGCGCCAACGCACAATCTGGTCGCGACCCTCGGCTGGAGCGACTTCTTCGACGTGGTGGTGACGGGTGACACCCTGAACACCCGCAAGCCGGATCCGGCCCCGCTCGCCTATGCGGCCAAGGTTCTGGCCCTTTCGCCGGAAGATCCGGGCTTTGCCTATGTGGGCGACAGCGAAGTGGACGCGGAAACCGCCGTGGCGGCCAAGGCGCGCTTCTTCCTCTTCACCGAAGGCTACCGCAAGAGCCCGGTGACGGCCCTGCCGCATGAAGCCGCCTTCAGCGACTTCGCAGACCTGGAAGCTCTGCTGAACGGCTGATCAGTAGCCCCGCTGGCGGTCCACCGCCGGCGGGATTTCTCCCCGCTCGAAATAGGCCGACAGATTGGCCGCCACGATCCGTGCGGCCGTCGCCGGTGTTGTCGGGGCGCTGATGTGCGGCAGCACGGTGACCGACGGATGGCTCCAGCAGGGATTGTCCGCCGGCAGCGGCTCCTGCGCAAACACATCCAGCACCGCATGGGACAGCTGCCCCTCGTCAAGGGCTGCCAGCAGCGCCGGCTGGTCCACAATCGGCCCCCGGCCAAAATTGATGAGCCCAGCACCGCGCGGCAGCATGGCAAGCCGGGCGGTGTTGAGCAGGCCGCGCGTGTCCGGCGTCAGCGGCAGCAGCACCACGGCGATATCCGAGCGCGACAACACCCGCTCCAGGCCCTCCTCGCCGCTGAAACACTCCACCCCCTCCACTTCGGCAGGCGTGCGGCTCCAGCCGCTGACCGGAAAGCCATTGGCCAGCAGGCGCCGCGCCGCAGCCTTGCCGAGATTCCCCAGCCCGAGAATGCCGATGTGCCGGTCAGCGGCAAGGCGCGGCAAGGCTTCGGCCCAGATCTTCTCGCGCTGCTGCGCCAGATAGAGCGGAATGTCCCGGTGGAGATAAAGCGAGAAGGCCAGCACCGCCTCGGCCATGGTTTCCGCCAGCTGCGGATCGGTCATGCGGACGATGGCAAAGTCCGTATCGATCAGCTCGCCCAGCAGCCGCTCCACCCCGGCCCACAGGCTCTGCACCCAGACAAGGCCCGGCAACTCATGCAGATGCGCCGGATCCGGATTGGCGACAATGGCCACGCGTGCCGACAGGCGCTCTGCGGCGTCCATGGTGGCCAGCGGCCGCACATCGATCTGCGGCATCAGCCTTTCAAACTGCGCCATCCACTCCGCACGTTCCTCAGCAGACATCCGGGCAATGAAGGGAACGACGGGTTTCATGACGGTGGCACCTTGCGCTTTCAGATTTGCGCCGGATCATGCCTTGCCACAATGCTGCCGCAAAGTGGAAAGTGCCCGCCGGCCGCAAAAATCAGCTCGCCAGCCGCCCGGTGTCCGGCGCTTGCGCCGCGCCATCAGTGTCACCGGCAGCCCCGCCCGGAGACGCCGCACGCAACTGCTCGCGCAGCATGAGCGTCTGCACCGAAGACAGCGGCATGGGCCGCCCGAAAAGGAAGCCCTGCACGGCGGGGCATCCCGCCTCCCGCAGATAGGCAAACTCCTCCTCGCTCTCCACGCCTTCGGCCAGCACCGGGATATTCATGCTTTCGGCAATCAGCAGGGCGGCACGCACGATGGCGGCAGCCCGGGGCCGGTTGGCCACATCGGTGATGAAGCTGCGGTCGATCTTGATCTTGTCGAAGGGGAAATGCTGCAGCAGCGCCAGCGAGGAATAGCCCGTGCCGAAGTCATCCATGGCGATGGAAACACCCAGCGTCTTGAGCCGGGTGATGGTCGCCAGCGCCCGGGCGTGATCGGCGATCAGACCGCTTTCGGTCAGCTCGATTTCGAGACGCTCCGGCGCAAGCCCCGTCTCCTTCAGCACTTCATCCACCAGAGCCGGCAGATCGATACGCGTCAGCTGATAGGCCGCGACATTGACCGCAACCTTGTAGCCCCCCGGCCAGGCGGCCGCATCGGCACAGGCACGGCGCAGGACATATTCGCCGATTTCCGCAATCAGCCCGGTGCGCTCGGCAACCGGAATGAATTCACCCGGAGACACCATGCCAAGGGTGGGATGGTGCCAGCGCACCAGCGCCTCGAAGCCGACGAGGGACCGGGTGCTGGTGCAGTTCTGGGGCTGGTAGTAGAGCTCCAGCTGGTTGCCCGAAACGGCGCTCCGCAGATCAATGGCCAGCCGGGCCTGATGGCGCACATCGTCATCAAGACCGGCCTGATAGCGGCGGACCTCCCCGCTGCCGCCACGCCGGGCATCCTGCGCGGCAAGGCTCGCCCTTGTGATCAGTGTCGAGGCATCCAGCCCGTCGTCCGGAAAAACGGCATAGCCGACAGCGCTGCGCAGGGTGAGCGTGCCTGCCGGTGTCATGTGTGGTCCGGCCACCAGCTTCTGCAGCCGGGCTGCAGCGGCGCTGGTTTCATGACGGCCAAAGACCCGCGTCTTGATCAGCATGAACTGCGCCCCCGGCAGACGGGCGGTATATTCATCGGCCATCAGGGCATCGTTGAGATGCAAGCCCACTTCCCGCAGCACCGCATCTCCGGTGACATCACCATGGGCGGCGTTGATCATGGCGAATTCTTCCAGATCAATGGTGTAAACCGCCACCCTGTCGTTGCTCCGGATGGCGCTGCCCAGAAGCTCGGCGAGCTTGCCTTCCGCCCAGGTCTTGTTCGGCAGACCGGTGAGAGCATCAAACAGGGTCAGCTGCTGATAGCGCTCCGTTGCCTCCTGCAAGGAGAAGCGGTCGATGGTGTAGGACGACCCGACGGTCACCAGCAGGACGGTGGTGATGCCGGTCACCGCAGCCAGCATATACTCGTCCGGCATCGCCTGAGGCGGAATATCGATGCCTGCCAGCGGCGTGATTGTCATCGCCTCCATACCGGTGAAATGCATGGAGACAATCGCCAGGATCATCGCCACCATCGACCCGAAGCGGCAGAAACGCGTGACCGGCCGGGAGGCACGGTTGAAGGCAAGCCCTCCGAACAAGGCACCGAGCAGCACAGATGCCAGCACGTAGGACGGCGTCCAGGTGATGATGCCCGGCACCAGAAATGCGGCCATGCCTGTGTAGTGCATGATCGCGATGCCAAATCCAAAGAGCACTCCGCCCAGTTCGATCGTCAGCCCCGCGGGTGAGCGCAAGGACACGCCGAAGGCAAAGCAGGTGCAGAGGAACAGGATCGCAAAGCTGGCGGCGGTCAAGCCGGGTGCAAATGAACGGTCGAACGGGACGAGATAGCCCAGCATGGCCGCAAAATGGGTGGTCCAGATCGTGCTGGTCGCAACGAGCGCACCCAGGAACAGCCAAAGCCATTGGCGCGAGCCATCGCTCCTGCGCATGCGCGTATAGATGCGCATCGACAGGAAAGACCCGAAGACACAGACGCTTGCGGCAAGCGCGACGTAACGCAGGTCATGTTCGACCGCGATACAGGACAAGACGTTCAGCATGCATTGCACCCCTTCACAGGGGAAAATACGTAGCAGCCGCGTAAAGTCTCCTAACGCGGCGGGAATTCCGCATTTAACGTCACCAATTCCTTGATCCGGACAACCGGATATTGAAGCAGATCGCACAGCACACCAGCCGCTTGCCGCCCTGAAAAGGCAAGGCAAGCGGTGCATGGGCGGGATAAAACATCCAGGACGGAATAAAATTTCATAAACCCTAAAAATAACACCACTACAAAGAAATAAAAACTTCAGAACCCAAACAGTTCGACCTCGAATAGTATATAGTGAAAATAAAAAGGCAAAAAATTCCTTTTCTAATCAAAAATATAAATGAGAAAAAGTACAACGAATACAAATCTGGCAACCACCCTCAGAACTGGCATATTTTAAAATATGTCAAAACCTTGACATAAATATCCAGCAGACTATGTTTAGCGCGATCACCCTGAATGCAGGGTAGATATTTCAAAATGCCGGCGACTTTCGATCGCAGGGGGGCTCCCTCCGTCCGGCATTACATTTTGCCACCACGTGATCCTGGATCGTGCTGGCTTTCGCTCCGCAGGCCTCGCCAGCGGATGACGACCAACAGGAGACTGACAATGACAAAGACACTTCTGCTGACGGGCGCCGCCCTGATTGGCCTTGGCATGTCCGGCGCTTCGGCTGCCGAGGAATGCGGGCGGGTGACGCTGGCCGAAATGAACTGGCCCTCAGCGGGTGCCATTGCCCATATCGACAAGATCATTCTCGAGGAAGGCTTCGGCTGCGAGGTGGAACTGGTGATTGGCGACACGGTGCCGACCTTCACCTCCATGACCGAGAAGGCCGAGCCGGACATGGCTCCCGAGTTGTGGGTGAACACCATCCAGGATCCGCTCGACAAGGCCGTTGCAGAAGACAAGCTGATCATCGGCAGCGAGGTCCTGTCGGAAGGCGGCGTGGAGGGCTTCTGGGTCCCCACCTTTCTCGCTGAAGAACATGGCCTGAAGACGCTGGCCGACGCGCTGGCAAAGCCGGAGCTGTTCCCCGGCGCGGAAGACCGCAGCAAGGGCGCCTTCTTCAACTGCCCCTCGGGCTGGGCCTGCCAGACCCTGACCACCAATCTGTTTGCAGCCTTCGATGTGGAAAGCAAAGGCTTCGAGCTGGTCGACACCGGCTCGGCAGCCGGGCTCGATGGCTCCATCTCCCGTGCTTTTTCCCGCAATGAAGGCTGGCTCGGCTACTACTGGGCACCGACGCCCATCCTTGGCAAATACGAGATGACCCGGCTTGAACTGGGCGTCGAGCATGATGCAGCCGAATGGGAGCGCTGCACCGCCGTCTCCGGCTGCCTCGACCCCAAGCCCAACGACTGGGACAAGTCGCCGGTCTACACCGTCGTGACCAAGGAATTCGCGGAGAAAGCGGGCGTTGCCATGGATTACGTCCAGGGCCGCTCCTGGGACAACGCAACCGCTGGCGAAGTGCTGGCCTGGATGACGGACAATCAGGCCTCCAATGAGGATGGCGCCTTCTGGTTCCTCGAGAACAAGCCGGAAGTCTGGGAGGCCTGGGTCTCCCCGGAAGTGGCGGAAAAGGTGAAATCCGCCCTCTGAGCCGGTGATTGACAGGCGGCCGGACGCGCTTGGCAACACAGCCTGCGGAGCGCGTCCGGCCGCCTCCTTCCGGCTTGCGCTTTTCATCCTCAGGCGCCCGCCTCCACGCAAAGCAGCGGGCAGGCGCAACAAGGACACCTCAATGGATCTTTTCGACTTTCCCTCGCTCAGCCGCGGCACGTTGCGTGCCATGCGGCAGACGATCGATGCGGGGTTTCTTGAGTTTACCCGCGCCTATGGCGACGCGCTGTCCCGGGCCTTCGAACCGCTGCGCCTGCTGCTGAACGGTATCGAGAACCTGCTGCTCAACTCCCCCTGGCCGCTGGTTCTGGCCGGCATTCTCGCCATTGTCTTCCTCATCAGCCGCAGCTGGCGCATCACGGCAGGCAGTCTCGTGGCACTTGTGCTGATCGGCGTGCTCGGCATGTGGGATGACACCATGCGCACCATTGCGATGGTGGCAGTGTGTACCCTCACAGCGGTCGTGCTCGGCATTCCCATCGGCATCGCCATGGCCCGGTCCGACAGGCTTCAGGGCGCCATCAATCCGGTGCTCGACCTGATGCAGACCATGCCGGTCTTCGTCTATCTGATCCCGGTGGTGATGATCTTCGGCCTCGGCAAGGTGCCGGGCGTCATTGCCGTGGTCATCTATGCCATTCCCCCGATGATCCGCCTCACCAACCTCGGCATCCGCCTGGTCAGCGCCGATGTGCTGGAAGCGGCCGATGCCTTCGGCTCCTCCTCCTGGCAGAAGCTGAAAGACGTGCAGCTGCCGCTGGCGCTGCCCACCATCATGGCCGGCATCAACCAGTGCATCATGATGTCCCTGTCGATGGTTGTCGTCGCCTCCATGATCGGCGTGCGCGGCCTTGGCCAGCCGGTGCTTCAGGCGATCAACAACCAGTTCTTCACAATGGGCATTCTCAACGGCCTCGCCATTGTCGCCATCGCCATCATCTTCGACCGGTCCACCCAGGCCTATGGCAAGCGCATGCAGAAACATTCGGAGGCCGCCCATGGCTGATCATCTGACCAACGCCCCCGCTCCCGCAGACGATCCGGACGAAGAGGCAAGCGTTGCCGGCATCGAGCTGCGTGGCCTCTACAAGGTCTTCGGCCCCAATCCGGCCGGCGTCATGGATCTCGTGCGCGAGGGCATCTCCAAGACGGAGCTGAACGACAAGCACAGCCACATCCTGGGCCTCAAGGACATCAACCTCACCATGCCTGCCGGGCGCATTCAGGTGGTGATGGGGCTGTCCGGCTCGGGCAAGTCCACCCTCATCCGCCACATCAACCGGCTGATCGAGCCGACGGCAGGCGAGGTGCTGTTCGAGGGGCAGGATGTGTGCTCCATGTCCCCCCAGCAGCTGCGCGATTTCCGCCGCCACAAGACGGCGATGGTGTTCCAGAAATTCGCCCTGCTGCCGCACCGGACCGTGCTGCGCAACACCATCTATGGCCTCGAAATTCAAGGCATTCCCGAACGCGAGGCCAAGGAGCGTGCCGCCCGCTGGCTGACCCGCGTCGGGCTGGAGGGTTATGAGGATTACTATCCCAACCAGCTTTCCGGCGGCATGCAGCAGCGTGTCGGCCTTGCCCGGGCGCTGGCCAATGACGCGGGCATCCTGCTGATGGACGAGGCCTACTCGGCTCTCGACCCGCTGATCCGCATGGACATGCAGAAGGTGCTTCTCGACCTGCAGCAGGAGCTGAAAAAGACCATCGTCTTCATCACCCACGATCTGGACGAGGCCCTGCGCCTTGGCGACCGCATCGCCATCCTGCGCGATGGCGAGATCGTGCAGGATGGCACGGGCCAGGAGATCGTGCTGCGCCCGGCGGACAGCTACATCGCGGATTTCGTGCGCGAGGTGAACCGCGGCCGGGTGCTGAAGGTCAACACCATCATGCGCAAGGGCGAGTTGGCCGAAACGGAGCTGACCATCCCCAGCGGCAGCCTGCTGGAAGATGCCGCAAGACTGTTCTCACAGACGAGCGAGACGGCCGCCATCGTGACGCGCGCCGATGGCCGGAAACTCGGCACCATCCAGCTGCATGACATGATCGCGGCCATGGTGTCGCCGGGCTGAGGCACGCATTCACCCCTGCGCAAGCCCCTTGCGGTGGCGGCCCGACACGGCGGCCACCGCAAGAAAAAGACCGCTGACCGTGGCGATCATCCCCGCCGCACTCACAGAATTGGCAGCCCCCAGCCACAGCGGGCCATAGCCCGCCAGCACATAGCCGGTGATGGCCGCCAGCGCCGCAATCACAAGGCTCAGTCCCACCTGGGCAGCGAGCCGGTTCGTCATCAGCCGCGCCGTCGCGGGCGGACAGATGAACATGGCAATGACGATGATCGAGCCCACCGCATCAAAGGCCGCCACAGCCGCCACGGCCGAAAGCGTTACCAGCCCGAGGCTGAGCAGCGTCACCGGCAGCCCGCGCGCGGCGGCATAGCCTTCGTCGAAGGTCATCAGCACCAGCGGCCGCCAGAACAACCCCATCAGCAGGAACACGGCAACCGTGACACCCGCCATGCGCGGGAGTTCCGGCGGCAGCCCGGCCAAAGCCTGCGGATCGGTGAGCGAGCCCCAGCCGTCCGCATCCAGCCAGATCAGGCTTTCCAGATTGCCATAGAGCGCGTGCTCCACATCCAGATGCACCGTGCTGGTGTTGCTCTGCTCCAGCAGCAGCACGCCGGCAGCAAAAAGCGTGGTGAAGACCACGCCCATCGCCGCGCCCGGTTCCATCCTGGCATAGCGGCGCAGCAGCTCGATCAGCACCACGGCCACAAGCGCCGCGCTGCCCGCCCCCAGCATCATCGGCCAAGTGGAGATATGGCCGGTGATCAGAAAGGCAACGACAATGCCCGGCAGCACCACATGCGAAATGGCATCGCCGATCATCGCTTCGCGCCGCAGGATGAGGAAATTGCCCGGCAGGGCACAGGCCAGCGCGGCCAGCGTGCCGATGAGCAGCGGCGTCAGGCTGAATTGCACGAACTCCGCACCGAACATCTCAGACCCCATGGCGCAGCTCCCCGGATGAGGCGGCGGCGTGCCTGTCCAGCTGTGCGAGTTCGCCTGCGGGCAAAAGACTGCTGATCAGACGCACGCCGTCATAGCGCGACATGACATGCTCACTGGCACCACCTGCCTGGAGTGCGGCCCAGCGCGCTTCGTCCTGAGCCAGCATCTGCGCCAGCGCCCGGCCCTCGTCATTGAGGTTGCGGTCAGCCGCCAGAAGACCTGCGCGGGACAGCGCCTGCAGAAGACGCGGATCATGAATGACGCCCTGCTGCGCCATCGTCAGAACCCCTTGCCGCAGCAGCAGGCGGCGGCGCTGCCGCGCCCGTGCCATAACGGCCGCCACCAGTCCCCGGCGCGGCGCGGCAAGCAGGGAAGCCGTGAAGAAGACCGCAGCCGTGAGCACGATCACCGGCCCGGCAGGCACATTGGGCGCCGCCGCCGAAAGCGCCGAGCCAACATATCCGGCCAGCGCGCCGAACAGGGCCGCAAGGGCAAGAATGACGGTTGCCCGCTCGCTCCAGAACCGGGCGGTCGCGGCGGGAATGATCAGCAGGGCAACGATAAGTACCAGCCCGACCAGCTTCAGCCCGGTGACGGTGACGGCCAGCATCAGCCCCAGCATCACGCCGTCGGCAAGGCCGGTGCGGATGCCGATGGTTTCCGCATGCCCCGGATCAAAGCAGACATGCAGCATGGGCCTCCGGAAAATCAGCATCACCAGCACGCAGATAGCACCGCCGCAGGCAATCAGCACCGCATCGCTGAACAGCATGCCCGCCGTGGAGCCAAGCAGAAAGCCTTCCAGCCCCGCCTGCCGTCCGGTGCCCATCACCTGAATGACCGTCAGCAGCACGATGCCGAAGCCGAAGAACACCGACAGCACGGCGCCGATCGCCGTATCCTCCGCCAGACGGGTGTAGCGGGTGAGCAAGGTCACGGCCAGCAGCCCCAGCCCGGCAGACAGGGCCGAGCCCAGCAGCAGCCCCGGCAGGGAACGGCCATCGCCGCCCAGCGACACCATCACCATGAAAGCCAGCGCAATGCCCGGCAGCGTCGCATGGGCGCTGGCATCGCTGATCAGCGAGCGCTTGCGCAGGAACAGGAACGTCCCCGTACTCCCCGCTGCCGCCCCCAGCAGGCTCGCACCAACCGCCACCAAAGCGGCGTTATATCCCGCCTGCATCATCAGCGCAGAGAGGAAGGCAGACAGGACCTCAGTCATGGCCGGGCTCCAATGGCTCGGCTAGACCGTCCCCCCGGACACATAGCCGTTCCGCCGGCCAGAAGACATTGCGAAGACTGACAGAGTCACAACAGCGGGGCCTCTCCGCCCCCCTCCCCCTCGTGGGGAGGGGTGAGGGGTGGGGGGCTCTGAGCCTGCAATCATCTGAAGGACGGATATTTTTCTGAAGCGAAATCGGGAGGAACGCCCGGCCCAAACCAATGGACACCATGCCAGACGGGGAGGTTTCCCCCCCCACCCCTAACCCCTCCCCACGAGGGGGAGGGGGGCTGAAAGGCCGTGCCAGGATGACCAGATCACAGACCTTTCCCAAGCCTTCACCGGCTTCAAACAAGATCTGCAAATCCGGCAACCACCAAGGGGAGCGGAGCTGAGAGGCTGCGCCATATGCTGAAAGACTGGAGCAGGTGGCCACCCTCACCTCCCCGTTTCCAGCGCAAGGTCCAGCTCTGGCGCAGCGGAGAGACCGGCGGGGGCAAGGGATGCGGTGTCGAGGCGCCCGCCGTAGGCGCGCTGGAGGATGGGGGGGGTGAAGGCTTCGTCCACCGGCCCTTGCGCGATGAGGCGCATGTTGATGACGAGCACGTGGGAGAAATAAGCCGGGACGGTGGAGAGGTCGTGATGCACGCAGACCACCGTCCGGCCCTCGTCCCGGAGCGCCTTCAGCACCCCGATGATCGCCCGCTCCGTCGCGGCATCAACGCCGGCAAAGGGTTCGTCCAGCAGATAGAGATCCGCCTTCTGCGCCAGTGCCCGGGCAAGGAACACGCGCTGCTGCTGGCCGCCGGACAACTGGCCGATCTGCCGGTCCGCAAAGCCTGCCATGCCCACCCGGTCGAGGCAGTGCATGACGAACTCCCGGTGATGCTGGCGGATGCGGCCGAGAAGACCCAGTTCCCGCGAGAGCCCCATCATCACCACATCTTCGGCACGGGCCGGAAAGTCCCAGTCGACGGACGCCCGCTGCGGAACATAGGCGACACGCTGGCGGACCCTCGCAAAGGGCTGACCGAACATGTCCACCGTGCCGGACAAGCGTGGCACGATGCCCAGCGCCGCCTTGAGCAAGGTCGACTTGCCCGCCCCGTTGGGGCCGATGATGGCCGTCATGGACGCGGCCCCGACATCCGCCGAGATGCCCAGAAGGGCAGGCTTGCCGCCATAGGAGACGGAAAGGTCCCGGATCGCCACAGCCGGTTGCTCCCGCGGTTGCAGGACGCTGTTTGCCGTCTGTTTGAAATGCACCGGGATCATCCTGATATTGCCCTTCTACTCAGCCCGCAGCCTGCAATTGCCCAAGACGGCCCCGGTCCGGCACCGTGCCACCGAGGGCGGCGGCGATGGTGGTCACGTTGTGGTCGATCATGCCCAGATACGTACCTTCGTAGGTGCCGGATTGACCCATGGCATCGGAGAAGAGTTCACCGCCGATGGCCACCTTGTGCCCCTTCGCTGCAGCGCCCTCGATGAGCGCCTTCATGTTGCGGTCGGGCACGGAGCTTTCCACAAAGACGGCACCGATCTTGCGTTCGACCAGCGTGTCGACCAGTTCGGCAATGCGGGCAAGGCCTGCTTCGCTCTCCGTGGAGATGCCCTGAATGCCCAGCACCTCGAAACCATAGGCCCGGCCGAAATAGCTGAAGGCATCATGCGCCGTCACCAGCACCCGGGCATTTTCCGGTACGCTGCCCAGCACCTGCCTGGAATAGGCATCCAGCGCATCCAGTTCATCCGTGAAGGCCGCAAGCCGCTCCTCGATGCCCTCCGCCTGATCCGGCTGCGCCGTCTTCAGCGCCGAGGCGATGGTGGTAGACACAGTCTTCCAGAGTTCCGGGTCCATCCAGACATGCGGGTCATAGCGGCCGGGATAGTCTTCATGCGACAGCAGCAGCGACGGGTCGATGGTATCGGCAACCGCCACCACCTTGCCCTTGCGGGAAAGATCCTCGAAGAAAGCCTCCATCTGCGCTTCCAGATAGAGCCCGTGGCGCAGCACCAGATCCGCCCGGGCCATGGCGACAATGTCGCTGCGCGTCTGGCGGTAGCCGTGCGGGTCCACCCCCGGCCCCATCAGTGCAGAGACGGAAACAAGATTGCCACCGATCACGGATGCGGTGTCGGCAATCATACCCGTTGTGGCACTGACAATCAGCTGCGAGGCCGCCCGTGCGGTGCCGGAGAAGCCCGTTAATCCGGAAGCACCGGCCATCACGCCGCCCGCTGCCAGCGCCGCCTGCCGTATAAATCCACGTCTTGTCAGAAGCATCGGGTTTCCTTTCCTCTCCAGCCTACGCACCGCACCGCAAAAGGCAAATGCTTTTAAGAACGATTTGCATTTAACATAGACACTTGCGAATGAGTTGCAAGTGCAAAAACAACGCAGGCTTTTCCGGTTGCCAAAGCAGGCAGCCTGGCGCAGGACTGGTGCGGGACGCGAAACCCCTTGGATGGAGCAGAGAATGCGCCGGGAAACTGACAGCATGGGCGAGATCAGCGTCGAGAGCGACCGCTACTGGGGCGCGCAGACGCAGAGATCGCTGACCTATTTCAATATCAGCTCCGAGCTGATGCCCATCGAGATCATCCACGCCTATGGCATCCTCAAGCAGGCTGCCGCCGAGACAAACCGGGATCTGGGCCACCTCAGCCCGGACCTTGCCGCCCTCATCATTGCCGCAGCGCGGGAAGTGAGCGAAGGCAAGCTGGACGAGCATTTCCCCTTGCATGTCTGGATGACCGGCAGCGGCACCCAGACCAACATGAATGTCAACGAGGTCATCTCGAACCGCGCCATCGAGGTGGCAGGCGGGGCGCTCGGCTCCAAGAAGCCGGTGCACCCCAATGACCACGTCAACATGTCGCAGTCCTCCAACGACACCTTCCCCGCCGCCATGCATATGGCTGCGGCCATCGCGGTGAAGACCCGTGTTCTGCCCGCCGTGAAGGCGCTGCGCGATGCGCTGGACAAGAAGGCCAAGGCCTGGGACCACATCATCAAGATCGGCCGTACCCATCTGCAGGACGCGGTGCCGCTGACCCTTGGCCAGGAATTCTCCGGCTATGTGGAGATGCTGGACGAGAACCTCGACCGCATCGCCGGCGCCCTGCCCGATGTCTACAAGCTGGCGCTTGGCGGCACGGCTGTGGGCACCGGTCTCAACGCACCCAAGGGCTTTGCCGAAGGGGCAGCAGCCCGCATCGCGGCACTGACCGGCCTGCCCTTCATCACCGCACCCAACAAGTTTGCCGCGCAAGGCGCCCATGACGGGCTGGTGATGCTGCATGGCGCGCTGAAGACCACGGCCGGCTCGCTCTTCAAGATCGCCAACGACATCCGCCTGCTCGCCTGCGGCCCGCGCTGCGGGTTGTTCGAGTTGATCCTGCCGGCCAACGAGCCGGGCTCTTCGATCATGCCGGGCAAGGTCAACCCCACCCAGTGCGAGGCCATGGCCATGCTCTGCATTCAGGTGATGGCCAATGACGTGGCGGTGGGCATGGGCGGGGCCAGCGGCTATCTGGAGATGAACGTCTACAAGCCGCTGATGATCAACGCCGTACTCCAGTCCGCCCGCATGCTGGCCGACGGCTGCACCAGCTTCCGCAAGTTCATGGTGGACGGCATGGAGGCGAACGAGGCCCGCATCGCCGGCTATGTCGAAAACTCGCTGATGCTGGTGACCGCCCTCAGCCCGCACATCGGCTACGACAAGGCGTCCAAAGCCGCACATCACGCCTATGAGCACGACATGACCCTGAAAGCCGCCTGCCTCGACCTCGGCTACATCTCCGCCGAAGACTTCGACCGGCTGGTGGACCCGAAGCTGATGCTCAGCGAGGGGTGATCCCGGAGGGTGCCCGTCTGGCGGGCACCCTCACAACATGTCTGTTGAGGACCACCGTCAGAATTTCAGGCCAAGTTTCAGGCTTGCCGAATGGCCAAGCGTGTTGCGCCCTGCCGTTGCCTCATAATGCAGCCGGGCCTCCATGTTGCTGCCCCACAGAAGAGAGCCGCCAAGCCCGAGTGTCGCAACGGCCGGATCCCGTTTGAGCTCAAGACGCAGCCGCTCACCCGGCGCAGGAGAGCCCGGCAGCGAGACAGTATGCTGCAGGCTATTGAGCGCAATCCGGGCACCCGCTTCCACATAGCCGCGCACAATCCCACCCGCAAAGGGATGGTCGGTGGACAAGCGCAAGACCGGGCGGACATCGACAAGGAAATGGGTCGCGCGGTGGACCTTCAGATTGAGCGAGCCCGCGCCCGACTCCGTGAAGCCTCCGTCCTGCAGGACTGCCAGATCCAGTTCAACGCTGGGGATCACATCGATCTGCCCGGCCTTGGCCAGCACACCAGCCCGCAACCGCGAGGCAAGCGCCAGCGTGGAAGGACGCGACCTGGCAACATAGGCTGTCCCCGCAGACGAAATGAGCCGTTCCGCCTTGCCGCTGCCATAGCTGCCGTTGAGCGACACAGAGCCATAGACCGGTCCCTGTGACACCTTGGCAATAGCACCAAGATACAGCCGGTAGCCCGAGGCAGACCTGCCGCTGGCGCGGAACCGGGAGCCCTCATAGGCAGTGCTGAGGCCAATGACCAGATCATCGCTCACGCGCTGCTGACGGCCGAGGCTGACCATGACCGTGTCAACATCACTTGACCAGTCATAGCGCGTGGTGCTGCCGGTCACCTTGGCCCAGTTGCACGCCTCCTCGGCAATGGCCGCATAGGGCCCCACCGTGCCGCCGCAGCTCTGCATGTTGGACAAGTGCGTCCCGGAAGAGGCAAGCGTTGTCTCACTGGCTTTGCTGAAGTCAGCCGCGTCAAAAACGGCCAGACTGGACTCCAGAGCCTTCGGATCAACCGCATTGGCTGCAGACAGCAGCAGGGCCTCCAGCTCGGGATAGGCGCCGGGCACATTGCTGCCGAGCGCTGTGACCATGTCATTGGCGAAGGTGGCGGCCTTGCCTGAATTGCCGCTAAGCCCGGCCCGTCCGAAGTCGACGGAGGCCCCGGTGACAAGCGCCCGGTCATGGTAGAAATCATAGACGAAACGGGTTGCCACGGTGCCGGAGGCGAACCCGAACGGCAAAGGCTCCCCCGGGCTCTGAACGATGGGCGACGTGTCGGTCGCCCCCGCAAAGCTCAGGACGGTGCTCGGTTGCGCAAATGCAGACGCAAATGTGGTCAGCTGCGGAATGATCTGATCCCGGCCCGTCTCGAGTGACAGCAGGTCGATGCGGTCACTGGCAAGCCCCGCAGGATCAAGTGCCAGGAAATGCTTTCCCCCATCGACAATCGTATAACTGCCGCCATTGAGGATCGAGCCAAAGATCAGTCCAGCATTGCTGATCAGCAGGTCCCGGGTGGCTGGACCTGAGATATCCCCTTCCAGAATACCGCCGCTCCGCACGTTCAGCGCACCGCCGGCTTCGGACCAAAGGGCAGTTCCGCCGGGTGCCCGCAGAGCGCCTTCCACATCCAGGAACAGGGTACTCACCTGCGCCCCCACCCGGATACCGCCCGCACTGCCCTTTGCAGCACTTACGGTGCCGGTGCGGCCGATACTCAGTTGTGCAACCTGCCCCAGAGCTGTGCTGCCGCTGGTCAAGCCGTCGGAAATGTTCACCGCCCAGGCATCGGGACCTTGCACGGCAAGCATGCCGTCGAGGCGGGCGGTAAGCGCAATGCTGCCGTTATAGTCCGCATTGCTCACCACGTAGATGCCATGCGCCCCGCGTCCCCAGGTGCTGACGGTGCTGGTGCGGTGAAGCCAGATATTGATCCCGGTCCCAGAACCGGAGCTGGCGGCCGATTGCGGTATCCGAAGGCCATCCGTGCCCAGCAGCGCGACGGTTTGCGGAAGGTCCATCGCCAGAATGCCATAAGCGGAGGCACCCAAAGTGTAGATGCCGCCACGCAGATTGACGTCGATGCCGCCGAACTCCAAAGGCAGCGAGGATGGCAGAATGGGATCTGCCGTAATATCGAGAGGCAGAACAGCGGTGTCCATCAGCACCAGGCCGCCTCCACCGCTTGCCACGTGGGCAATGATGCCCGCCGAGCCGTCGCCCCGGGTTTCAACAAGAAGCGGAGCGGGTGCCTGGGTGTCGTCAATAGCAACCTGCCCTGCGAACCCGAACGCCCCGCTGGAGGTCACCGTGATCGGAAAGGCGCCACCGGCAATTGTGCCACGAACAACGCCCAAGGCACCGCCGCTGCCGCCGATCGACTGGGCCAGGATGGCCGGGGCGGCGGCACCATAGGTGCCGATGCCGCCGCCGAAGTTCACCGACACATCGCCGCCCCAGCCCCCGTTGCCGCCACCGCCGCCAATGGTGAGCGCAAGCCCGTAGTTGGTGTCCGGCAGAAACGGAAGGGAGCCTTCATGCGCCAGAGAACCTGCCCCGCCGCCGCCGCCGACCGACTGGGCAAAGATGCCGGCAGCGCCAGCCCCCAGCGTGACAATGGCGCCCTGCCCTTCAACGGCCACGCCGCCGCCGCTGCCGCCGCCTGACCCCGCACGCCCGATGGCCAGCTTCATAAGGCCTCCGGCAGTGGTATCGCCCCCGTAGCCGCCACCGCCACCCACGGACTGGGCAAAGATGCCATGGGCGCCCGCTCCAGCGGTTTGCACACGTCCGGGATTGCTCACCAGAACGCTGCCGCCCGCGCCGGAGCTGCCGCTCGCGCCGCCGATCGCCATCTCAAAACCCTGACCGCTCAGAACGGGGATGCTCTTGATGGCGGAAGCAGCCGCTCCGCCATCGCCGCCGCCACCGCCAATGGACTGGGCGAAGATGCCATGTGCGTTGGCACCCTGCGTCGAAATGAGGCTCCAGCCAGTTTCAGGACCCGCTGCGCTGCCGGCCAAGCTGACGGATCCGCCGTCCCCGGCAGAAGAACCGGAGCCACCGACAGACACCCCAAGGGCGTAGGTATCAAAGCCGATGAAACCGTTGGAAATGGCGTGACCGCCGGAGCCGCCGCCACCGCCAACCGACTGGCCATGGACACCATAGGCCATGACTCCGGATGTCGTGACGGTTGCGCCCGGCCCCGCAGTGAAGGTGACGCTGCCGCCATTACCGCCTGCACCGCCCCAGCCACCGACGGAAACGGCAATGTCGGCACCGTTCTTCTTGTCTGTCTCGCGCGAGGGCAGCCCCCTCACCTTGTTGACCAGTCTGAGCAGAAGCGGCTGCGGTGGAAAGAAACGGTTCCAGCTTGGCACCGATGTCGACACGGCAAAGCTGTGCGCCACGCCGCCGGTGCCGCCACCGCCACCAACCGACTGGAGTTTCACGCCCGTGGCCATGACGCCCGAGGTGGCAATGGTGCTGCCTGCCGCCGCATTGACCACAACGCTGCCTCCATGGTTCCCCACGCCACCATGCCCGCCAACGGTCACCGCCGTACTGACAGCCCTGCCGCCCTTGTCCTTGTTTTCTCCGCTCTGGCTGTCCAGCGTTGCGGCAATCGACAAGGCCAGCACGGAGCCGCCATCCCCGCCGCCGCCGCCGACAGACTGGCCAAACAGGCCATGGGCCTGATCGCCAAATGTCAGGATGCTGCCGGCATGGCTGACCGTCACACTTCCCCCGGTACCGCCGCTGCCCCCGTGACCGCCAACGGCGATGGGCACTGCCACAGCATGACCGTTTCCGTAAATGGCAGAGATCGCATAGGTGTGAACGTCGCCGCCATGCCCGCCGCCTCCGCCCACTGACTGCGCGAGAAGTCCGTGCGACTGATGCCCCAGTGTCTGAATGGTGCTGGAGATGGAGGTTGTCGCATTGGCCGCACCGCCCTGCCCGCCGCTGCCGCCGGTCATGCCGAGGGCAACATTCAAACTGAGCGCGTTCTTGCCAATGTCCGTATCAACCGCGACAACGCTGCCTCCACTGCCGCCGCCGCCGCCCACGGACTGGGCGAACACTGCGGGCGACCTGGAAGATGCTGTGGCGGCAGATCCTTCATTGTAGACCGAAGCCGTTCCGCCATTGCCGCCACTGCCGCCCGTGCCACCCACTACGGCCGAAAGGCTGACGGCTGCTTCTCCCACCGCAGCGCCGACGCCGATCGCATGGCCGCCGGTGCCGCCGCCACCGCCGACAGACTGAGCATAGACTGCAGGAGCCAGCCGTCCATAAGTGACGACGGAGCCACCGCTCAGGACAAATACGGCGGCATCCGAACCGTCGCCGCCCGAGCCGCCACTACCGCCCAGCGCGACCGAAACATCAACGGCACCACTGCCGCTGGCAGCTGCCGTGACCGAGATCACCGCCCCGCCGTTGCCTCCACCGCCACCAACGGATTGTGCCAGCATGCCTGCTGCATGATCGCCCGGCAATTGCACATTGCGCGGCTCAACCGCGTCCAGGGGATCGATATATCCGGTGGCAACCCGTCCGGAGCTGGTGAGCGTTACCATGCCGCCATCGCCGCCCGAACCGCCCAGACCGCCCATCGTCAGCGACACCGCGGCCTGATATCCCAGAACCACGCTTTGAGCAGAGCCGCCCTCACCGCCACCGCCGCCAATCGACCGCCCAACCATGCCAGTTGCGTAGCGCCCAGCAGTGAGAATGGTTCCGGAATTGTCGATCGTCACCATGCCGGCGTCGCCGCCGCCGCCGGCATTTCCACCGATTGCAACTCCGTAAAAGGAGCTGTAGTCGAAGGCCTGCCCGCCATCGCCGCCACCGCCGCCAATGCTCAGGCCCGACAGGCCACGCGCATGATCCCCGGCCGTTGTAATACGGCCCAGGTTCATCATCGCGACACGCTCTCCGTTGCCGCCTGCACCGCCATTGCCGCCCAGGACGAGGATTGTGCCGGTGGTGACCCCGCCTTCTCCGCCATTGCCGCCGACACTGCGGGCGAGAGCGCCATGCGACATGACGCCAAGCGTTGAAAGCGTGCCGGAATTGCCAACACTGACCGATGACCCGGAGTTTCCGGCCTGTCCGCCCGAGCCGCCACGGCCGAAGAAAAAGCCGCCGCTCCCACCCGCTCCGCCATAGCCCCCTTCACTGAGAGCAGACACCGCAACTGCATAGTTGCCGGCGGTTGAGATGCTCGAGCCGGCACTGGTGATGACAGAGACAGAACCGCCATTGCCGCCGAGGCCACCGGTGCCGCCATCTGACGCGCCATGGCCCTCGCCACCGTCACCGCCCTGGCCACCCTTGCTGACCGCAAGGATGCCGATGGTTCCCATGGTCCCGGTTTCGATGCTGCCGGAGGGCTCCAGCATGAAGATCACCGATCCGCCATCACCTCCTTGGCCGCCGGACGCCCCGTCATGAATGATGTTGCCATCGCCGCCATGACCGCCCCTGCCGCCCATGCTCAGAAGCGAGAAGGCTGCTGGCCCGCCATTGTACTGGACATAGTCGAAAGCATTGGAGATCCGTAGCGAAAGCCCGCCGCCGCCAGCCCCGCCACCTGAAGCTCCGCCCCAGCCGGCACCGCCCCCGTGCTGTCCGTCAAAGCCAGTTGAAGTGACGCCAAGCCCGGGGTTGCCCGATGTGTCTCCATAACAATCAGCAACCGTGGCAAAGACACCGAGGGCCGCCATGGACGGCGCATCACATCCGGCAACCGTCACCACCGGGAAAAAGGCCCCCTGCGCGCTTGCGGATGTAGCAGCCAGAGGCAACAGCAACACGGGAAGAACCGCAGCGGGAATGGCAAGATCCAGTCTCAGGGGCTTCCGCCATTTGCAGGAACCGGCCTCAATGCGCCCCGCTGGATGGATTTTGGAACAGGCAGCACCGCGCAACGCGCTCCCTTGCCGGGAAACAGTGCCTTCCGGCGCCAGAATCTCATCCATAGCAGCCCCCTCTGATCCCCTTACGTCATCTGGCAATGGTTAATGAGTTCTTACCGGCCATGCATTTTGACAAAATTCCGCGGGGGGCAGGCTGAGATTCAGGTCCAAAAAGGCTTGCCAGACAGGCGTGGCCTGGCTTAAGTAGCAATGTTATAAGATAACATTACAGGAGTTTGAGATGCTCAGGCAGACGACGGCCCTTGCGCTGGCGATGATGGCGCTGGCCGCAGGCGGAACATTGGTGCGGGCGGACGAAGCCCAGAGCCACTGGCGTGTTTTCGTTGGCGATCATTCCACCGGCAAGATCACGGCGATCGATCTGGACAAGCCGGACCAGCGCTGGTCCTTCGAGGTGAAGAGCCACGCAAGGCTCTATCCCTTCGGTGATGGCGCAGGCATTGCCGTGGTACAGGCCGAGGCGGACCGTGCCGATTTCCTGAAGAGCGGCATCACCCTGGAAAGCCACGGCGACCATGCCGACCTTGAGGTCAGCGACCCGGCCCTGCTCAGCGCCTCCATGGAGGGCGGCAATCCGGTGCATGTGGTGGAGCATTCCGGCGTGCTGGCCATCAACTTCGACAAGGATGCCAAGGCCACACTTGCCGATGTGAAGGGCCTGCTCGGCGGCGATCCGCAGATGCGTGACTTCCCGCAGGAGATTGCGCACCATGGCTTCGTCGCCGTCTTCGGTGACTACGTGCTTTCGACCGTGTCTGCCAAGGAAAAGCCGGAAGGCGCGTCAAGCCTGCCACGCCTCGGGCTGCAGGCCTTTTCGGCCGATGGCAAGCCGGTGTCGGATCTTGCTTCCTGCCCCGGCATTCACGGCGAGGCCTTCTCCGGCGCCTATCTGGCGGCGGGCTGTGAAGACGGCATCCTGACGGTGAAGACGGACAAGGCAAAGCCCGAGTTCTCGCTCCTGCCTTATCCTGCGGATTTCCCGAAAGGCAAGACCGGCACGCTGCTCGGCGTGAAGGGCATGCAGGCCTTCCTCGGCAACTATGGCGCTGACGGCCTTGTCGTGGTGGACCCAGCCGATGCGCCCTACTTCACCCGCGTCACCCTGCCCTTCCGCCGGGTGGACTTCGTGCTGGATCCGGCCAAGCCGCAGGCAGCCTATGTGCTGACCGAAGACGGCACGCTGCACCGCCTGAACATCCTGTCGGGCGAGATCGAAGTGTCCGGCAAAGTGAGCGAGCCCTACAGCATGGACGGCCACTGGCGCGACCCGCGCCCGCGCCTTGCCGTAGCCGGTGATACCGTGGTGATGACCGATCCGAACAAGGGCCTGCTGCGCCTCATCAGCACATCAGACCTGAAGCAGACCGGCGAAATCCCGGTGGAAGGCATGCCCTACACCATCGCCATCACCGGCGGCAGCGGCATCAACCACTGACCCTATCCCTCCGCCCCGTTTTGCGTGAGAGCTCGGGCGGAGGGCACTCTCCTTTTGCCGCAGCGCGCCCTCTCCCCTCTTGAGGGGGAGAGGAGTTGGTGCCTGACCGAAAGCCTTGAAGCCCCCTCAAGCCGGCCCCCTCGGAAAATCAGCCCCCGCTCACTTGCCCTTGCGGTTCATCGCAGCAGCGAGAGCTGCGGCCATGGCGCTGTTGCCGCCGCTGGCCGGGGCCGGAGCGCCGCCACCACGGGGGGCACCGCCACCACGCGGGGCACCACCGCCGGGACGGGGGCCACGCGGATCACGAGGGCCATCCTGGCTGGTCCGCTCGCGCGCGGCCTGATAATCGGCGGCCTTCTTCATGGTCAGGGAGATGCGCTTGCGCTTGGCATCCACCTCCAGCACCGTCACCGAGACGATATCACCGGCCTTGACCACCTTGTGCGGATCATCGACGAACTTGTCGGCCAGCTGCGACACGTGGACAAGGCCGTCCTGATGCACGCCGATATCGACGAAAGCGCCGAAATTGGTGACGTTGGTGACCGTGCCTTCCAGCTTCATGCCCACGCGCAGGTCTGAAATCTCTTCCACGCCATCCAGCAGCGTTGCGGTCTTGAATTCCGGGCGCGGGTCACGGCCCGGCTTTTCCAGCTCGGCGATGATGTCGCGCACGGTCGGCAGGCCGAAACGCTCGTCGGTGAACTGGGCCGCATTCAGCGTCTTCAGGAAGGCGCTGTCGCCCATGATCTGGCGCACGTCCCGGCCACAGGCCTTCACGATGCGCTCGGCCAGCGGATAGGCTTCCGGGTGCACGGAGGAGGAATCCAGCGGATTGCTGCCATCACGGATGCGCAGGAAACCGGCGCAAAGTTCAAATGCCTTGGCGCCGAGGCGCGGAACATCCATCAGCTGCTTGCGGCTGGTGAAGCGGCCGATGCTGTCGCGGTGTTCCACCACGGCCTTGGCAAGACTTTCGCCCAGGCCTGAGATGCGGGCGAGCAGCGCGGGCGAGGCGGTGTTGAGATCCACACCCACCGCGTTCACCGCATCTTCCACAACGGCATCGAGTGCACGGGCCAGACGGGTCTGGTTCACGTCATGCTGATACTGGCCGACGCCGATGGACTTGGGCTCGATCTTGACGAGCTCGGCCAGCGGGTCCTGCAGGCGGCGGGCGATGGAGGCCGCGCCGCGCAGGGACACGTCCACATCCGGCATCTCCTTGGCCGCGAGTTCCGAGGCCGAATAGACCGAAGCCCCTGCCTCGTTGACGATGACCTTGATGGGCCGCGCCGCGACCGGAATATCGGCCAGAACCTCTGCGGCCAGACGGTCAGTCTCGCGGCTAGCCGTGCCGTTGCCGATGGCGATCAGCCCGACCTTGTGGCGGGCGATCAGCGCCATCAGCGTGTTGCGGGCCCCGGCCATATCGTTCTTCGGCTGGAAGGGATAGACGGTGGCCGTCTCCACCAGCTTGCCGGTGGCATCCACCACCGCCACCTTCACGCCCGTGCGGATGCCCGGGTCCAGCCCCAGCGTGGCGCGGGCACCGGCGGGGGCGGCGAGCAGCAGGTCCTTGAGGTTGCGGGCGAACACCTGAATGGCCTCTTCCTCGGCCCGGTCGCGCAGGTCACCCATCAGGTCAAGCTCAAGGTGCAGCGCCAGCTTCACCTTCCAGGCCCAGCGGGCCACATCCATCAGCCACTTGTCCGCCGGGCGGCCCTGCTCGGAGATACCGGCGGCATGAGCCACCATGCGCTCGACGGGCTTCAGGCCCTCGGTCACATCCGTGTCCACCGTCAGCTCGACGGAGAGCACACCCTCGTTGCGGCCACGGAACAGCGCCAGCGCCCGGTGGCTGGGGATCTTGGCCCAGGTCTCGGAATAATCGAAATAATCGGCGAACTTGGCACCCGGCTCCTGCTGGCCGTCGATGACCTTGGAGACGACCACGCCCTTGGCGGTCAGATACTCGCGCAGGCGGCCGACCAGTTCGGCATTTTCGGAGAAGCGTTCCATCAGAATCTGGCGTGCGCCATCCAGCGCGTCCTTCACCGTGGCCAAGCCCTTTTCCTCGCTGACAAAGGCGGCAGCTTCCGTTTCCGGCACCTTGCGCGGATCGGTGAGCAGCGCATCGGCCAGCGGCTCCAGCCCCGCCTCGCGGGCGATCTGCGCCTTGGTGCGGCGCTTCTTCTTGAAGGGCAGATAAAGGTCTTCCAGCACCGCCTTGGTGTCGGCCTGCGCGATCTTCAGCGCCAGCTCGTCCGTCAGCTTGCCCTGCTCATCAATCGACCGCACGATGGCGGCACGCCGGTCTTCCATCTCGCGCAGATAGATCAGCCGCTCTTCCAGCTTGCGCAGCTGGGTGTCATCCAGCCCGCCGGTCGCTTCCTTGCGGTAGCGGGCGATGAAGGGCACGGTCGAACCCTCATCCAGCATCTGCACCGTGGCATTGACCTGGTTCGGCTGACAGCCGATCTCCTCCGCAATCCGCCGCGCAATCCTGAGCGCCACTTCGGGGGAGACCTGCGCCTTCTTGCCGGTGGCGGGCGTCGCGGCAAAGCCGGGGGTCTCGGGGCTCAGGTCGGAGAGATCGGACATGGGGTCGTTCCATCGCAAATTGATCGGATAGCCCCTGCCTTCCGCAGGCCGGCAAGGGAGCGCGGACGATAGAGCCCGCAAAGGCGGCGATAAAGAGACACCCCGCCACAGTCCACGGAAATGCAGGGTTTCACACAGGGAGTGGAGTGGCAGCGCGCAATCCGGGTGACCCGGCACGGCCTATCTGTCCCCCTCCCCCTCGCTGAGCCATTGCATGCACACATTGTGCTTAAAGCCGGTGGCAACATGGAGAAGGCCTCCATTGTGATCACTCAGGCACGGCGCTGCGGTTCCCCTCCCCCTCGTGGGGAGGGGTGAGGGGTGGGGGGAAGGCCTCTCCGGCTAGCAGAGTGTCCATTGATCACGAACAGCCACTCTTCTGAAGACCACCCAGAAAAAGATTCATTTTTTCAGACCATTGCAGGCTCAGCCCCCCACCCCTCACCCCTCCCCACGAGGGGGAGGGGGGCGGAGATGCCCTAGCATAAATCAAATGCACCACACCGGGCTGCTGTCAGCAGCTGGGCATTCATGGTTCCCGTAAATACTCACCGCACCACGGTAATGCTCTCCGCTGCGCGGGTGACGGCGGTGTAGAGCCAGCGGTCGCGGTGTTCGCGGAAGGCGAAGCTCTCGTCGAAGAGAACGACGCGGTCCCATTGCGAGCCCTGGGCCTTGTGCACGGTGAGGGCATAGCCGAAATCGAATTCGTCGGACTTGCGCCGCAGGGCGTAGGGGATCTGCTCCGCGCCTTCCTCGAACAGTGCCGGCATGACCTTGATTTCCACCGACTGCTTGCCCGGCTCGTCTTCGGGCATGATGTCGTAGCGCAGGGTGTTGCCCTTGGACTGTTTCTGCCGCTTCACCTGCCACAACCCGCCATTGAGCAACCCGCGGGTCTTGTCGTTTCTGAGGCACACCAGCTTGTCGCCAACGGCGGGCATGGGCGAGAGGAAGCCCTTCAGCTCGCGGATGCGGTTGTTGTAAAGGCGGCGGGTGCGGTTGGTGCCGACCAGCACCTGATCGGCGGCCAGGATCTGTTCCTTGTCGATCTCCCGGCGGGAGATGATGCGGCTGGCGCCGAAGGTGCCGTAATCAAGGCTGCCACCCTCGCGGATCGTCATGGACATGCGCACGATCGGATTGTCCTGCGCCTGCCGGTGCACCTCGGTCAGCATCACGTCCGGCTCGGCCTCGGTGAAATAGCCACCGCCCTTCACCGGCGGCAGCTGCGCCGGATCTCCCAGCACCAGAACCGGCGTGCCGAAGGACAGAAGATCGCGGCCCAGATCCTCATCCACCATGGAACATTCATCGATGACGATGAGGGACGCCCGCGCCGCATCGCTGTCGCGCTTCAGGGCAAACTGCGGGCCGCTGTCCTCGCCCTCCTCGACGATCTCCTCTTCCTTGGCCGCACGCGGCCGGTAGATCAGCGAGTGGATGGTGCCCGCATCCGTGCAGCCCTTCTGGCGCAGCACATGGGCTGCCTTGCCGGTGAAAGCGCCGAAGCACACGTCGCCATCAATCCCTTCCGCCAGATGGCGGGCCAGCGTCGTCTTGCCCGTTCCGGCAAAGCCGAAGAGGCGGAACACCTGCTTGTCGCCGCGTTTCAGCCAGCGCGCGGCATCCGACAAGGCCTTTTCCTGCTGGGGCGACCAGAGCATCCGTGCGATTCCCGTTTCGTTCGCTCAAGGCAATAGCGGGTTTTTACCGCATCACCAAGGCTCGAAAACAAAAACCCCGCGAGACCCTTTCCGGCCTCGCGGGGCATTTCTCCAATGAGTTCTGCTTCAGGCGGCTGCAGCCTTGGCCGCGAGGCGGGCGCGGATGCTGTCCACATCGGCCTTCGGCGTCGCCCCGAAGAGGGTTCGGGTATACTCGTGCTGCGGGTTGTCGAACACCTCTTCACGGGTGCCGTATTCCACCACTTCGCCGTAATACATCACCATCACCTTGTCGGCGAGGTAACGCACCACCGACAGGTCGTGGCTGATGAACACATAGGTGAGGCCCATCTCGTCCTGCAGATCCTTCAGCAGGTTGAGGATCTGCGCCTGAACGGAAAGATCAAGCGCGGAGACCGGCTCGTCCAGCACCAGGAGCTTCGGCTTCAGCATGATCGCCCGGGCAATGGCCACGCGCTGGCGCTGACCGCCGGAGAACATGTGCGGATAGCGGCCGTAATGCTCCGGCTTCAGCCCCACCTTCTCCAGCATGGACAGCGCCGCATCACGCCGCTCGGCAGCGGACATATCCGTGTTGAGCAGCAGCGGCTCTTCCAGAACGTGGCCGATCTTCTGGCGCGGGTTCAGCGAGCCATAGGGGTTCTGGAACACGATCTGCACCTTGCGGCGCATTTCGCGGGAGATGCCGGTCCTGGCGATGTCGATGGACAGGCCGTCGATCTCGATGGAGCCGGAGGTCTGAGGGTCGATCATGGTGAGGATGCGGGCAAGGGTGGACTTGCCGCAGCCGCTCTCGCCGACGATGGCAAGGGTGGAGCCGCGCTCCACATCGAAGCTGACGCCCTTCACCGCCTTCAGCACGCGAGGCTTGGCAAACAGGCCGCCGCCGATGACATATTCGCGCGTGACATCGCGCACCTTGAGGATTGCGTCACTCATGCGCCGGCCTCCTGTGCTGCAAAGGTCTTGGCAAAGTCGCTCACGGTCGGCAGCCGGTCGCCGGTGGCGTTTTCCGGCAGCGCCGACAGCAGCGCACGCGTGTAGGGGTGCTTGGGCGCCTCGAAGAGGGAGAGCACGTCGGACTCCTCCATCTTCCGCCCCTGATACTGCACGATCACCCGGTCGGCGGTTTCGGCCACGACACCCATGTCATGGGTGATCATGATCAGCGCCATGCCGCTGTCCTTCTGCAATTTCATCAGCAGATCGAGGATCTGCTTCTGGATCGTCACGTCGAGCGCCGTCGTCGGCTCGTCGGCGATCAGCAGCTTCGGGGCGCAGGCGATGGCCATAGCGATCATCACGCGCTGGCACTGACCGCCCGACATCTGGTGCGGGAAGGAATTGACCCGGCGCTCCGGCTCGGGAATGCCCACCGCCTTCATCAGTTCCAGCACGCGGGCCTTGCGGGCGCTGCCGGAAAGATCCGTGTGCACCTTCAGCGCTTCATTGAGCTGGAAGCCGACGGTGAAGCACGGGTTGAGGCTGGCAATCGGCTCCTGGAAGATCATGGAGATGTCCTTGCCGATGACCTTGCGCCGCTCAACAGCCGAGAGCTTGCGCATGTCGCGGCCTTCAAACTCCATCTTGTCCGCCGTGATGGTGGCCGTGTCCGGCAGAAGCCCCATGGTGGCCAGCATGGCAACCGACTTGCCCGAACCGGACTCGCCGACGATGGCCAGCACTTCACCGGCCTCGACCGTATAGTCCACGCCGTCCAGCGCGCGGAACGGGCCCTTGGCGGTGTCGAACTCGACCCGGAGGTTGCGGATTTCAAGTAGCGCCATGGGCTTAGCTCCGCTTCAGCTTGGGATCGAGCGCATCACGCAGGCCGTCGCCGACCAGGTTGATGGCCAGAACCGTGATGAGGATGGCAAGACCGGGGAAGGTGACGACCCACCAGGCGCGCGTGACGAATTCCCGCGCCTCCGCCAGCATCGTGCCCCATTCCGGGGTGGGAGCCTGAGCGCCCATGCCGAGGAAGCCGAGAGCGGCCGCATCGAGAATGGCGTTGGAGAAGGAGAGCGTCGCCTGCACGATCAGCGGCGCAACGCAATTCGGCAGGATGGTCTTGAACATCAGCCGCAAGTGCCCTGCACCGGCCACGCGCGCCGCCACCACATAATCGCGGTTGCGCTCGGCCATGACCGCCGCACGGGTGAGGCGGACGAAATGCGGCTGCAGCACCAGTGCAATGGCGATCATCGCATTGGTCAAGCTGGGCCCAAGGATCGCGACCAGAACCAGCGCCAGCAGCAGGGACGGAAACGCCAGAATGATATCCATCACGCGCATGATGAACGTATCGACGGCACCACGGGCATAGCCGGCGACAAGGCCAAGCACGATCCCGCCAGAGGACGCGATGGTCACCACCAGCGCGCCAATAAACAGAGAATACCGTGCACCAAAGATAAGTCTTGAAAGGATGTCGCGCCCCACGGCATCGGTACCGAGCAGAAAGCGCCAATCGCCGCCTTCAACCCAGGCCGGCGGGACGAGGAAGCTGTCACGGTACTGCACCTGCGGCGCATGCGGGGCGATGAGCGGCGCGAAAATGGCCATCAGCACCACGAGTGCGAACACAGCCAGGCCGATAACGGCACCGCGGCTCTGGGAGAAATAGTACCAGAATTCGGCCAGCATCGCGCGGGTGGCGTTGCGGCTTTCCTGGGCGAGCTTTTCGGCCGAAACGGGTGCGGCCTCTGAGGTTTTTGTCATGGTTTTTCCTCCGCGCTCAGTTGTGCCGGATACGCGGGTTGATGAGCCCGTAAAGCACGTCAACGATCAGGTTCACCAGCATGATGATGCCAGAAACCAGCAGCAGCCCTCCCTGTACGGCGAAGTAGTCTCTTCGAAGAACGCTATCGAGGAGCCACTTGCCAATGCCGGGCCAGGAGAAGATCGTCTCGGTCAGGATCGCGCCTGCCAGCAGGACACCTACCTGCAGGCCGATGGTGGTGATGACGGGGATCAGCGCGTTGCGCAGCGCATGCAGGCCAATCACCCGCAGCGGCGGCAGCCCCTTGGCCCGGGCCGTGCGCACATAGTCCTCACCCATGACTTCCAGCATGGCCGAGCGGGTCTGCCGGGCGATAACGGCCAGCGGAATGGTCGCCAGCACAATCGAGGGAAGAATCAGATGGCGGACGGCAGACAGGAACGCGCCCTTCTGCCCGGACAGCAGGCTGTCGATCAGCATGAAGCCGGTCACCTGCGGGAAGAAATACATCAGCGAGATGCGACCAGAAACCGGTGTCCACTGCAGTGTCACCGAGAACAGGATGATCAGCAGCAGTCCCCACCAGAAGATCGGCATGGAATACCCGACAAGCGCGGTGCCCATGATGGTCTGATCGGCCACCGTGCCGCGCTTGACTGCCGCGAAGATGCCAAGCGGGATGCCCAGCAGCACGGCAATGAGAATGGCGCAGAAGGCAAGTTCCACTGTCGCGGGGAAGAGTTGCAGAAACTCGGTCAGGATCGGCTTCTTGGTGGCGAAAGAGACGCCCAGATCGCCGTGAAAAATCTTGACGAGGAAGTCGAGATATTGCTCCCACAGTGGCTTGTCGAAGCCCAGCTGCTGGAAAATCAGCGCCTTGCGCTCGGGATCAATGCCGCGCTCCCCCGCCAGAAGCTCAACCGGATCACCCGGGAGCAGGCGGATGAAGCTGAAGGAGATCAGCGTCACACCGAGAAAGGTCGGAATGAGCAGGCCGAGACGGCTCAGGAGAAATCGTATCATGGTCCGGTTCCGGATGAGGGGCAGCGGCACGCCTGGCTGAGCCAGCGCGCCGCCACCCGGGAACAGCAAAGGGCAGCGGCGCCAGTTGGCTCCGCTGCCCCGCGAGTGTCACCGATTATTCAGCGATGTCGACACCAACGAAGGAATGGCCGCCGAGCGGATCCATGACGTAGCCGGAGACATTCTTCGACATCGGCATGAACACGACGGAGTGAGCGATGGTTGCCCACGGAGCCTGCTCCTTGAAGACGACCTGAGCTTCTTCATAAAGCTTGGTGCGCTCTTCCTTGGTGGAAACAGTCTTGGCCTTCTTCACGAGCGCGTCGAAGTCCTGGTTGCACCACTGGGCACGGTTTGCACCGCCCACAGCGTCACAGCCCAGCAGAACGGCCAGGAAGTTGTCCGGGTCGCCGTTGTCACCGGTCCAGCCGAGGAGCACGGCGCCATCGCGCTGCACATCGCTCGAGCGCTTCAGGTACTCGGCCCATTCGTAGGAAACGATCTCGACCTTGACGCCGATCTTGTCGAAGTCAGCCTGGATCAGCTCGGCCATGCGGCGGGCATTCGGGTTGTAGGGACGCTGCACCGGCATCGCCCAGACCTTCATGCTCAGATCCGTCACACCTGCTTCTTCAAGCATCTTCTTGGCCGCTTCCGGATCGTACGGATCGTCCTGGATGGAGGTGTTGTAGGACCACATGGTCGGCGGGATCGGGTTGGTGGCCTTCTGGCCGGAGCCCTGGAACACACCGTAGATGATGGCGTCCTTGTTGATCGCCATGTTGAGTGCCTTGCGCACTTCCGGCTTGTCGAACGGCGCCACCTGGGTGTTGTAGGCCAGGTAGCCGATGTTCAGGCCTTCCTGTTCCATCAGCTGCAGGTTGGCATCTGCCTTGATGGCCTCAATGTCGGCCGGGGCCGGATAAGGCATCACATGGCACTCGCCGGCCTTCAGCTTCTGCAGGCGCACGGCCGCATCCGTGGTGATGGCGAAGACGAGGTTATCGGCCGGCTGCTTGCCGTCCCAGTAGTCGGCGAAAGCCTGATAGCGGATCACCGCATCCTTCTGGTAGCCGACGAAGGCGAACGGGCCGGTGCCGATCGGCTGCTGGTTCAGCTGATCCCGGGTGCCGGCCTTGTCGAGCTGCTCGGCATATTCGGCGGAGAGGATCGAGGCGAAGTCCATGGCCAGATTCGCCATCATCGGCGCTTCCGGACGGGTCAGGACGAACTTCACGGTGTAATCGTCGACCTTGACGATTTCCTTCACCAGCTCCGGCATGGACATGCCGTCATAATATTCCCAGGAAGCGCCAGCGGTGTACTGGTTCCAGGGGTTGTCCTTCTGGCCCTGACGGTTGAAGGAGAACAGAACGTCGTCAGCGTTGAACTCACGCGTCGGGGTGAAATAGTCGGTGGTGTGGAACTTCACGCCCTTGCGCAGGTTGAACGTGTATTCCAGCCCGTCGTCGGACACGGACCAGCTTTCGGCGAGGCCCGGAACAACTTCCGTGGTGCCCGGCTTGAACTGGACGAGACGGTTGTAGACGGTCTTGGAGGACGCATCGAACGTGGTGCCGGACGTGTAGAGTGCCGGGTCGAAGCCTTCCGGAGAGCCCTCGGAGCAATAGACCAGCGTCTTTGCCTGCGCGCCGGTTGCAGCAACGCCAATGAGGGTTGCACCCAGAAGCGCAGCCTTGAGGGTTTTACGCATCATCATCAAACTGTTCTCCCCTTTGATGAAAGGGCCGCGACCCCGCCGTTAATGTTTGGCGGGCTGGAACACGGCCTTGAGCGAAATAAGGCCGCTTTTTGGCCTGAAATCAACCGCCAAATTATTTCTTCTTCTCCGCAGATCTGGAAGGATTTTTCCAATTCTCTCTGCAGAACAAAAAGACAAAGCTAAACTGAAGCCAATATATGAAAAACGATCCCGAGTTCCTTTCGGATCCGGAGGGCAGCCAAGAGTCAAAAAAGAAAAAAATCGAACACACACCAACATCAAGCCACACGAATAAGTCGTATTATTCGTTAGTCTGACAGACCACGGTTGACCGCACATAGAAGACTTTGACCATTTGTACAAAAATTATGGCCAGCCGGTTTTGCACCCGGCACAGCCCGGCAGGCCGGGGCAATCTTGTGCGAAGGCGTTACGTCGCAGACGCAGATCCGGGCCCGCTACCCTTGGACTGGTCCTCTTGCGTCAGCATCGGCGGGCGTCCCTCGGCCACATGATAGGTGACCTGCGGGAACGGAATCTCGATGCCATGCTCGTCGAAGGCAATCTTGAGCTGCTCGTTATAGGCGCGTCCCGTAGCCCACTGGGCGCCGGGGAAGGTCTTGATGCGGGCACGCAATGTGATGGCGGAATCACCGAAGGCCGTGACACCGTGCATGTCGAGATCGCCGATGATGCTGCCGCCGGCCGGCAGACCTTTCAGCCGGTCGAACGCCTCCTTCATCGCCGCCTTCGCCTTGGCAATATCCGTGTTGTAGGCAACGCCGATCTCCGCCACATGGAAGGAGAAGTCGCGCATGAAGTTCGACACCATGTCGACCGACGAGAACGGGATGATATGTGTGGTGCCGTTCACATCGCGCATGCGCACGGAGCGCACGGTCAGCCGTTCCACCGAACCCGTAATCCCGGCGACGGTAACCACATCGCCCTCATTGATGGCATTCTCGATCTGGATGAAGGCACCGGTGATGATGTCCTTCACCAGGGTCTGCGCACCGAAGGAAACAGCAAGGCCCAGAACACCGGCACCAGCGATCAGCGGGCCGATGTCGACGCCCAGTTCCGACAAGGCCAGCAGGGCAGCCATGATGATCACGATCACCGTGAAGGCATTGCGGAACAGCTGGAACAAGGTCCGCTCGCGCGACGAAATGATGGAATCATTCCGGCCCTTGAGGCGCAGATCCGTCCAGGACATGACCGCCAGCCAGATACCGAAGCAGATGAGCACAATCACCAAGGCCGAGGTAAGACGGCCCATCAGTCCGCCGCCGGCCCCTTCAAAGAGCCAGCCGGTCACATCCAGCACCGACCAGACCTGCAGCAGGATGGCACCCGCCAGCAGGCCAACCAGCACCCGCAGCACCTGCAGCATATGAGGAATGAACCGGTTCACACGGCCCTCCAGCTCGGGCAATGTCTCCTTCAGGTCCTCCGGCAGGCGGATGCCTCCGGAAATGGCCCTTGTCATCATCAGCGACAGCAGCATGGCGCCAAGCACCGTCAGCATGGTCAGTCCGGTGCCGGTCACCACCACACGGGTCGCCTCGAACGGCCGGGTGATCCAGATGCCGAACACCACGAGGATGTAGAGCAGGGCCAGCGGCGCCCACACTCGGGAGAGTGCGAGCAAGGCATGGCGCCCGATTTCCCCTTCCAGCGAATGGGCATAGGCCGCCATGGAGGTTTTGACATCATTGCGGTTGACCAGGACGATGATGGCCGCAATCGCCGTTGCCAGCAGCACGACCAGAACCCGCAAGGCATTGCCCACTGCGATCGAAATCGTCAGGTTTGCCACTGGTACCGCCAGCATCACCCCATAGCCAAGGAATGACACCACAAATCCCAGCCGCCGCGACCAGTAGCGCGCATGTGTATTGGACATCGGCAGCAGGCGCAGCTTTTCGCGCGCAGGTGAAAAGGTGATGCGAAGAGCCAGCCGGGCAAGCCCGGTGATCACAAAGGCATTGAGCGCCAGCGTCTCAAACAGGGAAAGGCCGCTCTGCAACGGCCCAAGCCGGATCAGCGCCGCCGCATAACCAGCCACGGCCCCCAGCAGAAGCGCCACCACGTCTGCAAATGCCAGCAACAGCAGCAGGCCTGCGCGCCAGAGCCAGCCGCGCTGCCCTGCCTGCTTCTCGAGCCTGTCGGCCACTGGGCGGCCAAACTGCCGCAGCAGCCAGTAAACGGCGAAAGCACAGGCAAAAACAACCAGCAACTCAAGCGCGGTGTGGCGGATCCGGTCCCATTTGACCGTCACTTCTCCGGTCGCGAGCAACTGAAACCCCCGCAGGGAAATCGTCATGCGCTCGGCAACATTGATGAAGTCGTCGATCACATATTTGGTGTAGGCCCCTACCCTGACCGCAAAGGTGTCATCCTGCGGCTCGGCTGCAGCAGGCGCCGCAGGTGCGGCAGCACCATTCGAAGCACCGGAAGCAGCACCGCCTGCCTGTTCCGCCTGCCCCAGCCCTTCCAGAAGCCCGATCAGCGCCGCCCGGCCAGCGGGATCCTGCAGCACCTTGACCAGTGCATCACGGGCCTCGGTCATGGATTGCCGCTCACCGGCGGCCGTGGTGACGGCGGCCGCGCCCGCCTGCTGCGCCCCTTGTGCCTGGGTCTGAGGCGCACCCTGCGATCCGGAAGCCTGACTGGACTGCGCTGATGTCTGGGCTGGAGTTTGCCCCGGCCTCGAAGCCTCGGAAGCTGGCCGGGATTGCAGTTGCGGCTGATCCTGCTGGGCCGCAGGCACGCTCAGCGGAGCGCCATTTTGTGCAGCAACCGGGCTAAGCGCCGCAGCCGCCAGCAGAACGGCCAACAGGGGACCGCAAAAGCGGCCGAGCGAAGCTGTGAGTCGGGCGGTTGTGCATCTCATGCGCTAAGTCATAGCAAACAATACGGCAATATCCAGACTGGCAGCATGACAGAGGCAGCAGATGGAGTTTTTCCGTGCAGGCAACCGGATTAGGCAATCCCGGAATTCCCTTGACTGAGACGATCTCCCGTACAGAAAAGGTCAGGACCTTCAAGGCAGGCTGATAACCCTTTGCTAACAGTAAGAACACTAAATTGCCCCTGGAAACAGACGGAAAAATCATGGCCGAAGAGCTGATTAGTCTAGCCATGAACCCTTCTGCGGATGCTCGCAGCGAGCTGATGCAGAAGCTGGCAGACATTTTACTGCTTCGGGCAGACCAAAACTCCGTCGAGGAACTGCAGCTGTTCGACCAGGTGATTCAGCGCCTGCTCGACGACAGCCCGCTGGACGACCGGGTTCGCCTTGCGGAAAAGATCGGCTCCTTTGCAGGAACCCCCACCGGGCTTGCCGTCCGGCTGGCGCAGGACGAGCTTCAGGTCGCCCGCCCGGTTCTGGAACACTCTCCGGCCCTTGGTCCGCAGGAACTGGCCGCCCTTGCAGAGGATCTCGGGGAAGATCACCTTGAATGCATGACCCGGCGCGGTGATCTGCCGGCGGACGTGTCCGACACATTGGTCCGGCGCGGTCAGGTCCGGGTCTGGCGCCGCCTTGCGGGCAACCGCCGCATCAGGCTCTCGGAAGGCGCACTGGCGAGCCTCGCGAAAGCTGCTCAGGATGATGCTGCGCTGAGGGAAGAAATGACGCTGCGCGCCGACCTGACACCCCGCATCTGCCGCAGCCTGATCCCTTTCGTCGGCAAGGAAACCCAGGAGCGCCTGAAAGAACTGGCAGCCGGCAAGCTGACAGCCGAAGATCTGGAGGGAATCGCCCGCCGGCGCAAGATCCGGCGCAAACTGGGAACGCTTCTGGACACATCCAACACCGGCCGGCTCTGGCGCGCCATCACCCTCGGCTCCGCCCTGCTGGACGATGTCATTCTGCTCATGCTCGAAGATGACCGGTTGACCAATGCAGCCGATCTCATCGCCCTGGCCTGCAACACCCACAAAGCGCATGTACGCTCCGCCGTGTTCAGCGTCGAAGGTGACAGGCTGCTGCACTTCGCCCGCCTCGCCGGGCTGTCCGTCTCAAGCTTCGCCCATCTTGTCCGCGCGCGCTCCAAGCACATGCATATCCAGTCAGATCATGCAGAAGCCCTCATCGAACGCTTTGCGAGCGAGACCCCCAGCGAGCTGGAACGCAAGCGTGCCCGCAGCGACTTTGCAGCACACCGTCCGCGCCGACCGCCTTCCGAAACCCCATCATCATGACCTGCGGACAGCACATCAGTGCATGCTGAAACGGCACGAGGCCCGCGCATCCACGCGAGCCCCGTGTCCGTTCTGAAAATTCCGATCAGCGGGCGCGTACGCGTCCTGCAACTTCATCCAGCTGATCCTGCTCTGCCTGCTCCTGCGCTTCCCGCTCCCGCTGATGGTCGCGCTCTTCGAGCTGCTCGAATTTCTTCAGCTCTTCAATCGCTTCGCTCAGCTCGTCGCGGGCCTTTTCCAGCTGGTCATCCAGCTCATGCGCGGAGTTGCGCAGATTGTCGCGCCGCGTTGCCGCGGCCTTTGCAAAGGTCGGATAGGCAAAATGCGTGACGTCGGTGATGCCGACACGCTCCTGCTCGGTCCGGATCTGGTCGTCGAGTTCATCCGCCATGCGGTGAAATTCGGCGATCATCGATTCAATCTGGGTAACCTGGCGGCGCTTCTCGTCCACCTGGAACCGCTTCAGACGAATGAGGCTTTCTCGGGACTTCATTACTCGGTACTCCCCTTACAAGGCGCACTCTAACCCGGAGTCATTTCCAAAAGGTTGGCGAGCTGCATGTAGCCCTCATCCAGAGGCGTCGCCTCGCCCTTGCCCTGTGTCAGAAATGTCTCAAGCGCATCATGACGTGAAATCGCCTCGTCCACCAAGGGGTCCGACCCGCGCCGGTAGGCACCAAGGCGAATGAGTTCTTCCATGTCCGCAAAAGTCGCCATCAGCGCCTTGGCCTTGCGCAGCACCGGGAGATAGTCCTGCGGAACGCAGCGCGGCATGGTTCGCGAAACTGACTTTAGCACATTGATGGCCGGATACCGCCCTCTTTCGGCAATCGACCGTTCCATCACCACGTGCCCATCCAGAATGCCGCGCACCGCATCGGCCACGGGCTCATTGTGGTTGTCGCCTTCCACCAGCACGGTGAACAGGCCGGTGATCGAACCGCTGCCCACCTTGCCGGGCCCGGCCCGCTCCAGGAGACGCGGCAATTCGGTGAAGACGGTCGGCGTATAGCCCTTGGAGGTCGGCGGCTCCCCGATGGACAGGCCGATCTCGCGCTGCGCCATGGCAAAGCGGGTGATCGAATCCATCATGCAGAGCACCTTCTTGCCCTCGTCACGGAAATATTCCGCAACCGTCATGGCCAGATAGGCCGCCTGACGGCGCATCAGCACGCTTTCATCCGACGTGGCCACCACGACGACCGAGCGGGCGAGCCCCTCCTCGCCCAGGTCATCCTCGATGAATTCCTGCACCTCGCGCCCGCGCTCGCCGATGAGCCCGATCACCGACACATCACAATCCGTATTGCGTGCCAGCATCGACATGAGCACCGACTTGCCCACGCCGGAACCGGCGAAGATGCCGATACGCTGGCCTTCGCAACAGGTGATAAAGGTGTTGAGCGCCCTCACCCCCAGATCCAGCGGCGGGCCGACGCGGGCCCGGTCGGCGGCCGGGGGCGGCGCGGTGCGCAAACGTTTCGCCGCCTCGCCGCCGGGCAGAGGCCCCTTGCCATCGATCGGCTCGCCCATGGCATTGATGACGCGGCCCAGCCAGCGGGCCGCCGGATGCACGACACTGTCACGCGAAGCGACAAGCGCCCGGCACCCCATGCGTACACCTTCGAGGCCCGAAAACGGCATGCACAGCGCATGACCGGAGCGGAAGCCCACCACCTCGGCATAGACGGGCGGGATGCCATCGCCAATGTCGATGGCCAGCCGGGCACCAACGCTCATCTCGTGAATGGGACCGGCAATTTCGACAAGCAGACCCTGCACCGCCACAACCCGGCCCCATATCTGAGCGGGCATCAACGATTCGATCTCTGCAAAAAGTGCCTTCACACCAAACTTCCTCTCGATCCGTGGGCCGCTGGTAACCGAACGTTTACATCTCTGCTTAATGTTAATGAACGAAGCGTTGAGAGGCGAAAGCCATTTCAGGGCGTGATGGTAAGGTCAAACGAGTCTGATTGGAATCAGCTAGCCTGATTTCCTGATGTGAAACGTTAACGCATATGGAAGCCCCGATTGCCCGGGCTCTCACATGACTGGGCGTTTTTTCACAGTTTCAGACTATTGGTGCTTGCTGCGGGGAATCAGAATTTGTTAACCATAATTCACGAAGTGAGTCGGGGTTGACAATCAGTCCTACGTAGCGCGCGCACCGGCTGAACTGTTGCGATTTGCCCAGAATAGGCAGCACAAGGGGATTGACATGCGTGTATTGTTGATTGAGGACGATAGCGCCACTGCGCAGAGCATCGAGCTGATGCTGAAGTCCGAGAATTTCAACGTCTACACGACAGATCTTGGCGAGGAAGGCATCGACCTCGGCAAGCTGTACGACTACGACATCATTATGCTGGATCTTAACCTGCCGGACATGTCAGGTTACGAAGTCCTGCGGACACTGCGCGTTTCCAAGGTCAAGACACCGATCCTGATCCTCTCCGGCCTTGCCGGCATTGAGGACAAGGTGCGTGGCCTCGGCTTCGGCGCCGACGACTACATGACCAAGCCGTTCCACAAGGACGAACTGGTTGCCCGTATCCACGCCATCGTCCGCCGCTCGAAGGGTCACGCACAGTCCGTGATCGTTACCGGCGACCTGCGCGTCAACCTCGACACCAAGACGGTGGAAGTCGCTGGCCAGCGCGTCCACCTGACCGGCAAGGAGTACCAGATGCTGGAACTCCTGTCCCTGCGCAAGGGCACGACCCTGACCAAGGAAATGTTCCTGAACCACCTCTATGGCGGCATGGACGAGCCGGAACTGAAGATCATCGACGTGTTCATCTGCAAGCTGCGCAAGAAGCTCGCATCGGCCACCTCCGGCAAGAACTACATCGAAACGGTCTGGGGCCGTGGCTATGTGCTGCGTGAACCCGACATGGAAGTGGCTGCCTGAGACAGCCACCCCGCTTCATCCGCTTCAGGAGAACCTCCGTCCGCAAGGCCGGGGGTTTTTCTTTTGCAATCTGAGCCGCAAATTGCAAGAAACCCGCGCCCGGAAGCCGGACGCGGGTTTCTTGCATTGCGCAAAGAAGCCGAAGGTTCAGAGACTGAACTGATAGGCGGCCGGCACGTACCGGAACCCATCGCCATTGGCCTCGACAAAGCCGACGGTGGGGAACGGCATGTGATAACCGGCGAAGGCCACCCGGTCGGCAGCAATCATGCCCAGCACCTTGCGGCGCGTTTCCGCTGCGGCGGCCTTGTCCATGTCGAAGCGGACTTCCCAGTCCGGATGGGCCAGTGACCAGACGAAATGATTGGTCATGTCGGCGGTCAGCACCAGGCGCCGGCCTTCCGATTCCAGATTGTAGATCATGTGGCCCGGCGTATGCCCGGCAGCATCCATGCCGGTGATGCCGGAAACCACGGCGCCACCGTCACCAATGAAGGTCATCTTTTCGGCGAAAGGCTTGACGTGGGTTTCCATCAGCTTGGCCACGCCATTGCTGGCCGGATCCTGCGCGGCCCAGAAATCATACTCGGCCTGGCCCGCAACATAGACCGCATTCGGGAAAGCGGGATTGCCGCCCTCCAGCATGCCGCCGATGTGGTCCGGGTGCATATGGGTCAGCACCACAATATCCACCTGCTCGGGGCTGTAGCCTGCGGCCTGCAGCGCAGCACGCATGTTGCCACGGTCCGGGCGTCCGCCCTCACCCACACCGGTATCGAACAGCACCAGCTGCTCACCGGTATTGACCAGTACGGGCGTGAAGGAATTGCGGAACTTGTCCACCGGCAGAAAATTGGCCTCGGACACCGCGTTGAACTCTTCGGCAGGCACATTCATGCCGAAGGTCTTCTGCGGCTCCTCGCTCACCGCAGCCCCGTCCAGAAGAGCCGTCACCTCGAAGGCGCCCACCTTGAAGCGGGAGACGGAAAGAAGGGCTTCCGTCTGCATGGGTGCTGCGGCCTGCGCGCGAAGCGGCGCAAGACCCAGACCGAGGCCCGCTGCGCCTGCGGCCGTCAGACCCGCGGCGCCTCCGGCCAGAATATGGCGGCGATTGATTGAAACTGGCTGATCCATCATCCCGGTTCTCCAAATGATCAGTCGTTCATGGCCTGAGACTGAATGTGCCAAGCCTCGCCTGACAAACTGGAGCACCACAGGTTGAGATCAAGCAGAAGGCCGTGATCTGACGCGATCGTGAAGACGAAAAGCAAATGGCCGCCCTGGTTGGGCGGCCATCAGCACAAGAGATATCCGGGCAGCTTATACCAAGGCTTTCGATGCTGACGCATCACGCCTTGAAAATGCTCAAGCGCCGCACGGGCTTACCCAATGCTCGATGAGTCAAGCTCATCGAGCATTGGTATTACTTCAGGCCAAAGGCAGACGTTGCACCAGCGGCGGCGAAGCGGGACGCGGGCTTTGCGGCTGCCTGCTTGAGCTGGTAGAGGCCACGCTGGCCCGGCACCGGCTGGAAGGCATCGGTCAGGCCCACCACGGTTTCGGCGGCGCCAAGCACCAGATATCCGTCATCCGGCATCATCTTGGCGATGCGGTGCAGGATATCCACCTTGGTCTGCTGGTCGAAATAGATCAGCACGTTGCGGCAGAACACGATGTCGAACTCGCCGAGGTGGCTGAAATTCTCCAGAAGGTTCAGCTTGCGCCACTCGATCATGGCACGCAGATCCGGGTTGATCTGCCACAGGTCACCCTGCTGCGAGAAATACTTCAGCAGCATCTGGATCGGCAGGCCGCGCTGCACCTCGAACTGGCTGTAGATGCCGGTCTTGGCCTTCTCCAGCACTTCCGTGGACAGATCGGTGCCGAGGATGCGGAACCGCCAGCCGGCAACCTTGGCCGCGTTCTCCTTCAGGCAGATCCCCAGGGAATAGGGTTCCTGACCGGTGGAGGCAGCCGCACACCAGATGCGCACGCTGCGGCTGCTGGCACGGTTTTGCAGCATCGCCGGCAGCATGATGTTGGTGAAATGATCAAACGGCGTCTTGTCGCGGAAGAAGAACGACTCGTTGGTCGTCATCGCCTCGACAACGGCATTGGCCAGCATGGCGTTGCCGCCGCGCTGCAGCGAGCCCACCAGCGCGGACAGGCCGTCAATGCCATTCTTGCGCGCCACCGGCACCAGACGGCTCTCGACCAGATACTGCTTGTCATCAGACAAGACCAGACCGGACCGCTCTTTCAGGAAACGCTTGAGGAATTCATATTCGGCCGGTGTCATCGGATAGTCCCCTTCAACACGCGCACAATTTTGGGTCCAATTTCCATGAGCGGCAGAATGTCGCTGCACAGGCCCGTGTTGGCAGCTGCCCCAGGCATGCCCCAGACAACGCTGGAAGCCTCGTCCTGGGTGATAATGCTGCCGCCACCGGCGGAAATGGTCTTCACGCCATTCGCGCCGTCCGAGCCCATACCCGTCAGGATGAGCGCCAGTGTTGCCGAGCCATAGGCCTTGGCAACGCTGTCAAACATCGGATCGACGGCAGGTTTGCAGAAATTCACCGGAGGATCATCCGTCAGGCGGATCTTTACCGCACCCCCGTCCTTTTCCAGGATCATGTGCTTGCCACCCGGCGCCACATAAATGTGACCCGGCTGCAGCACATCACCTGTCTGCCCTTCCTTGGAGGGGCGCATCGCGGCCTTGCCGATGTGTTCGGCGAGAATGGCCGTGAAGGTCGGCGGCATGTGCTGCGTCACGACCACCGGAATGTCGCCAATCACCGGGCCGATATCGCGCATGACCTGCTGCAGCGCCTGCGGGCCGCCAGTCGAGCTGCCGATCGCCAGAATGCGCGGGCGGGCCGACGAATAGGGCTTGGTCTGCAGGCCCTGCTTCGGTGCTTCAGCACGGGTTGCCAGTGCCGGGCGGGTCGCCAGCGCGCCCACGGGCGCCTGCGAAGCCGTACGTCCAGCGGCCGTTTCTGCACGCATGACGCGGGCGCGACTGTTGATACGGCGGGCACGCTCTCCGAGCGCCTTGACCTTGTCCAGAAGCTCCCGGCGGAAATCGACCGAAGTGGTCAGTTCCGAAGTGCTTTCCGGTTTTGGCACATAGTCCGCAGCACCCAGCGACAGCGCCTTGAGAGAGATCTCGGCGTTGCGGCGCGTCAGCGTTGAGGCCATGACCACGATGAGATCACGCTTCTTGGCCAGCATGAGCGGCAGCGCCGTCAGACCGTCCATTTCCGGCATTTCAATATCAAGCACAACAACGTCCGGGTTGCTGCGCAGAATATCATCAACAGCCAGCTTGCCGTTCCGGTGCGATGCGACGACGGCGAGTGCCGGGTCCGCATCCAGCCAACGGCCGAGAAGTCCACGGATGACCACCGCATCATCAACCACCATCACGCGGATGGGGTCGGTGTTTGGTGTCGATCCCGTGGTAAGATTTGTCTGTGCAAATGCCATCCTGGCTGCCCTGTGAAAGGGTTAGATCAGACCGACTTCCTGGAATTTCGCCTCGACGATTTCCCGGTCGAAGGGTTTCATGATGTATTCGTTCGCACCGGCCCGGATGGCACGGGCAATGTGCGCTACATCGTTTTCCGTCGTGCAGAAGACCACGACAGGCTTGTCGCCGCCGGGCTCGCGGCGAAGGCTGGTCAGAAACTCGAGGCCATCCATGACCGGCATGTTCCAGTCGAGCAGGATGGCGTCAGGCATCTGGTTGCGGCAGGCGTCCAGCGCCTGCTGCCCATCCTCGGCTTCGGTGATCTCGAAATGGAGGTCCTCAAGAATCCGGCGTGCGACCTTGCGGATCACGCTGGAGTCGTCCACTACAAGACACTGTTTCATCTGCCTGTTCTCCATAGTACCCGGGTTCTGAGCATCCATGGCCTCAAGCGGCCATGGGCTCACTCATCATCGCCCCGAGCAGGCGCTCTACATCAAGGATCACCATCAGCTGGCCATCCAGGCGGTGCACACCGCCCGAGATTTCCGACCAGCGCTTGTCGAGGTTCTGCGGGTTCGGCTCCGCCGTCTTGGCCGACAGGGTCAGCACCTCACCCACCGTATCGATCACAAGCCCGTAGGATTCGTGCTTGTATTCGATGCCGACAGCCATCATTTGGCCGTCCTGACGGGGCGGCAGATGCAGGCGGCGGCGCATGTCGATGGCTGTGACGATCCGGCCGCGCAGGTTCAGCACACCGGCCACTTCCGGAGCAGACAGCGGCACGCGGGTGACGCTTTCCGGCACGAACACGTCATGCACCTGGGAAATCGGCAGGCCGAACAGCTGGCCACCGATCACCACGGTGACGTACTGGATCATGTCGCTGCCGGAACCGGCGAGATTGTGGTCAACGGCACTCATGCGGCCACTCCCATTTCACCAGAGAACACATCCTTGAGGGCCGCGATCAGGCCCGGACGGTCGAACTTTGCCACATAGTCATCAAAGCCTGCCTGACGGCCGCGCTCGATGGATGCCGGCGTGACCATGGCCGACAGGGCCAGGATCGGGATCTTGCGGAAGCGCGGATCGCGGCGCAGGGCTTCGCAGAACTCGAAGCCGTTGACACGCGGCATCTCGATGTCGCTGACAATGGCCTGGAACTCGACGCCGCTCTCCAGCAGTTCGAACGCTTCGTCCGGACCGGTGCAGGTGGTGACGTCATAGCCGGCGGCCTTGAGGACAGGCGTCAGCATGTTGCGGAAGAAGGCCGAGTCGTCGACGAAGAGGATCTTCTTGGTCAGCGAGCGGATGTCCATCTCCTTGCGCATGAACCAGTCCTCGAAGGCCTGCGGCAGGTAGTAGCCGAGGTCGAGGATTTCGGTTGCGCGGTCCTTGATGACGGCCGAGCCCAAGATGCCCGGACGCTCCGAGCCAACCTCGATGTTCAGGCGGTCTTCAACGATGTCCACGATCTCGTCGACGACGAGGCCCATGGAGCGGCCGCTGTCGGAGAACACCAGCATCGGCTGGGTGCCTTCCGTCTTGTGGTGGTCGCCTTCGTTGACATAGACGAGCGGCATGAGGGCACCGCGGTACTGAACCAGATCGCGGCCGTTGGAACGCTCGATCTTGGAGACCTCGAACTCTTCCAGACGCGTGACCAGCGACAGCGGCACGGCCTTCGGCTCGGGAGCCCCTGCACGGAACAGCAGCAGCGAGATCGGCTTCTGGCCTTCGCCGAGACGGCTCCGTGCGTCTTCCTGCTCTTCGTTCTGCTCGGCAACCGCGCTGGAAGCGTGGCTGGCCATGGCCGAAGCGATGCCGTTCGGATCGATGATCATGATCACCGAGCCGTCACCCAGAATGGTGTTGCCGGAGAACATGTTGAGGTTGCGCAGCATCGAGGACATGGGCTTGACCACGATTTCCTCGGTGTGGAAGACGCCATCCACCACGACGCCGAAGGTCTGGCTGCCGACCTGCATGACAACGATGAAGCCGTTGTCCTCGTCGATGGCCTTCTCTGCGTTTTCGCCCTCGTAGATGCCCAGCAGCTGCGACAGATGCAGCAGCGGCAGCAGCTTGTTGCGCAGGCGCAGAACCGGCGTGTCCTTGATGCGTTCGATACGGTGCTCGGAGTTGGTCTGCACGCGGACCAGTTCGACCACGGAGAGCTGCGGGATCGCGAAACGGTCACCGCTGGCCTCGACGATCAGGGTCGAGACGATGGCGAGAGTCAGCGGGATCTTGATGATGAAGCTGGAGCCCTTGCCCGGGGTGGAGCGAAGGTCAACCGTACCACCGATCAGCTCGATGTTGTTGCGCACCACGTCCATGCCGACGCCACGGCCGGAGACGCTGGTGACGGCAGCGGCGGTGGAGAAGCCGGCGGCAAAGATGAAGCGATGGATCTGCGCATCGGTCATCTTGTCGAGTTCGGCTTCGGTCGAAATACCGCGCTCGATTGCCTTTGCCTTGATCTTGTCGACATCGAGACCGCGGCCGTCGTCCTTGACCTCGATGATGATGTGGCCGCCTTCATGGTAAGCGGACAGGGTGATGATACCCTTTTCCGGCTTTCCGGCTGCACGGCGGGCCGCAGGCATTTCGAGGCCATGGTCGGCGGAGTTGCGGACCATGTGGGTCAGCGGATCCTTGATCATCTCAAGGACCTGACGGTCGAGTTCCGTCTCGGCGCCGATCATTTCCAGTTCGATCGGCTTTTCCAGTTCCTGGCTCAGGTCGCGCACGATGCGCGGCAGCTTCTGCCAGGCGTTGCCGATCGGCTGCATGCGGGTCTTCATGACGCCTTCCTGCAGCTCGGCCGTCACGTTGGACAGACGCTGCAGCGGCACCTTGAATTCGCTGTCTTCGTGACGGCGGACGATTTCCAGCAGCTGGTTACGGGTCAGCACCAGCTCGGACACCATCGTCATCAGGTGTTCAAGAGTTTCAACCGCGACACGGATGGACTGGTTGGAGACACCGCCGCCGGCAGCAGCCTTCTTGTCAGCCTTGTCCTCGCCGTCGTCATCACGGGCAACAGGCGCACGCGGGGCCTTGGCCGGCTTGGCTTCGGCGGCAGCCGGTGCAGCAGCAGCCGGGGCCTTGGGTGCAGGGGTGGGCTCGGGTTCAACCGCAGCAACCTCGACCTCGGTCTCGGTCTCGCGGAATGCGCGCTCAAGTTCATCAAGCGAAACTTCACCGGGGCGCAAGGGGCGCTCCAGGATCTGCAGCGGCATGTCTTCGGCAGCCGGTTCCGGTTCCGGCTCCGGAGCTGCCGCAGCCGCAGGTGTCTGCGCGCTCATCGACATCCGCTCCAGCTCGGAGATCAGATCGCTGTCATCGCCCTGCGGCTCTTCGCCCTCCGCAGCTTCCAGGTCGGCCAGGATCTCCTTGATCCGGTCGATCGAGCTGAGAATGAGCGACACCGCTTCAGGCGTCACCGGAACGCCGTCACGGAACTTGCCCATGAGGGTTTCGGCAGCATGGGCAATCCCTTCAAGGCGCGGCAGCCCGAGGAAGCCGCACGTGCCCTTGATGGTGTGAACCAGCCGGAAAATGTTGTCCAGGATGGTCGCGTTGTTTGGCTCTTGCTCGAACTTGACGAGCTCAACGTCCACAACATCGAGACTCTCACTGGTCTCGGTCAGAAATTCCCTGAGGAGGTCGTCCATGGCCTGCACTCACCCGACTAGTTACTGGTTCCGCGCCCCCGAAGGGACGGCTGGACCGGGATGTCCATGTCGTGAGGTTGGCCCTAAACAGTTAAGATAGACTGAAGCGGGTTCAGCTTCCTGCCAGTGATTTCTATACCTGAGTTGCGGTAAGCCTTACGCCCTCGTCGTCTTTGACAATATCAATCTTCATGCCGCATTCACGCGCCAGCAGAACAGTATAAATCGGCTGCACGGAGTGCGCATCGACGCGCTCGGGCTCTTCGCCCGACAGTGTCGCCTGCATGCCCAGCGGAATCCGCGGATTCACGCCCTTTGCGGTCAATTCGAAGGACGGGCTGGCAGGCTGGCCGGTCATCGAAACGGTGATCTCGCCCCCGCGCGGCACGCATTGATTGGCGATCAGAAGCAAGTTTAGCAAAAGCTTAACCAAGTTCTTCGGCATCAACTGCCGGTCAATCTGCCAGTTGAGATTTGACTTCTCGTTCTCCATGAGCGCGCCCGCCACGGACTGGGCATCGCCCAGATCAATTTCTGCCCCGGCAGAGCCAGCCGCGCCAAAGGCAAGGCGGGCAAACTGCAGCTTTGCGGAGGCCTGACGCGCGCTCTTGCGGATCAGTTCCATGGCGAATTCGCGCATGTCGCCGGAGCCGTCCTCGTCCAGCACCTCAAGCCCGTTGATGATAGCCCCCACCGGCGAGATGATGTCGTGACAGATACGGCTGGACACCAGGGCCGAGAGGTCGAGGGAGGTAAGATCTTTCATTTCGGACATGGACGGACAAAGCTCCAGATCTGGCCAGCTGCAGACATGATTCGAGAAAATGTACCAAAGCGTTACACAGGCAGGCAGGCCCTGCCAAGGGAATGCAGTCCTTTCAGGGCAGCAAACAGCCAGTTTTAAGGGCATTTGCCGCCGCTGCCTCGACGGAGGTCTCGAGAGAGGTCAGGAACAGGTAGCGGTTCACCGCCGTATGAAAGAAATAAAGCCGGCTCTCAACCACCGCAAAGATGGCCGGATTGCCTGCCGTCGCATAGCCCTCCACCAGCGCATAGGCGCCGCAGCCGCCATATTGCGGGGCATAGACCTCCGGATCGCGCTCGAAGGCAGCCTTGTTGCCCTCGTTGACGAACAGCCACCGCACGCCGCGCCAGGACAATTCGATCCGGCGGTCGCCAAGCCGCGGATAGCCGTCGACAAAAAATGCGACAGGATCATAGCCGCCAATGGCATAGGCCGTGACCGGATCGGCCAGATAGAAATCCGGGCGGGCAGGAGCACCACCGGCACTGAGCGCAAAGAAAACGGCCGCCATGGCGAATTGCTTGGCCGGAAGCCATAACCTTGTCAGATTCAAGGTAAATTCTGACATTGATTCGGGTCCTGCTGCCATGATTCGAGCGCTTGGTCTTCATACTACGAAATGCCTGTTCCGTTCCAACCGGGACACGTCCGGGGTGAGGCAAAGTGAAAACAGTGACGGGCGGCACGGACAATGAACCTGGAACTGCAAAGGTGATTGCGCGTTTGTCCGGTATGGCGCCTGCCCCCTCTCCCCCCGCGCATGCCGTGTGCGGCGCAAGCGTCAGGTCAGGCTTTGAAGAGAGAATAGCTTCAGCCGCATGGCTGTGAATTTTAAGTTTGGAGAAACACCAAGATGGCAGACAACAAGGCTTCCGGAACCAGCTCCAGCGAAGGCCGCCCGATCAGCCGGCGCGCGTTGATGGGCTTCATGCTCGGCTCGGTCGCGAGTGCTGCCCTCATGGGCCGCTCAGGGGCCGCTTTGGCCCAGGGTTCACCTCCGGGCGGCAGCTATAACCAGCAGGAAATTCTGGACGCCGGCCATCGCTTCTTCGGTGAAATCTCCGGCGGCCTTGCCTCGGTCATCGAGAAGGCCATCAGTCAGTATGGCGAGCCCAACGGCTACATTCTGGGCGAGGAAGGGTCTGGCGCGATCGTTGCCGGTGCACGTTACGGCGAGGGCGACCTCTACACCCGCAATGCAGGCAATCACAAGATCTTCTGGCAGGGCCCGTCGATCGGCTGGGACTTCGGCGGTGACGGCGCCCGCGTCATGATGCTGATCTACAATCTGCCGGTGGTGGAGGACATTTACCGCCGCTATGTCGGCGTCAATGGCTCGGCCTATCTCGTCGGCGGCTTCGGCATGACGGTGCTTGCCTATAACAACATCTATGTCGTGCCCGTGCGGGCCGGCGTCGGCGCCCGCCTCGGCGTCAACATGGGCTACCTCAAATTCACCCAGCGCCCGACCTGGAATCCTTTCTGATCTGCTGAAGTTATCTGAACGGCAGCTTTTCAGGGCGGGCCTCTTGGCCTGCCCTTTCTGCTGCGGTATTGATGAAGGTAACTGGCAGCAGAACAGACTTCAGAACCAGCGAGACGGCGTGTGATCGAAGCGGCAATGTATGGACTTCTGGGGTTCCTGGCAGCCAGTCTGCTGGGCCTTGCTGTTCTGTCTGCCGTGTGGAAACGCGCCGTGCGCCTGACACGTGAAGCGGTGCTGGCCACCACGCCAACCAGCTACCGCGAGATCATGGCCGCGCGTGACACGCTGCGCGCCGAACATGCCGTGGAGCTGCGCCGCCTGGAGCGGGAACTTTCAAGGCTCAAGGAAGAAAGCACCCGGCTCCGTGCCGAGGCCGGACGCGCACTGCCCGCCCAGCTGGCGCTGGAGCGCGAGCATCACGCCCAGCTGCGCCAGGACAAGGCGCTGGAGGAGCAGCTTGAGGCCGAACGCCGCGATTCAGCCCGCCTGAAGGACGCCCTCTCCGAACTGGGCGCCCGTTACTCCGCCCTTCTGGAAAAGACCTTCGAGGCCGAAGCGCCCGAACTGACCGGCACGGCAGATACAGCAGCGCTCGCCACCATCACCTCGCTGGAAGCGCAGATTGCCACGATGAAGCGCCAGCTTGAGGCCTTCCGGGGCGGCGCACTCGCCAGCCAGATGGAACCGGATGCCGACGGCAGTGCATTGCGCAAGACGATTGCCCAGCTGGAAGCCCGCCTTCTCGACAAGGAAGCCGATCTGATCGCCGCCCAGGCCGACATTGCGCGCCTGAGCCTGCATCTGGACATGGCCGGCGCAAAGCCCGAGACGCTGATGACACGGCTCGACAGCGAACTTCAGGCGGCAGAGACGGAGAAAGCCAGGCTGGCGGCCCGCACGGCGGCGCAGGAGCGCGCACTCACCCGCGTGCGCGGCGAGAACCTGCGGCTGCGCAGCGAACTGGCGTCCAGCACGACGGTCCAGGATCTTCGCAGCGAGCTTAAGTCCATCACCAAGGCCATGACGGGCGGCACGGCTGCGGCGCCCGCAGCGCGGCCAATCTCAGCCCCAGCCCCAGCCCCGGCCGCTCCCCAGCCGGCCAAGACGCGCAAGAAGGCCGCCGCCAAGCCGGCACAGCCAACGCAGCTCAGCCCGGCGCAGCTTGCCGGCAAGATCGTACGTGCCAGCGCTGCCGCCGCCAGCCAGCAGCAGGCAGCCCAGGCTGCAACAGCTCCCTCGGCCGTCACGGCAACGCCTGCATCTGCCCCGGCAGACCCGCAAAAGAAGGTCGTCGCCTGAGGTTCAGCTGAGGCAACCTGGCCCAGGCCTGCCTTGCTGTTGACGTCTGGAAACTGACATCCCCGGATGAAACACGCCAAAGCCCGCACGCAGCGCGTAACGCTGTGTGGTCTCATATCCATCATGTGAGGGAAGAGCTTGGTACTCCCAAGGGGAATCGAACCCCTGTTTCCGCCGTGAGAGGGCGGCGTCCTGACCGCTAGACGATGGGAGCGCCAGCAGCAATCGTGCTGCGAGGCCGCTCATATAGGCTCAACAGCAGAGCCATGCAAGGGCAAAGTTCTGATCCGCCGGGGAAAAACACCTTCCCCGGCTTCCGGACCGGAGCATTCACTCCGCCAGCAGCTTCGTGCGGCCCAGGATTTCGCCGGACGAGGCGTCCAGATGCACCAGCTGGGACGCGCCCTCCTGCCGCACCAGCAGGATGAGACGGCCATCAGCCCCCTGGGAAAGACCCAGCACCTCGGCCCCGGACCCCAGTTTTACCGTCTCCGGCAGGGCAACGCCGCTGTTTTCCTTGCCCACGGAATTGACCTTGTACACGATTACTGCGAAGAGAGCGGCAAATCCGGCGAACATGATCAGCGTGGAGCCCGCCATGAGGCGGCGCAGGCGCGTCTGAACCCGCAGCACGGCGGGGTCCAGAGGAGCTTCCTCCTCATGTGTGCTGGTCTCCACATCCCGGTCTTTGAAGGCGGAATTGGTCATGAACGATACTTCTCCTCAGGCGCCGCAGGGGCTGGATGGGGCATCCGGCTTTATCGCTTCTGAAGAAGATGCAGGCAAGCGCCTCGATGCCGTCATGGCCGCAAGGCTGGAAGGCCTCAGCCGCAACCGGGTACAGGCCCTTATCAAGGGTGGCGAGGTGCAGGTCAACGGCAAGACCGTCGAAGAGCCCAAGCACAAGGTGCATGAGGGCGACCGCCTGAGCCTGACCATGCCCGAGCCGGAGGATCCCGAGCCGCAGGGCGAGGACATCCCGCTCGACATCGTCTACGAAGATGATGCCCTCATCGTCATCGACAAGCCGGCCGGGCTTGTGGTGCATCCGGGAGCGGGCAACTGGACCGGCACGCTGGTGAACGCGCTGATTGCCCATTGCGGCGACAGCCTGTCGGGCATCGGCGGCGTCAAGCGCCCCGGCATCGTCCACCGTCTCGACAAGGACACATCGGGACTTCTGGTCGTCGCCAAGACCGATATTGCCCATCAGGGCCTGTCGGAGCAGTTTGCCGACCACGGCCGCACCGGCCCGCTGGAGCGCGCCTATCTGGCGCTGGTCTGGGGCGGACCGGGTGCCCTGCGCGGCACCATCGAGGCCAATCTGGCCCGTTCGGAAAGCAACCGGCAGAAGATGACCGTGGTGCGCAAGGGCGGCCGTGAGGCCATCACCCACTGGCAGGTGATCGAGCGCTTCGGCCCGGTGGATCAGCCGCCGCTGGCCTCGCTGATGGAATGCCGGCTGGAGACGGGCCGCACCCACCAGATCCGTGTGCACATGGCCCATATCGGCCTGCCGCTCATTGGCGATCAGGTTTACGGCGCCGGTTTCAAGACCAAGGCTAACCCGCTTCCCGAGCCCCTGCGCAGTGCTGTCCTTGAGTTTCCACGTCAGGCGCTGCACGCCGGCGTTCTCGCCTTCGAGCATCCGGTCAATGGCGAAACGCTGTATTTTGAAAGCGAGATGCCCGAGGATTTCGCCACGCTTCTTGAAGCATTACGAAAATTTTAGGTTTCAGCCCCCTTTACGGTCCTGTTTTCGGCAAGATCTTCCTTATATCTTGAACCTGAGGGCGATCCGGGAACGGATGCCACATTGAAGCGTTTGCCCTGAGCAGCAGCACAAGCGGTGCCGCCAGACGTCCGGTAGGGGAACGCAGAAGGTTTTAGGAAAGGGGGCGCATTTCATGGCCCAGAACATTCCGGTGCTGACGGCAGGCGAAGGCGGCCTCAGCCGCTATCTCGACGAAATCCGCCGGTTCCCCATGCTGGAACCGCAGGAAGAATACATGCTCGCCAAGCGCTACCGCGAGCATGAAGACCCTGCTGCCGCCGAGAGGCTCGTAACCTCGCACCTGCGTCTCGTCGCCAAGATTGCCATGGGCTACCGTGGCTATGGCCTGCCGCTCGGCGAAGTCGTATCCGAAGGCAACGTTGGCCTGATGCAGGCCGTCAAGCGCTTCGAGCCCGAAAAAGGCTTCCGCCTCGCCACCTATGCCATGTGGTGGATCAAGGCCGCGATCCAGGAATATATCCTGCGGTCCTGGTCGCTGGTGAAAATGGGCACCACCGCCAATCAGAAGCGCCTGTTCTTCAACCTGCGCCGCCTCAAGGGGCGTATCCAGGCGCTGGAAGAGGGTGATCTGAAGCCGGATCAGGTGCAGGCCATCGCCACCAAGCTGGGCGTGCCGGAAGAAGACGTGATCTCCATGAACCGCCGTCTGGCCGGTGACGCCTCGCTGAACGCGCCGATCCGGGCTGCGGAGGCCGATTCCGGCGAATGGCAGGATTGGCTGGTGGACGAAAGCGAAAGCCAGGAGACGATCCTCGCCGACCAGGAAGAACTGGACATGCGCCGCAAGCTGCTCGGCAACGCCATGTCGGTGCTGAATGACCGCGAACGCCGCATCTTCGAGGCCCGCCGCCTGTCGGAAGATCCGATCACGCTGGAAGACCTCTCCACCGAGTTCGGCGTCAGCCGCGAGCGCGTGCGCCAGATCGAGGTGCGCGCCTTTGAAAAGGTGCAGAAGGCAGTGCAGAAGAGCGCCCGCGAAATGGAGACGGCAACTCCGGCCTGACTTGTTTTCCAGCATCAATGGCATTTGATGAAACGGGACGCGCACTTGCGTCCCGTTTTTTGCTTTTCTAACGTGGCAGACTGCGGCTGGACACGCCGCAAAGGGTGGAGGCTGCATCAGCGTGGGGTTTGGGCACTTTATGGGCAAGCGGGCGCGGGTTGCGCTCGTCACGCTGGCGGCCTTGGCCAGCCTTGCAGGCATTCGTGCCATCGACCCGCCGTTTCTGCAGGCCGTGCGGGAGCTGAGCTTCGATTATTACCAGCGGCTCGCCCCTCGCGGCTATCAGGACAGCCCGGTGCGGGTGGTGGATATCGACGATGCCTCTCTGGCGCTCTACGGCCAGTGGCCCTGGCCACGGGACCGGATGGCGGAAATCGTCAACACGCTCAACAGCATGGGTGCTGCCGCCATCGCCTTCGACGTGATCTTTGCCGAAGCCGACCGGTCCTCGCCGCGGCAGCTGGCCCTCAGCCTGCCGGAAAGCTCCATTGCCGCCTCGCCGGATCTGAAAGCCGCGCTCAAGTCGCTGCCGGATACGGATGAGCTTTTCGCAGAAGCCCTCGCAGAAGCCCCCTCCATCCTGGGCTTCGCGATCCTGCCTTCCGCTACCCCGCAGCAACCGCAACTGAAAGCCGGCATGGCACATGTGGGCCCCTCCCCCGCCGGCCTGCTCGCGCCTTACGCCTCGGCTCTCGGCGCCATTCTCCCCCTGCAAGAGGCTGCGAGCGGCGTCGGCAGCGTGTCGCTGAGTGCCGACGACACAGGCGGCATCGTCCGCCGCATTCCGCTGCTGGTGACCGACGGGACCGAAGTCTTCCCCAGTCTGGCGGTGGAGGCCCTTCGCGTGGCACAAGGCGCAACCGGGCTGATCACACGGGCGGATGAAACCGGCAAGGGCGGGGCACTCAACGGGATCAGAGTGGGCAGCTTCTCCGTTCCGGTAACAGAAACCGGCGAATTCTGGGTCTATTACGACTGGAACCGGTCCGAGCGCTATGTCTCGGTCGCCGATCTTCTCGATCCGCAGAAGCATCCCAAGGTGCAGCCGCTGATCGATGGCCAGATCATCTTCATCGGCACCTCTGCCGCCGGCCTGTTCGATATCCGCTCCACCGCCCTCGGCGAGCAGGTGCCGGGCGTATCGATCCATGCGCAGGCCGCCGAACAGATCATCTCCGGCAGCTTCCTCGCCCGGCCGGACTGGGCCGAAGGCGCGGAAATCATTGCCGTTCTGCTCGCCGGCCTCGTCCTTGTGGCGCTGCTGCCGCTGACCGGAGGGCTCATCACCGGCGCGGCAGCCGTTTGCCTGACGGTTCTGATGTTCGGCGGTTCCCTTCTGCTTTTCGTGCAGCAGGGCCTGCTGATCGACGGGCTCTATCCCTCGATCACCGCCTTCGTCGTCTTCGCCATCGGCACGTCCATGCTCTATGTGATGACGGACCGGGAAAAACGCTTCGTGCGCCAGGCCTTCAGCCAGTATCTCTCGCCGGATCTCGTCAGCCAGCTGGAACAGCAGCCGGACCAACTGGTGCTGGGCGGGGAACTGAGGCCCATGACCATCCTCTTCATGGATGTGCGCGGCTTCACCCCCATTTCCGAACAGCTGACGCCGACGGAGCTGGTGCATTTCCTCAATACATTGCTGTCCCCACTCAGCGATGCCATCCAGGCCCATGGCGGCACCATCGACAAGTATATCGGTGACAGCATCATGGCTTTCTGGAACGCACCCGTCCGGGTGGAAAACCACGCCGCCATGGCCTGCGCGGCCAGCCTGAAGATGCTGGACGTGGTGGACCAACTGAATGCGGAAGATGCCTTCGGCTTCAAGGCGCGCAACTTCAAGACCCAGACCGTGCAGATCGGCATCGGCCTCAACACCGGCGAGGCCTGCGTCGGCAACATGGGCTCCTCACGCCGCTTCAACTACTCGGTGATTGGTGACGCAGTGAATGTGGCAAGCCGGATCGAATCCAGCTGCAAGAGCATCGGCGCCGATCTCGTCGTCTCCGAAGACACCCGCACACAGGCCCCTGACCTTGCCTATCTGGAGGCAGGCGCCATTCCGCTCAAGGGCAAGTCCCGGCCCGTGAAGCTCTTCGCGCTGATCGGCGATCAGGAGCTGCGGCGCAGCGAGGCCTTCCGGACCCTCGAGCTGCATCACATGAAGCTGATGGATGGCCTCGACAACCGCAAGCCGGAAGCCGCCACAGCCGCCCTCGCCGCCTGCCGCGACGCCGCTCCGCCCGAACTTTCAGCCTTCTATGACCGGCTGGCAGAACGGGTGGAGAAGCTTGCAACAGCAGCAGCGTGAACTGCGGGAAGGTTTGACGGGTGCAAACCGGTCAATGCCGCCAGACCCACACCCCGCGCCGCCCCGGCCTTGTGCCGGGGCCTGTCAGGAGGCCCCGGCGTAACCAGCACTCAATGAGATTGACTCCGGGAGGAGGGTAAGCTTGTGCGGCGCTTGAGCAATTCCAAGGCGTGATGCGTCAGCACCGGAAGGCTTGATAAAAGCACAAGCTTCCTAACAGGTCCCGGCTCAAGGCCGGGACGGCGCAGCAAGGGTGGAAGGCCCGGCGAATATCCGCACAGGGGCCCCTTTCACATCTCACCGCAGCTCCGCCGTATAGTCCTCTACCGGCGGCACGCTGGTGATCAGCTTGTTTTCATGCAGGAACTCGGCAAAGCGCTGATAGCGGCCGGCATCCAGAGCTGCCGGGCGCTTGGCAAAACGCGGCAGCGTGTCGCCCCAGGCGCGGCGGTTCAGCTCGTCATCAAGATTCGGATAGGCCGCAATGAAAGCCTCCCACGAGTCCTCCGGATGGTTGGTGAGGTAGACCGTTGCCTTCTCCACCGCAGCGAGGAAACGGACATAGCGCGGGTCTCCGGTCTTGTCCTTCGCCGCCACATAGATCAGCTCGTCAAAGATGGGCACGCCATTCTCCTCCGGGAAGAAAGCCTTGCCCTTCTTGCCCTCCAGTTCGATCTGCGTGAGCTCGAAATTGCGGTAGCCGCCGATCACCGCATCCACCTGACCCGTCATCAGAGATGGCGACAGGGCGAAGTTGACGTTGATGAGCTCCACGTCATCGATCGAAAGCCCCTGCGAGCGCAGCATCTGGCCGAGCATCGCATCCTCGAAGCCGGAGACGGAGAAGCCGATCTTCTTGCCCTTGAGGTCCGCCAGCGTCTTGATGGGGCCATCCTCCAGCACGATCAGCGTGTTCAACGGCGTCTCCACCAGCGTGCCGATCCACTTCAGCGGCATGCCTTCGTTGATCTGAGCATGGAGCGTCGGCTGATAGGATACGGCAATATCCCCCTGCCCGGCCGCCACCAGCTTCGGCGGCATGGCCGGATCGGCCGGCTCGATCAGTTCCACATCAAGCCCTTCAGCCTCAAAGAAGCCCTTCTGCTTGGCCACCACCAGTGGCGCGTGGTCCGGATTGACGAACCAGTCGAGCAGAACGGTCAGCTTGTCCGCCGCCGAAGCGGGGGCAGCAGTGGCCAAAACAGCGGCCAGCGACAGCGCGAGAATGCGTTTCATGCGGGTCTCCCAATAGACAGGTGTTGGATGAAGTTCGGGCCGGTCCAGCCTCGGCCTGACCGGCAGATGCGGGCGCGGGGATCAGTCCTCGCGTTGCCAGGGCACCATGCGGCGGGTCAGGCGCTCGACGACGAAGCGCAGGACCAGAACCATGGCGGCAAGCAAGGCGAGAGCGGCAAACATGGTGTCCGTCTGCATCCGGGCATTGCTCTGCAGCATGATGAAGGCCAGCCCGCCCTTGGCCCCGACCCATTCGCCGACAATGGCACCGATGGGGGCGAAGACCGCTGCAATCCGGACACCGGAGGCAAGCGCGGGCATGGCAGACGGCAGGCGGAAATAGCGCAGTTCCTGCCAGCGGTTGACGCGGTAGAGCAGCGCCAGATCGACCAGGCCCTGATCCATCCGCCTGAGGCCGTCAAAGAAGGTAGAGGTGACAGCAAAAAAGATGACCAGCACCGCCATCACGATCTTGGAAGCAAGACCGAAGCCGAGCCACAGCACCAGAATGGGGGCAATGGCAAAGACCGGCAGAGCCTGCGTCACCAGAACCACCGGCAGCAGCCCGCGCCGTGCCAGCGGCGACAGCCACATGACGAAGGCCAGCATGACCCCGGCTGCAATGCCGAAGACAAAGCCCAGCAGGGTTTCGCTCAAGGTGATGCTGGCGTGATAAAGCAGGAAGCCACTCTGGCGCTGGAAGGCCTCCAGCACTTTCAGCGGGCCGGGCAGCATGTAGGGCGGGACTTCCAGAAACCGAACCGCCAGATCCCAGATCAGCAGCAGGGACAGGCTGACCGTCACGCCCGGCGCAATGCTGCGCAGGAGAGAGGCAGCACGGGCCGGAAAGGTAGTCCGGACAGGGCTCGCAGATGGAAGGGGTTGCCTTCCCGAAAGAAGTTCTATCGACACAAAAGGATCTCCCGTCACCGGCAAGCCGGTCAAGACATTGGAGATCCGGGATATGGCTAAAGGTTTCCGTCCCTTCGCCGGCATGACCCGGATCAGGTTCTAAGGGTTCGGCTTTGCGCCATCTCAGCTCACGTCGGAGCACCCCTCGGACCAGCCCGAAACATGCCGCCTGAATGCCGCCTTGGCAAGCAAAACTTGCGGCTCCCTGTCACAAAAGCCGAAGGCCCCGGCTGTCACCCATGGACAGCCGGGGCCTTGAAGCTTAACCGGAACCGGGCAGAACCGCCGGGATCAGCCGCCCTGCCAGGCGGCAATCGCCTGTTCCAGAGCCCGGGCGCCCGGGGTGCCCTTCTCGATGGTGAAGATGGCACGCTTGCCGTTCTCGTAGAGCATCGGAATATCGATCCAGCCACGCTCACGCATCAGGGCAAGGTTGCGGTCCCGCTCGCTGTCAACGCTCGACAGCGCAATCCAGAAGTAACCCGGAGCAACCTTCACCGAAGCGCCCAGGAGAGCATCTCCGCGCGCTTCCTCGGTCGGCTTCATCACGAGACCCGGCACATTGGAGACGTCCCCGCCGGAGAAGCCTTCCGGAAGCTGAAACTGGATCTCGACCAGATGGCTGGCAGGCAGCGAGGTATCGGTGTTCGGCTTGATTCGCAGCGTCACATTGATGTTCCGGTCCGGAATCTGGGCCTGCGCCACGAGCACCGTTTCAGCCTGTCCGCCGGAGCCGTTTTCCTCGGAAACCGACCAGGCCACGTTGCCCGCAGAAGCGGTGCCGGATCCGCTGGCATCTTCGCCCTCCTCATAGAGGAAAGCCTTCTGCGCAACGATCGCACCGGGCGTTTCTGCCGTCTGAGCCGGCGCCGTGCTGGCGGGCGGGGCAGCGGCCTCGGGCACGGCAGCAGGCGCCTCCTGCGGCGGCGGAGGGGCTGACGGTGTGATGAGTGTCGTCGTCACGGTCCGCGCATCGGGGGCAACCGCAGGCTCACCCGTATCGGTCAGCAGACGGTCGGTGTTCTTGCCGCCATTATCGCCATTGGCAGCCGTCTCGCCCGCCGGCGCTCCTGCCTCGAGGGCCGGAGCGGTCGTTGCGGCCGTTTCCTCGCTGGAGGAGAAGATCCCCGCGATCAGCGAGCGCTGGGAATAGATGAAGGCGCCGATACCGATCAGCACCAGCACAAATCCGCCCAGGAACACGTAGGACATGAAAGACGAACTGCCAGCCGTGCGGGCGCGGCGCGGGGCGCGTGTCCGGCCCTTGCGCGGTTCGTCAGCTGCAAGCCGGTCGGCCGCAGCATTCACGCTTCCAGCACCGGCGGGCCCAGGTGCGGACGGATCCGGGCGCAAGCTGTCACCGGCAGGCGCCGGCCGCGGGCTCGGCGTGGGAAGGGCGTAGGAAGACGGTGCCGGGGCAGCCGGTTCAACGGACGGCTTTGCAGGCGCCGCCCCGAAGGCAGGCTCCATGCGCGGCTGGCTGCGCTCAACGGGCGGCTCTGCCGGAGTGCTTTCGTTGCGGAAGGCATCGCGGGCGGTCTGCACCGCGCTCGACGACGCATCCCCCAACCTTTCGGCTTCCTGCACGGCAGAGCCCAGCGGCCCGCGCGGCGCAGGCGAAGACGGGGGATAGGGTTCGGTGCGGGGGGCAGCCGGAGCGCTGGAGCCTGCAGCAGGGGCCATGGGCGCGGGCGCAGCAGGCGCCGGGCGCGTCGCCATCAGCGTTTCGCGCGCAGCCTCGGCCTCAACCTTGCGGATAGCCTCCTCAAGGCGCAACTGCTCGGCCGTGATCTCGGACGGGGAAAGCGGCGGCTCATAGGCCTTCAGCTGACTGACAATCGCGTTTCGGGCGCGGCTGTAGACGTTGCGCCGTGCAGAACCGTTGTTCTCCGGCAGTGACGCAATCGTTTTTTTCAAAATCGAATAGTAATCAGCCATTGGCTCGCTCGTGAGGGGTGCCAGCCTGAACCCGGCGCACCGGAAGCTCCGTATTCATGCCATCCCATTTGTAGGCTCAACACCGGCGGGCGCAAGAGGTGTTCAGCAAAGATAGGATGTGCAATCAGGTTTTTACATGACTTTCGGGCGGAATGGGGATCATTCCGCCCGATAAATTTCACGTCAGTCCTGGAACGGATTCTGCACCAGGATGGTGTCGTCACGCTCCGGGCTGGTGGAGAGCAGCGCCACCGGCGCACCGATCAGCTCCTCCACATGGCGGACATATTTCACGGCCTGCGCCGGAAGATCAGCCCAGCTGCGGGCACCCTTGGTGGATTCCTGCCAGCCCGGCAGGGTTTCATAGATCGGCACCACGCGGGCCTGCGCGCCCTGGGAAGCCGGCAGATAGTCGATCCGCTTGCCGTCCAGCTCGTAGCCGACGCAGATCTTCAGCTCTTCCAGGCCGTCCAGAACATCCAGCTTGGTCAGCGCGATGCCGGTGATGCCGGAGGTGCAGACCGTCTGACGCACCAGAACCGCATCGAACCAGCCGCAGCGGCGCTTGCGGCCCGTGACGGTGCCGAATTCATGGCCACGGGTGCCGAGGAACTCGCCGACTTCGTTCTGCTGCTCGGTCGGGAACGGCCCTTCGCCCACCCGTGTGGTGTAGGCCTTGGTGATGCCCAGCACATAGCCAACCGCATTGGGGCCAAGGCCCGAACCGGTGGCAGCCTGACCGGCAACCGTGTTGGACGAGGTCACGAAGGGATAGGTGCCGTGGTCGATGTCGAGCAGCGCGCCCTGTGCGCCTTCAAACAGCAGGCGCTTGCCTTCACGGCGCTGGCCGTCGAGCAGCTTCCACACCGAATCCATGTAGGGCAGCACGGTGCCAGCCACGGAGGACAGTTCCTCGAAGATTGCTTCGGCGGAAATTTCGCTCTCGCCGAGGCCGCGGCGCAACGGATTGTGATGCGCCAGCAGCCGGTCGATCTTGGCCGGCAGCGTCTCCAGATTGGCTAGGTCCATCAGACGGATGGACCGGCGGCCCACCTTGTCCTCATAGGCCGGGCCAATGCCGCGGCCCGTGGTGCCGATGCGCGTGCCGGTGCTGGAGTTCTCGCGCAGCGCGTCGAGTTCCCGGTGCAGCGACAGAATCAGCGTCGCGTTTTCGGCGATGCGCAGGGTCTCCGGGTTCACGGTCACGCCCTGATCGCGCAGGCGGCCGATCTCCGACACCAGTGCATGCGGGTCCAGCACCACGCCATTGCCGATCACCGACAGCTTGCCCGGGCGCACGACGCCGGAGGGCAGCAGGGACAGCTTGTAGCTGACGCCGTCGATCACGAGCGTATGGCCGGCATTATGCCCGCCCTGGAAACGGACAATCACATCGGCCTGCTCCGAGAGCCAGTCGACGATCTTGCCCTTGCCTTCATCGCCCCATTGCGAACCGACGACAACAACATTGGCCATGGGTGCCATACCCTTCTCAAAAGGAACCATCTGCCGGGGCCGCTTTTTCCGGGCACCAGCACACAAAACCCCGGTACATGGCCGGGGCAAACGCGCGGACTATAGCCACTTCCGCCAAGAGTTGCGAGCCCGAAACGGAAGATTTTGACGGAAGGGAGCCTCGCATTCCGGGTGGCGCAGCAATCCCAACAGGTGATACAGCTCGCACTCCCCCGAAGGCGCAGGCCCCGCCTCGAACATCCGGACACAATCATGTCATTAGCCGCCTGGCTGCTGCTGTTTTTCCTCAGTGCCCTATGGGGCGGCTCGTTCCTCTTTGCCAAGGTGGCGGTGGCCGAGATACCGCCGCTGATGCTGGTGTTCCTCAGGGTGCTGATTGCCGCCACCGTGCTGCATGTGGTGTTGCGCTTTACCCCGCACCGGTTTCCCCGTGATCCGAAGATGCTGGCGAGCTTCCTTGTCATGGGCCTGCTCAACAATGCGATTCCCTTCTCCCTGATTTTCTGGGGCCAGACGGGCATCGCGGCAGGCCTTGCCTCGATCCTCAATGCCACGACGCCGATTTTCACCTTCCTGATCGCCGCCGTGGTGCTGCATCAGGAACCGGTGACGGCCAACCGCATCGCAGGCGTATTGCTGGGCTTGTCGGGCGTGGCGCTGATGCTGTCTTCCAGCCTTGCCGGGCTCAGCTCGGACCCGCTCTGGGCACAGGCCGCCTGCCTGGGCGCCGCCCTCTCCTACGGTTTCGCCGGCGCCTTCGGCCGCCGCTTCAAGGGCACGCCGCCGCTCGTCACCGCAACCGGCCAGATCACCGGCTCCACCTTGCTGATGCTGCCGGTCGCGCTTTTCTCGGCCGGAAGCTGGTCGCCCGCAGATGTCAGCCTTCTGGTCTGGGGCAATGTGCTGGCGCTCGCCGTGCTCGCCACGGCGCTCGGCTACATGATCTTCTTCCGGCTTCTGGGCGAGGCAGGGGCAACCAACACCTCGACGGTCACCCTGCTGGTCCCCGTCTGCGCCCTCGGCTTCGGATATCTGCTGCTGGGCGAGAGGCTTTATCCGGTGCAATTCGCCGGGCTCGGCATTCTGCTCGGCGGCCTCGTGCTGCTTGACGGGCGGGTGCTGAAACTGCTGCGCCGGTAAAATAAAAGAGCGACACCCTTCCGGATGCCGCTCCCTATGCCTTTTTAGAACTTCAGCGCCTTGGCCTGTTTCACCAGCGGCAGCGATTCGATGGCAGTCAGCGTGGCGGCAGGCACTGCGCCATCCACCTCCAGCAGGGCAATCGCGTCGCCCCCCGGCTCCGTGCGGCCGAGGTTGAAGGTGGCGATGTTGATGCCGGCCTCCCCCAGAAGGCTGCCGAACTTGCCGATGAAGCCCGGCTTGTCCTCGTTGGTGATGTAGAGCATGTAGGGGCCGAAACCGGCTTCCATGTTGATGCCCTTCACCTGAATGATGCGCGGCTTGCCGTCGGCAAACACCGTGCCTGCGACGGAACGCTCCTGCCGGTCGGTGACGATGGTCAGGCGCATGTAAGTCTCGTAGGCGCCCATCTGGCCGCGCCGCACCTCTTCCACCTGAATGTCCCGCTCGCGGGCGATGGCAGGGGCCGACACCATGTTGACGGTCTGCAGCACCGGCGTCAGCACGCCGGTCAGCGCCGCTGCCGTCAGGGCACGGGTGTTCATGTCGGCAATCGTGCCTTCATATTCGATGCGGATCTTGCGGATGCCGGTTTCCGTCAGTTGGCCCGCGAAAGAGCCCAGCTGCTCGGCCAGCCGCACGAAGGGCGTCAGGCGCGGCGCTTCTTCCGCCGAGATCGACGGCATGTTCAGCGCGTTGATGACGGCACCGCTCATCAGATAGTCCGAGATCTGCTCGGCCACCTGCAGGGCAACATTCTCCTGCGCCTCTTCGGTCGAAGCGCCCAGATGCGGGGTGCAGACCATGTTCGGCGCGCCGAACAGCACGTTCTCCTTCGCAGGCTCCTCGACAAACACATCGAACCCGGCCCCTGCCACATGGCCCGTATCAAGTGCCGCCCGCAGGGCCACCTCATCAACCAGCCCGCCACGGGCGCAGTTGATGATATAGACGCCGCGCTTGGTCTTCATCAGCGCTTCGGCGGAGATGATGTTGCGGGTCTTGTCCGTCAGCGGCGTGTGCAGGGTGATGAAATCGGCCCGCGCCAGCAGCGTGTCCAGCTCGACTTTCTCAACGCCCAGATCCCTTGCCCGCTCAACCGACAGGAACGGGTCAAAGGCGAGAACCTTCATCTTCAGGCCGATGGCCCGGTCGGCGACGATCGAGCCGATGTTGCCGCAGCCGATGAGACCCAGCGTCTTGCCGGTGATTTCCACACCCATGAAGCGGGACTTCTCCCACTTGCCGGCCTGCGTCGAGACATCGGCGGCCGGGATCTGCCGGGCGAGCGAGAACATCATCGCAATGGCATGTTCCGCCGTGGTGATGGCATTGCCGAAGGGCGTGTTCATCACGATGATGCCCTTGGCGGTGGCAGCCGGGATATCGACGTTGTCGACGCCGATGCCCGCACGGCCGATCACCTTCAGCCGCGTGGCGGCGGCGATCACCTTTTCAGTGACCTTGGTGGCCGAGCGGATGGCAAGGCCGTCATAGTCGCCGATCACGGCGAGCAGGGCGTCCTTGTCCTTGCCCAGCTCCGGGCGGAAATCCACGTCGATGCCGCGGTTCTTGAAGATCTGGATGGCTGCTTCCGACAGCTGATCCGAAATAAGCACTCTGGGAGCCATGAAACTCTCCTTCATTCAGGGCGCCTCAGGCAAGGCAGCACCGTTTGCGGTTCAACAGGAGAACCGCAGCAGGCGCCTCACACGGGCGCAGGATTTGGGTGAAGTGCAAGGCCCGGAGAAAAGCTCACCGGGCCGCAGCATCAGGCGGCTGCCTGCAGGCGGGCCTTCTGGGCCGCAAAGGCCCAGTCGAGCCAGGGCAGAAGCGCCGAAACGCTGTCCGGATCCACCGTCGCGCCGCACCAGATGCGGAAGCCCGTCGGGGCATCGCGGTAGGAGCCGATGTCATAGGCGACACCTTCGGCTTCGAGAGCCGAAGCCATGGCCTTGGCGAACGCCGCCTGCCCCGCATCGTCCAGCGCCGTCACCGCCGGATCAACGATCTTCAGGCAGACGGAGGTGTTGGAGCGCGTGGCCGGATCAACGGCGAGGAAGTCCACCCACGGCGTCTCTTCCACCCAGCGGGCGATATGCCCGGCGCTGGTGTCGGCGCGGCCGATCAGGGCCTTCAGGCCGCCGATGGAGGATGCCCATTCCAGCGCATCGATATAGTCCTCGACGCAGAGCATGGACGGGGTGTTGATGGTCTCGCCCTTGAAGATGCCTTCGATCAGCTTGCCCTTGGAGGTCAGGCGGAAAATCTTCGGCAGCGGCCAGGCGGGGGTGTAGCTCTCCAGCCGGGCAACGGCGCGCGGGCTGAGGATCAGCATGCCATGGGCGCCTTCACCGCCGAGTGCCTTCTGCCAGGAGAAGGTGACCACATCGAGCTTGGCGAAGTCCAGGTCCTGCGCGAAAGCGGCGGAGGTGGCATCGCAGATGACGAGGCCTTCCCGGTCTGCCGGGATCCAGTTGGCATCCGGCACACGCACGCCGGACGTGGTGCCGTTCCAGGTGAAGACAACGTCGCGGCTGAAATCGACGCTGCCAAGGTCCGGCAACTCGCCATAGGGCGCTTCGATGGTGCGGGCATCCAGCTTCAGCTGCTTGACCACATCGGTCACCCAGGTGGAGCCGAAGCTTTCCCAGGCGAGCATATCGACGCCACGCGCGCCGAGCAGCGACCACAGGGCCATCTCGACCGCGCCCGTGTCCGAGGCCGGAACGATACCGATGCGGTAGTCCGCAGGCACCTCAAGGATCTCACGGGTCTTGTCGATGGCGAGTTCAAGCCGGGTCTTGCCGATCTTGGCGCGGTGGGAGCGGCCAAGAGACTTCACGTCCAGCGCGGCGGCAGACCAGCCGGGGCGCTTGGCGCAAGGACCAGACGAAAAATGGGGATTGGCCGGGCGCTGTGCCGGCTTTGCAGTCGCTGTCATATGCTATCCTCTCAGATAGGTGCTCCTCGTTGGGGAGGAGTGTCCCACTGACTTGGATATGCCCTTCCGGCGGGCCGGTCAAGCCGGATGGAGCCTTGCAGCGCTGCAAAGCGAAAGGCCGGTGCTTGTGGCACCGGCCCCTGAGATGATCCGCGGGGAAGAGGATCAGTAACGGGCAGAGACAGCATTGCCCGAATAGAGCATCGGACGGTTGACCGGGCCAGCCGTATCGAAGTTGTAGCGCACGCCAAGCCGGATCTCGTGGGCGGCCAGATCCTTGTACTTGATCCGGCTCTGACCGGTGCCGACGTTGTTCAGCTGGACAGAACGGGCCTCGCCCAGGTTCTTGTAGCGGTAGCCAAGATCGATGTCCCAGTTCGGCGTCACCGCATAGGAGGTACCGGCCATCAGCGCCCAGGCGAAGTTCCACTTGCCGCTCGACCCGTCGTAGGACGTATTCACGCCATTCGGGTTGAAGGACTTGGTGTCGTGGACATTCACGTAGGCCGCACCCACACCGGCACCTACATAGGGGGTAAAGCCGTTCCAGGTGCCCACATCCAGATAGCCGTTCAGCATCAGCGTCCAGACGTCGATATTGGCCGTTTCGCGGGAATAATCCGTGCCTGTGCAGAGGTTGCAAGGCGCATAACCACGGTACTTGGCTGACGGCTCGTAGTCGAACGTCAGGTCGGAACGCAGATAGTCGTTGAACTTGTAACCAATACCCGCACCGATGACGACCGTATCGTTCATCTTGTTGCGGTTAAAACGCAGATCACCGATCACGGGATCACTGAAGCTGCCTTTCGGTGCCTGATAAATCTTGTAGCCGATATCGCCGCGCAGATACCAGCCGCCAGTGGCCGGGACTTCGGGGATATGCTCAATCACAGGAGCCGGCAGATCCATCGCCAGATCCGCAGCCAGTGCTGCCTGCGAGATGAAGATCGCACAGCTCGCCAAAGACAACTGCTTGAAAACGCTGCCCATGTCCTCGTCCTTTGAAACAAGCGTCCGCACCAGCCAGGCTGCGGGGCGCGCTTTGGAACATGTCTTAGATCTAGGGCAAAAGGTTTAAAGGGTGCTTAACCGTATTTCTTTACCAGGATTTTTTACCTTAACCCAAGGTAAACAAGAGCAATCACGTTAGGACTTCATTAACAAAAAAGGCACCCGCCTCTCCAGCAGATGCCTTGTGCTTTTACCGCTCCAAAAAGAGCTTACCTCATCTCAGGATGGTCAGGCCCGTGCAGCGTCTGAGCGTTTCAAGGTGTGATGAACAGCATCAAACGCCTTGGGATGAGCTGGTCCCTCGACGTCAGGCAGCCGAACGCGCGACAACTCCGGCGATTTCGTCCACCACGTCATTGACCAGCGAGGCGTCATCCCCTTCCGCCATGACACGGATCAGAGGCTCTGTCCCGGACGGACGGATGACCAGCCGGCCGCTGCTGCCAAGGCGCTCACGCCCGGCATCTATGGCCGATTTGACCATGTCACTCTCCAGCGGCTTGCCGCTCTTGTAGCGCACGTTCTTCAGCACCTGCGGAACCGGCACGAACTTGGCACAGACCTCGGAGACCGGGCGGTCCTGCTCACGCACGCAGGCGAGAATCTGCAGGGCCGCAATCAGGCCATCGCCAGTGGTGGCGAAATCGGACAGTACGAGATGGCCGGACTGCTCGCCGCCGACGTTGAAGCCGTGTGCACGCATGTGCTCGACCACGTAGCGGTCACCCACCTTGGTGCGGGCCAGTTCCAGCCCGCGCGTGCCAAGGAAGCGCTCAAGCCCGAGATTGGACATGACCGTTGCCACGATACCCGATCCCGTGAGCTTGCCGGCCGCATGCCAGCTCTCGGCAACGGTTGCCATCAGCTGATCGCCATCCACCACCTGACCGCGCTCATCGACGATGATCACCCGGTCCGCGTCACCATCCAGCGCAATGCCGATATCGGCCCGCACTTCATGCACCTTGCGCGCCAGCGCATCGGTGGAGGTGGAGCCACAGTCCTGGTTGATGTTGTAGCCGTCCGGATTGACGCCGATGGAGATGACTTCCGCGCCCAGTTCCCACAGCACCGCAGGCGCCACCTTGTAGGCTGCGCCATTGGCGCAATCGACGACGATGCGCAGACCTTCCAGGCTCATGTCGCGCGGCAGGGTGCGCTTGGCAAATTCGATGTAACGGTCGTGCACGCCGTCAATGCGCTTGGCCCGGCCCAGCTGATCGGCGCTGGCAAGGCGCGGCGTCAGGTCGCTGTCCACGAGACGCTCGATTTCGAGCTCGATCTCATCGCTCAGCTTGAAGCCGTCCGGCCCGAAGAACTTGATGCCATTGTCGGCAAAGGGATTGTGCGACGCCGAGATCATGACGCCGAGATCTGCGCGCAGCGAGCGCGTCAGCATGGCGACGGCCGGCGTGGGCATCGGTCCGAGCAGGAACACTTCGAGGCCAACGGACGTAAAGCCCGCCACCATGGCATTCTCCAGCATGTAGCCGGACAGGCGCGTATCCTTGCCGATCACGACGCGGCTGCGGTGATGGCCATTGCGGAACATGAGGCCCGCCGCCATGGCGACCTTGAGTGCCACTTCCGCCGTCATCGGATGGGTGTTCGCCTTGCCGCGAATGCCGTCGGTTCCGAAATACTTGCGCATGGGTGAATCACTGCCTTTGCGATTGGTCTTGTGCGTCCCTCATACAGCGTTCCGCCGCAGAAGGCCGGTCAAAATTTGTGATCGACTGTTACGATGAAAAACGCCCGGCCTGTAAAGACCGGGCGTCAGGTTATCAAGAAGGAATGACAGCTCAGGCGAGTGGCTGCGGCTCCATGCCTGAGGGCGCACCGCCCTCCCCGCCGCGCTTGGCACCGGCGGAGGGAACTGCGGAGCTGCGGCCCACCGGCTGGTCATCATCCTCGTCACGAACCGGCGGCTTGCCTGCGAGCAGGTTCTTGATCTCTTCGCCCGACAGGGTTTCGTATTCGATCAGGCCCTTGGCGAGCGTTTCAAGATCGTCCGCACGTTCGGTCAGGATACGGCGGGCTTCGTTGAAGCCATCCTCCACGAACCGGCGCACTTCGGCGTCAATGATACGCGCGGTCTCTTCGGACACGTTCTGCTGGCGGGCAACGGAATGGCCGAGGAACACTTCTTCCTGGTTGTCGCCATAGGCCACCTTGCCGAGCTTGTCGGAATAGCCCCACTGGGTGACCATGGCACGGGCGAGACGGGTCGCCTGCTGAATGTCCGAGGAAGCGCCCGAAGTGACATTCTCAAGGCCGAAGATCAGCTCTTCCGCCACGCGCCCGCCCATGATGATCGCAAGGCGCGAAGTCATCTGGGTGTAGCTCATGGAGATTTCGTCACGCTCGGGCAGCTGCATCACCATGCCAAGCGCACGGCCGCGCGGGATGATGGTTGCCTTGTGGACCGGATGCGCCTTCGGCACGCTGAGCGCGACAAGGGCGTGACCAGCCTCATGATAGGCGGTGCAGCGCTTTTCCTCTTCGGTCATCACCAGCGTGCGGCGCTCGGCGCCCATCATCACCTTGTCCTTGGCGTCTTCGAACTCTGCCATGGTCACGAGGCGCTTGGAACGGCGGGCCGCCAGAAGGGCTGCCTCGTTGACGAGGTTCATCAGATCCGCACCGGAGAAGCCGGGGGTGCCACGGGCAAGAACCTTCACGTCCACATCCGGCGCCAGCGGCACCTTGCGCATATGCACCTTGAGGATCTTCTCGCGGCCGGTCACATCCGGGTTCGGCACGACGATCTGGCGGTCGAAGCGGCCCGGGCGCAGCAGCGCCGGGTCAAGAACGTCCGGACGGTTGGTCGCAGCGATGATGATGATGCCTTCGTTCGGCTCGAAACCATCCATCTCCACGAGGAGCTGGTTCAGCGTCTGCTCGCGCTCGTCATTGCCGCCGCCGAGACCCGCACCACGATGACGGCCGACCGCGTCGATTTCGTCGATGAAGATGATGCAAGGCGCGTTCTTCTTCGCCTGTTCGAACATGTCGCGCACGCGGGACGCACCGACACCGACGAACATTTCGACGAAGTCCGAACCGGAGATGGTGAAGAACGGCACATTGGCCTCGCCTGCCACCGCGCGGGCGGTCAGGGTCTTGCCGGTGCCCGGAGGGCCGACGAGCAGCACGCCGCGCGGAATGCGGCCGCCGAGGCGCTGGAATTTCTGCGGATCACGCAGGAATTCCACGATTTCCTGAAGGTCTTCCTTGGCCTCGTCAATGCCGGCCACGTCGTCAAAGGTGACGCGGCCATGGGCTTCGGTCAGCAGCTTGGCCTTGGACTTGCCAAAGCCCATCGCCTTGCCGCCGGCACCGCCCTGCATCTGGCGCATGAGGAAGATCCAGACGCCGAGAATGATGATCATCGGCAGCCAGGAAATCAGCGCACCAGCGAGCGAGAAATTCTCTGAAGGCGGACGGGCCTTGATCAGCACGCCCTTGTTGCGCAGCTCGTCCACATATTGGGTGCCGCTGGGCGCATAGGTCTGGAACTGGCCGCCATTGGTGAAGTTGCCGGTGATCAGCTGATCCTGGATCGTTACATCACGAATCTCACCCTGATCCGCCTGGTTCAGGAACTGCGAGAACGGAATGTCATTGGACGCCGTTCTCTGGGAAGAGCCCTGAAACAGCTGGAACAACGCGATCAGCAGGAGCGCGATGATCACCCAGAGGGCAAGATTGCGGAAATTTGCGTTCATTTCGATCCCTTGTCCGCCATCAGGCGTCCATCAACGTCGAGGGGTTGCCGGCTACTGTCCCACAAGATAGGTCGGCATAGTGCCCCTGCCAAGGAGTAGCCGCAGTGTTGCGCGGATCAGCTCACTTTTTTGTTAAGCCCGCGCCGGTTTTCAGCAACATCAGCCTCCCTTAGGGCATGTTGCCTGCAGGTGCAATGACGCACCGCCCCGCACTCTTTGCACAGAGCGTCAATTATCCGGCATCATTGCGGACAGGGCCTGATCTCCGGTGCGGCGCAGAACCAGTCCCGGCTCCCGCGGCAAGGCCCATGCAAGGCAGGCTGCGCCGTTTTTGCCGCCACCCTCAAGACGCATGACGGCCGGAAGACGGGCGAAAGCTGCAGTGGGGAAACCACTGGCCCTTGCAAGGGTGCGGACTTCCTCCCGCAGCGCTTCATCTTGCCGCAGCTGCGCCACGGGCATGATCCTGAGGCTCCCCTTAACATCCGGCTTGAGGCAGATGCGGTAACGCCCGTCCCAGTGGACGCATTGCCCCGGCAGGAGCTCCACCGCGGCCGGCAAGGAGCGGCCCGGCTCCGGCCAGAGCCGCATGCGCCCGCCCGCCGAAACATCAAACACCGCCCCCGCCAGCGTCACCCGCAACGGGCCACCGGCAAGAAGGCGGGCATCCAGCGCCTCCAGGCGGTCGAGACGGGGCGGATGCAGACTGCCGCCCACATGCTGCGCCAGCCGGGCCAGAAGCCGCAGGCGCACCTCTTCAGGCAGCGGCGTCAGGCGCGCAAGGTCGAGACGGGCAAAGTCGGGCACATCACCGGCACAGGCGTCCTTCAGAAGAACATCCACAGCCGCATCAATGGCCTGCGCAGCCCGCGCCATCCGGCGGATAGTAGAACTGATACGGGACGGATCAAACCCCTCAAGCAGCAGCCCGGCCTGAAGCTGGCGCAGGCGCACCCGCTTGTAGGCGGGATTGCTGTTGGAAGGATCGTCCACCCAGGAGAGGCCACGAGCCACAAGGGAGGTCTTGAGGCGAGCTCCGGGAACCATCAGAAAAGGCCGCAGAAGACGCAGACCGAAGGGGCCGCCGGACTGATCCGCTGCCATCGCCGCCAGTCCGTAAACTCCGCTGCCGCGGGTCAGCCGGTCGAAGAATGTTTCGATCTGATCATCGAGATGATGCGCCAGCACCAGCGCCTCCACGCCGGACAGATCCATGGCATCGGCCATCAGCCGGTAGCGCGCCATGCGGGCTTCGGCCTGCAGATTGGTGAGGCCCTCCGGCGCCTGCCAGGTGAGAATTTTCGCGGGAATCTGCAGGGCTTCCGCCTGCTGCACGACAAACCGGACCTCGGCTGCAGCCTCCGGGCGCAGCCCATGATCAACGGTCAGAACCTGAAGCCCGGGCACTGGAAGGCCGGCAGAATGGCGCGCGCGGGCCCAGCCGGCGGTCAGATGGAGGAGCGCAAGAGAATCACCGCCTCCTGAGACGGCCAGCGCAAGCGACGAGAACCGCTCAAGCGGCGCCAGAAGACGCGCGGCCTCATCATCTGAGACCGGAAATGCGCTGGAAGCATCAGGAGCAGCGGGCACGCTGCTGTTCGGCGCGGGCCTGATCACGCACCGCCTTCGCCGCATTGGGATATTTCGTCAGAAGCTCGGCATAGGTCGCGCAGGCCGCGCCCGTCTCGCCAAGGCCCTTGAGGGAAAGACCCAGTTTCAGCAGGCTGTCGGGTGCTTTCGTGTTCTGCGGATGATCGGTATAGGTCTTCAGGAAAGCGTCCGCAGCACCGCGGAAATCCCCTTGCCCATAAAGGCTTTCCCCCAGCCAGTACTGCGCATTGGGCACCTGATCGCTCTGCGGATAGGCCTCAAGGAAGGAGCGGAAGCCCTGTTCGGCGGAGACGTAATCGCCCTGAAGCGCAAAATTATAGGCGTTGTCGTAATCGGTTCTGGGATCGCCGGTCATGCCGAGGCTCGCGATCTGGCCGGAGAACTCACCATTGCCGCTGTTGACGCCCGGCGGCGTGCCGCCCGGGGAGATTGGCTGCTGCTGCGGCTGGCCAAACTGGCCACGTGCCAGCGCCGACAGATCCAGCGGCCCGCTGCCGGAAGGCGCGCCCTCCTGATAGACCCCGTCCTGATAACCGCCACCGGCCGCGAACTCGGCATCACCCGAGCCCCCCGCCGCATTGCTGCCCGGAGCCATCTGCCCGAGAGTGCCCTCTGCGGGTGCCAGACCGGCACCCGCAGTTGCTGCATTGTTGTTCGCGTGCTGCGGCTGCTGAGCCGGCGCGGCAGGGCCCGCGTCAGAGCGCTTGCCCGGCTGCTTCTGCCCGCCTTCCAGCTGCTGGAAGCGGTACTCGTTGTCTTCCTGCATCCGGCGCAGCTGATCCTGCAACTCACGCAGCTGATAGCTCAACTGCTCCACCTGACCGTTCAGGCGGCGCATCTGGTCTTCCACTTCGTTGAGGCGCACCTGCGCATCGTTACCGCCACCGCTGCCGAAAAGCTGCGCATTTGCGGACGGCACCGCTGATGCCATCATGCAAACGGCGGCCAGGGCCGCGAGAAGCGTCTTCCATTTCACCATGCTTTACCTCCGGTCTGCCTTCATGGCATCCGATGGATAGCACAGGGCGCGCTGACTTCGGCCAAAATTTGACGGAAACACCGTTCAACCACCAGTTCATATAAAAACAGGCGCGAAGGAAGCCTTCGCGCCTGTCAAATTCTTCACGGGCAGATCAGATCAGCTGCCGGCGCTGTTCAGAACGGTCACAGCGCGGCGGTTCTGGGACCAGCAGCTCTCGTCGTCACACACGGCCACCGGACGCTCCTTGCCATAGGAGATGGTGCGGATGCGCGAAGCCGAAACACCGCGCGAGACGAGGTAGTCGCGGGCAGCGTTTGCACGGCGGGCGCCCAGTGCAATGTTGTACTGACGGGTGCCGCGCTCATCCGCATGGCCTTCCATCGTGATGCTGTAGCGGCTGTAGCTGTTCAGCCACTGCGCCTGCTTGTCGAGGGTCGCCTGCGCCTGACCGCTCAGGGTCGACTGATCGTTTGAGAAGAACACGCGATCGCCGACATTGACCACAAAGTCCTGGCTTGAGCCCGGGGTGGCGTTGGCGCTGCCATCAAGCCCGTCGGTATTGGTGTTGGAGCAGGCAGCCAAGGTCAGCGCAAAACCAATGACAGCCGCCATGCGCGCACCGCGCGCCATCATAGCCGTATTCAACATTCGATAACTCCTCGTCCCGCCGGATCCGGCAAGGTGAACGCATTCTCTACAACAGTGGTTAACAACCGGTTGGCGGCCAGCCCTATCATATAAGAAAGAGCCGGGCACCTCACGTTTTTCTGCGATTCCGGCTCTTCCACACAGGCGTGCCGCCGCCGGAGGCGGCAGCAGATGGCTTCAATCAGTCCAGCAGCGGCGACCAGGCCGGATCCGAGCCGAAGGCCGGAGTGGTGATGCGCTGCTCGTTGTAGCCGGTCAGATCCACGGTCCACACCTGCGGGCCGCCATTGGGGCCCGGCGTGTCGCGGAAGAACGTCAGCACCCGGCCGTTCGGCGCCCAGGCCGGACCTTCGTTATGGTAGCCTTCCGTCAGGATACGCTCACCGCTGCCGTCCGGACGCATCACGCCGATCATGAACCGTCCCTGGTTCTGCTTGGTGAAGGCAATCAGGTCCCCGCGCGGCGACCAGACCGGCGTCGAGTAGCGGCCCGGACCAAAGCTGATGCGCTGCGGATTGGAGCCGTCTGCGCCCATCACGTAAAGCTGCTGGGTGCCGCCCCGGTCGGATTCGAACACCACCTGGCGGCCATCCGGCGAAAAGGACGGGCTCGTGTCAATGGCCGGCGTATTGGTCAGACGGGTCGTGGCGCGCGAGCGCAGGTCCATGGTGAAGATATTGGCATTGCCGCCCTGCTGCAGGCTCATGATCACCCGCTGTCCGTCCGGCGAGAAACGCGGCGCAAAGGTCATGCCGGGGAAGTTGCCGACAATCTCGCGCTGACCGGTCTCGATATTGAGCAGGAAAACGCTCGGATCGGCCCCGGTGTAGGCCATATAGGTGATTTCCTGCGTCGTCGGCGAGAAGCGCGGCGTCAGCACCAGTTCATCGCCACGGGTCAGATACCGCAGGTTGGCGCCGTCCTGATCCATGATGGCCAGACGCTTGACGCGCTTCTGCTTCGGGCCGCTTTCATCGACGAAAACGATACGGGTATCGAAATAGCCCTTTTCACCGGTCAGGCGCTCATAGATGGCATCGGAAATGATATGGCCAAGGCGGCGCCAGTTCTCCGGCGTGGTGAAGAACTGCTGGCCCAGCATCTGCTGGCCGGCGAACACATCCCACAGTCGGAACTCGGCGCGCAGCCGGCCATCCGGCTGGCGGGTGACGGAACCGGAAACGAGCGCCTGCGCCCCGATGGTGCGCCAGTCACCAAAACGCGGGGTCGTCTGGGCGCTCACGTTCTTTTCGATGAAGCTGGCCGGGTCGAGCGGACGGAAAAGCCCGGAGCGGCGCAGATTGTTGGAGATCACCTCCGTCAGCTGACGCGCCAGCTGGGCGTCACCGCCTTCAGGAGAGAAATCCGGCAGGGCGATCGGCATCGGCTCGATCGTGCCCTGCGTGATGTCGATTTCGATCAGGGCGCTGGCCGGCGCAATCATTGCCGCGCCAGACACCGAGATGGCGCAAACCGCCAGCGCCGCACGCAGGGCCGTGGCAAGGCGCCGTTTAATCTGGAAGGCTCTCATCTTCATCGAGGCTCCGGTTTTTCCTAAAGTCCACCAGTCCGTCATTGATGGACAAAATTGATGACAATCTCACGCCAGGCCTCGTATCTGGCCTCTGGCAACGAATAGGGCGCGCATCGCTGCACAGCCCGGATGGTGCTCTGGGCGAGCAACTGCCCATCCACACCGTCTGCCGCCTCTACAACCTGCGGCGTTCCATCCAGTTCCCCGGACGGCGTTAATCTGAACCGCACCTTCACCTCGGCGCTGGTGCCGGCTTGCAGTTGAGGCGGCATCCAGCAGCGCTGGACCGCCTCCCGCAGGCCAGAAATTTCCTGTTCGGTCAGCGTCTGCGTGTCAGACGCCTTGGCCATCGGCGGCACGGCAAGCGCACAAAGCAGCAATGCAGTCTGCATCAGGTACCTGCCCAGCCCGGAATGCCTCGCCCCGCCTGGCCGCCTCATGTGTCAGCCCCCCAGCATCTGGCTTGGGTCGAAGTTGATGATGACCTCACGCCAGGCATCATACTTCTCGGCCGGAAGCGTATAGGGCTGGCAGCGCATGACGGCGCGCACGGCACTGTCGGAAGCGGCCCGGAACGAGGGGTTGCCGCTCGAGTTGATCACGCGGGGAGACCCTTCCACTTCGCCAGCCATGCTCAGATTGAACTGCAGGCGCACGGCAAGATCCGAAGCTCCCGCAGCACCGACCGGCGGGTTCCAGCACCTTGCGATCTGGCCGCGCAGCGCATCCAGCTCCGACACCGTCATCTTGACATTGTTGTTGCCCGTGCGGCTGCCCAGGGAGGCGGCCTCCGTGGCACCGGCGGTGCCGCCGCCGGAGGGATCAACCTTGTTCAGCAGCGCGCTGATCTCGTTCGGGTTGAACTTTTCGTCCTTCTTCGGCTGCTGCTGGGCGGTCTGCTGCTGCGGCTTCGGCGGCACTGGCTTGGAACGCGGGGTCACCTTCACCGGCTCGGACATAAGCGGCTTGGGCGCTTCCTCGGCAGGTGCAGCTTCTGCCACGGCCTGCTTGACAGGCTCCGGCTCGGCCTTCGGTGCAGGCTCCGCAGCCGGTTTGACCGGTGCGGGCTTCACCGGGGCAGGCTCTGGCGTTGGCGTGGGTGGCGGCGTCGATGACTCCTGCGCGGCAACAGACTGATTGGTCGGCCGGGGTGTCGGCGGCGTCTGCAGTTCGGTCTTCGCCTCCCCGGCCGTCTTGTCCGGCTCAGGCGCCTTCTTGTTGGCTTCCTTGGCGGTGGACTCGTTCGGCTGTTCCTTCAGCTCCGCGGTCTTTTCACCCTTGTGCAGCTGGGTGAATTCACCAATCGGCACCAGATCAACCGGCAGGGACTCCATCGGCTTGGTGTCAAACGGTTCCGCCCCCGGAAGCGCAACAAGCCCCCAGAGCACAAGAGCCATATGGCCCGAGACGGAAACGATCAAGCCTGTGCGCATGATGCGTCAGGTTCCCTATTCAGCAAGTGTCACAAGCCCAAGGCGCTTGAAGCCGGCAGCGTTGATCCGGCCCATGATCTGCATCATCGTGCCATAGGCCGCCGTCTGATCGCCCTTCACGAAGATCCGCTCCTCGTAGCCGTTTTCGGCAATGGCAGACAGTTTCGGCACCACCTCATCCAGCGCGATCTCGGTGTTCTGGATGAAGATCTTCCCATCCGCCGTCACGGAAATCGTGATCGGCTCATTGTCCCCCTGCAGGGGCTTGGCCGCCGTCTGCGGCAGATCCACCGGCACACCGGAGGTCATCAGCGGCGCGGCCACCATGAAAATGATCAGAAGCACCAGCATCACGTCCACGAAGGGGGTGATGTTGATTTCATTCATAGGCGTCGCACGGCGGCCGCCGCGTCTGCGCCGTCCTCCACCACCGCCGCCCGCTCCAACACTCATACCCATGGGTCAGATCCGTTCGTCAATCTGGCGGGACAGGATGGCCGAGAACTCGTCCGCAAAACCTTCCATGCGGGCGGAGAGCTTGGCCACATCCGTCTGCAGCTTGTTATAGGCAATAACCGCCGGAATTGCGGCAAGCAGGCCGAGAGCCGTTGCCAGCAGTGCTTCGGCGATACCCGGAGCCACGACGGCAAGCGAGGTGTTTTCGGACTGGGCGATGGACTGGAACGCCGTCATGATGCCCCAGACCGTCCCGAACAGGCCGATGAAGGGCGCAGCCGAACCAACCGTCGCCAGAACAAGCAGGCGTGATTCCAGGCGCTCCGTTTCACGCGCGATCGTCACGTCCATCACCCGGTCGATACGCTGCTGCAGGCTGGCCAGAGCCGGCCTTGCGCCTTCATGACTTCGTTTCCATTCGCGCATGGCCGCCACGAACAGGGCAGCCATGGAGTGATTGGCACGGCTCGACAGGGTCTTGTACAGCTCCTCGAGCGACTGGCCCGACCAGAATACAGTTTCAAACCGTGTCATCTGGCGCTTGGTACGGGTAAAAAGCATCGCCTTGTCAACGATGATCGCCCAGCACCAGACCGATGCGATGATCAGACCAAACATCACAAGCTTAACGACGATGTGGGCCTGCCAGAACAGGCCAATGAACGACATGTCGCCATGCGGGGCCGCCATGGTCGTCTGGGCGATTTCATTCATCTAAAAGGGACCTCTTGCCCGTGGAGTTGTCATCATGAGTTAAAAGCACGCCAGGAAACCTGTTGTGTCCCGGCGGCTTCGGTTTCCTCCCGGACCTTTGGTCTTCCTGACCGCTGAATTTGGCAAAACTGGGACTGCGCAACGCGCGCAATCTCCCTTAAACAAAAGGATTAAGGTTACTGCCGTGTTAATGACGTTGCGTCGCACAAATTGATTTGATGCCAAAGGCTCAAAAAGCTTCCGGAAAAGACGCGCAAAGCCGGGTGGCGTTTCTTAATCCGGTTGCACCGGCAGCCTTGCTGCCAGCTCCGGCGGCAGTCGCACAGGACGGCCGGAAGGGAGGATCACAGCAACCACGACCTGAGCCGAAACCAGCAGCGCACCGCCGCACCAGATTTCCTGTTCCAGCACCAGACGGGCGCCGCGCGCTTCGCTGAGGCGTGTGCGGACCTCAAGAAGATCGTCGATACGGGCCGGCTTCACGAAGCGGATCGTCATGTCGCGTACGGCGAAGACAATCGGCTGCCCGTGGCTGCCGTCGGCGAGCGCCGCATGATGCAAACCGCAAGCCCGCAGCAGTTCCGTCCGGCCGCGCTCGAAGAACCGGACATAGGACCCGTGATAAACGAGCCCGCTGAAATCCGTGTCCTCGTAATAGATGCGGACAGGAAGGACGTGCACACCTTCCACGATCCGGCCATCGGTGGTGCTGTCTTGCTGCGTCATGATGCCATCTGAACTCCCTGCCCGGCCGCATATGCGCGAAACGCCCGGCGCTTGCAAGCCCGCAATGGGCCGGCCAGCACCGGGCGTTCCGGATCCGTCTTCAGATGTTCTGAGGTCAGGCGGCCGCCACCTCGCGCAGGAAGCGTTCCACCGACCGGCGCAGCGTGTCGGCCTGCTGCTTCATGGTGAGCGTGGCTTCCTGCATGGCCGAGGCCGACCCGGAGTTCTCGGAAATATCCGCATTGAGTGCAGCCACCGCATTGGCCACGGCCATGGTGCCATGCGCCGCTTCGGAAACATTGCGGGAAATCTCGCCCGTCGCCGAACCCTGCTCGCGCACGGCGCCGGCAATGGAGGCCGTGTAGGAGTTCACCTCTTCCATCGAGTTGGTGACATCGGCGATCTGGTCCACCGCTTCTGCCGTGGAGTTCTGGATGGCAGAGATCTGGGCGGAAATCTCTTCCGTCGCCTTGGAGGTCTGGGTTGCCAGTTCCTTCACTTCCGCAGCCACGACCGCAAAGCCCCGTCCGGCTTCACCTGCACGCGCCGCCTCGATGGTGGCGTTGAGGGCGAGGAGGTTCGTCTGTTCGGCAATGGCGCGGATCAGGTCCACCACTTCACCGATCTTGTTTGCGGCATTGGCAAGCCCTGCAATCTTCTGGTTCGACGACTGGGCATTGGCCGTGGTGCGGCCGACAACATCCGCGGTCGTGGCAACCTGCCGGGCGATTTCAGCGATGGAGGCATTCAGTTCTTCCGTCGCGCTGGCAACCGCCTGCACGTTGGAGGACGCATTCTCCGCATCACCGGCGGCCTGCGCCCCGCGATGGGAGGCCGTGTCGGAACGGCTGCTCAGAATGACCGATGTTTCCTCCACGCGGACGAGATTGCTCTCCACCTCCGCCAGCAGCGCCTGCGCCTCTTCCCGGAATCCTGCAATCAGTCCGTCAATGTGCTTCTCACGCTGCTCGCGGGCCACATGGCCGGTGCGGCGCTCCTCGGCCAGCCGTTCGCGCTCAAGCGAGTTCTCCTTGAAGACCTCGATGCAACGGGCCATCTGGCCGATTTCATCGCCCCGTTCCAGAGCATTGATGGCCACCGACAGATCACCATCCGCAATCTGGCGGGCCGTGACGGACAGGGACTGCAGCGGCGCAAACATGCGGCTGGTCAGCCACCACATGACGGCAACGATCGGCAGCAGGCAGGCAATGCCCGCGATGACCGCACCCCAGGTGATCTGACGCGCTGCCGCGTTCAGTTCTGCGCTTTCGACGGCGGCGCCGACACCAAACGGCTTGTCGACGCTCAGGCCATCCGTCACGGTGTAGCGGTAGGCATTGCCGCCCAGCGTCACCAGGCCATCGCCGGAGCGGATGGCATCAAAGCGGAAAGCCTGCGGCGCCTTGTCGCCATCGAACACCGCGACATTTCCGGCCGCATCCACAAGCAGGGCAAGTTCCGTCTCGCCAATGCCGCCCTTTGCGGAGATCAGACCCGCCAGCTTGGTCATGTCGACCGTGTAGCCGATGACGCCGAAGAACCGGTCATGCGAGAAGACGGGGGTTGCCAGCGTCAGGCGCACACTGCCGTCCGGCGCAACGAGGAAGCCCGAGGATGTGACCCTTGGCAACGCCGTCTCTGTCCTTTCCGGGATATCGAGAATGGCTTTCGCCGCCGCCGTCAGCGGGCCACCCTGCAGTTCGGGTGAACTGAGGTTGCGGGCGAACTCCTCCCCCTTCATGTAGCTGTAGATGACATTGCCATCGAGATCGATGAGCTGAATGTCCTTGAACAGCCCCTGATCCACGAAAGAGCCAATAGCCATGTGGATGGGCTTGTGGTTGTTTGCGTAGAAATTGCCTGCGCTCGATTCCACCAGCAGATGCCGCTCGCCCGGTCCATGCGGGTTGTCATCGATAAAGGTCTTGCGAAGCTGTTCGGTCTGATTTTCCTTCAGCACCTTCCAGCCGGCGGTCATTTTCATGACCGCATCCTTGGCATCGGACACCGATGCAAAGAAGCGGGCGGCATCGACACGCTGCTCGAGGGCAAGTTCCAGCGTGCGGTATTTACCGAGTGTTGCGCTTGAAAGTGCCTTGCTCGCCTGACTGTCGGCTACGTCCCCCGCGAGCCGTGCCGTGACAATGACAATGGCAAGGCACATAATGGCTGCACCGGCGAAAAACATCGCGGCAACCTTGTTGGACAAGCGGTTACGGATCATATGGGGTTCCTCCCTGAACTGGGAGGATCGTGAGCATACTTCCCCAAAAAAGCCTTAATCAGCGCCGGAAATAAGATACAAGGCGCCGAAATACTAACTTAATGAACACTTTTGATTGCAGTTTCTGGCAATGCACAACGTGACAGGTATTTTTCCTTAGGTCACACTTCAGCATCATCCGCGAACAGTCCAAGTTGCGGCGCAGCAGAACTTTGCGGCACTGCGAGACCCAGATGCCGGAAGGCCTGCGCCGTCAGAACACGCCCGCGCGGGGTGCGCTGCAGGAAGCCGTTCTGGATGAGATAGGGCTCGACAATTTCTTCAATGGCATCGCGCGGTTCGGACAGGGCTGCGGCAATCGTCTCGATGCCCACCGGTCCGCCGCCAAAGTTGAGGGCGATCTGGTTGAGATAGCGCCGGTCGAGACTGTCCAGCCCCGCCCCGTCCACTTCCAGCTGTGACAGCGCCCGGTCCGCCATCGCCCGGTCCACCGTGTCGTTCCCGGCAAAGACCGCAAAATCCCGCACCCGGCGCAGCAGGCGCCCGGCGATGCGCGGCGTGCCGCGGGCGCGCTTGGCAATTTCCCTTGCCCCATCTGGCGCCATGCCGATGCCGAGAATCCGCGCCCCCCGGTTGACGATCAGCTCCAGCTCCTCGACCGTATAGAACTCCAGCCGCACCGGAATGCCGAAACGGTCCCGCAGCGGCGTGGTCAGCAGGCCAAGGCGCGTGGTCGCGGCGACAAGCGTGAACTTCGCCAGGTCGATCTTGACCGAGCGCGCGGCAGGCCCCTCGCCGATGATCAGATCCAACTGGAAATCCTCCATCGCCGGATAGAGCACTTCCTCCACCGCCGGGCTGAGCCGGTGGATTTCGTCGATGAAGAGCACGTCACGCTCTTCCAGATTGGTCAGAAGCGCCGCCAGATCACCCGCCTTGGCGATGACCGGGCCGGACGTAGCGCGGAAATTCACGCCGAGTTCGCGCGCCATGATCTGCGCCAGCGTCGTCTTGCCAAGCCCCGGAGGGCCAACGAACAGCACGTGATCCAGCGCCTCGCCGCGGGCTTTTGCCGCACCGATGAAGACCTTGAGATTGGCTCGCGCCTGCGCCTGACCGACAAAATCATCCAGCGCCTGCGGGCGCATGGTGGTGTCGATTTCGTCACCGCGAATTTCCGGCGTGACGAGGCGTTCGGTCTTCTCCATACGCTTTCAACTCCAGACCCCGCCCGTGGCGGAGTGATTGGCACAAGCCCGTGCGGCGCTTGAGCAGATCGGGGGCGCGATGCGTCAGCGCCTCAAAGTCCCGGTATTCCCTTGCCGCCTTCTTACTGGGCCAGTTCCTTCAGGCCAAGGCGGATGAGCGTTTCGGTCGTGGCATCCTCGCCGGCGGACTTCACGGCGCGCGCCACGGCCGCACTGGCCTGTGCCTGGGCATAGCCCAGATTGGTCAGCGCCGAAACTGCCTCGGCAACGGGACGCGCGGCGACATTCTCGCTCACCGTCTGTGCCACCGCCAGAGTGTCGGCATCAAGGCTGGAATAGCCCGGCGCCTTGTCCTTCAGCTCGATCACCAGCCGTTCGGCCACGCGCTTGCCGACGCCCGGTGCACGTGCCAGCGCCGCCTTGTCCCCCAGCGCAATAGCGGTTGCCACTTCGCTGGCCTTCAGCACGCTGAGCACCGCAAGCGCCACCTTGGCGCCAACGCCCTGCACGGTCATCAGCAGGCGGAACCACTCGCGCTCGGCCTCGGAGGAAAAGCCGTAGAGCCGGATCATGTCCTCGCGCACGATGGTTTCGATGAAGAGCACCGCCGCCTCACCGGCACGCGGCAATCCCTGCAGCACCCGCGAGGGGCAGAACACCTGATAGCCCACGCCGTGGACATCGAGAATGAGGTGGTCGTCACCGTAACTGTCGACCGTACCCTTGAGCTTGCCGATCATGCTGCACCCCGTGCCAATGCCTCAGCCTTTGCCCGCACCGCCGAGGTCTTGCGATGGTGCGCGTGACAGATAGCGATTGCCAGGGCATCCGCCGCATCATCCGTATCAAACTGCGCCTTGGGCAGCAGGATCTTCACCATGTGGCGGATCTGGTCCTTTTCGGCATGCCCCGTGCCCACCACGGTCTTCTTCACGAGATTGGGTGCATATTCGGCCACTTCCAGCCCGTGCAGCGAGGGCACCAGCAGCGCAATGCCGCGCGCCTGGCCAAGCTTCAGCGTCGCGCCTGCGTCCTTGTTGACGAAGGTCAGCTCAACGGCAGCCTCCTGCGGCGCATTCTCGTCGATGACCTTCTGCAGCCCGTCATGCAGCTGCACCAGCCGGGCGGCCAGTTCCCGCTTGTCATCCGACGTGACGGTTCCGGCGGCAACAAAGGTCAGCCGGTTGCCCAGCGCCTCAATGAGGCCCCAGCCGGTGCGGCGCAGGCCGGGATCAATCCCGAGAATTCGAATCGGATGCATCATAGAACAAACCGGTAACAAAACTCTGGCCTTGACGCTAGTGCGAGGGGCTTCTAACGCAGGCAAGCTGCGAAGTTATCCCGCCCTGCGGAAAGGAAGCCCCTTGCAGGACCTCATCACCGCCTATGGCTGGCCCACCCTGATCACCGGTCTTCTGGTCCTCTTCACCGGGGGCGTTGTGCGTGGCTTTGCCGGTTTCGGCGCGGGCATGATCTTCATGCCGGTCGCCGCCGCCCTGTTCTCGCCGCCCGTGGCGGCAGGGGCATTTCTGCTGCTGGACTACTTCGTCACCCTGCCGCTGCTGCCGCGCGCCCTGCGCCTGTGCGACTGGCGCACGGTGCTGCCTGCGGTTCTGGCTGCGGTTGTCTCGGTGCATCTGGGGGCCTGGCTGCTGGTGAGCGCCGATCCGCTGGTCCTGCGCTGGATCATCTGCCTTGTGGTGCTGGCGCTGCTGGGGCTGCTGATCTCCGGCTGGCGCTATGCCGGCACGCCCTCGCCTGCCACCTCCGCCGGCGTCGGCGCTGCAGCGGGCATCATGGGCGGCGTGTCGCAGGTTTCCGGCCCGCCGGTGGTTGCCTTCTGGCTGTCGAGCCCGCATCCCCCGCATGTGATCCGGGCAAATCTCATCGTTTTCTTCACATTGGCGGGCACGGGAAGCCTGCTGGCCTATCTGATTGCCGGGGTTTTCAACGGCCGGGTGCTGGCACTGGCGATTGGCGGCATCGCCGTCTATGGCCTCGGGCTTTATCTGGGCGCATGCGGCTTCGGACGGGCCAATCCGCAGCTCTACCGCCGCATCGCCTACAGCCTCATCGCCCTTGCCGCCCTGACAAGCCTGCCTGCGCTGGATGGCTGGCTCGGGCGCTGATCAGACATGCAGGATCACTCCTGCGGCAGCGATCCCAGCCACTTGGCGCATTTGCCACTGACAAGCCGCTGCCATTCGGCGTGGAAGGTTTCTTCGTCAGGGCAGGCCTGCGCCAGGATGGCGAGGGCGACGATGGCCGCATCCACGGCCTCTTCACGCACATCTTCCAGCGTCAGCCCCTTGTAGGCAGACCCCGGCGCGCCAGTGGCGGACAGAACCGCCTGCGCTACCTCGCCGGCTTCCTCGCTCAGCTTCAGGGTGCGCTCCTGCAGGGTCTTCGGATCGAGACGGCTGAGACGGAAGATTTCCTGCAAGATGGGACTCCAAAGAAAAATGGCGCCGGATGGACCGGCGCCATGAAGAGATTGATCCGGCCTTCAGCCTGCAAGGCTCGCCATGGTTTCCTCGTCAATGTCGAAGTTGGCGTAGACGTTCTGCACGTCATCGTCATCTTCCAGCATGTTGACGAGCTTCATCAGCGTCTGGGCCTTGTCGGCATCCACCGGCATCAGGTTCTGCGGCTTCCAGATGATCTTGACCGATTCCGGCTCGCCCAGGGTTCCTTCCAGCGCCTTGGACACATCGCCCAGATCCTCGAAGGCACAGATGATGACGTGGTTGTCTTCATCCGACTGAACGTCTTCTGCGCCCGCCTCGATGGCGGCTTCCAGAACCGCCTCGGCACCCCCGGCCTTGGCCGGGTAGATGATCTCGCCGACCTTGTCGAACATGAAGGACACCGAGCCGGTTTCACCCATGGCGCCGCCGCACTTGGTGAAATAGGAGCGCACGTTGGAAGCGGTGCGGTTACGATTGTCGGTCAGCGCCTCGACGATGACGGCAACGCCGCCGGGGCCGTAACCCTCGTAGCGGATTTCGTCGTAGGACTCAGCGTCACCGCTCTGCGACTTGTTGATGGCCCGCTGGATGTTGTCCTTGGGCATCGACTGGGCCTTGGCGTTCTGGACGGCCAGGCGCAGGCGCGGGTTGGAGGCGGGGTCCGGATCGCCGTGCTTGGCAGCAACGGTGATTTCCTTCGACAATTTGGAGAAAAGCTTCGACCGGGCGGCGTCCTGGCGGCCCTTGCGATGCATGATGTTCTTGAACTGTGAATGTCCGGCCATGGTCTTCCCGGCAGTTGAGACGGCCGGAGCCAAGGCCCGTCAGGACCAGACAATGCTCCGGCGCATGAAGAATGGGCAGCCTTATAGGCAATGACGCGGGTAAAATCCAGACACCCCGCCGCTTCTCTTGCGCACGAAGAGACTGATCTACACTGTTGTCAGCGCCAGAAGTGCGGGATCACCGGCTCCAGACGCCCGCCCAGACGCAGAGGCGCGACGGCAACGGCAAGACCCGTGCGGTCATCGGTTTCCACCGCCACGCCGCAGACCGTCGCCTCGCCCAGCGCAGGGGTGAAGCGGCTGGAGGGCACCTTGCGCAGGAAACGCTGCACCGGCTCTTCCTTTTCCATGCCCAGCACGCTGTCATAATCGCCGCACATGCCCGCGTCGGACATATAGGCCGTGCCGCCCGGCAGAATCTGGTGATCCGCCGTCGGCACATGGGTGTGCGTGCCCACCACAAGGCTGACGCGGCCATCGAGGAAGTGCCCCATCGCCTGCTTTTCGCTGGTGGCTTCCGCGTGCATGTCGATGATGATTGCATCCACCACATGGCCGAGCGGACAATCGGCAATCGCCCGCTCCACGGCGGCGAAGGGATCATCCAGCGGGTCCATGTAGACCCGGCCCATGACGTTGACGACCGCCACCTGCGCGCCGTTGCGGGCAGAGTAGATGTTGACGCCGCGTCCCGGCGTTCCGGCCGGGAAATTGACCGGACGCAGCAGGCGCGGCTGCCGGTCGATATAGACGAGGGTTTCGCGCTGGTCCCAGACGTGGTTGCCGGTGGTCACCACATCGGCGCCCGCATCCACCACATCCTGAAGGATCTGCTCGGTGATGCCGAAGCCGGAGGCAGAATTCTCGCCATTCACCACGACGAAATCGAGGCCGTTTTCCTCGATCAGGCCCGGCAGAGCCTCAATGGCAGCGGTGCGGCCGGCCCGGCCGACCAGATCACCCAGAAACAGAAGCTTCATCGGTCCTCTCGTGTGTGAAACCAGCGCAGCCCGGTTTCAGTCAGGATGCCGTGGAGAAGCTGGTCATGCGGTTCTGTGGGCACCTGATCCACTTCCTGGACGCAAAAGGCAAGCCCGATGCGCAGGACCGGGCCGTCTTTCTCCAGCGCGGCAATCGCCGTGTCGTAATGCCCCTTGCCGTAGCCCAGCCGCCCGCCGCGCGCATCAAATGCCGCCAGCGGCACCAGCATCACATCCGGGCGCATGAGCGGAGACGCTTCCTCAGGCACGCTCGTGCCGAAACCGGCGGACACCAGTTTCGTTTCCCGGTCCAGCTTGCGGAACAGCAGATGCGGCCTTGCGACAACGGGCAGGCAGAGAGGATGGCCGCGGGATGCCAGCTCATGCATCAGAGGACGCGGATCGATCTCGTCGCGAATCGGCCAGAAGCCGGAGACGGTTTCGCCGGGCTTCAGGTTCAGCCCGTCCACGTGAGCGGTCAGGGCAAGGGAACCCTCGATCCGCTCCACAGCCGTCATCGCCGCACGGCGCGCCAGCGCCCCGGCGCGGATCTGCTGTTTGGCCTGAACAAGATCGGTAAGAGCGTTGCGGGTGTCAGTGGCGGGCATCGAACCTCGCTGGGAACCGGTCCGGCAATCGGTGGGACTGCCATCCGGCGCACCTTTTCAGGCAGCGGCGGGCCGCAGATCCGGCCCTCAGAAGAATGGTAAAGTGCAGCCACGGCGACCGTTGGAATTGCAATCCCGGGAAACCTACAGTGTAGGTGGGCGCCGTGTGTTCCAGCCCAAGGGCCGGATCAGGGACAGCTCCCTAGGGAATGCGTAAGGCCCCGGGGATAATGTTTCCTGACGGGAAGCGCAGCTGCTGAACCAGATATAGAGCCAGAGCGCTGCATTTGAAAGCCCTTCGCGCAGCCGCAGGCATCATCGTCCCCCGCCGGACTGCATTCAATCGGTCTTGAGGCTGCGGCTCAGACCTTCGGCCAGCGCCTCGATCTTGCGGGCGGCCTCGTCGATGCGCAGCACTACGGTGGCCTCATTGCGGTTGATATGCTCGAGCGCTGCCTGACGCGCGTCGCGCACCATGGAAAGCTCCTGCTCCAGCTGCTGCACGCGCTTTTCCAGCTCGACCAGCTCGTCAATCACCATGATGCCGGCCATGACGGTCAGCCGCTGGTCGCCGATTTCTCCGAAACTGCCGCGCAGCTGGTTGATGCAGCCATCAAACCGCTCGGCAAGACCGATCAGCCGGTCCTCCTCGCCGTCGTCGCAGGCCATGCGGAAGGCCCTGCCGTTGATGGTGACGGAAATCTGCGCCATCCGCCCTCAGCCTCCGTGTGCTTCGAGAACGGAGCGGATCGTCTCCATGGCGGAAACGAGGCGGCGGGACACTTCGCGGTTGGCGTCTTCCAGGCTCTGCGCCCGAGCCTCGGCCTTGTCCAGGTTCATGGCCAGTTGCGAGCGGTCCTCGCCGAGGCGCTGAATGTCGTCATGCAGGGCGTTGAGGGAATGGTCGCCATCCAGCCGCCGGCCAACCGACGTTTCCAGATGGGAAATGGCAGTCGCAAGGCGCGTCAAGGCAGCATCCAGAGACTGGCTATGACCTGAGCCCAATTCTGCCATCAAACCGCATCCACTTTCAAAATCCGCCTTCAGGACCCTGCGTAGGGGTATTTCCTGAGCGTAGACCACCAGCGCCCGCTGGCGTGACACATATGGCCCGCCGCAAAAACTAAAGCAAATTGCGAGCAGGCGGCAATAACCGGATGACCACACTTAACGGAATTCGCCCGGACCGCCTTCGCGGCATAAAGATTAAGCAATCGTTAAAAGCGCCGTCAATGGCGGCATTCGGCTCTGCGGCGTTTCTCCCCCGCCATCCCGTCATTTCATGCAAGTGCGGCCTTTGTTGACACCACTAGGGTTCCTGTTATTTGTCGGGCTCCCTGCAGGGCTGGCGAGGGCATGGGAGATGGCAAAAAGCCGATCCTCACCTCTCCGGCACCAGGAAAACAGATTCTCAGGTAGCCCTGCGGCCTGCCGCATGTAGCAACGGGATGAACATGACTGATCTTGAAAAGCATCACCGCATGGCGAATGCGATCCGCTTCCTCTCCATGGACGCGGTCGAAAAGGCCAAATCGGGCCATCCCGGCCTTCCGATGGGCACCGCCGACATCGCCACGGTCCTGTTTACGCAGTTCCTGAAGTTCAACCCCACCGCCCCGCACTGGGCCGACCGCGACCGCTTCGTGCTGTCCGCCGGTCACGGCTCCATGCTGCTCTATTCCGCGCTCTACCTGCTCGGATATGAGGATTTCTCACTCGATCAGCTGAAGAATTTCCGTCAGATCGGCGCCCGCACGGCCGGCCATCCGGAATTCGGCCATGGTGCCGGCATCGAGACGACCACCGGCCCGCTGGGCCAGGGCCTTGCCAACGCTGTCGGCATGGCCATTGCCGAGAAGCTGCAGGCGGCCCGTTTCGGCGAGGATATCGTCGACCACTACACCTATGTTCTGGCCGGTGACGGCTGCCTCATGGAAGGCATCAGCCAGGAAGCCCTGACGCTCGCCGGCCACCTGAAGCTGAACAAGCTGATCGTCATCTGGGATGACAACAACATCTCCATCGACGGCAAGATCGATGTGACCGATTCCACCGACCAGATCGCCCGCTTCGAAGCCTCCGGCTGGGCCACCAGCCGCGTCGACGGCCATGATCCGGAAGCCATCGCCAATGCCCTGCGCAAGGCGCAGGAGAGCGACAAGCCGACGCTGATCGCCGCCAAGACCGTGATCGGCTTCGGCGCTCCGACCAAGGCCGGCACCAACAAGGTGCATGGCTCGCCGCTGGGCGCGGACGAAATCGCCGCCACCCGCAAGGCGCTGAACTGGAGCCACGAGCCCTTCGTCGTGCCGAGCGACGTGCTGGACGCCTGGCGCATCGCCGGCCTGCGCTCCGCCCATGCGCACAAGAGCTGGGAAAAGCGCTTCGCCGCCAAGGATGCGGAAACCCGCGCCGAGTTCGAGCGCCGCAATCGCGGTGACCTGCCGGCCGGCTTCGATGAAGCGATGCTGACCTACAAGCGCAAGCTGTTCGAGGAGCAGCCCTCGCTCGCCACCCGTCAGGCCTCCGAGCATGTGCTGAACGTGGTCAACGAGGTGATCCCGGAGACGATCGGCGGCTCTGCCGACCTGACCGGCTCCAACAACACCAAGACCCCGCAGACCAAGGCCGTGACGCCGGATGACTTCTCCGGCCGTTACATGCACTGGGGCATCCGCGAGCACGGCATGGCCGCTGCCATGAACGGCATGGCCCTGCATGGCGGCTTCATCCCCTATTCCGGCACCTTCCTGGTGTTCTCGGACTACTGCCGCCCGGCCCTGCGCCTTGCCGCCCTGATGGAACAGCGCGTCATCCACGTGATGACCCACGATTCCATCGGCCTTGGCGAGGACGGCCCCACCCACCAGCCGGTGGAGCATTACGCTGCCCTGCGCGCCATCCCGAACCTCTACTTCCTGCGTCCGGCCGATGTGACCGAGACGCTGGAGTGCTGGCAGATCGCGCTGACCGCCGCCAAGACCCCGTCGGTGCTCGCCCTCACCCGTCAGGCCCTGCCCTCGCAGCGCAAGACCTTCGAGGAAGAGAACCTCTCCGCACGCGGCGCCTATGAACTGGCGGGCAGCGAAGAAGCTGCGGATGTGACGATCTTCGCCTCCGGCTCGGAAGTCGAAATCGCCATGAACGCCCGCGAAAAGCTGATGGCTGACGGCATCCCCGCCCGCGTCGTCTCCGTGCCGTGCTTCGAGCTGTTCGAAGCCCAGTCGGACGACTACAAGGCCTCCGTCATCGGCAGCTCGAAGGTGAAGATCGCGGTCGAGAGCGGCATCCGCCTCGGCTGGGACCGCTTCATCGGCAACGACGGCATCTTCGTCGGCATGCACGGCTTCGGCGCATCGGGCCCCTACAAGGAGCTCTATGCCCACTTCGGCATCACCGATACGGCGGTTGTGGACGCTGCCAAGGCGCGCCTCGGCGCCTGATCCGGCTCCAGTGCAGCGGGCCATGGGCCTGGCTGCCGCCGGAAGACACCAGAACTCTCGCCTCCGCCGCCCGGCGGGGGCTCCTGAGCCCGGGCAGGCCCTCTCCTGCCCTTTCGCAAGGCCGGCCCGGTCTGGGCTGGCGAAAGGCGTCCTCCATAACGGCGCCACGCATGTATGGGAGTTATTCACATGGTGACCAAGGTTTCGATCAATGGATTTGGCCGCATCGGCCGCAACGTGCTGCGCGCGATCGTCGAGTCCGGCCGCACCGACATCGAAGTCGTATCCATCAACGACCTCGGCCCGGTGGAGACCAACGCGCATCTGCTGCGTCATGATTCGGTGCACGGCAAGTTCCCGGCGACCGTCACTGTCGAAGGCGACAGCATCCGCATCAACGGCGGCAAGCCGATCAAGGTGACCGCGATCCGCGACCCGAAGGATCTGCCGCACGGCGAGCTGGGCGTCGACATCGCCATGGAATGCACCGGCATCTTCACCGACAAGCCGAAGGCCGAAGCGCACCTCGCTGCTGGCGCCAAGCGCGTTCTCGTCTCCGCTCCGTCCAACGGCGCTGACAAGACGATCGTTTACGGCGTGAACCACGATGCGCTGACGGCTGCCGACCTCGTCGTCTCCAACGCTTCGTGCACCACGAACTGCCTGGCTCCGGTTGCCTATGTCCTCAATGCCGCCATCGGCATCGAGAAGGGCTTCATGACCACGATCCACTCCTACACCGGCGACCAGCCGACGCTGGACACCATGCACAAGGACCTGTACCGCGCCCGCGCTGCAGCCATGTCCATGATCCCGACCTCGACCGGTGCCGCCAAGGCCGTGGGCCTCGTGCTGCCGGAGCTGAACGGCAAGCTGGACGGCGTGTCCGTGCGCGTGCCGACCCCGAACGTCTCCGTGGTGGACTTCAAGTTCATCGCCAAGCGTTCCACCACCGTGGAAGAGATCAACAGCGCCATCCGCGACGCTGCCAACGGCAAGCTGAAGGGCATCCTCGGCTTCACCGACGAGCCGCTGGTGTCCATGGACTTCAACCATGACAGCCACTCCTCGATCTTCCACATGGACCAGACCAAGGTCATGGACGGCACGCTGGTGCGCATCATGAGCTGGTACGACAACGAGTGGGGCTTCTCCAACCGCATGTCGGACACCGCTGTGGCACTCGCCAAGCACATCTGATAGCTTTACCCCAAAGGGGTAAGGTCATGGACGACGCATCGAAGCCGGTGGAAGACTTCAGGCAACTGGTTGATTTGATATCAGACCGGTTTCCCAATCTCCGCTGTCTTCGATGCAGCCATGACAGTTTTTATATGTCTCAAGATCTGTCGCCTCCCGGCTTCAACTTCGGTGAAGTTCCGGATATAATACTGGCTTCAGAACGTGCCGGCATACGCCCGGTCACGACACTTGTTTGCAGGCGTTGCGGCCACATTGAGCAGCACCTGACCAAGATTCTGATCAACATGCTTCCGGAAAAGGGTGAATCCTGATGGCAAGCATTGTCCCCTTTCCACCGGGTAAGGAACCCCAGTCTGGAGGGGGATCAGGAGGACCGACGATGGAACAGCGCGTGGCTGCTCTCGAAGAGACCTGTTCCCGTATCGAGACGGCACTTTCCAGACTTGAACCTGCAATCCGCCAGATTGCCGAGGACAATAAGGATTTCAGGAAAAGCCTGACCAGCCTGGAGGTCAATGCCGCCAAACTTGATGGCAGACTTTCAGGGATTGAGGGACGCCTTTCCGGACTGGCGGACAGACTTTCGGCAATGCCGACAATGTTTCAGCTGGTGCTTGCACTCCTCACCACGTGGGGAGCAGGAAGCGCCATTGTTTTCACCGTGATGAGATACGCCCAGCCATGACCTTCAAGACAATTGACGATGCCGGCGAAATCGCAGGCAAGCGCGCCCTCGTGCGTGTGGACCTCAACGTCCCCATGAAGGACGGCAAGATCACCGACGACACCCGCATCCGCGCCGTCGCCCCCACCATCCGCGAGCTGTCTGACAAGGGTGCCAAGGTTATCCTGCTGGCCCACTTTGGCCGCCCGAAGGGTGAAGTCGTGGCAGACATGAGCCTTGCGCCGGTGGCCCCGGCTGTTGCCGCCGTCATCGGCCGCCCGGTGGCCTTCTGCGCCGATTGCATTGGCGAGGCTGCGGCCGGTGCCGTTGCCGCCATGCAGGACGGCGACGTGCTGCTGCTGGAGAACACCCGCTTCCACAAGGACGAGGAAAAGAACGGCGCCGACTTCACCGCCGCTCTGGCTGCCAATGGCGACCTCTATGTGAACGACGCCTTCTCCGCCGCCCACCGCGCCCATGCCTCCACCGAGGGCCTTGCCCGTCTGCTGCCCGCCTATGCCGGCCGCTCCATGCAGGCCGAGCTGGAAGCCCTTGGTGCAGCTCTTGGCGCGCCCAAGCGCCCGGTTCTGGCCGTTGTCGGCGGTGCAAAGGTGTCTTCCAAGATCGACCTTCTGGAAAACCTCGTCACCCGCGTCGACATGCTCGTCATCGGCGGCGGCATGGCCAACACCTTCCTCGCCGCCAAGGGCGTCAATGTCGGCAAGTCCCTGTGCGAGCATGACCTTGCCCCGACCGCGCTGAAGATCATGGCAGCCGCCGAAAAGGCCGGCTGCGAGATCGTGCTGCCGGTAGACGCAGTCGTCGCCCGCGAGTTCAAGGCAGGCGCTGCCAACGAAACCGTCAGCCTCGACGCGATTCCCGCCGATGCCATGATGCTGGATGTGGGCGCAGCCTCCATCGAGACGGTGAAGGCCAAGATCGACGGCGCTTCCACCCTGGTGTGGAACGGCCCGCTCGGCGCCTTCGAGATCGAGCCCTTCGACAAGGCAACCGTCGCCGCTGCCCGGCATGCGGCGAGCCGCACCAAGGACGGCAAGCTGCTGTCCGTCGCAGGTGGCGGTGACACGGTGGCTGCCCTCAACCACGCAGGCGCAGCCGGTGACTTCTCCTATGTCTCCACCGCTGGCGGGGCGTTCCTCGAGTGGCTGGAAGGCAAGGATCTGCCGGGCGTAACGGCCCTGCAGGCCTGAGCCTGACAGTTCATCAAGTCTTGCGGCGCGCCGCTCCAGTATTGGCGCGCCGCCTCCCGCCTGCAGGCCTTGCAAGGCACCTATTTAATTCGGGCATCAAATTAAAAATGTTCGAATTTTCCTGCGTTTACCGGCATTTAAATTGATTTATGGGCTGCGGCCCCATCTTCCCAAACCGCTGGATTTTGTTAGAACGGCCACGGTTTTGTCGCAGTGCGAAACTTATCTGCGGCCCACGCCGCCGTTGCACGGCCAGCGCGGGAAAACGCTTCGTTCAATTGGCAAGACCAATGGAACAGGCGGACCACGCGCAGTGTTTGAGCAGGCAGGTCCGGAGCCGGGTCAGGGTTCCTTGCGGATCTGGAACAGGAGAGATTCGATGGCACGCATTACACTTCGTCAATTGCTCGATCATGCCGCGGAACACGACTATGGCGTTCCGGCCTTCAACATCAACAACATGGAACAGGCGCTCTCCATCATGGAAGCGGCCGATGCGACCGATTCCCCGGTCATCATCCAGGCCTCGCGCGGCGCCCGGTCCTATGCCCATGACGTCATGCTGAAGCACATGATGGACGCGGTGACGGAAATCTATCCGCACATCCCGGTCTGCGTGCATCTTGACCATGGCAACGAACCGGCCACCTGCATGACCGCCATCCAGGCCGGCTTCACCTCGGTGATGATGGACGGCTCGCTGAAGGCCGACGGCAAGACCCCGGCCGACTGGGCCTATAACGTCGGCGTCACCAAGGCCGTGACGGACATGTCCCATCTGGGCGGCATCTCCGTCGAGGGCGAGCTGGGCGTGCTCGGCAGCCTTGAGAGCGGCATGGGCGAAGCGGAAGACGGCCATGGCGCCGAAGGCCAGCTGAGCCACGACCAGCTGCTGACCGACCCGGAAGAAGCGGTGAAGTTCGTGCGCGAGACCAAGGTTGACGCGCTGGCCATCGCCATGGGCACCAGCCACGGCGCCTACAAGTTCACCCGCAAGCCGGATGGCGCGATCCTGGCCATGCACGTGATCGAGGAAATCCACCGCCGCCTGCCGGAAACCCATCTGGTCATGCACGGCTCCTCCTCGGTGCCGCAGGACCTGCAGGACATCATCAACCAGTACGGCGGCAAGATGCCCCAGACCTGGGGCGTGCCGGTGGAAGAAATCCAGCGCGGCATCAAGAACGGCGTGCGCAAGATCAACATCGACACCGACAACCGCATGGCGATGACCGGCCAGATCCGCAAGATCCTTGCCGAGAACCCGGGCGAGTTCGATCCGCGCAAGTATCTCAAGCCCGCCCGCGATGCCATGACCAAGCTCTGCAAGGAGCGTCTGGAGGCCTTCAACACCGCCGGTCAGGCCTCCAAGATCAAGCGCGTCCTCACCCTCCCGGAAATGGCCGCCCGCTACAAGTCCGGCGCGCTGGACCCGAAGATCTCGTAAGGCTTTCGAACCTTACTCAAGGATCAAACCAAGGCCGGGGCATCGCTCCGGCCTTTTTGCTGCCGGCAGTTCCGCCACCTCTCCGGCCTCCCCAGCGGTCGCCCCGGGCGGAACGCAGTGCAGACCCGGGGCGACCGCCTGAGTAAATGACCAGGCAGCGTATCAATCTCCTGCTGGTATCGTCCCCTCACCCGCAACATTCCGCCGCGCAAAGCTTCTGCACCCATCTCTGCGCTTGCGTCGCGCTTTTGCCGTCTTTAGGGACATAGGTATGTACCATGTGCCCGCATGCCGGGCCGAACAGACGGATACCGCCTTGAACCGCCCGCGCCTTTATCTGGTTACGCCGCCCACCTTTGACCTCGAAGCCTTTGCCCCGCGCCTTGAAGCGGCGCTGTCGGGCGGGGATGTGGCCTGCGTCCTCATCTATCAGCCCGAGGCGACCGCCAAGGCGCTGCAGGACACGGCTGCAAAGCTGGTGCCCATGATCCAGAAGGCGGAAGCGGCCGCGCTGATCTACCGCGACACGCAGGTGACCGGCCGCACGGGTGCAGACGGCGCCCATATCGACAGCTCCTTCGAGGACATCAAGCTGGCGATGGAAAGCCTGCAGCCGGCGCGCATTGTCGGCGCGGGCGGCACCAAGATGAAGCACGAGGAAATGGAAATCGTCGAAAGCGGCGTGGACTACCTGTTCTTCGGCCGGCTGGACCTTGAGGAGCAGCCCGGCGCCCATGCCAAGACGCTGGAGCGCGCCGAATGGTGGGCGGAGCTGTTCTCCACCCCCTGCGTTGCCCTGGGCGGCAATGATCTGACCACCCTCGGCGAAACGGCGGACACCAAGGCGGACTTCGTTGCCCTGAAGGATGCCATCTGGCAGCATCCGGAAGGCCCGGCGCAAGCCGTGCGCCTTGCCAATGCGATTCTCGATCAGCACCCGTTTGAAGAGGACGAGGAATGACCCTGCCGCGCCGGACCCTGACCGGAAGCCAGTTCCCCGAAACGGCGGAGGCATCTGCCCGCCCGCCCCTGCGCCGTGGCCTGAGGCCCGGCGCACCGGGTCTGGCTTTGGCAGGTCTGGCGCTGGCTGCGCTCTGCGCAGCCACAGGCAGCAGCCTTGCCCAGACGGCGACTCCGGCAACGCCCGCAGCCCCGGCTCAGGAGCAGGCCGCGCCGCCAACTGCCGAAACCCCGGCAGCAGGAACCCCGGCAGGCGAGGCAGCATCGGCCCAGCCTTCTGCGGCACAGGATGCCGCTGAAGGCGCGGCTGCAGAGACGGCCACCGAAGCCGATGCAGCCGCGCGTGCCCTTGCCCGCTATGAGCCGGAACCGCTTGTCAGCCTGCTTGAGGCGGGTCCGCCGCTGATGGAGCCGGGCGAGCCGATTGATGCCGATTTCGCCTATGGCGTCTTCCAGCGCGGCTGGTATCTGACGGCGCTTGCCGTTGCCACCCCGCTGGCTGAGGAAGGTGACCGTGCCGCGCAGACCCTGCTGGGCGTGATGCATGAAACCGGCCTTGGCGTGGCACGGGACTGGAAGAAGGCTGCGGACTGGTATCAGGTCGCAAGCACCTCCGGCGATCCCAATGCGGCCTACCGCCTGGGGCAGATGTATCTGCTGGGCGAAGGGGTTGAGGCCGACAAGAAAAGAGCGGCCGATCTCTTCCAGAAAGCCGCCGATGCGGGCATTCCGGGCGCCATCTACAATCTGGCAATCCTCTATCAGGAAGGCGAAGGCCGTCCCTATGACGAGGAGCGCGCCTCCCAGCTGCTGCTGCAGGCCGCCGAAAAGGATGACGTGGAAGCGCAATATGCCCTCGGCCTCCAGTTCCTGGAAGGCGGCGAGAAAGTGCGCGACCCGATCAAGGGCGCGAACTGGCTGGGCCGGGCTGCCCGGCGCGGCCATACCTCGGCACAGGTTTACTACGGCATCCTGCGCTTTCAGGGGCGCGGCGTGGAACCGGACGAGGCGGATGCTGCAGACTGGTTCGAGCGGGCCGCGCGGGCCGGAAATCCGGTGGGCATGAACCGGCTCGCCCGCGTCTATGCCTTCGGCCGTGGACGGCCCGTCGATCAGACCGAGGCCGCCGCCTGGCACTATGTGGCGCGCGCGCTTGGCCTTTCCGATCTGGAGCTGGATGGCTATGTGGGATCGCTGGACCAGGAAACGGTGACCAAGGCCATGGAACGCGCAGGCGCCTTGACCGCCACGCTGATCCCCAAACCGCTGGATCCGGCCAGGGCCACCCCCTGACAAGTAACCGCTTTGCAGGTTTTTCCTTGAATTTGCGCCCGTTTTGTGTTGGACAGGCGCGTCATTGGTGCCCGCTCGCCGTCCTTATCCGGCAGAGCGTGGATGCACCGTCAGGTTTCACGCCCTAATCAATCGGTCGTTTCATGAAGATCAACGGTAACGAGATCAAGCCCGGCAATGTTCTCCAGCATCAGGAGACGCTCTGGGCGGTCGTCAAGGTGGACCACGTCAAGCCCGGCAAGGGTGGCGCGTTCGCCCAGGTGGAAATGAAGAACCTCATCGACGGCCGCAAGCTGAACGAGCGCTTCCGTTCGGAAGACAAGGTCGAGCGCGTCCGTCTGGAGCAGAAGGACTTCCAGTTCCTCTACATCCAGGAAGACGTCCTGATCTTCATGGACACCGAAACCTACGAGCAGCTTGAGCTGCAGAAGGACTTCGTCGGCGACCGCGCCGCCTTCCTGCAGGACGGCATGATGGTGACCGTGGAACTGCACGAAGAGAAGCCGATCGGCATCACCCTGCCGCAGTTCGTCACCCTGCAGATCACCGAGGCCGATGCCGTGGTGAAGGGCCAGACCCAGTCCTCGTCCTACAAGCCGGCCATTCTGGAAAACGGCGTGCGCGTGCTCGTGCCCCCGTTCATCACCGCTGGCGAGAAGATCATCGTCGACACCGGCACGGTCGAATACGTCCGCCGCGCGGACTGATCCTGCTTCTGAAAATCCTTCCGCCCGGCGCTCCCCCTGGGGTGCCGGGCTCCCCATTCTACAGACCCGGCAAGACAGATCATGGCACGTACAGCAATCCTCAACGTAATGGTCCAGGCAGCAATGAAGGCCGGACGTTCGCTCGTGCGTGACTTCGGCGAAGTCGAAAACCTTCAGGTCTCGCGCAAGGGCCCCGGCGACTTCGTCTCCGCCGCCGACCGCCGCGCCGAAGAGATCATCCGCGCCGAACTGACCAAGGCACGGCCCACCTATGGCCTGCTGATGGAAGAATCCGGCGAGACGCCCGGCGAAGACGGCCAGCACCGCTGGATCGTCGACCCGCTCGACGGCACCACCAATTTCCTGCACGGCATTCCGGTCTTCGCCATTTCCATCGCGCTGGAGCGCCAGGGCCAGATCGTTGCCGGTGTCATCTTCAATCCGGTGATGGACGAGCTTTACACGGCCGAGCGCGGCCGTGGCGCCTTCGTCAATGACCGCCGCCTGCGCGTTGCCGCCCGCACCGCCCTGCCGGACAGCCTGATCGGCACCGGCCTGCCGTTCCTCGGCCGCGGCGACCATGGCCGTGCCCTCAAGGAACTGCGCTACGTGATGCCGGAAGTCGCCGGTGTCCGCCGCATCGGCGCTGCCGCGCTTGACCTCGCCTATGTCGCCTCCGGCCGCCTCGACGGTTTCTGGGAGCACAACCTGAACCCCTGGGACATTGCAGCCGGCATCCTTCTGATCCGTGAAGCTGGCGGCTATGTCAGCGACATTGACGGCAAGGACACGATGCTGGAGACCGGCTCGGTGGTCGCGGGCAACGAGTTCATCAAGGCCCAGCTGCAGAAGCTGCTGAAGAGCGCAGCCGAGTGAAGCAACGGGCGTTTGCGGAAACCCGCGCGCCCGCCCGGCATGAACACGCAGCGCAGAAGCCTTATGCTTCTGCGCTCAATTTTTTCTGCCCCCTCCAATATTTCCCTTCCGTCTTGCCATGGCTTGACCATGGCATCCATGCCCTTGTCTCTCCCGGCCTTCGGCGGAAATGGGCAGGCATACTGTCAGGCTTATAGAGCGGGAAGCTCACGGGGTGGATGCCATGGTCAAGCCATGGCAGGACGAAGATAGTGGGGCCGGAGTCTACCTTCCAGAACGCGCGAGAACCCGGGATTTATCCGTTGCAGGCCGGAGAGCAAAACCGCTCCCCGGCCTTCTGCTTTTCAATTAAGCTTTTGCTAACGCGCGATTAACGGTTTTCAACAAACGGTAAATCGCGCTATCACTGGTGCCAACAGCAACAGGCGGAAGCTCGACGGTTCATGGCACGCGATTTCGATCCCTACAGCCTGTCCAGTCCCAAGGCGTATCTCTCGTTCATGATCATCTTCCTGGTGATCGTTGCCTTCGTCGCCTTCATCCTGAACCAGCAGATCGCCACGGCCTTCATGAGCAACCCTGGCCTCAACGGGATGATCGTGCTCACCGGCCTGTTCGGCATCATGCTGACGTTTGCCCGCGTCGTGCGGCTGTTCCCCGAGATCGCCTGGGTCAACAGCTTCCGCATCGGTGATCCGGGCATCGAAGTGCGCCGCCCGCCGGTGCTGCTGGCGCCGATGGCGACGCTGCTCGGCAACAAGGTGGGCGAAATGGCGCTGACGCCTGCCACTGCCCGCTCGATTCTCGATTCCATCGGCATGCGCCTTGATGAATCGCGCGAGATTGCCCGCTACATGACCGGCCTGCTCGTGTTCCTCGGCCTGCTCGGCACCTTCTGGGGCCTGCTGCAGACGGTGAGTGCCGTCGGCTCCACCATCCAGTCGCTGGACGTGGTATCCGGTGACACGGGCGTCATCTTCGAGGACCTGAAGGCAGGCCTGCAGGCGCCGCTTTCCGGCATGGGCACGGCCTTCTCGTCCTCGCTCTTCGGCCTCACCGGCTCGCTGGTTCTCGGCTTTCTCGATCTTCAGGCCGGACAGGCGCAGAACCGCTTCTACACGGAGCTGGAAGACTGGCTGTCCACCGTCACCGAGATCGAGCAGGAAGAGGCGCGTGCGCCCGTTGCCGCCGCACCCGACACGGACAAGCTGCAACTGGCCATCGAGCGGCTGCAGCGCGCGGTGGAGGAAGGCGGCAGCAAGGCCGCCAATCAGGCCATGGCGAACCTTGCCGAAGGCATCCAGGGCCTCGTCAAGCACGTGCGCTCCGAGCAGCAGATGATGCGCGAATGGGCGGACACCCAGAGCGCCCAGCAGAAGCGGGTGGAGAACCTCCTCTCCTCCATCGCAGCGGCCTTCGACCGCGCCAAGGAGTGATCCATGGCGGGGTTTCGCGGCCGCAGGCGCAATCAGGACATCGACTACTGGCCGAGCTTCGTGGATGCGCTGACCACGCTGCTGCTGGTGCTGATCTTCCTGCTGTCGATCTTCGTCATCGCCCAGTTCGTGCTCAGCCAGCAGCTGTCGGGCCGCGATTCGGTGCTGAACCGCCTCAATGCCCAGATCAGCGAACTGACTGAGCTTTTGTCGCTGGAGCGGGCCTCCAAGCGCGATCTGGAAACAACCGTCGCCACCCTGCAGGCCAGCCTCGGCGCCGCCACCAGTGAGCGCGACAGGCTCTCCGGCCTGCTGTCTGACCGCGAGGGCGCCGCCGCCAGCGCCGGCGGCGAGCTAGCAGCCCTCGAGGGCACCCTCAACGAGGAGCGGCAGGTCAGCCAGCGCGCGCTGGCGCAGGTGGAGCTGCTGAACCAGCAGATCGCCGCCCTGCGCCGCCAGCTGGCCGCCGCCAATGCGGCGCTGGAGGCTTCCGAGGCCAAGGAAAACGAAAGCCAGGCCCGCATCGCCAGCCTTGGCCAGCGGCTCAATGCAGCGCTGGTGCAGCGCGTGCAGGAGCTGAACCGCTACCGCTCCGACTTCTTCGGCCGCCTGCGCGAGCTTCTGTCCCAGCGCTCCGATATCCGCGTGGTGGGCGACCGCTTCGTCTTCCAGTCGGAAGTGCTGTTCCCCTCCGGCTCCGACGAAATCAACCCCAATGGCCGGGTGGAACTGGACAAGCTGGCCGAGGCGCTGCTGGAGCTTGAGGGGCAGATCCCGAGCGAGATCCAGTGGGTGCTGCGCGTTGACGGCCACACCGATGCAGTGCCGCTGTCCGGCACGGGGCGCCTGCGCGATAACTGGGAGCTGTCCTCCGCCCGCGCCACCTCGGTGGTGCGCTACCTGATCAGCAAGGGCGTCGACCCCAAGCATCTGGTCGCCGCAGGCTTCGGCGAGTTCCAGCCTCTGGAGCCCGGCAACACCCCCGAGATCAACGCCCGCAACCGCCGCATCGAGCTGAAGCTGACGGAACGGTGAGAGGCCGCCCTTACCGCTCCGGCACCGCGCCTGCCCTCAGGCACTGAGTCACCCCGACCAAGCGCAGCGCGAGCCGGGGCCCCTCGCTTGCAGAGAGAGGCCGTTGTCTGAAGACGTGTGGCAACCGAGGCTTTCTGGTGCGTATCTCAGCCCCTCGCCTCACCCTCACCGCTCTGCGAACGAGTAGGCCCCGGATCTCCGCTCCGCTGCGTCCGGGGCGACGCCGGAGATGTGGAGCCATCCGGCACCGCGTTGGTGCAGACCCGTTGCGTAGTCTTCTCCGCTCCCCCAAAACAACAAAGGCCGTCCCAATGGGACGGCCTTGAATGATCGCGAAACGCTGACGGCTCAGAAGCGGTAGTCGTCTTCTTCCTCGTCGTCGTTCTTCTTCGAGCCCTTGAGCGCGTTGAGCTTGGCAAAGACCGCATCGGCGTCGATCTCTTCTTCCACTTCGCGCTGCGGGCGGTCGCGGGTGAAGGCGGCGGCGATGGCTTCCTCGCTCGTGGTGTCTTCCACCGGTGCCAGCAGTTCGGTGTAATCGGTCTCCGGACGCGGCGGGGCGTTCTTGGCGGCCTTTTCAACTTCCATGTCCAGCTCAAGCTGGCTGCACAGGCCCAGCGTCACCGGGTCGGATGCCGTCAGGTTGGACGAGTTCCAGTGGGTGCGCTCGCGGATGGCGGCGATCGTCGGCTTGGTGGTGCCGACAAGGCGCATGATCTGCGCATCCTTCAGCTCCGGATGGTTGCGCACCAGCCAGAGAATGGCATTCGGGCGGTCCTGACGGCGCGACACCGGGGTGTAGCGCGGGCCACGGCGCTTGCTTTCCGGCACGACGACCTTGGAACCCTGCAGCTTCAGCTGATAGTTCGGATCACGCTGCGCACGCTCGATTTCCTCGCGGCTGAGCTGACCGGTCATCACCGGATCCAGACCCTTGATGCCCTGTGCGGCTTCACCGTCGGCGATCGCCTTCACTTCCAGCGGATGCAGTTTGCAGAAGGCGGCGATCTGAGTGAAGCTCAGCGCCGTGTTGTCCACCAGCCAGACGGCAGTGGCCTTCGGCATAAGAGGCGTGTTCGACATCGGTGTAAAATCCTCCTGTCGGCTCCCTCGCCCGGCAAGGCGAAAAAGCGGTATTCCATGTTCGAATGAATGGGAGATTGACAACAATATAGGCTGAGACGGCTTAAAAGGCAAACGCGCAAGCGCGCCTGCCTCAAAGAATCTCGACCTTTTCTGCCGCAACGTCAGACGGCACCACCATCGCCGCCTAGACGGTGAGGACAATCTTGCCGATATGGCCGGAGCTTTCCATCCGCCGGTGCGCATCGGCGGCCCGCTCCAGCGGGAAAGTCGAATCCATCACCGGCCGGATGGTGCCATTTGCGATCAGCGGCCAGACATGCGCCTCAAGCGCCGCCGCAATCGCCGCCTTGAAGTCATTGTCGCGCGGGCGCAGGGTCGATCCGGTGTGAATGAGGCGCTTCATCATCAGGCGGTTGAAGTTCACCTCCATGGCCACCCCGTTGAGATTGGCGATCTGGCAGATGCGCCCCTCGACGGCCGCCACCTGCCAGTTCTTCTCGACATAATCGCCGCCCACCATGTCGAGGGTGACGTGGATGCCCGCCCCGCCGGTGATGCGGCCGATCTCCTCGACGAAATCCTGGGTGTTGTAGTTGATGGCGTGATCCGCGCCGAGCTTCAGCACCGCCTGGCGCTTGTCCTCCGAGCCCACGGTGGTGAAGACTTCGGCGCCAAAGGCCTTGGCCAGCTGGATTGCCGTGGTGCCGATGCCGGAGGTGCCGCCATGCACCAGAAAGCGTTCCCCGGCCTTCAGCCCCACCCGGTCGAACACATTGCTCCAGACGGTGAAGAAGGTTTCCGGCAGAGCCGCAGCTTCCACGATGGAAAGACCGGAAGGCACCGGCAGCGCGTGGCGCTCGTCCACCTTGCAGTATTCGGCATAGCCGCCACCCGCCACAAGCGCGGTCACCTGATCACCGATGTTGAACCGCTCGGCACCCGGGCCACGGTCCACCACCGTGCCGGCCACTTCAAGGCCCGGCAGGTCGGACGCGCCCTTGGGGGCCGGATAGAGCCCCATGCGCTGCATCACATCCGGCCGGTTGACGCCCGCCGCCTCGACCTTGATGAGGATTTCGCCCTTTTGCGCCACCGGCAGATGCCGCTTCTCCGGCGCCAGCACATCCGGCCCGCCGGGAACCGGAATCGCCATCACGGTCATCTCCTGCGGCAGGCCGGGCGGAATGCTGGACGGAATGGCGGACATGGCAATCTCCCTGTATCTGTCTGAAGCGGTTCACACTCTCGCCCGGCACTGTAGAGTCTGTCCGGCGAAAGTGGAAACCGGTTTTCCCGGAAATCGCACGCAAGGCTGCCCTCCCCTCACATGCAAGGTCTCTCCTGAAAGACTGACAGACGCCGCGCCCTGTCCTATTCTTGTCCGCTGGCACAAGCGCGGCGGAGAGGGTTTCAGATCGGGACCTGTTCCGGAATGGGCCACACCCGCCGTGCCAGCCTGTGCCACTGCGCCTGCAAGGCACGGCAGAAAGAGGAGGAGAAGGCAGATGAGTGACGACAACATCTGGGCAGCACCAAAGGCAGCTTCGGCGGTCTTTGTTCCGGGCAGTGATCTCTCGCGTCTGTCCGTGGCCGAGCTGCAGACAGAGATCTCCAACCTGCAAGCAGAGATCGTCCGTCTTCAGCGGGAAATTGACGCCAGAAGCGGTGTTCGCGCAGCAGCCGATGCGCTGTTCAAGCCATCATCCTCATGAGGTGAGAAAAAATCCCAGCATCACCAGACCGTTAAAGGTGGCTAACGGAACGGCATCATTAAAATTTTATTCATTTACGCCATATTAAGCCTTCCGGGAGATAACTGTGAATGTCCAGTTATCTGGATTCCTGAGTGGCTCCTGTCCACTCTGTTTGACGCCTCCCTGTTAATGACTTCGAGCCGCGCGCGCGCGGCTCTTTTTTTCGCCATCGTGACATTGTAAGCAGGGATTCGGTTCACCGCAGCGCCATGGGCACAGCGGCTGGCACGGCAGTTGCTCTTCATCCTGTCAAGAAATCCGCGCGTTTCAAATCGGAACAGAAGCGGATGGCTGGTCCGGACAAGGACCGGGGTCAAATGAGAAGGCGTTAACCCATGACGGACGAAACCAGGAAGCTCAGCATCGTGCCGGAAACGGTCAGCTTCGCAGACCGCCTTGCCGCATCCCAGCAGTTCCAGGCGCTGTTTCATGAGGGTATGGCCCTCGTGGAGGAGACGGCCGCCTATCTGGACGGCAACGGCCGCAGTGAATCGAAGCGGCTGGAGCGCCCTGCCTCGCTTGCCTATGCCACCGAATCCATGCGCCTGACGACGCGCCTCATGCAGCTCGCCTCCTGGCTGCTGCTGCAGCGCGCAGTCAACGAAGGCGAGATGTCGCCCGATCAGGCCAGCACCGACAAGAATCGCGTGCGCCTCGACCGCCTGAGCAGCGCCAATTCGGGCAATTCCTTTGATGCCCTGCCGCTGCGCCTGCAGGACCTGATCCTGCGCTCCGTGCGTCTGCAGGAGCGGGTGCAGCATCTGGACGCCATGCTCTATCCGGTGGAAGAAAAGCCGGAAGAGCCGGTTCCGGCCGAAAACCCGGTGGCCCAGCAGATCGACCGCATCTTCGCGGCCTTCGGCAAGGCCGGCTGAGAGCCGGACTTCCCCCTTCCCTTCTCAGGCCCGTTCCGGGACAGGCACCGTGCCGTTCCGGAACAGCGGCTGCATCAAGCCCGGATCAGCCTGCACCGGTAAGCGCAGACAGGCCATCCCAGACCAGCTTGGTGCCGACAACGGCCATCACGACATAGACCACGCCGTAGAAGAGCTGCGGGCGGACAATCCGCGTCAGCCGCCAGCCGGCCAGCGTTGCCAGAGGCGCCAGCGGCAGCAGCACCGCTGCGGTCGCCAGATTGGCCGCATCGAACTGGCCCAGCAGGAAATAGGGAACAAGCTTCACCACATTGACGGTGGTGAAGAAGATGACGGCCGTGCCCGCAAAGAGCGCCGGGGCAAGGCCGCGCGGCACCATGTAGATCTGATAGGGCGGCCCGCCCGTGTGGCTGACGAAACTGGTGAAGCCGGAGACCGTACCCCAGAAGATCCCCGAGGGCAGATTATGCGGCAGCGCCCCGCCTCCCCTGCGTCCCGGGCGGAACCTGTCGGCCACGAAGGCCAGCGAGATGACGCCGACCAGCAGCGTCACATGCGCGTTCTCGACGAAGGCCGCCGTCAGCCAGCCCAGCCCCACCCCTAAGATGCCCGCAGGCAGCAGGATTGCGATGGCCTTGCGGTCAAACGTGCCCCGGTAGGCGGCAAGGCTCACGCCGTCCATCACAATCAGCACCGGCAGCATGATGCCAGCTGCCTGGATGGGCGGGATGACCAATGCCATCAGCGGCACGGCGAGCATGCCGATGGGCCCGCCAAAGCCGCCCTTGCCCAGCCCGGCAAGGATGACGGCCGGAATGGCCACGGCATAGAACAGCGGATCGGATATCGGAGACAGGAACATGATGAGGCTTCCGGCGGGACTGTGCCCCCGAAACAGGGGCCACTCTTTGGAGCATAGCCAAAGAGGTTAAGTAAACCCACGCCCCTGCGAATGTCTAAGCAGCCGCCCTCTTGCTTGTGCAGCGCAAGCTGCGACATTCTCCGCCACGCGGCCCGGCAAGGCACAAGCCTGCCCTGGCCGCAAGGGATGGAACCGCCGAACTGTCTGGGAGGACAAGCCATGGCCGCCAGCCGCTATCATGAAACCTATGATGCCTGGAAACGCGATCCGGAGGCCTTCTGGGCGCAGGCGGCGGCTGAGATCGACTGGTTCCGGCCCTGGGACAAAGTCTTCGATGCACAGGAAGGCGCCTATGGCCGCTGGTTCGCCGGGGCCGAGACGAACACCTGCTACAACTGCCTCGACCGGCACGTGGCCCGCGGCCGTGCCGGACAGACAGCCCTGATTTACGACAGCCCCATCACCCGGACGCAGGCCGCCTATACATATCAGGAAATGCTCGACCAGGTTCAGGCCATGGCAGCCGTGCTGCAGGACCATGGGATCGGCAAGGGCGACCGCGTCATTCTCTACATGCCGATGATTCCCCAGGCAGCCATGGCCATGCTGGCCTGCGCGCGCCTGGGGGTCATTCATTCCGTGGTCTTCGGCGGCTTTGCCGCCCATGAACTGGCCACCCGCATTGATGACGCCGGGCCCAAGGCCATCATTTGCGCCTCCTGCGGCATCGAGCCCGGCCGCGTGATTGCCTACAAGCCGCTGGTGGATGCGGCCATCGCCCAGTCGATGCACAAGCCGGAGTTCTGCCTCGTCATCCAGCGCCCGCAGCTTGCCGCAGAGATTTCGCAGGAGCGCGACCGCGACTTCGGCGCCCTGACGGAAGCCGCGTTTCTGGCTGCCCGTCAGGTGCCTTGCGTGCCGGTGAAGGCCACTGATCCGCTTTATGTGCTTTACACGTCCGGCACCACCGGCCAGCCAAAGGGCGTGGTGCGTGACACCGGCGGCCACATGGTGGCGCTGAAATGGTCCATGTCCAACCTCTATGGCATCGCGCCCGGCGAAGTGTTCTGGGCCGCCTCCGATGTGGGCTGGGTGGTTGGCCATTCCTACATCGTCTACGGTCCGCTGCTGCAGGGCTGCACCACGCTGGTCTATGAGGGCAAGCCGGTGGGCACGCCCGATGCCGGTGCCTTCTGGCGGGTCATTTCGGATCACTCCGTCGCCGCGCTCTTCACCGCACCCACAGCCTTCCGCGCCATCAAGAAGGAAGACCCCTACGGCAAGCTGATGGAGGATTATGACCTCAGCGGCTTCCGCACCCTGTTCCTCGCCGGTGAACGCGCCGATCCGGACACGGTGCAATGGGCGGAGGAGAAGCTCGGCGTGCCGGTGATCGACCACTGGTGGCAGACGGAGACCGGCTGGGCCATTGCGGGCAATCCGGTGGGCCTCGGCATTCTCCCCGTCAAGCGCGGCTCGCCCACGGTGGCCATGCCCGGCTATGACGTGCAGGTGCTGGATGACGCAGGCCACCCGGTGCCGCGCGGCACGCTGGGGAACATCGTCATCAAGCTGCCCCTGCCGCCCGGATGCCTGCCGACCCTGTGGAACGCGGATGCCCGCTTCCGCAGCGCCTATCTGGACGAGTTCCCCGGCTACTACAAGACGGCGGACGCAGGCATCATCGACGAGGACGGTTATCTGTCGATCATGTCGCGCACCGACGACATCATCAACGTGGCCGGGCACCGCCTGTCCACCGGCGCCATGGAAGAAGTGCTGTCCGGACACCCGGATGTGGCCGAATGCGCGGTCATCGGCATCAACGATCAGCTCAAGGGTCAGCTGCCCTGCGGCTTCGTCGTGCTGAAGGCAGGCGTCAACCGGCCGCATGACGAGGTGGAGACAGAGCTTGTCCGCCGCGTGCGCGATGTCATCGGCCCGGTCGCTGCCTTCAAGATCGCCGTCACCGTCGACCGCCTGCCCAAGACCCGCTCCGGCAAGATCCTGCGCGGCACCATGCGGCAGATCGCTGACGGGCAGGAGTTCCGCATTCCCGCGACGATCGACGATCCGGCCATCCTTGACGAGATCGAGACGGCCCTCAGGGAATATGGTGTTCTGACAAGGACCTGAGACACAGGGCCGCGGTCAGCCATCGACAGGCTGACCGCAAGGCCCTATTGTTGCGCGCGGAACGGCCCTCTCCCGGGCGGTTCACCCCTTGCACAACAACGAGGATTTTCCCTTGTCCCTCACCAACAAGGTTGCCATCGTCACCGGCGCCTCGCGCGGTATCGGTCTTGCCATTGCACGGCGCTTTCTGAGCGACGGCGCCAGGGTCGTCATCGCGGATATCGACGACGAGGCCGGCGAAGCCGCTGCCGAAGAGCTGAAGCCGCTGGGCGATGTGCTCTATGTCAATTGCAACGTCGCCGAAGCGCTGGACGTGCGCAATCTGGTCGCCGAAACGCTGAACGCTTTTGGCGACATCGACATTCTGGTCAATAACGCGGGCATCGTCGCCGGCACCGATTTCCTCAATCTGGAGGAAGCCGATTTTGACCGGGTCATTCAGGTCAATCTGAAGGGCTCTTTCCTCGTGTCGCAGGCCGTTGCCCGCCACATGGTGGAGCGCGTCGAGGCGGGCGGCACGCCGGGCTGCATCATCAACATGTCCTCGATCAACGCAGTTCTGGCGATCCCCTCGCAGATCCCCTACTGCGTGTCGAAGGGCGGCCTTGCCCAGCTGACCCGCGCCACGGCGCTTTCGCTGGCGCCCTACGGCATCCGCGTCAATGCCATCGGCCCCGGCTCGATCATGACCGACATGCTGGCGGCGGTGAATTCCGACAAGGCCGCAAAGAACCGCATCCTGTCGCGCACCCCGCTCGGCCGGATCGGCGAAGCTTCGGAAATTGCCTCCGTCGCCGCCTTCCTTGCCTCGGACGACGCATCCTACATGACCGGCCAGACGCTCTACGTGGACGGCGGCCGCATGCCGCTCAACTACACGGTCGCCGTTCCGGACGGCGACTGAGGTTTCCGCATTCGGACACAACAAGCGGCGGCCGTTCCCTGAACGCGCCGCCGCAGCTTTTTCAGGCCCCGGCCAGCGCATCCTCGCGGCTGGCGTCGAACTGGAGGCGGGCGAGGCGGGCATAAAGGCCGCCTTCGGCGACAAGATCCGCGTGCCGACCCATCTCGACGATGCGGCCCTCTTCCATGACGATGATCCGGTCCGCCTTCAGCACGGTGGCAAGGCGGTGGGCGATGACCAGCGTGGTGCGGCCCTGCATCAGCTGCTCCAGCGCCTTCTGCACCTGCACCTCGCTTTCCGCATCCAGCGCGCTTGTCGCCTCGTCCAGCAGCAGCACAGGCGCGTCCTTGAGGATGGCACGGGCGATGGCAATGCGCTGGCGCTGACCGCCGGAGAGCGTCACGCCGCGCTCGCCGATCACCGTGTCATAGCCCTGCGGCATGGCGGAGATGAAGTCATGGGCACGGGCGGCGCGGGCGGCGGCATGGATTTCCTCCAGCGAGGCACCGGGGCGTCCATAGGCGATGTTTTCCGCCGCCGTCGTGCCAAACACCACTGTGTCCTGCGGCACCAGCGCGATGCGGGAGCGCAGGGCCTGCGGGCTGACATCGCGCAGGTCAACGCCATCAAGGCGCACCTGACCGGCCACCGGATCATAGAAACGCATCAGCAGGTGGAAGAGCGTCGACTTGCCTGCCCCCGACGGCCCGACGATGGCGACCGTTTCGCCCGCCTTCACGTCAAGGGTCACCTCCCGCACGACGGGACCACCGCCGGTGTGGCCATAGGCGAAGCTGACGCCCTCGAAGCTCACTTCGCCGCGCGCCGGGCTTGGCAGGGGCTTGGGATGGGCAGGCGCCTTGATCACCGGCTCGATGCGCAGGATCTCGCCCAGCCGCTCCGCAGCGCCCGCAGCCTGCGAAATCTCGCCCCAGACCTGCGACAGCTCGCCCAAAGCCCCGGCGGCAAGGATTGAATAGAGCAGGAACTGGCCGAGTTCTCCGCCGGTCATCCGCCCCTCGAACACGTCCCCTGCGCCAATCCACAAGACCGCCACCACGCTGGAAGCGATGATGAAGATGGCAAAGCCCGTGAGAACCGCCCTTGCGCCCATGGCGCTGCGCGCTGCGCCAAACGCCTCTTCCACCGCCTTGCGGAACTTGCCTGCCGCAACGCTCTCGCTGGTGAAGGCCTGCAGCGCCCGGATGGCGCCCAGCATTTCCGAGGCAAAGGCGGAAGCACCGGCCAGCGTGTCCTGCGCCCGGCGCGAGCGCTTGCGCACCGAGCGGCCGAAACCGATCAGGGGCAGCACGATCACCGGAATGGCGGCCAGCACGATGACGGACAGGCGCGGGCTGGTGAAGACCATCAGCGACACGGCACCGATGAACATCACCAGATTGCGCATGGCGATGGAGGCGCTGGCACCGAAGGCGGACTTGATCTGGGTGGTGTCCGCCGTCAGCCGCGACAGGATCTCGCCTGAGCGGGCGCTGTCATAGAAGGCCGGGCTAAGCGCCGTCAGATGGGCGAAGACATCCGCCCGCACATCGGCAACGATGCGCTCGCCGATCCACATGACGAGGAAATACCGGCAGGAACTGGCAAGAGCGAGGGCCGCCGCGACGCCGATCAGCATCAGGAAGTAGGAGTTGACCAGCGCCGGATCGCCTGCGGTGAAGCCGTTGTCGATCATCCGCCGCACGGCCACAGGCAGAACCAGCGTGACGGAGGCCGCCGCAAACAGCGCCGCCATCGCCCCGGCAACCATCCAGCGGTAACGCAGCACATAGGGGAGAAGCTGAGCCAGCGGCCGCAGTGAGCGGCGGCGTGCTTCAGCCTCGTCTTCAGCGCCCTGCATTGCCGTATTTGCGTCTCTTGCGCCGTCAAACTGCCCGCTCATTTACCTGCCCGTCAGCTCTGTCAACCTGTCCTGCCATCACTTGGCCCATGGCAGCGGCAATTCCAAGCGGAAAAAGGCGCCTGCAAGCGTTTGCCTGCCCTTGTCTTGCCAGCCGTCTTGAGATATAGCAGCGCCTCATGTTTCAAGGGTCACGCGTGCGGAAGACGTTCGCTGGCTCAAATTTCAGGACTTGCATCTCGCCGGAACGCCCTCACGGGTGTGTGGGCAGGTGCTGGAAAGGACCGGCGATGAAAGCGAACATCCATCCCGATTACCACGGCATCAAGGTCGTGATGACCGATGGCACGGAATACATGACCCGTTCGACCTACGGCAAGGAAGGTGACACGCTCACCCTCGACATCGATCCGACCTCCCACCCGGCCTGGACCGGTGGTGACCGTCAGATCATGGACCGTGGCGGCCGCGTCTCGCGCTTCAAGAACAAGTTCGCAGGCTTCCTGGGCTCCTGAGCCCCAGCACTGCAGATCTTGCAAGCATCAAAAAACCCCCGGACCTGACTGGCCGGGGGTTTTTCGTGTTTTCTGATTTTCGTGTTGTCTGCGGGCTCCGCTTCAGCCGGTTGGCGCTTCGGTCCCGGTTGGCAGCTGGCGGAAGCCCCGCCAGCTCATGCTTCCTGTCATGTCACAGTTGCTTCAGGTCAGACCAGACCTCAGTGCATCGTGGATTTCGACTGGATTTTAAAGATCTCTTCCTTGAGCTTGAGCTTCTTGCGCTTCATCTCGGCCAGTTCGAGCGTGTCGACGCTCGGGTGCCGCAGGGCCGTTTCGATCTCTTCGTCGAGGGCTGCGTGGCGGCGCTCCAGTTCTGCAAGATGCGACTGCATTGACATGGATAGTGCTCCTTGTCCTGTTGGCTCAGACAGACAGATGTTGCCACACATTTTGCCGGCTTGTCGAATGCATTTCATGGGACCCGCTCTGCATCTGGCGCATAGTGCAGTGCAAAATAAAAACTACACTTACGTAAGAATTAAAATCACAAGAATAATAGAGGGATTCTATTCTATTGCACCGCACCATAAAACCGGAATTTGTCCACGCCCACAATGTGTTGGGACCACCCGGTGCAAATTTGGCTCGCAGAAACGCAGGCAGCGGTGTACGGTTTCTCCACCGCGATTGGAGTTGCAAGGCGCGATGGGCCGGGGAGCACTTGTGCCAGGATCAGAGCACTTGAGCCCGGCGTGTATTGTGTCTGGGGAGAGCGATGCCGGAAGCTAATGAACAGGCCGTGCGAGTTGAGCTGGCGCAGCTGCGCCAGGAGCACCGTGACCTTGATACCGCCATTCAGGCCCTTGCCGGCACCGGCAGCGCAGATGCCCTGCAGCTGCAGCGCCTGAAAAAGAAGAAACTGATGATCCGCGACCGGATCGCCATTCTGGAAGACCAGCTTTTCCCGGATATCATCGCCTGATCCTCAGGGGCTGAAAAATGCCGGATCGCAGGCCCCTGCGGCCTTGCGCCACGCCTTGCCGTGCCTATAATCCGCGCCTTCTCAAGGCTTGATGCGCCAGCATCTCAGAGACTTGGTATAAGGAGACAGCATGGCAAACGGGCCCGCACCGGTCGCAATCATCATGGGCAGCCAGTCCGACTGGCCGACCATGAAACACGCCGCAGATACGCTTGACCGTCTGGGGGTCGCCTATGAGGCCCGCATCGTCTCCGCCCACCGCACACCCGAGCGCATGTTCGACTTCGCCAAGGCCGCCCGCGGCAACGGGGTCAAGGTCATCATCGCAGGCGCCGGCGGGGCCGCACATCTACCCGGCATGACCGCCGCCCTCACGCCGCTGCCGGTGTTCGGCGTTCCGATCGAATCGCGCACCCTGAAAGGTGAAGACAGCCTCCTGTCCATCGTGCAGATGCCCGCAGGCATTCCCGTTGGCACGCTGGCGATTGGCCGCGCCGGTGCCGTCAACGCCGCCCTGCTCGCCGCCTCCGTCCTTGCCCTCACCGATGACGGGCTCGCCGGCCGGCTCGACAGCTACCGCTCCGAACAGACGGCTTCCGTTGCCGATTTCCCGAGCGACGAGGCCTGACCCCGGATGAGCCAGTTTCCTGACGACGGCCGTATCCTCAAGCCCGGCAGCACCATCGGCATTCTCGGTGGCGGCCAGCTGGGCCGCATGCTCGCCCTTGCCGGTGCCAGCCTTGGCCTGAAGAGCCATATCTATTGCCCGGAAGCCGGAAGCCCCGCCTTCGAGGTCGCGGCAGCACACACACAGGCGGCCTATGAGGACCTTGCCGCGCTGGAGGCTTTTGCCCGCAGCGTCGATGTGGTGACCTACGAGTTCGAGAATGTGCCCGGCCCGACGGCGGCGCATCTTGCTTCCTTCGTGCCCGTCCGCCCCGGCCCGCAAGCGCTCGCCGTGTCGCAGGACCGGCTGAGCGAGAAGGACTTTCTCTCCGGCGCAGGCATTGCCCTTGCCGGCTATGCCGCCATTGACAGCCTTGCGGATCTGGACGCCGCGCTCGACCGCTTCGGCGGACAGGGCGTCCTGAAGACGCGCCGCTTCGGCTATGACGGCAAGGGCCAGGCGATGATCCGCGACCGCGCCACCGCAGCCGAAGCGCTGGCGAAACTTGGCGGCAAGGATCTGGTGCTGGAACAGCTCATCCCCTTCACCCGGGAAGTGTCGGTCGTCGCCGCACGAGGCATCAATGGCGACATCGCCTGCTACGACATCACCGAGAACCACCACGAGCACCACATCCTCAAGACCTCCACCGTTCCGGCCAGTGTTACGGCGGCCACGGCGGACAAGGCTTTGGAGATTGCCCGGCGCGTGGTCGACAGTCTCGGCTACGTAGGCGTGAGCGGCGTGGAGATGTTCGTCACCGGCTCCGGTGCGGACGAGGACCTTCTGGTCAATGAGATTGCCCCGCGCGTGCACAACTCCGGCCACTGGACGCAGGACGCCTGCCTCGTGTCCCAGTTCGAGCAGCACATGCGCGCCGTTGCAGGCTGGCCGCTGGGCAATCCGGCGCGCCACAGCGATGTGGTGATGGAGAACCTGATCGGCGCCGATGCCGAGGGCTGGGCCGCTGTGCTCGCCGAGCCCGGCGCAAGGCTGCATCTCTATGGCAAGGCCGAAATCCGGCAGGGGCGCAAGATGGGCCACGTCAACCGCATCCGCCCGAAGGCAGGTGGCTGACATCCCGCTGGCGGCATGAAGTCAAAAGGCCCGGTGGAAACTCTCCGCCGGGCCTTTTTCCGTTTCGTAGCACCAAGGCCTGCTCTGCTGACGCATCACGCCTTGCAGAGGCTCACACGCCACGCGGGCTTGAATCAGCCTCTGGACACCAGCCCCAGCCGCTCGCGCTGGGAGAAGCGCCAGATGGCGAGAACAGCGGTGAAGGCAAGGCCAACGGCAAGGCCCCACCAGATGCCCACACCGCCCAGCCCGATAACAAAGGCAAGCACGTAAGCCGTGGTCATGCCGACGGCGATGTAACCGGCAAGCGCCAGCAAGAAGGGCACCATCGTGTCCCCCAGCCCGCGCAGGATGCTGCCTGCCGCCACCTGCGCCCCATCGGCCAGCTGGAAGATGGCAGCCACACCGAGGAACACCGCAGCCAGCGCCAGAACCGGCGGCGTATCCGGATGGCCGCTGTCGAGGAACAGGCCGACCAGAAACTCCGGAATGGTCCAGAAGGTGATGGCAGCGCAGCCCATGGAGACGAGCGCAAGGCCGAGCGTGACCCAGCCGGCCCGGGCAACCGCGGACCGGTCCCGCTGACCGGCAGCGATGCCGATGCGGCTCATGCCCGCCTGGCTGATGCCCAGCGGGATCATGAAGGTGATGGCCGCCAGTTGCAGGGCGATGCCATGGGCTGCAAGGGAAACCGTTCCCAGCCAGCCCATCATCAGTGTCGATCCGGAGAACAGGAGGCCTTCGGCCACGATGGTCGCGCCGATGGGTGTGCCGACCTTGATGATCGTGAAGAAATCCGGCCAGTCCGGCCGCCAGATCCGTCCGAAAATGGCAAAGCGGCGCAGACGGCGGTGCCGCGTGACATAAACCGCGAGCAGCAGGAAGCCGAAGCTGGATGTCAGGACCGAGGCAATGGCCGCCCCCACCAGCTCCAGCCTTGGGAAGCCGAAATTGCCGAAAATCAGCAGATAGTTGAGACCGCCGTTGAGGAAGGCGGAAAGCACCGTGACCCAGAGCACCATCTGCGTCAGGCCGGTGACCGTCAGGAAGGAGCGCAGCGCCATGACCGCAAGCGCGGGGAACAGCGACCACTGCATCACCCGGACATAGGCCCCGGCGGCCGCAGAAATCTGCGGTTCCTGCCCCAGAACCAGGAGGATATCCTCGCTGAACCACAGGAGCAGCCACACCGGCCCGCAGTAACAGGCCACGATCCACAGCCCCATGCGGACGGAACGGCGCATGGCCCGGGCATCCTTGCGCCCGCGCGCGGCCGCTGCCAGCGGCACGATGGCCTGGCAGACGCCCATGCCGAACATCCAGAACAGGATATAGACATTCTGCGCCAGAACCACGGCGCCAAGCTCGACGGCACCAAGCCAGCCCACCATGATCACGTCGGTGGTGTTGATGGCCATCTGCGCCAGCTGGGCACCGGCCAGTGGCAGGCCCAGCACGAGTGTCGGACGGATATCACTGAGCCAGAGGCTCTTCGCCGGAAGAGCGGCAGGGGCATTCGGGGGTGAGGTCTGCATGACAGGCTCCGGAAAGCGCGGCAGGCACGTCTCCCGTCAGATCAATGGCATGCGGGGGCGGTGCAATGAAGGAACTCCCCACCGGCATGGAGGGCATGCCTGTTTGATGGGCAGAAAGAGGTAGACCCTTTGGCAGCCCCTGTCCACCCGCAATACTGGCACACCCGCCGCACAACCAGTTCTGCCGCAACGGGACCAGGCTGGCGCTTTCGCAGGCGCAGAGCGCAAGCAGAGTGGACATTGCGGCCAAATTCTGATAACACGCGCGCCAGTGAGCGGTGGTGGCTGCGAGAACAGGCCTTTCAGGCCGGGGCGCGCCACAGGCCTTGCTTTCTAAACATCATGTCTATAGCACTCCTGCCTCTGGCGGGATGTGGAACGATAGGGTCAGACGCGTGCAGGTTCTGGTTCGCGACAACAATGTTGATCAGGCGCTTCGTGCGCTGAAGAAAAAGTTGCAGCGTGAAGGCGTATTCCGCGAAATGAAGCTTCGCGGCCACTACGAGAAGCCTTCCGTGAAGAAGGCGCGCGAGAAGGCTGAAGCTGTCCGCCGCGCCCGCAAGCTTGCGCGCAAGCGCGCACAGCGCGAGGGCCTGGTTCCCGGCCGCGCCACGCACTGAAAGCTCACGCTCTGGAAGCTGGTCAAACACCGGCCAGGCGTGCAGCGCGCGAGAGGGCTATGCCTTAAAGATTCTGAAAAGACCGGCTGGATTTCCGGCCGGTCTTTTTATGTTGCCTGCAAGCCTTGAGACCGCTACGGCAAACGGGCGGCACGGCTGGCATTGTCAAAGCGTGTTTAAGACGGCAGGGTGAAGCCTCCATGAGGCCTCTGTATCAGGACGGATGATTCGGATGGGCGTTTTTGCAGGCATTCTTCCCCGGACCAGTATCAAGCTGGCAGCGCGGCTGACGGGTGCTGCGGCACTCTGCCTCGTGCTGGCGGCCTGCCAGACCTCGGACATCTACAGCAATGTGCCCATTGACCGGGCGGCAGGGTCCAGCGCCAACATCGATTCACTGACGGCAGTGATCCAGTCCAACCCGCGGGACGCCAGCGCCTATAACACGCGCGGCATCGCCTATGGCCAGGCTGGCCGCCTCGACAAGGCGATGGAAGATTTCAACACCGCGCTGAAGCTGGACCCCAACTCCTATCAGGCCTTCGCCAACCGTGCGCTTGTCGAGCGCCGCCGGGGTAACATGCCCAATGCCATCGCCGATTATGACCGGGCCCTGCGCATCAACCCGGCCTATGACACCGCGCTTATCGGCCGCGGCAACACCTACCGTCTGATGGGCCGCTACAATGAGGCCCTGCGCGACTTTGACGAGGCGATCCGCCGCAACTCCTATGACGCCCGGGCCTTCCACAACCGTGGCCTGATCTATCAGGCACAGGGCCAGCACACCTTCGCCATCGAGGACTTCTCGACCGCCATCGTGCTGAACCCCAAGGCGGAAGAGCCCTATACCGCCCGCGGCATTTCCTATCTCAAGATCAACGATCCTGCGGCGGCCCTGTCGGATCTGTCCGATGCGGTCAACCTCGACAAGAACTCCGCCATGGCCTGGGCCGGGCGCGGTGTGGCGCTGGAAATGCAGGGCAAATATACCGACGCGGTGCGCAGCTACAACCGCGCGCTAGGTCTCGACAGCAACAACGATCTTGCCCGTGAAGGCCTTGGCCGCGCCCAGCGCGCCCAGCAGCAGGCTTCCCGCTAACCGCCCCCTCAGAACGGTGCAGGCGCCTCGAAGCGGAGACGTTCACCCGTCACCGGATGGGTGAATTCCAGCATCTGCGCATGCAGCGCCAGACGCGGGGAAGCCTTGCGGGCCGCCTCATGGGCATAAAGGCTGTCACCGATGATGGGATGGCCGAGGCTGAGCATATGCACCCGCAGCTGATGCGAGCGGCCCGTGATGGGCGTCAGCAGCATACGGGTAAATTCCCCCTCTATGCCGCCATTGCGCCACTGGGTCACCGAAGGACGGCCTTCCTCGAAACAGATCTTCTGCTTCGGCCGGTTCGGCCAATCAACGATGAGCGGCAGGTTCACTTCTCCCGCAGCAGCTTCAACGTGGCCATAGACCAGTGCCACATAGGCCTTGTCCGTCTCGCGCCGCTCGAACTGCATGGAAAGCTGCCGGTGCGCTTCCGCGTTCAGGCCCATGACCATGATGCCGGAGGTGTCGAGATCAAGCCGGTGGACGATCCGCGCCCCGCGCACCATCCGTGACACGCGGGTGGCAAGGCTGTCATCTCGCCCCTCACCCTTGCCGGTGACACTCAAAAGCCCGTGTGGCTTGACCACGACAAGCACGTCCCGGTCCTGAAACAGGATCTGCAGGGGGCCTTGCGGCGGCGTGTAATCAAAGGGAAGCGGCTGGCTCTGGTCCATGCCAGAGCGTATGGCGCGGCGCATGCGCATTTGCAAGAAAAAGCCGCGGACAGCGCCACCCGGACATGACAAAGCCCGCAGCTTGGGCGCAGGCTGTTTCCTAGCCCGGCACCTCTCCTTCGTCATCCCGGCCAAGCGCAGCGCGAGCCGGGATGACCACGGTGAAGGTTTTCCAGCAGCATTCCACCGAAATGACAAAGCCCGCAGCACTGGCTGCGGGCTTTGCCGTATCCCGAAAGGGATGGATCAGACGGTCAGGATCGCCAGAATGCACGTCAGGGCGAAGACGGCGGCGGGCGGGATCCAGCCCTTTTCGCCAAGGGCGAAGCCGATGCCGACGGTCACCAGATTGGCGATCAGCATGATCCAGCCAAGAACCAGCGCAGCCGTGCCACCAAAGGCGAACATGAGCAGCGTCACCACGATGGACAGGACCGAGATCGTCCCGATCTTCGAGGCGTTGATGAAGCCTTCGTAGGTCCGCTCGTGCTCGGCGTAATCCATGGAAGAAGAAGAAGTGGAGTTGGACATCAGATTCCCCCGGTTCCGGTCATCCTTTTCTGCCAGCATCGCTCTCACGACCGGCGCCGCCAGTCAAGCCCCGTGGTGCAAAGATGTGAGTTTGGAAGGGGCGGGGCTTTGCGCAAAAATGTCATTTTTACTCGCTGTGGGTAAAGCGCAGTGGAGCGGCCAGAAAGACTGAGGTGTCGCCCCGGACGCAGCGAAGCGGAGATCCGGGGACCACTCGTTTCCAGAGCGGAGCTGATTGGGCCTGCTCGAATGGATGGTGCAGGTACCTGCCGGACCTTTGGAGACAACGGCCTCTTTCTGCAAGCGAGTAGTCCCCGGCTCGCGCTTCGCTTGGCCGGGGCGACCCGGTGCCCCAAGCTTGGCCCTCCTCGCCACTTCTGCAGACGCAAGAATTCACCCCCCCGCCAGCAGCCCCGCGCCTTCCAGTGCCGCAGATTGACGGGCAGCGACCGTCTCCACCTTGAAACCATCGATCTGTTCGTTGAACAGGCGGAAGAAGTTCAGCTCGGCACGCAGATGCAGGAACACCCCGCCGAGACCGATGGCGGCGCGGTCCATGAAGACGAACTCGCGCGGCACGGTGACTGGCCCAAGCTTCTTCAGGTATTGCTGCACGCGGAAGGCTTCCTTGCGGCCATATTCGGCCGGGCTCACCCCGTCAGCGATGGAGCGCACCCGGTCGGTCAGGAGCGGGCCATAAATGAAACGGGCCCAGATGTTCAGCACATCGATCAGCTCCCGCGTCAGCCCCTTGAAGCCCCAGCGTTCATAGGCAGAGACGACCCGCGCCTCATCCTCATGCAGGAGCCCCAGATAGAGATCCACCACCCCTTCGACAAAACCGGGCGGGAAGATGCGGATGCAGCCGTAATCAAGCAGGTTGATGCCCGCCGCCTCTCCGTTCTCCTGAAACACGGTGTAGTTGCCAAGATGCGGATCACCATGGATGACGCCGAAATGGCTGAAAGGATGCCACCAGGCATGGAACATGGTGGAGGCCAGCCGGTTGCGCGTCTCCAGATCCGCATCCGTCCAGGACAGCAGCGGCCCGCCCTCCAGCCAGCCCATGGTCAGCAGGCGATTGGTGGAGAGCTCCGGCACCACTTCGGGCACGCGGATACGCGGCTCATCCTTGAAAATGGCGCGGTAGACGGCCATCTGCTGCGCCTCGCGCTGGTAATCCAGCTCCTCGCGCAGCCGCTCGCCGATTTCCTTGGCGATCTCGCGGGTGTCGATGGCCGACTGCATGCGCCGGTGCAGGGAGAAGAGCACGGAAAGCTGGCTCAGATCCGCCTCGACGGCAGAAGCCATGTCCGGATATTGCAGCTTGCAGGCCAGAGCGCGGCCGTCCTGCGCCTCGGCCCGGTGCACCTGACCCAGCGATGCCGCCGCCGCAGGCTCCTTCTCGAAAATGGCAAAGCGCTGCTCCCAGTCCGCGCCCAGTTCGGCGCGCATGCGGCGCTTGACGAAGGCCCAGCCCATCGGCGGGGCATTGGCCTGCAGCTTGGCAAGTTCGGCAGCATATTCGGGGGGCAGCAGATCGGGGATGGTGGAGAGAAGCTGCGCCACCTTCATCAGCGGCCCCTTCAGACCGCCCAGCGCGGCGGCAAGGCTTTCGGCATCTTTCCTATTGTCCGCCGCAAGACCGAAGAGCTTGGCTCCGGCCAGCTTGGCGGCGACGCCGCCCACATTGGTGCCCACGCGGGCATAGCGGCCAACGCGGGCCGAAAACCGGTTGGCTTCCCTGTCATTACCTGCGGACATCAAGGCTTCCTGACATGCTGAACTCTTGTCCTGCTCCCATATGGGACGCTGGCTCCGTTCAGCAAGTCACATTGCCGGCAGTCATCAGACAAGACTGGCGAGATCTGCGGCAAGCTGGTCGCGGTGCAGCGTCAGGCCCTTGTAGCGCAATTGCGCCTCATCAAGGCTGCCAAGCTGCTCCGCCAGCCCTGCGGCCAATTCCCGCGCCCGGGGCTGCGCGGCCAGCAGGCGCAAGGGATCGTGATGGATCTTGATGGTAAACAGCAGATCGCCGCTATCCGGCAGCCGTGAGAGCGTCTGCCGCTCCACCCGGATGAAGGCCCCCGCCAGCATCGCCCCCTCACCTTCCGCCATTTGCGGCGACATCTGCTTGGGACGGGAATGATGCAGCTCCGGACTGTCATAGACCGACCAGTTGAGCCGCGCCACCAGCTGGCCGGGCTTCAGATTGTCGAAGATGCGGTCCACCGTCTGGCCCATGCGCCCGGCATAGCCCGGCACATGTTCATGGATCTGCGCCATCGGCTGCGACGCCTTGGCGGCCAGCGACCAGGAGGAAGGAAAACAGAGCGAAGCCGCAGCCAGCCGCCAGCCACCCTCCCCCTTGCGCATGAGGACGAGATCTTCCTGCACGGCACCGCTGATGGTCAGAAGCGGCGGCTCATTGTCCTGAAGATGAAAGGCCGTGCCATCCGCGACCAAGGCAATGCCGCCGTCCGCGGCCCGGTAGAGATCCGGATGCGCCACCGGCAGATGCGCGGCCATGAGTGCAAAGGCTTCCGCCTGTGCGGCCAGCGTCTCCGGCTCGCCGTGGAACACCACATCCGGCACGGTTGCCATCAGCTCCCGCTTGCGGGCCAGCTGTTCGGCAAAGCGCTCGTCCGGATCAAACCAGCGCTCCTGCGGCACCGGTTCAAGACCGATGGAGAAGGGACGCTTCGACCCGTCATAAGGCGTGTAACGGAACATCCCCTCTCCTCATTTTATCAATGGAAAACCGGACCTCAGTCTTCCATCGCCTCCAGCTCGTCGATGATGCGCTCGATCACCGACAGGCCCTTCTTCCAGAAACCCGGATCGCCGGCATCAAGGCCAAAGGGCGCCAGCAGCTCCGAATGATGCTTGGTGCCGCCGGCCTTCAGCAGATCAAAGTACTTCTGCTGGAACCCGGCCTCGGCTTCCTCATAGACCGCATAGAGCGAATTCACGAGGCAGTCGCCGAAGGCATAGGCGTACACATAGAAGGGCGAATGGATGAAGTGCGGGATATAGGTCCAGAAGGTCTCGTAGCCCTCACCCAGATGGATGGCGGGTCCAAGGCTCTCGCGCTGAACCTCCATCCAGATCTCGCCGATGCGCTCCGCCGTCAGCTCGCCGTTACGCCGCTCGGAATGGATGCGGCGCTCGAAGCTGTAGAAGGCGATCTGCCGCACCACCGTGTTGATCATGTCCTCTGCCTTGGAGGCCAGCATGATCTTGCGGGTGCGCTTGTCCTCGGCCTTGTCCAGCAGCGAGCGGAAGGTCAGCATCTCGCCGAAGACGCTCGCCGTCTCGGCCAGCGTCAGCGGCGTCGGTGCCATCAGCGGGCCGTTGGGGGCAGCGAGCACCTGATGCACGCCGTGCCCCAGCTCATGGGCCAGCGTCATCACGTCCCGCGTCTTGCCAAGGTAATTGACCAGCACATAGGGATGCGCGCTCGGCACGGTGGGGTGAGCAAAGGCACCCGGCGCCTTGCCGTCGCGCGCAGGCGCATCAATCCAGCCCTTGTCGAAGAAGCGCTGCGCGATTTCCGCCATCTCCGGCGAGAAACCGGCGTAAGCGGCCAGTACCGTATCGCGGGCCTCGCTCCAGGGGATGACCCGGTTGTCCGCCTTCGGCAGCGGTGCATTCCGGTCCCAGTGGTTCAGCTTGTCCATGCCGAGCCAGCGGGCCTTCAGCGCATAATAGCGGTGCGACAGGCGCGGATAGGCTTCGCGCACGGCGGCAACCATGGCATCCACCACCTCACGTTCCACCCGGTTGGCCAGGTGGCGGCTGTCGGCAATGTCCTCGAACTTGCGCCAGCGGTCGGAGATTTCCTTGTCCTTGGCCAGCGTGTTGGTGATCAGCGTGAAGACCCGCAGGTTTGCCTTGAAGGTTTCGGCCAGCGCATCGGAGGCTGCCTTGCGCCGTGCCGGATCGGCATCCTGCAACAGGTTCAGCACCTGCTCGATGGCAAGGCTTTCGCCGCCAACGGTGAAACGCAGGGAGGCGATCGTTTCGTCAAACAGCCGGTTCCAGGCACCGCGCCCGGTGACGGACTTCTCGTGGAACAGCTGCTCCACCCGGTCTTCCAGCTGGAAGGGCTTTTCCTTGCGCAGATCCTCGAACCAGGGACGGTAGTGTTTCAGGCCGGAATCCTCCAGCGCCGCTTCGATCACCGCATCCTCGATGGAGTTGATCTCCAGCGTGAAGAACAGGAGGTGGGAGCTGGCCGACGTGATCTTTTCCTGCACGTCGCCATAGAATTTCTGCCGGGCCGGATCGGTGGTGTTGCCGGCATAAACGAGGCCCGCGAAGGAAATCAGCTTGCCGAGCAGGTCTTCCAGATCCTCAAAGGACTGGATCGCAGCAAGGAGCCCGTCCCTGTCTTCGGCGGCAAGCCTTGCCAGATGCCCCTTGTAAGCGCCTTCGAACTGGCGGGAGCGCTCGAGGGCTGCGGCCAGATCGGCCTGAACCTGCGGCGCGTCCGGTGCCGGATAGAGGTCTGTGAGATCCCATTCCGGCAAGTCGCCCAGTCCTGTTGCGGTTGCGTGGGAGCTGGCGGCTTCAATACCCTTCATAAATCCTCCGGTTGCATCCGTGCGATGCGTCAAAGACATGTCTGCAAGTCTGTGTTTGCTGAAATTAGGGCGCAAACCCCGTCACAAGCAATCATCATTCTATCGAATGGCGCCATGATTATGGACGATTTGTTTACTTGCGGCTGCGAATGATGGCCCGAATTGAGACAGGTAAGGCCGGGACGTAAAATGGTAGCAGCCAGCGGACGCATCCTCGTTGTTGATGACGACCCGATCCAGCGCCGCCTGTTGCAGGAGGCCATCACCCGCTTTGGTTACAGGGTGAAGCTTGCCGAGAACGGCGCCGAAGCGCTGAAGATCATGACCGGTGTGGAAGGCGCCGATATCGACCTAGTCGTCATGGACATGGTGATGCCGGAGCTGGACGGCCTTGGCGCCCTGCGCCAGATGCGGGCCCAGAAGATTGCCGTGCCGGTGATCATGCAGACCGCCCACGGCGGCATCGACACGGTCGTCAATGCCATGAATGCGGGCGCGCAGGATTTCGTCGTCAAGCCGGTGTCGGCCGAGCGGCTGGAGGTCTCCATCCGCAACCTGATGAAGGTCTCGGCGCTCGAAAGCGAAATCACCCGCCTGCACAAGCGCGCGTCCGGCACGCTGACCTTCAACGAGATCATCACCCGCTCGGCCGCCATGGAGCGCGTGCTGCGCCTTGGCCAGCGGGCCGCCTCGTCCAACATCCCGATCCTGATCGAAGGAGAGAGCGGCGTCGGCAAGGAACTGATCGCCCGCGCCATCCAGGGCACCAGCGACCGCAAGTCCCGCCCTTTCATCACCGTGAACTGCGGCGCCATTCCGGACAATCTGGTGGAATCGATCCTTTTCGGCCACGAGAAAGGCGCCTTCACCGGCGCGGTCGACAAGCATGTCGGCAAGTTTCAGGAAGCCCATGGCGGCACCCTTTTCCTGGATGAAGTGGGCGAGTTGCCCATGGAGGTGCAGGTCAAGCTCCTGCGCGCGCTGCAGGAAGGGGAGATCGACCCCATCGGCGCCCGCCGCCCCGTGAAGGTGGACTTCCGCCTCATCTCCGCCACCAACCGGCGCCTGCTGGATCTGGTGAAGGAAGGCGGCTTCCGCGAGGACCTTTATTACCGGCTCAACGTCTTTCCGATCTGGATCCCGCCGCTGCGCGACCGCATCGAGGACATTCCGGCGCTCGCCCGCCATTTCCTCGCGCGCTTTGCAGCTGAGGAAGGCAAGCCGCAAGTGCGCGGCATCTCGGCCGAAGCGCTTGCCCTGCTGCAGGCCTATACCTGGCCGGGCAACATCCGCCAGCTGGAAAACACCATCTTCCGCGCCGTAGTGCTGTGCGATGGCGACCAGCTCGTGCCTGAGGATTTCCCGCAGGTGGCAGCAGCGCTCGATCATCCCCTGCCCGTACCGGAACTAAAGGCAGCGCCTGTCAGCGTGAGCGCGAGCTCTTCGCCGGCCACAAGCGCGGCGGCGTTTTCCACAGGTTCCCCACAGGGCGGCCAGGCTATGCCGCCTCATCATCAAGCTGCCACAAGCGCCCCCTATGGGTTCCTCCGCAGTCTTGACGATGGCGGTCATCTGCGCAGCCTGACGGCTGTGGAGGAGGAAATGATCCGTACGGCCATCAGCCACTATGGCGGGCGGATGACAGAAGTCGCGAAACGGCTAGGAATTGGACGCTCGACGCTGTACAGAAAGCTGAAGGATTACGGTCTGGAGGACAGCACCGATCAGCAGACTGGAGAAACGTGACAGCGCAGCTGCGGCATACCGGCATCTGTCAATGGATGTTTGAGTGAGCCGTTCAGGACTGCTGACGCAGAAACCTTCTCCTGGATCTGCCTCGACTGGAGGACAAGACAATGGGAATCAGCCGGTTACCAAATGCGGCATACGCAAAATCAGGGGCTGGATTCCTCGTTGTAAATTCGCCACTATGGGCCGTGAAATGAAATCACGGTAAAAACTTCTTAACCTCGCGCCGGTAACGTCCTCTTCATCATCGGGGGGAAGTTCCGGCCGCCAGGCCGATAGAATGCGAGAAGTGATTTGCGTACACGGTTTGCCCGAGACAACGCCCTGACCCGACTGAAGCGCCTTGTGGCGCTCGTCTGTGTTTTCGGCGCCATGCTCCTTGCGCCTGCACTGGTTGCACCCGGCCTGTCATCCGCACATGCCGAAACCCGCACCCTCAAGCTCTATAACGTGCATACCAAGGAAAGAGTTCAGATCACGTTCAAGAAGGACGGCCGGTATATCCCGGGCGGCCTGCGTGACGCGAACCGTTTCCTGAGGGACTGGCGGCGCAACGAGATCACCAACATCGATCCGAATTTGCTCGACCTGGTCTGGGAAGTGTACCAGCAGGTTGGCGGCCGCGATTACATCCACGTGGTGTCGAGCTACCGTTCGCCGGCAACCAACAACATGCTGCGCGGCCGCTCGCGCGGTGTGGCGCAGAAGAGCCAGCACATGCTTGGCAAGGCGATGGACTTCTTCATCCCCGGCGTTGATCTTGCAAAGCTCCGTGCCACCGGCCTGCGCAGGCAGGTAGGCGGCGTCGGCTTCTATCCCACCTCCGGCTCGCCCTTCGTCCATATGGACACCGGCAGCGTCCGCCACTGGCCGAAGATGACGCGCCAGCAGCTGGCAAGCGTCTTCCCGGACGGCAAGACCATTCACATTCCCGCCGATGGCAAGCCGATGCCGGGTTATCAGCAGGCCCTGGCCGAGCTGAAGAGCGGCCGCCGCTCTGCCCCCGTCGTTGTCGCCAGCAACAGCGGCGGTGAGGAAGGTGAGAGCACCAGCCGCATGAACACACGTGGCCAGACCCTCACCTCAGGTGACGATGGCCGCCTTGTGCGTCCCGCCGCAAGTGGTGGCCGCAACTTCCTGGCCGCCCTCTTCTCTGGCGAGGATGACGATGTAGAAGAGGCTGCTGCCCAGCCTGACCGTGCCCCTGCGCAGGTGCGCCCGGGTGCAGTCGCTGCACGCGGCACTGTGGCTGCAACTCCGCCTGCTGCAGCACCCGCACAGGCCCCTGCTGCAGCACCGGCACGTGCGCCTGAACCCGAAGCTCCTGTTGTCACCGCAACCGCCCTGCCTCAGGGCAAGCCCGCAGGGGCCCGCGAGCCGGCCAACATCCCCTTCCAGATTGCATCGGCTGATGCAGGCGGCGTCAGCGCCGACGAGGCTCTGAAGCAGGCTGCCGCAGCCGCAGCGCCGGTCCCGCCCGCGGCACCGTCCCAGCCAGCCGCCGCGCAGCAACTGGCCGCAGTCGCGGTTCCGCACGCCAAGCCGCAGTCGGCAACCGCCCGCGCCGTGGCTCAGGCCACCGACCCTGTCTCTGCAATCATGGCTGCCACGGGCACCCAGCCGGCTCCGAAGCCGCAACTGACGGCAGCGGCCATGGCCTATGCCTCGCAGGCCGCCACCCAGCCGCAGCCGACCACGCAGGATGTGCTGCGCGCCAAGGCAGCGGAAGCTGCGGCCCGGATGGCCCGCGACAAGAAGAAGCCGGCCACGCCTGCTCCGACCCTTGCCGGCCTGGTCCCCGCGCAGATCAAGGATCCGCTGGCTGGTTTTGCCCGCGCACCGGACAAGAGCTCGCCGGATATCATCTCGGCCGCATCGACGCTGCGCACCGGGTCCTTCGCGAAGATGAGCCATCCGAACCAGCGCAAGCTCACCGAGCTGCTGGAGCCGGGCAACCGCTTCCTGAAGAACAGCTTCACCACGGCAGCTCCGCAGGACATCCGTGCTGACAGCTTCACCGGCACCGCCGTGGCAATTCTTCCAGTGGTCTACACCCGCTGAACCGGGTGGAAGCACAAGCTTGAAACAAAAAGAGCGGCCCGTTGAGGCCGCTCTTTTCATGTCCGGTGCCCCGGAAAAGAAACGGGCGGCCACGCCGCCCGTTTGCAAACCGGTGGTCTGCGTTCAGCCGTTGCCGGAATAGGCCGACATGCCGAGGGCCTGGAGGTACAGGTCGAGAACCGCTTCCTCTTCCTCACGCTCATGCGGCTGCTTCTTGCGCAGGGAAATCACCTTGCGCAGGATCTTGACGTCAAAGCCGTTGCCCTTGGCCTCCGCATAGACATCCTTGATGTCGTCGGAGATCACCTTCTTTTCTTCCTCAAGACGCTCGATACGCTCGATAAACGCCCTGAGCTGGTCTGCGGCAACGCCACCCGGATCTGACATGCTAGCACTCCTTCAGTTGTGAATTGCGCCTGCCCTGCCACGGTCCGAAGGCCGGGTCAAGCGGCGGCTTGATGGGAAGTCCCAAAGTTTGAAGACGGATCAGTGCTCCGGACGGCTGGCGTCGAAGGCAGCCTTCTGTTCCGCCGTCGCCTCGCGCTGGTGGAGCCGCTTCCAGTCTTCATAAGGCATGCCGTAGACAAATTCCCTTGCCTCGTCCTTGCCAAGGGCGACACCCGCCTTGCCTGCTTCCTCCGCCATCCAGTTGGACAGGCAGTTGCGGCAGAAGCCGGCGAGATTCATCATGTCGATGTTCTGCACATCGGTGCGCTTGCGCAGATGCTCCACCAGCCGGCGGAACGCCGCCGCTTCCAGCTTTTCCTGCGTTGCTGCATCAAGATCCATCGCTGTCTCTCCGCTTGTTTCAGTCCGCCCGCGACCCATGATGCCGGATCTGGCGCAGGTCCGGCGTGCCGGTCATGCGGCGCAGGATGGGCTCCAGCCGGCCGGCCCATTCCAGCACACCCGCCTCATCGCCGATCAGATCCTGCCGGACTTCGATCAGCACATGGGCAAGGCCGCGCCGGGTGCAGTGGCGGTACATTGTGTCGTTTTTCAGGGCTCCGTCGTAAGGCTCATTGTCGCCGACGACAAGCGTTCCATCCGCAGACAGGGCTTCGAGAACGGGCGTAACCGCACGCGGATCCTTGTCCCACAGCAGCCCCGCATGCCAGGGCCGCGGGGTGCCGCGCCAGACCGGCGTATAGCTGTGGATCGACACGACGACCGGAGGCGCCGCCTCTTCCAGCATGGCATCCAGCGTCGCGGCGATACGGTCATGATAGGGCCGGTGATAGAGCGCAATGCGCCGCTCCCGCTCTGCCGCATCATGGCGGGCATTGCCGGGCACAACGGCACCATCGGACAGGCGCATCACCAGCGTCGGATCATCCTCCCCCCGGTTGGGATCGATCAGCAGGCGCGAGAAGGTCGTCATCAGCGCGGGCGCGGCAAGCCGCCGTGCCAGTTCCAGCGTCAGCGGCCGCACGCCGATGTCATAGGCGATATGCCGTTCAAACTGTGCCGGAGGCAGCCCCAGATCGCCATATTCGGGCGGCAGGGCGTTGCGGGCATGATCGCACAGCAGCAGCAGGCCGCAGGCAAGATTCCCGTCAATGGCTTCGACAGGCTCAAATGCGGAAGGGTTCAAGTGCATTGCTCGGGGATGACGGTTGAGAGGATGCGCAATTCGGATGACGCAAGCGCTTTGCTTGCGTAAGAAATAGAACATAGAGGCGCCTCTACCAACAGGTTTTCGATGCCCGTCGCCACACATACCGCTTCCTTTCTCGAAACCTTGTTTCAGGCTGCGGTTGATGCTGCTCTTCCGGGACAGTGCCTTCCCCCGCATTTGCCTGAACCTGTGGAAAGCGGGCGGATCATTCTGCTGGCGGCAGGCAAGGCGGCAGGCTCCATGCTGGAGACGGCCGAGCGCCATTACCGGGAAGACCGCGGCCTCGGGCCGAACCGGCTTCTGGGCCTTGGCGTCACCCGCCATGGCTACGCCCGCCCGACGGGCACCATCGAACTGGTAGAGGCCGGACACCCAGTGCCGGATGAGGCGGGCGTTGCGGCAACGCTGCGCTGTCTCGACATCGCCCGCAGCGCGCGAGCCGGCGATCATGTGGTGGTGCTGCTCTCCGGCGGCGGCTCTGCAAATTGGATTGCCCCGGCTGAAGGCGTGTCTCTTGCCGACAAGCAGGCGCTGACCAAGGCGCTGCTGCGCTCCGGGGCGACGATCGACGAGATCAACACCATCCGCAAGCATCTCTCGCGCATCAAGGGCGGCCGCCTTGCCAAGGCGATCCGTCCGGATGTGGCGCTGACGACGCTGGCCGTGTCGGATGTGCCCCACGACGATCCTGCGGTGATTGCCTCCGGCCCCACCGTGCCGGACCCGACCACGCTGCAGCATGCGCGCGGCCTGTGCCTGGCACGCGGCATCAGCCTGCCGCCCTCCATTCAGGCTGCACTGAACGACCCGGCCAACGAAAGCATCAAGCCGGGCGATGCCGCTTTCGAGGGGCGCAGCTACACGCTGGTGGCAACGCCGATGCAGTCCATCGAGGCCGCAAGGCACGTGGCAGAGGCCGCAGGTTACGAGACGATCATCCTGGGCGACAGCCTTGAAGGTGAGGCGCGCGACGTCGCCGCCTCGCATGCAACACTGGCCCTTGACCTGCAGCGGAGCGGCCGGCGCTGCGTGCTTCTGTCCGGCGGAGAATTGACGGTTACCATCCGCGGCGACGGATGCGGCGGGCCGAACCAGGAATATGCGCTGGCGCTGGCGCTCGCCCTCAACGGCACCGAAGGCATTTCGGCAGTCGCGGGGGATACGGACGGCACGGACGGCGGACGCGGACGCGCCGATGACGCGGCTGGTGCCATGCTCGATTCGTCCACCCTCGCCCGCGCATCGGCCACGGGTCTTGATGCTGCCGCATTTCTGGCGAGAAACGACAGCACCGGCTTCTTCGAGAAGCTTGGGGATCTGCTGACCCCCGGGCCAACTTTCACCAATGTCAACGACTTCCGTGCCGTTGTCATTGACAGGACATGACCCGGACCGCAAAAGTCCTCACAAATTATCGGATTAAATCGGTTTAATGATCACGGACAAGGAACGCAGGGCATGAGAGATCCGGCATGGACCGGCACAGGCTTTGCGCGTGCAGCTCTTGCATTTGCAGCTTTTGTTGCTGTTGCTCTCCTCAGTGATACGGCAAAAGCGGACTTGCGTCTGTGTAACAAGACCGAAAGCAACGTTGGCGTTGCTATTGGATACAAGGACAAGACTGACTGGGTCACCGAAGGCTGGTGGAACCTGGCAGCCAACAGCTGTGAAACGCTTGTGCCGGGGGCACTTGTGTCACGCTACTATTACATTTATGCCGTCGATTACGATCAGTTTGGCGAATGGGGCGGCCGGGCGTACATGTGTACGCGCGAAAAAGAGTTCACGATTCGCGGAATTGAAGACTGTGTGGCGCGCGGTTACGAGCGCACCGGATTTTTCGAAATCGACACAGGCGAGCAGAGCAACTGGACGGTTCAGCTGACTGAGCCGGTACAACAGGGAACGGGTGCACAATGAGGCGAAATCGGCGCGTTAAAATTCTTGCAACTCTGGGACCGGCCTCTTCCACCCAGGAGATGATCGAGAAGCTGCATACGGCCGGTGCGGATGTGTTCCGCATCAACATGAGCCATGCTGACCACGATCTGATGCGCGAACTGGTGCGCCGCATCCGCGCTGTCGAGGAGAAGGTCGGCCGCCCGATCGGTATTCTCGCCGACCTCCAGGGCCCGAAGCTGCGCGTCGGCAAGTTCGCCGAAGGCCCGGTGATGCTGGAAGACGGCGCCACCTTCGTGCTGGACTCCGACCCCACCCCGGGCGACGTGTCCCGCGTCTTCCTGCCCCATCCGGAAATCCTCAAGGCACTTCAGCCGGGCCACCGCCTGCTGCTCGACGACGGCAAGATCCGCCTCGTTGTCACCGAATGCACTCCCTCGCGCGCCATGACCCGCGTGGAAGTCGGCGGCAAGCTGTCCGACAAGAAGGGCGTCAGCGTTCCGGATTCGGAAATCGGCATGAGCGCCCTCACCGACAAGGATCGCGCCGACCTGACCGCCGTGCTGGAAACCAGCGTGGACTGGATCGCCCTCTCCTTCATCCAGCGCCCGGACGACATTGCCGAAGTGCGCAAGATCGTGCGCGGCCGCGCCGGCATCCTCGCCAAGATCGAGAAGCCCCAGGCGATCGACCGTCTGGCCGAGATCATCGAGCTGTCCGACGCCCTGATGGTTGCCCGTGGTGACCTTGGCGTGGAAATGCCGCTGGAGCAGGTTCCCGGCCTCCAGAAGCGCATCACCCGCGCGGCACGCCGCGCCGGCAAGCCGGTGGTTGTCGCCACCCAGATGCTGGAATCCATGATCACCGCTCCGGTGCCGACCCGCGCCGAAGTGTCGGACGTCGCCACGGCCGTGTTCGAAGGCGCCGATGCCATCATGCTGTCGGCGGAGTCGGCTGCTGGCCAGTTCCCGATCGAAGCGGTCAGCACCATGGACCGGATCGCCCAGCAGGTGGAAACGGACCAGAACTTCCGCACCATCATCCACGCACAGCGGACCGAACCGGAAGCCACCGGCGCCGATGCCATCTCGGCAGCAGCACGGCAGATCGCCGAAACGCTGAACCTTGCAGCTGTCGTCTGCTACACCTCGTCGGGCGCAACGGGCCTGCGCGCGGCGCGTGAGCGCTGCTCTGCCCCGGTCATCGCCCTGTCGCCGGTCGCCTCCACCGCGCGCCGTCTCGCCCTTGCGTGGGGCCTGCACTGCGTTGTCAGCGAGGATGCGAACGACGAGAACGACATGGTGAACCGCGCCTGCAAGATCGCCAGCCAGGAAGGCTTCGCCAAGCCCGGCCAGCGCGTGATCGTGACGGCGGGCGTGCCCTTCGGCACCCCCGGCTCCACCAACATGCTGCGCATCGCCTTCGTCGGCAGCGACGGCCAGAGCGGCCTCTGAAAGCCCTCAAACACCTGACATCTGATGGCCCGCCCCTGGCGGGCCATTTTGTTTTTGGGAAGCAAGAAGGACAACGCAGCAGTTCGGCACCGGATGCCGCCTGTCTCAAAGCCCCCGGATCAGAACCACGATCTCCTCCGTGTGGCTGTGCTGGGGCATGTGGCCGGCGCCAGGCAGTTCGATCAGGCGGCAATTGGGCAGATCGCGCTCCAGGCCCTTCGAGTGAATGCTGGGCCAGACAACCGTGTCCTGATCGCCTGTGATGGCAAGGGCCGGCTGGGTGATGGCGCCGTAGTCACGGCACTGCTGCGCCAGATGGCGGTTGAAGGCGGCAAGGTCCATGGCATTGGCGCGGAAGCTCTCCGGCCGGAACAACAGATCCACGCCGATGGCCGTGTCATATCCCTCCGGCACGCCTGCCGGCGCAAACACGTTGCGCATGGAGGCAGGCGCCAGACGCTCGGCAGCGGGCAAGGCCAGCGTGCGGCAGAACAGCTCCCCGATCACAGGCAGCGCAGCGAGCCTGTAGTACCATGCGACGCCGCCATTCCAGGGATGGGTGGCGGGCGCCAGAAAGACGAGGCCCCTGACCCGCTCCGGCGCCTCCAGCGCCAATGCAGCGGCCACAGAAGCCCCAAAGGAATGGCCGATGACAACAGCCGGCCCGAAGTCCAGCATTTTCAGGAGCGCGGCGATGCGCCGGGCCTGATCCCGCGGCGAGGCATCCGGCGGCAAGTTCCGCCCGGAGAAGCCGAGGCCGGGCCGGTCCACGAACAGCATCTCGTGCGTGTCCGTGAAATGCGGCGCAAAGGCGAGGTGCAGATCCTGCAGGTTTCCGCTCGCCCCATGGATGAAAAGCAGGCGGGGCACATCGCCAGAGACAGCAGGAGGCCACGAACGAACATAGTGCACGTATGCACGGTCAACAAAGCCAAGGGTTCCGGCCGGCTTATGACGGGCATTGATGCGCCTGCGGCGCAATTCGGTATAGAGGGCGAGGAACAGGAAAACGGCGACAACAATCAGCAACAACGACACTCCGGCAGCCGGTTGAGCCTGAGTGCGGCAGCAAGGGAACGGGCCCGGCCTTCAGATCGGCTCGCCGGCCAGTTCCTTCTCAAGCTCTTCGATTGCTTTACGTGCGCTTTCCAGTCCCGGATGTATTTGCGAGACACTCCGGAAGGTGGCCAAGGCCTTTTCCTTCTGGTCCAGATGGCGCTGGATGATCGCCAGACCGGACAGCGCGCCCCAATGTCGGGGCTCCAGCGCCAGAACATGCTCGATGTCGGCCAGCGAACGGCCATACTCGCGCTTGACGTAATAGATGGTCGCCCGGCGGTTCCACGCTTCGGCGAAGTCCGGCTTCAGCCGCAGCACAACATCCATGAGATCGAGGGCAAGGCCATAGTCCTCGGCCCTGAGAGCAACGGCCGCGCGCTGCATCAGCAGGTTCACCGTGTCGCTGCCGGATTCAAGATGCGCCCGCTGGATCTTGCGCGCGATCGGAGCCGCATCGCGGTCCGATTTTGCAGCAGCAAGGTCCCGGTAGAGGCTGTCCAGCGGCTTCTCGTCAGCCTGGACCTCAGGCGCCCTTGCAGCACCGGACGCATCCTCCTCGCCTTCCGGCGGCAGAGTGTTGAGATCCTCTGCGGAAGGCGGTGGCGTGCCGGGCGTCACGTCCTGCGCCAGCGATGGCTGGAGCGGAAGGGCAAGAAGGGAAGCTACAAACAGGAAAAGCCGCATGCTGGCAAGGATACCTTGCTGCACGCGGCCGTCAATCCTGCAAAGCAAGAAGGGGCTCACGATCCCGCGAGCACCAGCAACTCAGCCCTGACGAGCCTTGAAGCGCGGGTTCTTCTTGTTGATGATGTAGACGCGGCCCTTACGGCGAACCATGCGGTTTTCCCGGTGACGGGCCATCAGCGCCTTGAGAGAGTTCTTGATCTTCATCGTTGTGTCCCCGGAAGGGCCCTGCTGTTCTACTCAAAAGAAACGGGCGCCTGGGCGCCCGCATGGACTTGGTTTCTGGCCAAAAACCCCGGCGCGGATATCGCGCCTGAGGCTTCTTTCCTCACCTGCAGCTGACCGGGCCCTCGCCTTGCCTGCTGCAATAATGGTGGGCGTGACAGGGATTGAACCTGTGACCCCTACGATGTCAACGTAGTGCTCTCCCGCTGAGCTACACGCCCGAAATCTTCGGAACCAAGCGCCGGAGCGCTGCGGTGGTCAGCGATATAACGGGGATCGCCGGACTGTGCAAGACCCCAATCTCAGAACCGTCAAACAATTTTTCTGACGGCCCTGACCTGTGGAAAGACACCTTCCCACATCACTGACCGGCAGCCCTCAGGCTGCCAGCATGCGTTCGACTTCCTGCACAAGGTCCTTCAGGTGGAAGGGCTTGGACAGAACCTTGGCATCTTTCGGCGCATTGGAATCCGGGTTCAGCGCCACGGCAGCAAAGCCGGTGATGAACATGACCTTGAGGTCCGGATCCAGCTGCGTGGCGCGGCGGGCGAGCTCGATGCCGTCCATCTCCGGCATGACGATATCCGTCAGCAGCAGGGCGAAAGGCTCTTCCCGCAGGCGTTCATAGGCGCTCTTGCCGTTATCAAAGGACACGACATCATGGCCGGCGTTCTCAAGCGCCTTGGCCAGAAAGCGCCGCATATCATTGTCGTCTTCCGCCAGAAGGATTCGCGACATGGTGGACAACCGTCAAACTCCGAAACTCAGGGAAACCACCGCCGGGGGTGGGTGCTCGATGCCAGTTATAATTCCAATCCGCCGTAAAGATAGAGTGAAGCGGGCTTGAACACCGCGCTTTCGCTCATTTGTGGACAGGACTGTTGATTCCTTGGCAAGATAAGGAAACAGCAAGCTTGCGACCGGGCAGGTTTGCCGGCAGAGCGGAAAGCGGTCAGCCCCATGCGCATCATCACCGGCTTCGGAGCGGAGCCCGTCTTTGAACCAGCCTTCGAGATTCTCGCGCCCGCCGACCAGCGCCTGCCTTTCGTGTTCAACTCACCCCATTCCGGCGTCTGCTACCCGCAGAGCTTTCTCGACGCCTCCCGGCTGGACCGGCTGACGATCCGCAAGTCGGAAGATGCCTTCGTGGACGAGCTGTTCGCCGGCGTTGTGCCGATTGGTGCGCCGCTGCTGCGGGCACGCTTCCCCCGCGCCTATCTGGATGTGAACCGGGAGCCCTATGAACTCGATCCGAAGATGTTCGAGGGGCGCCTGCCTGCCTATGCCAATGTGCGCTCGCTGAGGGTGGCTGGCGGTCTTGGCACCATTGCCCGCGTCGTCAGCGAGACCCAGGAAATCTACGCCCGCCGCCTGACCGTGGAAGAGGGCATGGCGCGGATCGAGGCCATCTACAAACCCTATCACTCCACCCTGCGCCGCCTTCTGGCCCAGACCCATGTGGCTTTCGGCTACGCGGTGCTGATCGACTGCCACTCGATGCCCTCCACCGTGCGCTGCCAGACCTCCGGCATCCGCCCGGATTTCATTCTGGGCGACCGCTATGGCACCTCCTGCCCCATCGAGCTGACGGACATGGCGGCGGATCTGCTCCGCTCCAAAGGCTACACGGTCAGCCGCAACAAGCCCTATGCGGGCGGCTTCATCACCGAGCATTACGGGCGTCCGGCCAAGGGGCTGCATGCCCTGCAGGTGGAAATCAACCGGGGCCTCTATATGGATGAGGAAACCCATGAGCGGGGCGCGGATTTCGTCCGTGTAGCGGCCGATCTCATGGACTTTGTCCGCGAGCTGACCGCCATGCCCGACAGTGCCTTTTCCGCCTGGTCCATCGCCGCCGAGTAACGCACCTCAAGACAGCGCAGGCTGGAGCGCCCCAGAAAAAAGGGCCGCACTCAAAAGAGGCGGCCCGAGTCTAGGGAGGAAACGCCCAAGGAGGGCGGCGCTACAACGCAACGCGTCGTATCGCGCTGCAATAAGGTCGCATTGCAGCGCACAAACGTCAAGAGGTTCCGCACCTTTCCAAGCGGTTCCCTTTGACGGCATGGCGTGGCGGAGGCTAAAACTGCGGGCACTGCAGCATTTATTAAGTGGCTGAAATAAATGGAAGTCTCCGCGAAAATCCGTATGTTGCGCGGCAGAATGAGCCTCAAACGGCAAGACATGCAAGGAAGGCATATCAGACATGCAATTATCACATGACTTCTATCCCTTCCTTGAAGACCTGGCCAAAGCCTCCAGCGCCGCCATCCTCCCGCATTTCCGCACCAGCCACGGGGTGGAAAACAAGCTCAGCGGCGGCTTCGATCCGGTGACGGTGGCCGACCGCGGCGGCGAAGAGGCGATGCGCGCCCTGATCAACGCCCGGCACCCGGAGCACGGCATTCTGGGCGAGGAATTCGGCAGCGAACGCACGGATGCGGAGCATGTCTGGGTGCTGGACCCGATCGACGGCACCCGATCCTTCATCACCGGCCTGCCCACCTGGGGCACGCTGATCGGCCTGACGACCAACGGCAGGCCCAGCCTTGGCATGATGGTGCAGCCCTATGTGAACGAGGCCTATGCCGGCGACACCAAGTCCGCCTGGTACCGCGGCCCGCTGGGCACGCGGCAGCTCAAATCCCGCGCCTGCGCCAGCCTTGCCGACGCGGTGCTCTTCACCACCAGCCCGCGCATCTTCAAGCCGGTGGAGAAGGAGGCCTATGACCGCATCGAGAAACAGGTCCGCCTCGCCCGCTATGGCACCGATTGCTACGCCTATTGCATGGTGGCGGCAGGCATGGCCGATGTGGTGATCGAGGCCGGTCTGCAGGCCTATGACATCGTGGCTCTTGCCCCCATCATCGAAGGGGCGGGCGGCGTTGTCACCACATGGAGCGGCGGCTCACCGGCCAATGGCGGGCGCATCGTTGCCAGCGGCGATCACCGCCTGCATGAAATCGTGCTGAAGCAGCTTATGGATGTGCCGCAGACCTGAGCCTTCTCTCCTGAGCCTTCTCTCCGGCGCCTTCATTCCTCGCCGGGGATGAAGGCGTCGAAGGCAGCCCAGAACTGGTCCCTATAGACGTCCTGCTCCATCAGCAGCTCATGCTCGGCCCCGGGAATCTCGATGAAGCCGGCGGCCCGGATCCGGGTCGACAGCTCTTCCGTTGCCCGGCTTGAGACGATCCGGTCCCGTCCGGCAGTGATCATCAGCACCGGCACGGCCACGGACGGGCCAAACCGCAATTCGCGGAAAGACATCAGGCAGCGCACGGCGGCCGCCAGCCAGCCAATGGTGGGCGGCCCGATTTCGAGAGCGGGATTGGCCTTGCCGATTTCCACCATGCGCTCAAAACGCCGCCGGTCGCTCGTCTGACGGTTGGTCTCGAAGGTTTCGGCCTTGCCGTTTCCCCGCCCCGGCACAGGCGCAAGGGCAAGGCCCAGCATGGCCAGAAGCCGCACCAGCCGGAAGATCATCCGTTCCTTGCGGCCAAAATCACTCAATCCGGTGAAAGGTGCCGAAAGCACGGCCCGGGAAATCTGCGTGCGCAGGCGTTCCGTTGCCGAGAGGAACACCGCACCGCCCGTGGAATGGGCCAGCACATAATGCGGCCCCGGACAGTCGGCGAGCGAAATCTGCCTCACCACAGTCTCAAGATCGATACGGTAACGGGAAAAGCTGCTGACATTGCCGCGCTTCAACGAGCCGGGATGGCTGTCGGAACCGCCCTGCCCGCGCCAGTCGAAAGCCACCACGTGGAAGCCGCGCTCCTGCAGCTCCGTGATGACCTCGAAATATTTCTCGATGAACTCCGCCCGCCCCTGCAGCAGGGTCACAGTGCCCTTGAGCTGGCCCGGCTTTGCGGAAAAGCGGGCATAGCGCAGCCTGACGCGATCCGGCGTTTCAATGAAACCGGCCACCGCGCCATCAGGGATCAGGTTGCCGGGAATTTCGGTCAGGGTCATCTGGGAAGCCTCGGGCACAAGGGGCAGGCTTCCCAGAGTTACCTTGGCCAGCGCGCCAGCTCAACTGTCTTGGACAGGGAGCTGTATAAGTCAGGGCCCGGAGAGGGAAACTCTCCGGGCCCTGAGATTTACCGGCGGCGGCTTACCAGCGGCGGCCGAGGCGCTGCTGGTCGATGATGCTGCCGTTGTAGGCATTGACCGTCAGCTTGACCGGACCGCTGCGGCGGGACGTGGCGAACACGACATAGACCGGGCCGCGGGCATCGCGCACATCAATCCTTTCGTAGCCACGCTGGCGCAGGCTGCGATGGACATCACGGGCGGAGAGCCGGACATCACGGCGGCCCCAATCGCGGCCGCGGTCCGGACCACGGCCCCAGTGCGGGCCACGGCCATCGATCTGCACGACAGGTGCACCCTGACCGGCGCGAAGTTCAATGGACAGGCCGGAGGAGGCCTGAGCCGGAACGGTGGCGAGAGCTGCGGTGGCGGCAATCACGGTGGCGGAGATGAGGGTCTTCAGCATGGTATGCTCCTTTCTTCCTGTCTGCGGCTGGCGGTGTTTCTCTGCAGTGCCAGCCTGTTGTGAAGAAGATGCACCCTGGTGCTTGAACCAAAACGGAAGGCGTTGTTCATCCCCCGTTCATCTGCACCGGCAGGGGGCGCCAACGGGTCTTGAAACCGCCGGAGCCCCTCCCCACCTCATTGCTGCAGGCGCCAAACGGGCCTGCGGAACGGCCGGTTTCCCGCCTGAATTGGGGGAGCACCGGCACATGCATTCAGTTGCTCATGAAGAGGACAGAACCATGCGTCATTTTGATCTCAGCCCGCTTTACCGCTCCACCGTCGGCTTTGACCGGCTGCTTTCGATGCTCGACAGCGCCACCTCCGACACCCCGAGCTATCCGCCCTACAACATCGAGCGGACGGGCGAAAACACCTACCGCATCACCATGGCCGTTGCCGGTTTCGGCAATGACGATCTCTCGATCGAAGCCAAGGAACATGCGCTGACCGTCAAGGGCGAGAAGAAGTCCGAGGAAACCGCCGGTGAAGTGCTCTACCGCGGCATCGCCTCGCGCGCCTTCGAGCGCCGCTTCCAGCTCGCCGAATATGTGAAGGTGGAAGGTGCCCATCTGGAAAACGGCCTGCTGCACATCGATCTTCTGCGCGAAATCCCCGAAGCGATGAAGCCGCGCAAGATCGAGATCAACGCCGTCGGCACGCCGAAGCAGATCGAGGCGAAGGCCCACTGAGGCCACCGTTCAAAACGCTCCGCAGTGCGCGGAGACAAGAGACAGCACAGAAGCGCCCGGCCCCGCCGGGCGCTTCAAACTGATGGCAAACCCTGGGCCTCCCCTTCGTCATCCTCGGCCTTGTGCCGAGGATCTATACAAATCAATGGTTTGCAGATGGCCGGGACAAGCCCGACCATGACGAAAGAAAAGAAAGCCCGTTTGTCATCAACCTCAAGCGCCCGGCCCCGCTGGGCGCTTTTTCCGTTCAGCGTGCCAGTTCGAACTGGATCTCGATACGGCCGAAGCTGGCACCCGCTCCCCGCCAGTCATGATAGATTTCCCGGCTCTGGCCTGAAAGGACATGCCGGGAAGCCTCGATATCCTGCAGCAGCGGACGGTATCCTTGCGTAAAGAGGCTGCGCAACGGCCCCATGTGCACCGCTGAAGCCACCATCACCGGCTCCAGATGCAGAAAATCCAGCGGCCCGTCATAGGTTTCTGCACCGGTGACAGGCAGACAGATACGCCAGTCGAACTGTGTTTTCCCATCGCGCGGCAGGCCCTGTGCAATGAAGATCCAGGGACCAGCGGCGACAAACCCGTGCCGGTGGCCGTCGGCTTCAATCACGGGGGCGAGCTCTGCAGCTGCGGCTCCCACATCGGGAATCCGCAGCCGCCGGGCAATCGACAAGACCCGCAAGTCTTCGGTTGGGTGAATCTTCATGGCACGATCCTCACTGGCCGGGCGGACCTCCTGAAAGATCCGCACTGCAACGACTCAAGGCCGGCAAGACTAGAACAAGACTGGAAAAGGCAAACCCGAATTGCAGAATGCACTTCCAAAAGTGCAGAGAAATCCAAAGCCTGAGGAAAAATTATCCTAAACGGCGCGCAAAGTGCTCCGCTGGCTTCATTAGCCAGCGGCCAGTGCCAGAAAGCGCTCGACTTCCTCTTCCGTCGTGGCGAAGGAGCAGACAAGACGCAGCAGCGCTTCATCGGCGCCCGGTGCGGCGTGCCCTTCAAGACCGGCGGGCGGCCATTCGCGGATGACGGCGCCTTCGGCCCTCAGCCGGTTGATCACATGGGTGGGCAGCACGGGGAAGACCTCGTTCGCCTCGACCGGCCACGCGAGCCGGGCAAAGCCGGAGCGGACAAGGCCATCAGCCAGACGGCGGGCCATGGCATTGGCATGGCGGGCATTGTCGAGCCAGTGGCCGTCTTCCAGATAACCCTCGAACTGGGCCGCCACAAAGCGGCTCTTCGACAGGATATGCCCGGCCCGCTTGCTGAAATAGCGGAACTGGCTGCCCTCGTCCGGATTGAAGAAGATCACCGCCTCGGCACACCAGCAGCCGTTCTTGGTGCCGCCGAAGGACAGAACATCCACGCCTGCGCGCCAGGTAATGTCCGCTGCCGAACCGCCGCTGGTGATCAGCGCATTGGCAAAGCGGGCGCCGTCCATGTGCACAACGATGCCGCGCGATTTGGCCACATCGGCCAGAGCACGGATTTCCTTCGCGGTATAGACCGTGCCGCATTCGGTTGCCTGGGTCAGGGAGAGACCGGCCACCTGCCCGCTGTTGAGCTCCCCATCCGGGTGCTCGGCCATGGCATTTGTGAGAACAGCCGGCGTCAGCTTGCCATTGGCGCCGGGAAGGCCGCGAATCTTCTGGCCCATGGTCAGAAACTCGGGCGCGTTGCCCTCGTCATTGGCCACATGCGCCGTGGCATGGGCGAAGACCACGCCGCCGGGCTTCGCATAGGCCGAGAGCGCCAGCGCGTTGGCGGCCGTGCCGGTCGGCACAAAGAAGACCTCGACATTGCATTCGAAAAGCTCGCTGAAACGGGCCTTGACCGAAAGCGTCAGCGGATCGCCGCCATAGGCCGGAGCAAGCCCGGTGGAATGGCGGGAGAGGGCGGCGGCGACCGGTGCGCTGGCACCGGCCCAATTGTCACTGGCAAATATCATGCAGTCACACTATCCGCCGCAGCCCGTGCCTTGCAACAGCTCTCAATAATATCGCGCCCGCCGGGCCAGCGCGCGGCGCAGGACCCAGTCAACGGAGAAGCGCCCCGGCCCGTAGATGGTCAGGACCAGCAGCAGGAAGCCCCAGAGCAGGCGCTGATCGGCAATCATCGACGAGGGGTTGCCATCAAACATCGCGCCGATGGCCGTTGCATCGGCCCCAAGCTGATAGACATCCACATAGGACATGACCGCAATGAACCCGATCATGCCGAGGCTGGCCGCCCGGGTGAACAGGCCAATCGTGATCAGCGCCGGCAGGATGAATTCGGCCCAGGTCCCGGCAATGACGATCACATGATAGGGAAAGAAGGCGAGCTTGCTGGTGTCATAGCTCACCGCTTCCATCATCGACGGCAGGATCTGCGCAAAGGCGCCATCAGACGGGTGAAGGAACCCCAGAACGCCCGGCCCGATCTTGGTGAGGGCGGAATTCCAGAAGTAAAACAGAAGCACGCTGGCAAAGACAAAGCGCCCGGCAAGGCCGATCAGCCAGCCGTGGCTGGCCCGTTCCAGCCCGGCGAAAAAGCCATTGTACAGACGGATGAAGAAATCAAACATTGTGTCCCTCCCGGACAGTTCCGGGTGTCATACCAAGCCCATGCAGCGTCTGAGCATTTTGCGGGGCGTGATGCGTCAGCGTGGCAAGGCTTGGTGTTAGAGTGCATCCGGATAAAATTTACGCAAGGTCAATTTGGCATTCACAAGCTGCACCGCTGCGCAGCAACAGGCCAATGGCGGTAGCAAGATCAAAGGCCGGATCAACGGTCAGCGCGCTGCCTGCGGCTTCTGCGAGACCATCGCCAGCTGCCAGCGCCGCCACAAAAGCCACATCCCCCGCCAGCAAGGGGTGAAGGATGACATCGATGCCGGGCCGGGTGAGGAGTACACTCTGCCCCTGCCCCGGATCAACCTCTACGCCCCCTTCAAGTTCGAACCGGTTGGCCCTGACCAGATCCAGCACCGGATAAGACGACACAATCAGGCGGCAGGCCGGGTGCAGCGTGAAGCGCAGGGCGCCCAGCTGCTCCGGCGGCACAGCGGCAAGCTGGGCCGGATCGAGCGGCGCCCGGTCTGCCGCGTGATAGGCCTCGAGCCAGGCCCATTCCAGCCGGGCCACATCCGGCAGATAAGGATAGCCTGCCAGCGGCGGGAACCCTGTAATGAAGCCGGCAAAGCTGCCGCCATAGGTCAGAAGCACGGGCGATGACGGCGGCTCGGCGCTCACATAAAGCCGTGCGAGCGCCCGGAAGTATTCTTCTCCCAGCAGCCGCACCAGCGCCGGATAGGTCGCCATCAGCGCCTCGGTCAGGCTGACGATGACATTGTTGCGATAGACGCCGAAACGCTTGGGCGCGGGGGCGCCGTCCGGACCGGTCACATCCTGCGGCACCGGCAGGCCGGCCCGCATCAGCGCCGCCGCAAAGTCTGCGCTGGAAACGGACACCCGCTCAGCCATGACGCAGCAGCCCCTGCGGCCGGGCCTCATGCCGAAGTTGGGCCATGATCTGCTCCGCCTCCTGCACCTGCCCCAGCAGCACCGGCCAGGATGGCACGTTGTTGTCCCACTCGATCAGCACCGGCAGCGGGCCGGTCCGCGCCATGAGATCCGCGAAGAGGCTCCAGACTTCTTCATCCACCTCCCGGTCATGCGCATCGATCAGCAGCGGCCCGCCTTCGTCATCCGTGTCCGGCGCGTGGCCGCCCAGATGAATCTCGCCAACATGTTCAATGGGAAAAGCCGCCAGATAGTCCCGCGCATCGCGGCGGTGATTGACGGCTGAGACATGGACATTGTTGACGTCGAGCAGCAGCCCGCAGCCGGTGCGCCGGACAATCCCGGCCAGAAAGCTCAGCTCATCCATTTCACTGGAGGCAAAGGCCACATAGGTAGAGGGGTTTTCCAGCAGCATCCGCCGCCCCAGCACCTCCTGCACCCGGTCAATATGGTCGCAGACCACATCCAGCCGCGCCTGTGTGTAGGGCAGCGGCAGCAGATCATTGAGAAACACGGTGTCATGGCTGGACCAGGCCAGATGCTCCGAGAAGGAGGCTGGCTCATAGCGCTCGCAAAGATGCTTCAGCCGGGCAAGATGGGCTTCATCCAGCGGGCCATCGCCGCCAATCGACAGGCCCACGCCATGCAGCGAGATGGGATAGTCCGCCCGGATCCGCGCCAGATAATGATGCGGCGCGCCACCTGCGCCCATGTAGTTTTCGGCGTGGATCTCGAAGAAGCCGACATCGGGCTTCTGCGACAGAATTTCGGTGTAATGCTCCGGCTTCAGCCCCGCCCCACCGCGCTGCGGCAGGGTGAAACCGAGGTCCGCCGTCTCCTGCAGCCCTGTCATGATGGCAATCGCTCCCCCGCAATGCGGCTTCCGGCGGCAGGCGCCGGAAGCCTTGATCCTGCATTCCAGTCCTGCAGCCTCAGGACTTCGGCAGATCGCGGTCCAGCTCGGTCAGCGAGCCCATGCGGCCATCCGGCAGCTTCATCTCCGTGCAAGTGCCTGCGGGCACCAGCGTCCAGGCATTGCCCTGATAGTCGACCGTGGACGTACCGGCGCAGGTCGTGCCCGGACCGGCCTTGCAGTCATTCTTGCCGGCGAGCGACACGCCGTAGCATTTTTCCTTGGCCTGTGCGCCAGCTTCTGTCGGCGCAGTCACGCCAGCCACCGCCGCCGCCACAGCGCTGGCCACCATTGCCGCAGAAAGAAAGGTCTTGCTCATTTTCGTACCTCGTTTCATCCGTCCCGGCTCCCCCGATGGCGCCGTGTAGCGGATGACCAGCATCCTGCTCCTTTCCCCTGACGCGGGAAAATCAAAGCCCCGTGACGGCGGAGGCATGCGCTGATGCCGGGAGAGTGAACGGCAATCGTGAAACTTTGTTGCTCATTCCGCCGCAGCCCGTTCCGAAAATGAACCTGGCGCTGCAAATGGCGAAACAAAATGAATTTTAATCCTTATAAACGGTCTTGCCCCCCCGGGGGAAATCTGGCATGTTCCCCCGGCTCGGAATAGGGCAGGAATACTGTCCCTTTTTTCGAGCCCCGAGGTTACTCGCTGGGCCGTGGCCAATCCGCGGCAATCGCCGGATATGGGGGAGGCACCACAGACACCGGCACCTCATGCGAGAGCCTGCGGACAGGCTCCAGACTGCCTTGCTGCCCCGTGCGGCAGGCAGAAAAAGGGCATCACCGGCGAAGCGGGAGGCTTGCTTTCGCCAGAAGACGGTTCGCTTTGTGGAAGCGAAGCGTTAAAACTACGACAGAGCCGCGGCACAGGCTGAGGGAGATCTGCGTGTCTTGCCCCCAAGAGGGGAAAGGTGCGCGCATGCGACCCGAGGACGGCTGCGGAAACACTGGATTACAGTGAGGGCGCATATGATGAAGAGTGAGCTGACCACCAGCACAGCCATGGCCGTAGCAGGGCGCGAGGGAGCGGAAAAAGCTCGCACCGCGACCACTATCGCCACGCGTCTGCGCGAGGCGGCAGATAAAGGGCTCTACAATCCTTCTCGCGAACACGACGCCTGCGGCGTCGGCTTCATTGCGCATCTCAAAGGCCAGAAATCGCACAAGGTCGTCGCGGACGGCCTGAACATCCTTGAAAACCTCACCCACCGCGGTGCGGTTGGCGCCGATCCGCTGATGGGCGACGGCGCAGGGATGCTCGTGCAGATCCCGCATGACTTCTTCAAGGCCGAGCTGTCGGCGCAAGGGGTGACCCTGCCGGAGCCGGGCCAGTATGGCGTCGGCTTCCTGTTCCTGCCGCAGGACGAAGCCCTGCGCGCCAAGTGCGTGGAGATCGTCGAGCGCGTTGTCGCCGCTGAAGGCCAGAAGGTCCTCGGCTGGCGTGACGTGCCGGTCGACAATTCGTCCCTGTCCAAGGCACCGGACATTGCCGCCACCGAGCCCTATTCCCGCCAGCTCTTCATTGGCGCGGCCGATGGCATCGACCAGACCACCTTCGAGCGCCGCCTGTTCGTGCTGCGCAAGGTGATTTCCAACACCGTGCGCGCCGAGAGCAACGCGGTGAAGCAGGGCTTCTATCTGGTCTCCATGTCCAGCCGCACGCTGGTCTACAAGGGCATGTTCCTGGCCTACCAGCTGGGCGCCTATTACAAGGACCTGAAGGACGAGCGCTTCACCTCGGCCCTCGCCCTGGTGCACCAGCGCTTCTCCACCAACACGTTCCCGTCCTGGGATCTCGCCCACCCCTACCGCATGGTGGCGCATAACGGCGAGATCAACACCCTGCGCGGCAACGTCAACTGGATGGCCGCCCGTCAGGCGTCCGTGTCCTCGCCGCTGTTCGGCGACGACATCACCAAGCTGTGGCCGATTTCCTACGAAGGCCAGTCGGACACCGCCTGCTTCGACAACGCGCTGGAATTCCTCGTCATGGGCGGCTACTCGCTGGCCCATGCGGCGATGATGCTGATCCCGGAAGCCTGGGCCGGCAACCCGCTGATGGACGAGAACCGCCGCGCCTTCTACGCCTATCACGCTGCCATCATGGAGCCGTGGGACGGCCCGGCCGCCGTGGCCTTCACCGATGGCCGTCAGATCGGCGCTACGCTGGACCGCAACGGCCTGCGTCCGGCCCGCTACATCGTCACCGATGATGATTATGTCATCATGTCCTCGGAAGTGGGCGTTCTGCCGATCCCGGACGAGAAGATCGTCAAGAAGTGGCGCCTGCAGCCGGGCAAGATGCTGCTGATCGACCTGGAAGAAGGCCGCATCGTCTCCGACGACGAGATCAAGCGCCAGCTGTCCACCGCCAACCCCTACAAGGACTGGCTGCACCGCTCGCAGATCGTGCTTGAGGACATGCCGGGCGTGCGCGAGCGCGCTCCGGTGGCTGGTGAAAGCCTGCTCGACCGTCAGCAGGCCTTTGGCTACACCCAGGAAGACATCAAGCTGTTGATGCAGCCGATGGCGACCGTGGGTCAGGAAGCCGTGGGCTCCATGGGCACGGACACGCCGATCTCGGCGCTCTCCGACAAGTCGAAGCTGCTTTACACCTACTTCAAGCAGAACTTCGCGCAGGTGACGAACCCGCCGATCGACCCGATCCGCGAAGAGCTGGTGATGAGCCTCGTCTCCTTCATCGGCCCGCGTCCGAACCTGTTCGACCTTAAGGGCCTGTCGCACGCCAAGCGCCTGGAAGTCCGCCAGCCGATCCTCACCAACGAGGATCTGGAAAAGATCCGCCGCATCGGCGACATCGCGGACAATCACTTCTCGGCCAAGACGCTTGACATCACCTATTCCGCAGCGCGTGGCGCCGAGGGCATGGAAGATGCGCTGGAGGAACTGTGCCAGCGGGCCGAGAAGGCCGTGCGGCATGGTGACAACATCATCATCCTGTCAGACCGCCTGATCAGCCGCGCCCGCATCGCCATTCCGGCGCTGCTGGCCACCGCTGCCGTGCACCATCACCTGATCCGCAAGGGCCTGCGCACCTCCGTGGGCCTCGTGGTGGAGACGGGTGAAGCGCGTGAGATCCATCACTTCTGCGTGCTGGCCGGCTACGGCGCCGAGGCGATCAACCCCTATCTCGCCTTCGAGACCCTGCTCTCGATGCACCACGAAATGGACTTCCCCGAGGAAGTCGATGCCGATGAAGTGGTCTACCGCTACATCAAGTCGATCGACAAGGGCATCCTCAAGGTCATGTCCAAGATGGGCATCTCGACCTACCAGTCCTATTGCGGTGCGCAGATCTTCGACGCCATCGGCCTGTCCTCCGCCTTCGTCGAGAAGTACTTCTTCGGCACGGCGACGACCATCGAAGGCATCGGCCTGAAGGAAGTGGCGCAGGAAACCGTCATGCGCCACCAGATGGCCTTCGAGGATGTCGCCATCCTGCGCCGGTCGCTGGAAGTGGGCGGTGAATATGCCTACCGCATCCGCGGCGAAAGCCACATGTGGACACCGGACTCCATCGCCACCCTGCAGCACGCCGTGCGCGGCAACCTGCCGGACAAGTACCGCGAGTTCGCCGAGCTTTCCAACAAGGAAACCGGCCGCTTCTCGATCCGTGGCATGTTCCGCATCAAGAGCGCGGAAGAGCTGGGCCGCAAGCCCATCGCCATCGGCGAGGTGGAATCTGCCGAGAAGATCGTCCGCCGCTTCGTCACCGGCGCCATGTCCTTCGGCTCGATCAGCCGCGAGGCGCATACCTCGCTCGCCATTGCCATGAACAAGATCGGCGGCAAGTCGAACACCGGTGAAGGCGGCGAGGAAGCCGAGCGCTTCAAGCCGCTGCCGGATGGCTCGATGAACCCGCAGCGCTCCGCCATCAAGCAGATCGCGTCCGGCCGTTTCGGTGTCACCACCGAATATCTGGTCAATGCCGACATGCTGCAGATCAAGGTGGCCCAGGGCGCCAAGCCCGGTGAGGGCGGCCAGCTGCCGGGCCACAAGGTCGATGCGGTCATCGCCAAGGTGCGTCATTCGACCCCGGGCGTGGGCCTGATTTCGCCCCCGCCGCACCATGACATCTACTCGATCGAAGATCTGGCGCAGCTGATCTACGACCTGAAGAACGTGAACCCGGAAGCCGACATCTCCGTCAAGCTGGTGTCGGAAGTGGGTGTGGGCACGGTGGCCGCAGGCGTTGCCAAGGCCCGCGCCGACCACATCACGGTCTCCGGCTATGACGGCGGCACCGGCGCTTCGCCGCTGACCTCGATCAAGCATGCCGGCAGCCCCTGGGAAATCGGCCTTGCCGAGACCCAGCAGACGCTGGTGCTCAACGGCCTGCGCTCCCGCGTGGCGCTGCAGGTGGATGGCGGCCTGAAGACCGGCCGTGACGTGCTCATCGGCGCCCTGCTGGGTGCGGACGAGTTCGGCTTTGCCACCGCGCCGCTGATCGCCGCAGGCTGCCTGATGATGCGCAAGTGCCACCTCAACACCTGCCCGGTTGGCATCGCCACCCAGGACCCGGTGCTGCGCAAGCGCTTCAAGGGCACGCCGGAGCACGTGATCAACTACTTCTTCTTCGTCGCGGAAGAGCTGCGCGAGCTGATGGCCTCTCTCGGCGTTGCCGACCTCAACGAGATCATCGGCCGCTCCGACTTCCTCGACAAGGAAACCGCCATCGACCACTGGAAGGCGAAGGGCCTCGACTTCGGCCGCATCTTCTTCCAGCCGGAGGCAGCTCCGGAAGAAACCCGCTGGACCCAGCGCCAGGAGCATCCGATCACGGATATCCTGGACCGCCGCCTCATCGCGGCTGCCCGTCCGGCGCTGGAAGACAAGACGCCGACCATCGTCGAGGAGACCATCTGCTCGGTCGACCGGTCTGCCGGTGCCATGCTCTCGGGCGAAGTGGCCAAGCGCTACGGCCACAAGGGCCTGGCGGCGGACACGCTGAAGATCAACCTGAAGGGCACTGCCGGTCAGGCCTTCGGCGCCTTCCTCGCCCGCGGCATCACCATGGAACTGCGGGGCGATGCCAACGACTACGTCGGCAAGGGCCTGTCGGGCGGCAAGATCATCGTGCGTCCGTCGGACAAGGCACGGATCGTGCCGGAAGAGTCCATCATCGTCGGCAACACCGTGCTTTACGGCGCGACCGAGGGTGAGTGCTACTTCCGCGGCGTTGCGGGCGAGCGTTTCGCCGTGCGCAACTCCGGTGCGATTGCGGTGGTCGAGGGCGTGGGTGACCACGGCTGCGAATACATGACCGGCGGCATCGTCGTCGTCATCGGCCAGACCGGACGCAACTTTGCAGCCGGCATGTCGGGCGGCATCGCCTATGTGCTGGATGAGGAAGGCAACTTCTCCTCCCGCTGCAACCTTGCCATGGTCGATATCGAGCCGGTGGCCGAGGAAGACGACCTGCTGGAGAAGCTGCACCACCATGGCGGCGACATCGAGCACAAGGGCCGCGTGGACGTGACGGGCGACATGACCCGCCACGACGACGAGCGCCTGCGCCAGCTCCTGCTCAACCATGTGGCCCACACCGGCTCCACCAAGGCTCAGGCGATCCTGGATGCCTGGGATGTGTACAGGCCGAAATTCGTCAAGGTGATGCCCGTCGAGTACCGCCGGGCCTTGCGCGAGATGGAAGAAAAACGGCTCGGCATGGTGGCGGCGGAATAAGCCCGCCACCTGCGCCCGGCCCTCGCGGCAGACGCTGAGGGCCGGCACCACCCGGCAACAGCGCCGTCTCCCGGACAAACGGTCGAGGCGGCTGAGGACGAAACGAGTTTTGAGGAGGTCACCTTGGGCAAGGTCACCGGATTTATGGAAATCGACCGGCAGGAGCAGAAGTACCAGCCGGCATCCGACCGCATCCGCCATTTCCGCGAGTTCACCCTGCCGCTGAACCAGGGCGAGGTCGAGCGTCAGGCGGCCCGCTGCATGGATTGCGGCATCCCCTATTGCCACGGCCCCACCGGCTGCCCCGTGCACAACCAGATCCCGGACTGGAACGATCTGGTCTATCAGGGCGACTGGGAACTGGCGCTGCGCAACCTGCATTCGACCAACAACTTCCCGGAGTTCACCGGCCGCGTCTGCCCCGCCCCGTGCGAGGAGGCCTGCACGCTGAACCTCGAGGACGCCCCGGTCAACATCAAGACAGTTGAGCAGGCGATTGCCGACAAGGGCTGGAAGGAAGGCTGGATCCGCGCCGAACCCTCCGCCACCAAGACCGGCAAGACCGTTGCCGTCATCGGTTCCGGCCCGGCCGGCATGGCCGCTGCCCAGCAGCTGGCCCGCGCCGGGCACACCGTCCATGTCTATGAGCGCGAGCCCAAGGCCGGCGGCCTGCTGCGCTATGGCATCCCGGACTTCAAGATGGAGAAGCGCCACATCGACCTGCGCGTCAAGCAGCTGGAAGAAGAAGGCGTCACCTTCCACTATGGCGTCAACGTCGGTGTCACCGTCACCATGGAAGAGCTGTCCGAGCGCCATGATGCCGTGATCATCTGCGCCGGCGCCGAGCGTCCGCGTGATCCGGGCGTCTCCGGCATGGAGCTGGAAGGCTGCCACTGGGCCATGGACTATCTGGTCCAGCAGAACCGCCGCGTCGGCGGTGAGGATGTCTCCGGCGAGGCGCCGATCTGGGCTGCGGGCAAGCATGTGGTCGTCATCGGCGGCGGCGACACCGCCTCCGACTGCGTCGGCACGGCCTTCCGTCAGGGCGCCCTGTCGGTGACCCAGCTCGACATCCGCCCGATCCCGCCGCTGAAGGAAGACAAGCTGACCGTGTGGCCCTACTGGCCGACGAAGTTCCGCACGTCTTCCTCGCAGGCCGAAGGCGCCGAGCGCGAATTCTCCGCCGCCACCCTCGGCCTCGTCGGCGAGGACGGGCACATCGTCGGCGTCAAGTGCGCCCGCGTGGACGAAAAGCGCAAGCCGATCCCCGGCACGGAGTTCATCCTGCGCGCTGATCTGGTGATGGCCGCCATCGGCTTCTCCGGCCCGCGCCTCGACACCTTCATCGCCGAGCTGGACGGCAAGCTGGAGCTGGATGGCCGCACCAACGTGATGGCCAACACCGAGGACTACAAGACGAGCTATGCCAACGTCTTTGCCGCCGGCGACGTGCGCCGCGGCCAGTCGCTGGTCGTCTGGGCCATCCGCGAAGGCCGCCAGGCCGCCCGCGCCGTGGACGAATTCCTCACCGGCTCCTCCAACCTGCCCCGTTGAGCGGCAGGCGGAACAGCACAATCCCCAGGAGCGGCCCCCCGGCCGCTCCTTTTGTTTTGGGATAAGGCCTTATCCGAAGACTTATGACGCTGACGCATCTCAGAGCCTTGGTATCAGGCCCACTCTCCGGCCGGGGCCGCCACCGTCCGGTCCTGCGCGGCCAGCCCCGCCGCAAGCCGTCTAAGGCTTCGTGTCAAACCGCTCCTGTGCAGCGGCAAGATCGCCTTGATGCGCAACGGCCCAATCGTAAAGAGCCAGAAATGGATCCTGAAGCGTCCGGCCCAGCGGCGTGATCGAATATTCGACGGCAACAGGCGACGTGGCTGTCACCGTCCGCTGCACCAGCCCATTTCTTTCCAGCTTGCGCAGCGCCTCAGTCAGCGCCTTCTGGGTAATCCCGTCGAGGCGGCGCTTGAGAGCATTGAAGCGCTTCGGCTCCTCGCAGAGAAAGGTCAGGATCAGAATAGACCACTTGTGGGCTATTTGTTCGAGCACCGGCCTGACGCCAGGAAGTGTTTCGAGAACACGCTCTTCTGTATAGGACATCCGGTTTCCTTGACGATACCTAGGATACATTAAGTGCGTAATTGACACTTAGTACATGATATATACCTGTGTTGAGGCAATTCGTCATCCTCATAAGGAAAATCGCCTTGACACATTCAAACCTCAAGAAACCCGGAACAGCCATCGTGACCGGAGCGTCCTCCGGGATCGGCAAAGTCTATGCCGAGCGTCTTGCGGCGCGCGGATATGACCTCGTGCTGGTTGCCCGGCGGCAGGACCGCTTGCAGCACATTGCCGGGGATCTGCAGCAACGGTTCCCGGTTTCCGCCAGGGCGCTGGCCGCCGATCTCACCACCGCTGAAGGGGTCTCTGCGGTAACGCAGCTCCTGTCGGATGACCCTTCCATTTCACTCATCATCAACAATGCCGGCTTCTCTGCTCTGAAGCCTCTCACACAGACACCTGATGCCACAATCGAGAGCATGATCGCCCTGAACATTACGGCCCTGACCGCCCTGTCGAAAGCCGCGCTCGCGGCATTCAAGGGCCGCAATGCCGGAACGATTGTCAATATCGGGTCCGGCGCCGGTTTCAGCCCCTATCCCGGCATTCCTGTTTACGGCTCCACCAAGGCCTATGTGTTCCTCTTCACCCAGAGCCTGCAGCACGAAGCCGAAGGCACTTCGGTCAGGGTTCAGCTGGTGCTGCCCGGTGCGGTCGTTTCCGAAGGCTGGGAAGTCGCCGGAGGCGCAGACCTTGAGCCTCTGCCGGAGGCGATCGTCATGACCACGGAGGATTGTGTCGATGCGGCGCTCTCAGGCCTCGAACAAGGAGAAACCATCACCGCACCGTCGCTGCACGACACGTCTCTGCTGTCGGACTACGTTGCTCTGTCCGGCAGGCTGCTGCAGACGATGTTTGATGGCAAGCCTGCCGAACGCTACAAGCTGGCCAGATAGCAGCTGCCGGCGCAGCTGGTGACCTCAGGCTCCAGCGGGTTGCGGCAACCAGCGACCTTGTTCAAAGGCTGCCGCAACTGACACCGGGACAGAGCCGGCCTTCAGAGCGCCAGAACCCGGAAGCCCCAATCCGTCAATTTGGCACAGCACCCGTGAAATCCACGCGGCCGGAAGTGGGCGCGCCGGTGTCGCCTGTGGCCAGGAACTTGCGGGCGAGGCGGGCGGCGGCTTCGGTTTCCACCGGAGGCAGGATCTGGGGTTCGTTGGCATCGCCCGCCAGATGGTCCTCTGCCGACAGGGCGCGTCCGGTCAGGACGATGAAGTTCGGATCGTCCGCCACCCCTTCAAAGGCGAGCCCGCCATAGCCGCCAAGCACACGGGCAAGCTCCCGCTCGACGAAAAACGCCACCTTGCGGGCCCCGGCCCAGGTGAAGCCGACGCCATCATTGGCGCGCAGGCGGCGGCGCTGACCGTCCACATCCGGCCCGAAGGCGGTATAGGCCTCGTTGTCATCCAGGAACATCTTCCAGATGTCCACATAGGTTGAACGGGTCATGGCGGCTTCGCTCTGAAGCAGATCGTTGATCAGCGTAAAGCCGGGATCAAGCCGGGCGGCTTCGGTCGGCGGCAGGCCCACCAGCAGCAGGGGCTTGCGCTCCTGCCGCATGGCCAGCGCCAGGGCGCGCAGCTTCTTGCGGTATTCCGCCTTGAAGGCATCGCTGCCGAAGGGCACCAGACCGCCATCCGGCTGCGGCAGATCCTTGAGATCGGCATAGCCGAAGACAGCCACGACCGCCTTGACGCCGCCGCCGCGGATGCGCGAGACCGCCCGTTCCGTCCACGCCGGGTCCGGCTCTCCCATCAGGCCGTCAGGCCGGACGGCCGGCTGTGCCGCCCCGGTGCCGCCCTCGGGAGACGCGGCCGGTGAGGCCGCGGGCGTCTCTGCGAGAAGCTCAACCCGGATCATCGGCTTCTGTGCAAATATTGAAGTCAGCCCTTCGGCGAGGGCTGCGGCCGTTGGCCCGCCGAGCACGAGCACAACACCTGCATCCGGCTCCTTCGGCGCTTCCACGACTTTGGGAGGGGTATTGCTGGGGGCGGCTGGGGCTTTCTTGCGCACCACAGGCTTGGCTTCCTGCACCCGCACCTCGGGCCGGGACACGCCGAACAGGCGCATGAGCGGGCGCAGCGGGTTGAAGCCATCTTCGGAAGGGGGAGGCGGAATGGGGCGCCCCTGCGCCAGCACAGCCCCCTGCAGCACCGGCAGAACAACCAGAGCTGCAAGGAGAATGGCAAGCCAGCGCATCCTGAACGAAAGAAGCGGCACCCGGAAACCTCCATCTGAACAAGGTCAGACTATAGGCAATCTGGCACCGCTCCGGAAGTGCTACACCAACTCTCGATGAGTTCGGCTCATCGAGAGTTGGTCAAGCCCGTACGGCGCTTGAGCATTTTCAAGGCGTGATGCGTCAGCATCGAAAGCCTTGGTATTAGCTGCCGCTGCCGATTCTGGACAGCAGCATGACCGAGGCATAGCCATCCGGGATCAGGCCGCGCGACTTCTGGAAGGCGCGGATGGCGCGGCGGGTGGCGGGGCCTGCCAGACCATCCGGCTCACCAGCCTGGAAGCCCTTGCGGTTGAGAGCCGCCTGCAGCTGCATGGTCTGATCCTTGTTGAGCGGCAGATGCTCCCGCGCCCAGCCCCCGGCAAAGGCATCGCCGCCCCGGATCCGGTCGGCCAGATGGCCAACGGCCAGCGCATAGGCGGTGGCATTGTTGTAGCGCTTGATGACGGAGAAATTCTTCAGCATCAGGAAGCTCGGACCAGCCGCCCCGGCCGGCAGCACAAGCACGGCGGTGTCATCGGCACGCGGGAAGCCGCGGCCATTGGGCCGGCTCACACCAAGCCGCGACCATTCGGCCAGCGTCTTGGAGGTGGTGTCGTCCGCCAGCGAGTAATCGAAACCGCGCGGCAGGCTGACCTCATAGCCCCAGGTCTTGCCCGGCTGCCAGCCGTGTTCCTTCAGGTAATTGGCGGTGGAAGCCAGCGCATCGGGAATGGAGGTCCAGATATCGCGGCGGCCGTCGCCATCGAAATCGGCAGCATAGCGCTTCCAGCTCGACGGCATGAACTGGGTGTGGCCCATGGCACCGGCCCAGGAGCCGATCATGTCCTTGTGGCGCACATGGCCGGCCTGAATGATGCCCAGGGCCGAGACCAGCTCGCCCTGCCAGAACTCACGGCGGCGCGGCGCCTCATAGGCCAGTGTCGCCAGCGCACGGATCACATCATGGCCGCCCATGAAGCTGCCGTAGTTGGTTTCCATGCCCCAGACAGCCAGCACCACTTCGCGCTGCACGCCGTAGCGGGCCTCGATCTCGCGCAGAACGGCGGCATGCTCGCGCAGCATCTTCTGGCCATTCTCGATCCGCGTGGGGGAAACCGCGCTTTCGAGATAGTCCCACACCGGTTTCACGAACTCGGACTGGCGCGACATCAGGCGCACCGTGTCCGGATCCGGCGTCATGCCGGTGAAAACGGCGTTGTAGGTCTGGCTGTTGATCCCTGCCGCCTGTGCCTGCGGCCAGAAATTGCGGACCCACGTCTGAAAGCCCGCATCCGCGAGCGCAGAGCCAGCCTGCATCATCCCTCCAGCAGCAAGCAGCACGGCAGCGGCAAGGCCGCGAGCCTTTCTGGCGATCCGGCCCATTGGCCGGGACACATCCTGTCCGGTCAAACCGTTGTTCGTCATTCAGGCCTCCTTAATGCCCGGAATGCCCCCGCACCCCATGTTGGCAAGCTGATCTTCTGGCCTCATCGGCTCACCGGCGTATCCGGACACCCGCCTGGATGCGGTTTTCATCGTAATCCGCACCGGCGATTGAGCTGTCAAAGGTCCGATAGGTATATGTCCCCGTCAAGGCAACGTTGCGTGTCAGGGCATAGGTTGCTCCCGCCAGCGCGCTGGTGGTTGCCTCTTCGATGCCCACGCCCTGATAGTGGCGCCGCGCATAGCCCGCGCCCGCCTGCGCCACCAGCCTCTCGGACAGGGCATGGGACACGCGCAGGTCCGCGCTGTAGAGGATCGAGCCGGAAGATCCGGCCAGATCCGACGGGCTGAGCGTTGTTGTCAGACCTGCGGTGACTGTCGTCAGCCGCGTCGGCGACCAGACGAGCGAACCGTCGACGGTCAGGCCCGCCAGATCCTGAAGCTGGCGGCTGTCCAGCCGCTCCACCCGCCATCCGGCCGCCACTTCGCCCGCAAGCTTTGGCCCTGCGGCAATGGTCATGCCGCTGCGCAGGGCATAGCCCTTGGCATCGCGGCGGATGCAAGGGGCAGCGCAATCCTCATCGAAGGCGCGGCGCAGAGCGGTCACTTCGGCAAAGGGCTGCAGCATTGCGCCAGTGCGGGCATCCAGCCGCAGCGTCGCAGAATAGAGCGTGTTGTCGCGTCCGCTGCGGTCTGCCCCGCTCTGCCCCTCGGAATACATCGTCCGGGCCACATCACCGCGCAGGGTGGCCGCCAGAATGCCCGCCTCCCGGGTCACGCCCAGCGAGGCATTCACCACATTGACATCGCCTTCCCCATTCGGGTTCTCCGCCGTGGATGTGTCTTCACGCGAATAGGAATGGCCGAGTGAGCTGTTGATCTGCGTGCTGTCCCCGGCATCAAGCCGCAGCGCCGCTCTGGTGTCGATGGAAGGCTCGCTCCGCACGCTGCTGCCGGGATAGGCCGCATAGGAGCCGCGCAGCGATACATCCAGCTGATGCCGGGACCAGTCCGAGCGGATCTGCAGGTCGGGTGCAACGGAATAGAGCGCGTTGGCACGCCCGCTGGAAGAGCCGGCCGCATTGTCCGACCAGCCGCCGGAGACCGTCAGTTGCGGCACAACCGTGAAGGTGCCCACCCGCAGCCCCAATGGCGCATCATAGGTGGTTTCACCGTCAAACACATCATTGCCCAGGGCGCCGCCCTGCCCGCCATTGGCGCTGACCCGGCGCACGGCGTTGACCCGGTCGGAGAAGGGCCGCGTCTGGCTCTGGCGGCCGGTGCCCACAAGCCCGGCAGAGCCGGCCTCTTCCGTGCCGCCAATCAGGGAATAGACCTGCGCCTGCGTCGGATTGACCGGCGGCAGGGAGCCTGTGGCCGAAGGAGCCGCGCCGCCGGCCGGTGGCAGAGCCTGTCCGCCGGTGCCGTCCATGGCTTGCCCGCTGCCGTCAAAGGTGCTGGTGCGCAGTCCCGTTGCGCCCGTGGACGCGCTGCCGGCCACCTGCGCAGCCGCAGGCAGCGCGCTCAAGGCGCTCACGAGCAGGCAGGAGAGGAACTGGCGCATCATCAAAAGCCGGACCGGGACCCAATTGGTACAATTCGTCTCAAAATGCGGGATACATGGTTAACCACGGGTTTCCGTGCCGTAAATTGGCATTGCCAGAGGGTTACCGCTGACCCGTCCGGGCAGGCATCATCCACCCGGATGCTTGCGCCGCCGCCGCCGCTGGCATAGACAGGCCTCAGTCCGCACAAGCCTCAGTCCGCACAAGGGCTGAGGTCCGCAGCGCAACAGGACAAAGCCATGCACAGCGCCAGCCTTACCGACACCGCCCCCTCATCACTTTCAAGTGAGGACCGCGAAACTCTAGCTTCAGCGGACCGGACGCTCGGCACGGAGCTGGCAGCTCTGACCTCCCTGCGCGATGCGCTGCAGGACAGCCTGGCTCAGCCCTTCACCCGTGCGGTGGCGCTGCTGCATGGCATCGCAGGCCGCGTCATCATTTCCGGCATCGGCAAGAGCGGCCACATCGGCACCAAGATTGCCGCCTCCATGGCCTCCACCGGCACGCCCGCATTCTTCGTCCATGCCAGCGAGGCCAGTCACGGCGACCTTGGCATGATCACGCAGAATGATGCGGTGGTTGCCCTGTCCTGGTCCGGCGAAACGCCGGAACTGGCCAGCATCATCGCCTATACCCGCCGCTTCAAGGTGCCGCTGATCGCCATCACCTCATCGGCCACCAGCGCGCTCGGCAAGGCAGCCGACATCGTCCTCGCCCTGCCGCAGGTGACGGAAGCCTGCCCGCATGGCCTTGCGCCGACGTCCTCGACGCTGCTGCAACTGGCCATCGGCGATGCACTGACAGTGGCTCTTCTGGAGGCGCGCGGTTTCACGGCACAGGATTTCCGCGTCTTCCATCCGGGCGGCAAGCTGGGAGCGAGCCTCAGGCTTGCCCGCGACATCATGCACAAGGGCGATGCCATGCCGCTCACGGTGGAAGGCACGCGAATGCGTGATGCCATCGTGCTGATGACACAGAAGGGCTTTGGCGTCGCCGGTGTCACGGATCAGGCCGGCAATCTCACCGGCATCGTCACCGACGGTGACCTGCGCCGTCACATGAGCAGCAATTTCCTCGACAAGACCGTCGATGAAATCATGACCCGGCGGCCGAAGTCTGTTCCGGGCGACATGCTGTCAGGCGCCGTGCTGGAGTTCCTCAACACGGCGGCGATCACCTCGATCTTCGTGGTGGAAGACGGCAAGCCTGCCGGCATCATCCATATGCACGACCTGCTGCGCATCGGAGCGGCCTGACGCAAAGGTTGCTTAACGCAAAAACCTCAATTCACAGCGCGATTAGGGATTGATTAGCCTAGTTTCTCTAAGCTCCGGCTCCAGAGTGTTCGGCCTCTTTGGCCTCTTGGAACGGTGCCTGGAATGGATCTGGCTTCAATCATAGGAATTATCGGCGCCTTTGCCATCGTCATGGTCGCCATCCTGCTGGGCGGCAGCTTCGGTCAATTCGTCGATCTTCCTTCCATTCTCATCGTGGTCGGCGGCGGCCTTGCCGCGACCCTGATCCGCTTTTCGCTTGGGGGCATCGGCAGCGCCCTCGCCCTTGGCGCCAAGGTCGGCTTCGGTGCCAAGAACATCAAGCCGCGCGACCTGATCGAAGAAATCAGCGGCCTGGCGGAAATCGTGCGCAAGTCTGGCCCGCTCGGGCTGGAAAATGCCGCTGTTTCGGATCCGACCCTGGCAAAGGGCGTGCAGTATATCGCCGACGGCTACGAGATCGACTTCATCCGCGAATCCATGATGCGCGAGCGGGATCTCACGCTGTCGCGCCTTGCGGAAGGCAAGCGCGTATTCAAGGCACTGGGCGACAGTGCCCCGGCCTTTGGCATGATCGGCACGCTGGTCGGTCTGGTGCAGATGCTGGCCAACATGGACGATCCTTCGGCCATCGGCCCGTCCATGGCCATCGCCCTTCTGACCACACTGTATGGCGCACTGATTTCCAACTGCTTCTGTCTGCCGATGGTGGACAAGCTCGACGCCAAGTTCGACGTGGAAGAGGTCAACCAGACCCTCATCATCGACGGCATCCTGCAGATCCGAGAATCCAAAAGCCCGGCGCTGATCCGCGAGATGCTGATTGCCTATCTGCCGGAAAGCGCCCGTGCCGGCCTCGTCGACGCGGCATAAGGCAAGGGCGGAAAGGGAGCACAGGTCATGGCACGCAAGAAGCCTGCAGGCGGCGGCGCCCCGGAATGGCTGGTGACATTCGCCGACCTGATGTCCCTGCTCGTCTGCTTCTTCGTGCTGATCATTTCCTTCTCGGTTCAGGACAAGCAGAAGCTCCAGATCGTCGCTGGCTCGATGAAGGATGCCTTTGGCGTCAAGGAGAACTCGCGGCGTCTGGGCGTGATCGAAATGGAAGGCATTCCGATCCGCGACTACATGAAGCAGGTCTCGCAGGTTCCACAGGAACTGGATTCGGACTTCGCCAGCGAGCGTCACGAGAAGAACACCAAGCAGGGACCCGAAGCCAACACCCACGACACGGTGGAGGCCGAGATCGAGCGCTCCCGCCAGTTTGCCACGGCGGCAGCGACCCTGCGTCAGGCCCTGCAGGAAATGCCGGAGATCACCGAAATCTCCCAGCACATCATTTTCGAGGAAACCGAGGAAGGCCTCAACATCATGATCGTGGATCAGGATGGGCGGTCGATGTTCCGGGAAGGCTCGAAATATCCCTATGAGACCACCCGCCGTATCCTGGCAAAAATTGCCCCGGTTCTGGCGGATATGCCGAACCGGATCGAGGTCACCGGCCACACGACAACCGGCAGCGCCGCCACAGACCCCAATTACACCACCTGGGAGCTGTCTACCGACCGGGCGAACATCGCCCGGCAGATCCTCAACGAATATGGGGTGCCGTCAGACCAGATCTTTTCGGTGGTGGGCAAGGCCGATACGGAGCCTCTGTTCCCGAACGACCCCTTCCTGGCGGCGAACCGGCGCATCAGCGTCTTGCTGATGCGCGAGGCCCCACCGATCCCGCCGGGAAACCTGTAAAACCGGGTCCGCGCTGAAGGCACCGGGATCAGGCGTCAGCAGCCTGCCTGACCCGCAAGCGCACACCTTCCACGCCTTCCACAATCACGCGGGTGCCCGCGGGCAGATCCGGGCCGGTGATCTGCCAGACCGTGTCGTCAACGGAAAGCCAGCCTGTCCCTGAGACAATCGGGTCCTTCAGAACAAAGATGTGTCCGGCATAGCGGCTGCCCCGCCGGTTGAGGCCGGGATCGCCAAAGGCGCTTTCCCGCCGCCGCATGAACCACCGCCCGGCGATCACGCTGATGACGGACAGCACCGCGAACAGGATGATGTTCGTCTGCCAGGTGAGCGGTTCGATCAGGTTGACCACACCAACCAGGATGGCCGCGACGCCAAACCAGAGGAAGAAGGTGCCCGGAACGAGCACCTCCACCCCGAAGAGCAGGATGCCGGCGAACCACCAGCCCCAGGCGCCAAATCCCTGGAAGATCTGCTCAAATGTGCTCATGCACCCTCACTCTGCCCCGGACGCGGCACGGACGGCAGGCCGGAACCTGAGCTGGACCGGCCCTCGCCATCCCTGTTGCCGAAAGCCTCGCGGGCAATCTCGCCGATGCCGGTCAGGGCGCCCAGGAGCGAGGTGGATTCCATCGGCAGGATCAGGGTCTTCTGGTTGCGCGAGGTCGCCAGTTCCTTGAAGGCTTCCACGTACTTGGTCGCCACGAAGTAGTTGATCGCCTGCATGTCGCCGGCCGAAATCGCCTCGCTGACGAGGCGGGTTGCCGTCGCTTCGGCCTGAGCCTCGCGCTCACGCGCCTCGGCATCACGGAAAGCCGATTCGCGGCGGCCTTCAGCCTGCAGGATCAGCGCCTGCTTCTCGCCCTCGGCCTTGAGGATTTCAGCCTGCCGCTTGCCTTCGGCTTCCAGAATCGAGGCACGCTTGTCACGCTCGGCCTTCATCTGACGGGCCATGGAATCCACCAGATCGCGCGGCGGATTGATGTCCTTTATTTCGATACGGGTGATCTTCACGCCCCAGGACTCGGCGGCGGCATCCACCACGCGCAGCAGGCGGGTGTTGATCTCGTCACGGTTGGACAGAAGCTCATCCAGGTCCATCGAGCCCATCACCGAGCGGATGTTGGTCATGGTGAGGTTGAGAATGGCGTTCTCCAGCCCCGCCACTTCATAGGCGGCGCGGGCGGCGTCCAGAATTTGATAGAAGGTGATGCCATCCGCAGTCACCGTGGCGTTGTCGCGGGTGATGACCTCCTGGGAGGGGACGTCGAGCACCTGCTCCATCATGTTGAGGCGGCGGCCGATCTTGTCGATGACCGGAACAATCAGGTTGAGGCCCGGCGAGAGGGTGCGCCGGTAGCGGCCGAAGCGTTCGACCGTCAGGTTATAGCCCTGCGGAACAGTCTTCACGCCCGCAAAAATCAGCAGGATGACGAAGAAAAAGAGTGCAACTAGAACAATGTTGAAACCGTAATCGGCCAAGGGCATGCGAGGCTCCCGTCTTATCTGCCTTCAAAACGGGCGGAGTATGCGACGGATCAGCCTGCGATGCCACCCAGAAAGAGCCGGGCAGCACCGCCACCCGGATCAGGAGCATTCCCGTTGAGGACCGGAGGCTTCAGAGCCAGCCGGACAGTTCGCGCTGCACCACCTGTTCCAGCACGGCCATGCCCAGATCGCTGTCATTGAGACAGGGGATGTGGGTAAACTCGCCGCCGCCATTCTCGTGGAAGATCTCCCCGGCTTCTCCGGCAATTTCCTCCAGCGTTTCAAGGCAGTCGGCGACGAAACCGGGGTTCATCACGGCGATGTTCTTCACACCTTCCTTCGCCAGCGCCTCGACGGTCTTGTCCGTGTAGGGCTGCAGCCACTCTTCCGGGCCGAAGCGGGACTGGAAGGTGACGCGCAGCTTCTCCTTGCTCATGCCCAGCCGCTCGCGCATCAGCCGCGTCGTCTTCATGCAGTGGCAGTGATAGGGATCGCCCTTCTTGAAGTAGGACTGCGGAATGCCGTGATAGGAGGTCAGGATCACGTCCGGCTCGAAATCGAGCCCGGCAAGATGCCGCTCCACCGATTGGCTCAGGGCCTCGATATAGGCCGGGTCATCGTGATAGGGCGGCACGGTGCGGATGGCCGGCTGCCAGCGCATCTCCAGCAGGGCACGGCACACTTCGTCATTCACCGTCGCCGTGGTCGAGGCCGAATATTGCGGATAGAGCGGGAACACCAGAATGCGGTCGCAGCCATCGGCCTTCAGCGCTTCAAGGCGCGAGCGGATGGAGGGCTGGCCATAGCGCATGGCCCAGTCGATCTTCAGCCGTCCGCCATGATCGCCCATCATCTGCGTCAGCTTGTCCGACTGGCTGCGGGTGATGGTGCGCAGCGGCGACTCGTCCAGCTCCTTGTTCCAGATCTCGTCATAGGCCTTGCCGGACTTCTTCGGCCGGGTGATCAGGACGATGCCATAGAGGATCGGGTACCAGAGCGCCTTCGGCCATTCGATGACGCGCTTGTCGGACAGGAACTCGCGCAGATAGCGGCGCATCGGCCAGTAGCTTGTGGCATCCGGGGTGCCGAGGTTCACCAGAAGCACACCGATCTTGCCCGCCTTCACCGGCGGGTGGGCCTCCGGCAGCTTGATGCTGCGCATGGATTGGCCGGCTTCAGCCAGGGCTTCAGGGGAAAACTGGACGGTCATGACAACTCCGGAAACGGGCAGGCGTGCACACGCGCACATTTGGCCGGAACATAAGACACCAGCCAGCCTTGTCCAGTACGTCAGATTTCACAGTCCAGATCATTTTTGCAGGAACAGACAGACTGAAAAGACAAGCAGATCAGGCCGCCTGGCCTCCGTAGTCGCGCTCATCGGAAATGACCTTGCCGTCATTCGGCAGGCTGCCTTCGGCCAGGCATTCAACGGCGCCCTTCAGCTTGGTCACCTCCCGAAGGGTTGCGGCGATGGCAGAGGCCGTGTCTGCGGTGGCGGTTTCCACCTGCAGGGTCATCACATCCTGCTCGCTGGCGCGTGTGACAACGAGCCGCGCCTTGCGGATTTCGGGGTGACGGGCGAGCACATCGGCAATCTGCACCGGATCAACGAACATGCCCTTGATCTTGGTGCGCTGATCGGCCCGGCCCATCCAGCCGGCAATGCGCTGCCCGGTGCGCCCGCAAGGGGACTGGCCCGGCAGCACTGCTGAAAGATCACCCGTGCCGAAACGGATCATCGGATAGGTGCGGTTGAAGGTGGTGACCACCAGTTCCCCCACCTCGCCATCTGCAACAGGTGCCGCCGTGCCGGGACGCACGATCTCGACGATATAGTCCTCGTTGACGATCATGCCGCTGCCGGCCTCGCTCTCATAGGCGATGACGCCGAGTTCCGCCGTGGCATAGCACTGAAGAACCGCAATGCCGCGCGCTGCATAATCCGCCCGCAGCGAGGGAAACAGCGCCCCGCCGGAGACAAGGCCGCGCTTGAGGCTGGACATGTCCCGCCCCAGTTCCTTGCCCTTGTCGAGCAGCACCTTCAGGAAATCCGGCGTGCCGACATAACCGGAGGGCTTCAGCGTCTCGATGGCCTCCAGCAGCATTTCCGTGTTGCCGACGCCGCCGGGAAAAACAGTGCAGCCCAGCGCCCGCGCGCCGTGATCGAGCAGAAAGCCGCCCGGCGTCAGATGATAAGAGAAGGTGTTGATCACCACATCACCCGCCTGGAAGCCCGCTGCCGCCAGTGCCCGGGCCACGTTCCACGGGTCCTGCCCTTCCGGCTGCGGCTCCCAGATCGGTCCCGGAGACATGAACACCCGCTGCACACCCTTGAGGGAACCGGCCAGAAACCCGCCGAAGGGCGGTTCCGCCTTCTGGTGCTGCAGCAGGTCCGACTTGCGCAGAACCGGCACGGAAGCCAGCGCCTGCCGCGAGGTGACGGCGGCCGGATCCACGTCTTTCAGATGGCGGGCCCAGCCGGGCGCTTCCTCCCGCGCATGGCGCAGGATTTCCGGAAGCCGGGCAAAAAGCTCCGCCTCGCGCTGATCCGGCGACCGCCGTTCGCGCGCTTCACGATGTTCCGCCGTCATAGCCTGTCCTCGCTTGCTTCGCCTTGAAATAACTTGCGCTGGTTACGCCAGCCACCGCTTGCGGCGCTTGTAATGCTTCACATCGCGGAAGGACTTGCGGCCCTCACCGCCGACACCAAGGTAGAATTCCTTGACGTCTTCATTCTCGCGCAGCGCCTTGGCCTCGCCATCGAGCACGATGCGGCCAGACTCCACGATGTAGCCGTAGGTGGCATAGCGCAGCGCGATGTTGGTGTTCTGCTCGGCCAGGAGGAAGGACACGCCCTGCTCCTCGTTGAGCTGCTTCACGATCTCGAAGATTTCTTCCACCAGCTGCGGCGCCAGTCCCATGGAAGGCTCGTCCAGCAGGATCATGCGCGGCCGGCTCATCAGGGCCCGGCCGATGGCGCACATCTGCTGCTCGCCGCCGGAGGTATAGCCCGCTTGGCTGCGCCGCCGCTCCCGCAGGCGGGGGAAGTAATTGTAGACCATCTCCAGATCGGCCTTGATCGCCCCTGCCCCGTCACGCCGCGTATAGGCACCGGTAAGCAGGTTTTCCTCGATGGTCAGATGGCCGAAGCAATGACGGCCTTCCATGACCTGAATGCAGCCGCGCCGCACAAGATCATTAGGGGACAGGTCCTGCACCTGATCGCCCTTGAAGGTGATGCTGCCCTTGGTCACATCCCCGCGCTCGGCCCGCAGCAGGTTGGAGATGGCTTTCAGCGTCGTGGTCTTGCCCGCGCCATTGGCCCCCAGAAGGGCAACGATGCCGCCTTCCGGCACGGTCAGGGACACGCCCTTCAGCACCAGAATGACGTGATCATAGATCACTTCGATGTTGTTCACCGACAGGATGGGGCTGCTGGCCGCAGCCGGGCTGGAAGCTTGAAGCACGGGTCTGATCCTCTTTCCGGCATTTCCCTGCCGCGGGCGGTTCATGCCCGCGGCAGAAAGCATCCTTGAACTCTTGTCAGTTCGGGCAGGGCTCCGTACGGGCCGGCCAGGGAGCGTTCTTTTCCGTGTACTCCTTGGCTGCTGCCTCAAGCAGCGGGCGCACGACGTCCTTCATCGGCTCGATCCAGTCGGTCGCCTTCACCCACTTGGTGCCGTCCCACTCCTGGATGTAGACCGGGTGCGAACCGGCGTGATCCTCGCAGGTGACCTTCATCGGATGAGCAAAACCGGCAAGGCCGATTTCCTCGAGACGCTCTGCCGTGATGTTCAGGGACTCAAGGCCGATGCGCACGTCTTCGCCGGTCAGAACGGTCTTGCCGGTCTTTTCCTGCGCCGTGCGGATGGCTTCAGCCATCAGCACGGAATTGAGGACACCGCGGTTGTAGAGAACGTTGCCGAAATTGGCCTCCGTGGTCTGCGACTTGCGGGCATCGACGACCAGCTTCTTGATGTCGGCCAGCGCCGGATAGTCCGTGCCGAGACCGGAGATGTTCAGCGCCTTGTAGCCCTTGGCACCGGCCCCGCCGGCAGCGGCATCATCATCGCCGGCCGACCACCAGACACCGATCATCTTGTCCATCGGGAAGCGCGTCTTGACGGCCTCCTTGATGGCGGTCGGGTTCATCGCGCCCCAGCCCCACATGATCACGTAGTCCGGACGGTCGCGGCGGATGTTGAGCCACTGCGAGGACTGGTTCTGCATTTCCTTGGCGGGAACCGGATACTGGGTCACCTCGAAGCCATAGTCCTTGGACAGCTGCTCCAGCAGCGGGATCGGTTCGCGGCCGAAACCGGCGTCAAGGAAGATGTAGCCGATCTTCTTGCCCTTCAGCTTGTCCATGCCGCCTTCCTGCTCACCAATGTATTTGATGATCACGGACAGGCCGTCCCAATAGGTGTCCGGCACGTTGAAGACCCAGGGGAAGGTGTTGCCGACGGCTGCTGCCGACAGGCCATAGCCCATGGACAGAACGGGGATCTTGTCGACGCCGGCTTTCGGAATGATCTGCAGCGTGGTGCCGGTGGAATACGGATTGTACATCAGGGCGCCCTTGCCCTTAGTCGCCTCGTAGCACTCCATGCCCTTCTGCGGGTCATACCCGGTCTCGCATTCCTCCAGGATGATCTTGACGCCGCCGATGCCGCCATCGCGCTCATTCAGCATCTGCAGATAGTCATACATGCCGTTGGCGATGTGGATGCCCGAGCCTGCAAAGGCGCCGGTGCGGTAGGTCAGAAGCGGGATATAATTGCCTTCCGCTGCCGCGGTCTGGACGGTGAAGGGCGCAGCGCCCCCCAGCGCGAATGCGGTTCCCAATGCGATTGCCTTGAAGTTCATTTTGCTTTCCTCCCAAAGAACGGCTGGCTTTCTGGTCCGCTTACCCTTGTCATTATTGCGGATGCCGGATCCGGCCGGTTTCGATTGCAGGCGGCCGTCAGTACGGGAACGGCCAGACCCGAAGCTTCTGCTTGCCGATCTGCCACAGCCGGGCGAGACCATGCGGTTCCACGATCAGGAAGAAGATGATCAGCGCACCCACGATCATGTGGGCCAGATGCTGGATCGTCTCGGCCCCCACCTCGATACCGGTCATCGCCGGAATGGCGCGCAGCACGACCGGCAGGATCCAGATGAAGGCCGCGCCCAGGAACGAGCCGCTGATGCTGCCAAGCCCGCCCAGAATGACCATGAACAGGATCTGGAATGACAGGGCGATGGAATAGGACGAGGGCTCGGCCGCATTCAGCCAGAAGAACACCATCATCGCACCTGCCACGCCGCAGATGTAGGACGACACGGCGAAAGCCAGCAGCTTGGCCCGGAGCGGGCGGATGCCGATCAGTTCCGCCGCAATATCCATGTCGCGGATCATCATCCAGGATCGGCCGATGCGGCCACGGATGAGGTTCGACACCAGCACCGCAATGGCAAGCGTGATGCACAGCACGATGAAATAGCGGGTCAGCGGTGTGGACTCGGCCCCGGCGATGGTGATGCCGAACATGGTCCGGTGCGGGATCTCGATGGCGCCGGAGGCGTTGTAATTGTAGAGCCAGCCGATGCGGATGAAGCACCACTCCAGGAAGAACTGCGCCGCCAGCGTCGTCACCGCCAGATAGAGCCCCTTGATGCGCAGGCTCGGCAGACCGAAGATCGCGCCGATACCAGCCGAGAACACGCCCGATACCAGCACCAGCAGGATCACGTTCACATCCGGAAAGATGGAGGTGAGCTTGTAGGCTGCATAGGCGCCGACACCCATGAAGGCGCCGGAGCCGAGAGACAGCTGACCGGCAAAGCCCGTCAGCACGTTGAGCCCGATCGCCGCCAGCGAGAACACCAGGAACGGGATCATGATCGAGCTCAGGAAGAAATCATTAGCCAGATAAGGAACGGCAACGAAGGCGCCGAAAATGAGGATCGCAATACCGATCCGGTCCTGCCGGATCGGGAACAGCGCCTGATCCGCCTCGTAGCTCGTCTTGAACTGGCCTGCCTCGCGGTAAAACATGGGACCTCACACGCGCTCGATGATGCGTTCGCCGAAGAGACCTTGCGGACGGAACAGAAGGAAGATCAGGGCGATGATGTAGGCGAGCCAGGACTCGATGCCCCCGCCCACCAGCGGACCCCAGTAGATCTCGCCGAGCTTCTCGCCGAAGCCGATGATCAGTCCGCCGATGATGGCGCCGGGGATCGAGGTGAACCCGCCGAGGATGAGCACCGGCAAGGCCTTGAAAGCGACGATCTCCAGCGCGAAGGACACATCCGAACGCGCGCCCCACATGATACCCGTCACCAGCGCCACGATACCGGCGGCAAACCAGACGATGGCCCAGATCTGGTTCAGCGAGATGCCGACGGAAAGCGCCGCCTGATGGTCATCTGCCACCGCCCGCAGCGCCCGGCCGATGCGGGTCTTGTTGAAGAAGATGCCGAGGCTTGCCACCATCAGCATGGCGATCACCGCCGCCGCGATGTCGATATGCTGCAGGATGACGAGGCCGTCCTCCCCAAGCTCCAGCGCCGTCGAGCCCGTCGGCAGCCACAGCTCTTCCGTGATCATCCGCTTCGGCTCGCCGCCGAAGATGAACTCGCCAAAGCCGATGAGAAAATAGGTCATGCCGATGGTCGCCATCAGCAGGATGATTTCCGGCTGGTTGACCAGCGGCCGCATCACCACCCGCTCGATCGTGTAGGCCAGAATGCCCATCACACCGATGGTCAGAAGCAGCGCCAGAAACGCGGGAACCCCGTGCTCATAGAGCCCGACCAGCGTCAGCCCGGCGAACACCACCATGATGCCTTGCGCGAAGTTGAAGACGCCGGACGCCTTGAAGATCAGCACGAAGCCAAGGGCAATCAGGGCATAGAGAATGCCCGCCACGAAGCCTTCCCACAGCACCTGCAGCAGGAAATCCGGCTGATCGGCCATCTGCGCAAACGGCAGGATGAAAATATCATAGAGCATCGCCGCCCCCCTTAATGCGCCACGCCGAGATAGGCGTCGATGACTTCCTGACTGGCCTGCACCTCGGCAGGGGGGCCATCGGCGATCTTCTTGCCGTAGTCGAGCACGACCACCCGGTCAGACAGGTCCATGACCACGCCCATGTCATGCTCGATGAGGGCGATGGTGGTGCCGAACTGCTGGTTCACATCGAGGATGAAGCGGCTCATGTCCTCCTTCTCCTCAAGGTTCATGCCGGCCATCGGCTCGTCGAGCAGCAGAAGCTCCGGCTCCATGGCCAGTGCCCGGCCCAGTTCCACCCGCTTCTGCAGGCCATAGGGCAGCTTGCCCACCGGAGTCTTGCGGATGGCCTGGATCTCCAGAAAGTCGATGATGTCCTCGACCTTGCGGCGGTGCTCGATTTCCTCGTCCCGCGCCGGGCCGTAATGCAGGAGCTGCCAGAAGAAGTTGCGGTGCATCTTCAGCGAACGGCCGGACATGATGTTGTCCAGCGTGCTCATGCCCTTGAACAGCGCCACATTCTGGAAAGTGCGGGCGATGCCCTGCGCCGCCGCATCATAGGGCCGCATCTTGCTGCGGGCCGTGCCTTTCCAGGTGATGGTGCCCTGCTGAGGATGGTAGAAGCCGTTGATGACATTGAGCATCGACGTCTTGCCCGCCCCGTTGGGACCGATGATGGCGCGGATCTCGCCCTTGCGGATGTCGAAGGAGATGTTGGTGATCGCCTTCACCCCGCCGAAGGACAGCGAGACATTGTCCACCTTCAGCAGCACTTCCGCTGCTGGTGCTGTCTCCGCTGCCGGTGCCACCGGGTGCAGGCTGGTTGCTGTCACGGCATTCATTCTGCAGCCTCCCGCATGGCCTGCACCGGGGCGTGCGGCGTCATGTCCCTGATCTCGACCGTGGCCTCGATAACGCCCGTGCGGCCGTCCTCGAAGGTCACTTCGGTGCGCACATGGCGCGAGGTGGAGCCGTCATAGAGCCCCTCGATCAGCGGCGCGTAGCGCTCGGCGATGAAGGAGCGGCGGACTTTCTGCGTGCGCGTCAGCTCGCCGTCATCCGCATCCAGCTCCTTGTGCAGGATGAGGAAGCGGTGGATCTGGGCGCCCGCCATCATCGGCTCTGCCGCCAGATCCCGGTTCACCTGATCCACGTGCTGCTGGATCATCCGGTAGACGTCCGGATGGGCGGCAAGTTCCTGATAGCTGGCGTAATTGACGTTGTTGCGCTCGGCCCAGCTGCCCACCGCCGTCAGGTCGATGTTGAGAAATACGCCGGTGAAATCCCGCTCATTGCCGAAGGCCACCGCCTCCTTGATGTTGGGGAAGAACTTCAGCTTGTTCTCGATGTATTTCGGCGCAAACAGCGCACCGGTGTTGAGCTTGCCCACATCCTTGGCGCGGTCGATGATCTTCAGGTGGCCGTTGGGGGCAATGAAGCCGGCGTCACCGGTGAAGACCCAGCCATCTTCCGTCTTTGTGGTGCGCGTGGCCTCGTCGTTCTTGTAATAGGCAACGAAGGTGCCCGGCGAGCGGTAGAGCACTTCGCCATTTTCCGCGATCTTCAACTCCACCTGCGGCGCGGGCTTGCCGACCGTATCGGCAAAGATCTCGCCATCCGGCTGCAGGGTGATGTAGACGCTGGCTTCCGTCTGGCCGTAGAGCTGCTTCAGATTGAGGCCGAGCGAGCGGTAGAAGCTGAAGATCTCCGGGCCGATGGCCTCACCCGCCGTGTAGCCGACCTTCAGCCGGGTCAGGCCAATGCGGTTCTTCAGCGGGCCATAGACCAGAAGCTCGCCAAGGCCATAAAGCAGCCGGTCGCTCAGCGGCACCGGCTGGCCGTTGAGGATCTTTTCGCCCGACCGGCGGGCCACGCCCATGAAATAGTCGAACATGGCCTTCTTCATCCGGCCTGCATCTTCCATGCGCACCATGATGCGGGTGAGCATGCTTTCAAAAACCCGCGGGGGAGCAAAGAAATAGGTCGGCGCGATCTCCAGCCGGTCCAGATCCACCGTGTCGAGGCTTTCCGGGCAGTTGACGCAGTAACCGGCCGTATAGGCCTGTGCCAGCGAGAACACGTGGTCGCCGATCCAGGCCAGCGGCAGATAGGCGAGGATGTCCTCGCTCTCGTCCAGCTTGTCGAAGGCATTGGCGTTGCGCGCCGAAATGACCAGATTGTCGAAGGACAGCATCACGCCTTTGGGGCGGCCGGTGGTGCCGGAAGTGTAGAGCATCACGGCAATGTCGCTGCCCTTGCCCTGTGCCAGCCCCTCTTCCCAGGCGCTGAGCGCCTTCGGGTCTGCTGCCATGTGCTGGCGGCCAAGATCCTGCACGCCGGTGAAGCTGAACAGGCGGCCGTGGTCATAGTCCCGCAGGCCACGCGGATCATCATAGATCACGGCACTCAGGCTCGGCACGGTCTCCGCCATGGAGAGAAGCTTGTCGACCTGCTCCTGATCCTCCACAACCGCAAAGCGAACTTCGGCATGCCCCAGAACATAGGCCATTTCTTCTGCGACGGAGTCTGCATAGACCGGAACCGGGATGGCGCCGAGCGCCTGAGCCGCCACCATCGACCAGTAAAGCCGGGGCCTGTTGGCACCGACAATTGCGACCTTGTCGCCTGCCTTCAAGCCGATACTGCCAAGCCCGATCGAAAAGCTGCGCGTCTCGTCAAGAACTTCAGCCCAGGTCCAGCTTTGCCAGATACCAAGGTCCTTCTCCCGCACTGCAGTACGGCTTCCAAGTTCTTTCGCATTGCACAAGAGAATCTTCGGAAAGGTGTCCGCACCTTCCCTCGCAGCGCTGGTCAATCTTGCCATCGCGTCGTCCACCCTCCCAGGCGCCCCGTTTACCGGAGTCGCGTTTTGGCCCTCATGAAACGCCTTCCTCCCGAAGGGCCGCAAGCTCTTTCTTTGGAGGAGCCTGCGGATGTCTCACCATGGGTTGCATTTGACGGTAGACCCGGTGCATTGCGCCAGTATGTTCAGACTGTGACGAATTGTTTCAGGGCCATCCTCCATTCATCCGATGGCTGACTGGTGTTCCCTCCGGCCTTCTGCCTAAACTCAAGCCATGACGATCAGCTCCGGCACCACCGAATATATCGACATGCTGCAGGCTGCCCTTGATCATGTGAATCAGGGCTTCTCGGTCTTCGATGCAAACCTGCAGCTGGTGGCCTGGAACAGGGGTCTTTGGGAGATGCTGGACTTCCCCCAGGAGCTGGCCCGGCGCGGCGCGCATCTGGCGGAGTTCCTGCGGGTCAACACGGAGCGCGGGGAATACGGGCCCGGCGATGTGGAGGGCAAGATCCAGCGGCGGCTGGAGCGGGCACGCCAGTTCGTGCCGCATTATTTCGAGCGCATCCGCCCCAACGGCCAGGTGATTGCCGTGCGCGGCACGCCCCTGCCGCAGGGCGGGTTCGTCACCATCTACACCGATATCACCGAGGAGCGGCGGCGGCAGGAGAAGCTGGAGCGGACCGTGGCCGAGCGCACCCGCGCCCTGCGCCAGAGCGAGGATTGGCTGCGCTTCGTCACCGACAACATCCCGGCTCTTGTGGCCTACATGGCCCCGGACACGGGTTCTGGAGCAGGCCCCGTCTTCCGTTTTGCCAACCGGCGTTATGCGGAATGGTTCGGCCATTCCATCGCCTCCATTGCGGGGAGGCCCGCCCGCGAAGTGCTGGGGGCGGAACTCTTCACCGAATTGCAGCCGCAGATCGAGCATGCGTTCAGCGGCCACGCGGTGTCCTATGAATACAGCCGCCGCAAGCCGAACGGCGATCTGGCCTACATGCGCTCCACCCTCATTCCGGACATGACCGTGGACCGGCGCACGCTCGGCGTTTTCGTGCTGTCGCTCGATGCCACGGAGCAGAAGCGCAACGAGGCGGCGCTCGCCCAGTCGCAGCGCATGGATGCGGTCGGCAAGCTGACCGGCGGGCTGGCGCATGACTTCAACAATCTGCTTGCCATCCTGATGGGCAATCTCCTCAGCCTGAAGCGCAAAGGCAGTGAGGTGACGCCCGCCGATGTGGAGGCCCACCTTGCCCCCATGCTGCAGGCGGCACAGCGCGGGGCGGACCTGACCCAGCGCATGCTGGCCTTCAGCCGGGGCCAGTCCTCAGACCTGCAGACCGTGGAACTGGCGCCGCTTCTGGCCAACACCGCGACGCTGCTGCATGGCTCCCTCCCCGGCGCCATCAGCCTGTCCTTTGATCTTTCCGATGAACGGCTGGTGGCGCGTGTGGACCCGGCGCAGCTGGAAACGGCCATCGTCAACCTTGTCTTCAATGCCCGCGATGCCATGCCGGAAGGCGGCAGCATCACCGTCAGCCTGTCGCAGGAGCAGCTGGCGGAGCGCGATCTGCCCGGCGCGGGTCTGGCGGCAGGCCCCTATGCCCGCATCAGCGTGCGCGACACCGGCCAGGGCATGGATGAAGCGACCCGGCAGCGGGCCTTCGAGCCATTCTTCACGACAAAGCCCTTCGGCACCGGTTCCGGCCTTGGCCTGTCGATGGTCTATGGCCTTGCCCGGCAGGCGGGCGGGCATGCGGATATTTCCACCGCCCCCGGCGCAGGCACCACCGTGTCGCTGCTGCTGCCCCTCAGTGCCGGCACCGGCCCTTCCGGAACGGGGGCCGAGGGCGTGCAGACGGCCCTTGCCATGGGCAATGGCGAGCTGATCCTGCTGGTCGAGGATGAAGCGGCCGTCGCCGAGGCAGTCGCCCTGCAGATCCGCGACCTCGGCTATACGGTGCTGACGGCGGAAAGCCCGGCAGATGCCCTTGAGCTGGCGCAGGATGTGGCGGAAATCCGTGCCGTGCTGTCCGATGTGGTGATGCCCGGCCAGATGAACGGGCTCGCCCTCGCGCGCCGGATCCGGCAGGAGCGCCCGGACATTGGCATTGCGCTGATGAGCGGCTATGCCGACTATGGCGCGCCCGCGGAAGGGGCAGGCCAGAAGCCCGATGCCGCAGCTTTTCCGCTTCTGACCAAGCCCTTTGACATGGCAGCGCTGTCTGGAACCTTGAGGAAGATCACCGCTCATGACGCCTGAGACTCCCGGCACCGGAAGCAGCACAACAGCCATGTCCGGACTTGTTTACATCTGCGACGACGAAGCGGAGATCTGCGCCATTCTGGCCAGCACGCTGGAGGTTTACGGCTTCCGCTCGGTCTGCTTCCAGCAGGCGGGCAAGATGCTCGCCATGATGGACCAGCAGCTGCCCGATGCCTGCCTCATCGACCTTGGCCTGCCGGACATGGACGGCATGAGCCTCATCAACGAGATCCGCAAACGCACCTCCCTGCCCGTCATCGTGCTTTCCGCCCGCAGCCATTCCTCCGACCGGGTAATGGGACTGGAGATGGGTGCTGACGATTATGTGGTGAAGCCCTTCGACCCGCGCGAGATCGTGGCGCGGCTGCGCTCCGTGCTGCGCCGCTCATCCGAGCGTCAGGCCGCGCCCCCCGGCAAGGGCAATGCCGCCCGCTTTGCCGGCTGGACCTTTCATCCCGGCGCCCTGCGGCTCGTCTCGCCCTCGGGCGAGGAGACGTTCCTCTCCACGGGTGAAGCCACCCTGCTGGAAGCCTTGTTGCGGGCCCCCAAGCGCGTGCTCTCACGCGATTACCTGCTGGAGCACGGCGGCCGCGACGACAGCCTCGACCGGTCCATCGACGTGCGCATCTCCCGCATCCGCAAGAAACTGGCGACCGAATCCGCGACGCCCCTCATCCGCACCATCTACGGCTCGGGCTACATGCTGACGTCACAGGTGGACTGGGCGTAAACTCCAGCTGCTACCCGTAGATCGCCTGCGGCAGCCAGGTGGCAAGTTGCGGCACGAACCAGAGGATCACCAGCATCAGCACCTGGATCAGCACGAAGGGGATGATGCCGAGGTAGATATCGGAGCTGCGCACGGAGGCCGGGGCCACACCGCGCAGATAGAACAGGGCGAAGCCGAAGGGCGGGGTAAGGAAGGAGGTCTGCAGGTTGACCGCCATCATCACGCCCAGCCAGGCCGGATGCATGGAACTGCCGTCGGGCATGGGCAGCTGCAGCAGCACAGGGGCGACCAGCGGCACCACGACGAAGACGATTTCCAGGAAGTCGAGGAAGAAGCCCATCACGAACATGACGAGCATGACCGCCAGCATGGCGCCGAGTGCACCGCCCGGCAGGTCTTTCAGCAGCGAATGCACCAACTCGTCGCCGCCCAGATCCCGGAACACCAGCGAGAAGAACGTCGCGCCGATCATGATTGTAAAGACCATGGCGGTGATCTGCGTCGAGGACTGAATGACCGGCGCCAGAACACCTGAGCGCATCACACGGGCAAGGCAGACCGCAATACCCCAGGCCCCGCCAAGGCACAGAAGCGCCGCAAGGCTGATGCCAGCCCATTCCAGCGGCCCGATTTCCAGCCGGGTGATGCGAAGATCCACCACCCGCGACAGGGCAAGGGCGGCCAGCAGGCAGACCGCCCCGGCATAAACCGGCAGGGGCCGCGACACATCCGCCCGGAAGCCTGCCAGAAGCAGCGCACCCACGGCGCCGACTGCGGCAGCTTCCGTCGGCGTTGCCACACCGGCCAGAATTGAGCCGAGCACGGCAATGATCAGCGCCAGCGGCGGCACCAGCACGCTGACCAGTTCCTTCAGGCTCACCTTCTCCGGCGCGCCGCCATCTGCCCCGCGCATGGGCGGCGCCTTGTGGGGCGACAGGAAGGCAACGGCCATCTGATAGGCAATATAGAGCCCGACGAGGCAGAGACCGGGAATGAGCGCGGCGGCAAACAGATCCCCCACCGAGAACGGGTCCGGCGACCAGTTGCCGAGGTTGCGCTGCGCTGTCTGATAGGCGCTGGAAAGCTGGTCGGCGAGAAACACCAGCACGATCGACGGCGGAATGATCTGGCCCAGTGTTCCGGCCGCAGCAATCGAGCCGGTGGCAAGGCGCGGGCTGTAGCCATTGCGCAGCATGGTGGGCAGGGACAGGAGCCCCATGGTCACCACCGTCGCCCCGACGATGCCGGTGGAGGCGGCCAGCAGCGCGCCGACGATGGAGACCGAAAGACCCAGCCCGCCGGGCATCTTGCCGAAGAGCCGGCCCATGGCCTCCAGCAGGTCTTCCGCCACCTTGGAGCGCTCCAGCATGACGCCCATGAAGATGAAGAGCGGCACGGCAATCAGCGTCTCGTTCGTCATGATGCCGAAGATGCGCAGCGGAATGGCGCCGAGCGACAGGGAGGCACCTGAGAAATGCCCCAGCAGCGCAAAGACGAGAGCAACACCTGCCAGCGTGAAGGCCACCGGGAAACCGGCCATCAGGCAGATGACGGCCGTGGCAAACATGAGAATGTCGAGGATGGAAATCAGGTCCATGGAATGTCTCAGCCCTCTTTCCGGGCGAATGTTTCAAGCGCCGGGGCGTTGCCCGACAGGGCAGCGGCAGCGCGCAGCATCAGGGCAAGGCCCTGCAGCGCCAGCAGCCCGGCATAGACGAGGATCGCTGTCTTCAGCACATAAAGCGCCGGAATGCCCGACGTCTCGCGCGAGCCTTCCCGGATCATCCAGGAGATCTGGACGAAGGGCCAGGCGTGCCAGAGGATGACGGCGCACATGGGCATAAGGAACAGGGCGGACCCGGCCAGATCCACCAGCGCTTTGCGGGCGGGGCTGGCGTCCCGGTAGAACACATCCACCCGCACATGGGCATCAATGGCCAGCGCGTAGGCGGCAGACAGCAGGAACAGGAAGCCGTGCATGTAGAGGATGCTTTCCTGCACCCAGACCGAGCCTGCCCCGAACACATACCGCAGGATGACCACCGCAAACTGCACCAGCACAATGCCCAGCATCAGCCAGGACACGGCGCGGCCAATCGCCGAATTGAGAGACGTGATCACCTGAGCGGTGCGGAACATCGCGGAACCTTTTCGGAAAAGCAAAGGGCGGGGAAGACCATCAGCCATCCCCGCCCTGCTTTCGTCAATAGCCAGCTGTCAGAAATTCAGCGAGACATCCCGGTGTTTCGACAGGCACGGCGCCAGAGCCACCGCCACATCACGCGGCAGGCGCGGCAGCTGGCGCAGGCCGATGGTGCCGCTGGTGGCAGCATCATAGGCGCTGATCTTCGGCAGCAACTCGTCGAAGGCGCGCTGGCGCCACGCGAGATCTTGCCTGAGCGCGGCGATGGAGTTGTCCAGCTCGGCCACAGCTGCCTGCGGATCGGGCGCATTGGAGCGCATGATCTTGCGGGCCTCGTTGATCCCCTTCCGGATCTCGGCCGTGCCTTCAAGGGCGGAGACCTCGCTGCGCAGCAGGTCGATCTGCTCCAGCACCTCGGGCAGAGGCTTGGAGATGACCGCATCCTGCAGGGCCGAGAACTTCTCCTCCATCTCCTGCAGGGCAGGTGCGGCCTGAAGCGCGGCTGTCACCTTCATCACAGGCTCGGAGGCATTGTCCGCGAGGCGGCGGTAGGCGAGGCGTGCCTTGTTCTCCGCATCCTGCACCTTGGCAAAGCCGGTATGGACGTCTTCCCAGCTGGCCGGGATCTTCGCCAGCAGCGCATCATGCGCGGCCTGCAGCTCCGCCATTTCCGCCTTTGCGTCCTCTCCCCGCTCCGCGGAATAGATGCCGGTCGGACCGGAGCGCGAAATGATCACCTCCAGTTCCTTGATTTCACGCTCGATCTTGCGCGCATCCCGCTCGATCGCCCGCACCTGAACCTGCAACGGACGGTAGGTCACTGCGGCCTGCGTGACGGCGGCAACGGCGGCATCGATCTCCGCCATCTGCGGAATGGCCTTTTCAGCGTTCTGCAGCCCGGACTTCAGCTCCTGCTGCAGATCGGACGGCAGATAGCTGACATCCGCTCCCTTGAGCTGGCTGATGGCAGCGGTGATCGCGGCGCCGTTCTGGCGGAACTGCTGGCTGGTGTAGGTCTCGATGCAATATTGCAGACGCGGGTTCTTCGGCGGCGGCGCGGTCTCGGACAGCAGCGAGGACCGGTTCGGCAGATAGTTCACGATCTGCGGATTGAAGCCGACAATCGCCAGCGCGACCAGCTGGATGCCGATGAAGGCGATCACGCCCTTGTAGATCTGCAGCGTCTTCACCACCGCCGGGGCCACGCCGCGCAGATAGAAGAGCGCGAAGCCGAAGGGCGGGGTGAGGAAGGAGGTCTGCAGGTTGAGGCCGAACATCACGCCCAGCCAGACTGCCGTCACGTTGGCGGACGGGTCAGCCAGCAGGATCGGTGCAACAATCGGCACCACCACTACGGCAATCTCGATGAAATCGAGGAAGAAGCCGAGGATGAAGATCACCAGCATAACCATGAGGAACTGGGCCCAGAAGCCGCCGGGCAGGCCTTGCAGGAAGTCCTTGACCAGATCCTCACCGCCAAAGGCGCGGAAAGCCGATGTCAGCATGGCCGCGCCAATCAAGATGATGAACACGAGGCACGAGCCCTTGGCCGTCTCGATCATCACTTCGCGCAAGGTGTTGTCCGTCACCATCGTGCGCCAGCCGCTCCAGATCACGGCAAAGACCAGCATCGAAACGGCGATGGCACCGAGGACGATGCCTGTCATATCGCCATTCGAAAGAACGCGCTTGATGTTGGTGTCATAGAAGCTGACGGCAACGGCAATGCCCAGAAGCGCCAGAATGGCAATGATTGCGGGCGTATAGACGCCCTTGCCCTTGCCGTCCTGCAGCCGGTAGCCGGCCATGATCATGGCACCGATGGCACCGACAGCGCCGGCCTGGTTGACCGTGGCGATGCCGGCCATGATCGAGCCGAGCACCAGCACGATCAGGGCGAGCGGCGGCACCAGCGTGATGAACACCTGGAACAGGAACTGCCGGTCCATCTTGCCCTGACCGCGCACAGCCGGTGCAGCCTTGGGGTTGATGAGGGCAAAGCCGAGCATGAACAGCACATAGAGCCCGACGAGCAGCATGCCGGGCAGGATCGCGCCGAGGAACAGCTCGCCCGCGCTGGTGGAGGCAATGGCCAGGTCGGACGGCATCTGGCCGGGGCCATTGGCATCGCGGAAGAGAGCTTGGCGCAGGTTGCCGGCCTGATCGACGCTGGAGGACAGCTGGTCGGCCAGAATGATCAGCACGATGGAGGGCGGAATGATCTGCCCCAGCGTGCCGGAAGCAGCGATCGTGCCGGTGGCCAGCGGCACCGAATAGTTGTTGCGCATCATCGCGGGCAGCGAGATGAGGCCCATGGCCACAACGGTGGCGCCGACAATGCCGGTGGTGGCGGCGAGCAGCGCGCCCACCAGGATGACCGAAATGCCCAGACCGCCCGGCACCGGCCCGAAAAGCCGTGCCATGGTGATGAGCAGATCCTCGGCGATCTTGGACCGCTGCAGCATGATGCCCATGAAGATGAACAGCGGAATGGCGATGAGCGTGTCGCGCTCCGCCTCCCAGTAAATGCCGCGGAAGTTGGTCACCCCGGCGCTCAGCCACTGGGTGGGGCCGCCATGGGAGAAATAGGCGTCGGTGTGGCCGGCGAACAGATAGCCAGCGCCGGCAGCCAGGCCGATGGAGATGATTGCCGATCCCGGCAGGGCAAAGGCGACGGGAAAGCCCGAGCCAAGCGCCGCCGCCATCAGGACGATCAGCAGAATAAGGAAAAACAGTTCCATAGGTTCAAATCCTGCTGGGTCAGTGCTTGATGGAGCCGGTGAGCTCGCGGCCACCTGGTTCGCCGCGCATGTCTGCCACGGCGGCAAACAGGTAGCTGACAAACTGGATCATCATGCTCACGGCGAAAACGCCAAGGAAGCCCGCCATCAGATACTTCACATAAAGGCCGAAACCTGCCTGTGTCGTCTCATAGGAGAGCATGGGGCTGTTGATGATCGACTGCCTTGACCCCAGACCGAAGTAGAGAATGGTCCAGCAGAATACCATGCCGAAGGCGATGGCACCGAAGGCATTGGCAAAGCCCTTCGCCGTCTCGCCGAAGCTGGCATAGAGCACATCCACACGCACATGCCCCTCTTCAAGGAGCGTGTAGGCGGAGGCAAACAGGAACAGCGCCGCATACCAGAAGCGCACGAGGTCAGACAGGAACGCCTGTTCGTAGGAAAAGACGAAGCGGCCCAGCACGATCAGAAGCTGGGATACCACCACCAGAAGAGCCAGCCAGTAGAAGCCGAGGGTCCGCGTAACCGCCGCGAGCAGGACCGACAGTGCGATGAGCGGCATGTGCACATAGCCGCCGCGGAATTGCGCCCGCCCGAGATCGCTCGCCAGCTGCCGGCCGAACACCGCTTCCAGCACGCCTTCGACACGCAGGAAAGAAATCGTTGCGTCGGCGATCCCGACGATGACCACCGCCCAGAAAGCCCAGCGGATCAGGAAGGCGTTCAGCCTGTTGATCCGCTCGCTGTCGGCGCGCAGTCCGGGTGAACCGGGATAAAGCACATAGGCCGCGGCCAGAAGCGCCAGCACGGCATAGAGGCCGGTCTGCATCTGCGCGCCGGCCGATCCGGTTCCAGGTCCGGGAAAACCCTGCCAGTAGGTGAGGTAGTTGTTGATCAGGAAGGCAGTCATGACTGCCAGATTGATCCAACCGAACAGCCGGATGGCAAGAACACCACCGGTCCGGGATTCCAGCGCACGCGCAGTCTCAGCAGCGGCGCCTTGAACCGGGTTCAAGGCCGTCATCGTCAAACGCCTCGTCAAAAAAGGTTTGAACCAGGAAGGGGGCGGGGCTAGCCCCGCCCCCCGGTCAGGTGGACGCCAGTGGCGGTCAGACCTTGATGCCGAGCACGCGGTTGCGCTGCACCGTGTAGCCGGTGTCAGCCAGAAGCATCCAGCGGCCCACTTCCGAACGGGCCTTCACGAAGCTCTCGTGAACGCGCTTGGTCAGGTCGCCGTGCTGGATGGTTTCCTCGAACACTTCAGCCGATGCATCGCCAAAGGCGTCATAGACTTCGTCCGAGAACTGGCGCAGCACGACACCATGCTCATTGATGAGCTTGTCGAGATAGGCGCCGTTGAAGCCGTTGGCTTCTGCCATCGAGAAAGCGTTTTCCTCGTTGCAGGCCGCTTCGACGATCATCTGGTCGATCTTCGACAGCTTGGAGAACCAGGACTTGTTGCAGCCCAGCGCCAGCATGGAGCCCGGCTCATGCATGCCCGGATAGTAGTAGTACTTGGCGGCTTCGTAGAACTTCATGAAATAGTCGTTCCACGGGCCGACCCACTCGGTGGCATCGACAGCGCCGGAGACGAGGTTTTCATAGATCTGGCCGCCCGGCAGGGACACCGGCGAGGCACCCAGCTTGGCCATGACGTCGCCGCCAAGGCCCGGAATGCGCATCTTCAGGCCCTTGAGGTCGTCGGCGGTTTCAATTTCCTTGTTGAACCAGCCACCCATCTGCACACCGGTGTTGCCGGCGTTGAAGTTCTTCAGGCCAAACTGGTCAGCCAGTTCGTCCCACAGTTCCTGGCCGCCGCCAACCTTGATCCAGGCGTCGATTTCGGCATAGGTCAGGCCGAAGGGAACAGCCGTAAAATAGGACCAGGCCGGGTGCTTGCCCTTCCAGTAATAGTCGGCGCCGATATAGGCCTGTGCGTTGCCCGAAGCCACTTCGTCGAAGGCATCGAATGCACCGACGCGCTCACCGGCGGCGAAATACTGAACGTTGATGCGGCCTTCGGTCAGTTCGGCGATACGGGCCGCCAGGCGCTGCGCAGAAACACCAAGGCCCGGCATGTCGCGCGGCCAGGTGGAAACGATCACCATGTCGGTGCGGGACTGCGCAATTGCCGGAGCGGCAAGCGTGGTTGCAGCGGCAATACCGCCAGCACCAATGCCAGCCTTCTTGATAAACGAACGACGATCCATAACGATATCCTCCCAGATATGGCGAGTGCTCAGCCACTTGGAAGCCTTGCACTGACACCTGTCTGTGTCTAGGTGATCCTTTGAATGAGGCGCTAGTCGTGTTTCTGCGCATCTTTTCCGTAGTACTACTGAAAAGACGCTGCTTTCCGGCAATTTTATTGCCGGAAGCGGATCACTTTCGGAATGCAGGGGGCCACCGGTGACATTCAAAACAAAACTGCTCCTCATCACCATCCTGCCCCTTGTAGCTGTCTCGGGGCTGATTGGCGGCATCACCTTCTTTCAGGCCTCGCGCCTGATCGAGGCCCAGACCCATGCCGTCGAGGAGCGTATCCTGTCCAGCAAGCGGCAGGAGGTGCAGAACGCCATATCCCTTGCCCTGACCTCCATCCAGAAGCTCTATGAGGAGGAGCATGGCGGGCGCGAGGCGGCGCAAACGGAAGCAAAACGCATCCTCAACGACATCACCTTCGGCGAAGACGGCTATTTCTTCGTCTATCTGCGCGACGGCACCAACATCGTCCATCCCAAACTGGCCAATCTTGTCGGCGGCAAATGGTGGGATCTGCAGGACCCGGAAGGCAATTACGTCATCCGCAATCTCATGGCCGCAGCTGAGGCCGGCGGCGGCTTTCACCGCTATGTCTGGGACAAGCCGAGCGCCGGCATGAATGCCGAAAAGCTTGGCTATGCCGTGATGCTGGACAAGTGGGGCTGGATGGTCGGCACCGGCCTCTACATTGACGACATCGCCCGGGAAGTGGCCCTCGTCCGTGCCGATTTCACCGCCAACGTGCAGCAGACGGTGCTGGTGATCTTCCTCATCACCATGGTCGCCATCCTCCTGAGCCTGACCGCTGTGGCCACGGTCAGCTTCTCGGAGCAGAAGTTTGCCGATGGCAAGCTGAAGGAGTTGACCCACCGGATCGTCGATGTGCAGGAGCAGGAGCGCAAGCGCGTGTCGAGCGAGCTGCATGACAGCATCTCCCAGCTGCTCGTCTCCGTGCGCTATGGCATCGAGATGCTGCATTCCCGCAGCCCCGGCAGCGGCGCAATGCAGACCCAGGCCGAGCGCTGCCTGCGCATTCTGGACGAGGCAATTGGCGAGGTGCGGCGCATCTCCAAGGATCTGCGCCCGAGCATTCTCGACGACATGGGCCTGTCCGCAGCCCTCACAAGCCTTGCCAAGGATTTCGAGGCGCAGTCCGGCATCACTGTCGAGATTTCCGCCGACCGCTGCCGCAGCCGACTGCCGGATTCGGCCAAGACCGCACTGTACCGGGTGGTGCAGGAGGCGCTGACCAATGTGGCCCGGCACTCGGCCGCGGCATATGTCAGCATCCGGCTGGTGGCGGGAGAGCGGGCGCTGACCCTGACGATCCAGGATGACGGCGTGGGCATTCCCCTGCCTCTGCCGCAGCTTGGAGGACTGGGCATCCGCAACATGCGTGAACGGATAGAGACACATGGCGGCACCATGGTAATGTCGCGGGTGGGTGCCCAGGGCACCATGATCCGGGTGACCATGCCCATGCTGCCGGAGGAGAGCCGGACAGCGGCGTGAACCACGCCCGGCAGATGAGGAGACACAGTGCATGACCAGCCCGCAAGCCCGCAAGGACGACCTGCCGCGCAAGGTGCGCGTGCTGCTGGCGGATGATCATGAGCTGGTGCGCGCCGGCATCAGAGCCCGGCTGGAAGGCGTCGCCCCCTTCGAGATCGTGGGCGAGGCCACCGACGGGCGCATGGCCGTGCAACTGGCCGAAACGCTGAGGCCCGATATCATCCTGATGGATATTTCCATGCCGGGCCTCAACGGGCTGGAAGCAACCGAAACCATCCGCCGCAAGCATCCGATGATCAGCGTTCTGGTCCTGTCGATCTATGACAACCCGGAATATGTGCGCGGTGTGATGCAGTCCGGGGCCAGGGGCTATCTGCTCAAGGACATCTCCGCGAAGGAGATGATCAACGCCATTCTCGCCGTGGCAGACGGCGGCTATTACTTCTCCTCCCGCGTCGGACCGGCGCTGATGGAGAACAAGCCCTCGCCTTCGCCAACCAACCCCTATGGCCTGACGGAGCGCGAGCGCGAAGTGCTGCAAGGGGTCGCCCGCGGACAGGCCAACAAGGAAATCGCGGTGCATCTGGGCATCAGCGTGCGCACGGTCGAATCGCACCGGCTCAACATCCGCGACAAGGTCGGCAGCGGCAACGCCGCCCATCTCTACCGCATCGCCCAGGAACTGCGGCTGGTGTGATACTGCCCCCTTGGCGGCGGTGTGGTCTTCGTGCAAACCTTGCAGCCCATCCCGTTTAGCGGCCAAAGGGTCCAAAGCCTCGAATGTCCAAGCCGATTGTTCTTGTCACCGCCGATGTGAAGCCCGTTGATGGCTACCGCTGGCATGCAGCGCCCTCCACCTATCTGGAGGCCGTACTGAATGGCGCTGGCGCCATTCCCCTGATCCTGCCCTCCCTCGGCAGCGCCCTCGACATTGACGCGGTGCTGGACCGGGTGGACGGGGTGCTGGCCACCGGCTCGCGCTCCAACGTCAATCCGGATCTTTATGGCGGCGAGGCGACGGAAGAAAACGGGCCTTATGACCCGGACCGTGACGCCACCTCCCTGCCGCTGCTGCGCCGGGCTCTGGAAAAGGGCCTGCCGGTCTTTGCCATCTGCCGCGGCATGCAGGAGCTGAATGTCGCCTTTGGCGGCACCCTGCTCACCGAGATCCAGGAGCTTGACGGGCGCAACGACCACCGCGCACCCGTGTCCGAAAAGCAGGAAGAGCGCTTCGCTCTCGCCCATACCGTTGACGCGCGCACGGGCGGACCGCTTGAGGCGGCCATCGGCACGGCACAGTTCAAGGTCAACTCCCTGCACCGGCAGGGCCTTGGCGCGCTGGGTCAGTCGCTGGTGGTGGAAGCTACCGCCGAGGATGGCACCATTGAGGCGGTCTCGGTGGAGGGCGCGCGCAACTTTGCCATCGGCACCCAGTGGCACCCGGAATACTGGGTCAGCTGCGACACGCCTTCGCAGAAGCTGTTCGCAGCCTTTGGCGAAGCCGTGGAAGCCTACCGCCGCAAGCGCGGCGATAGCTGAGGCTTACATCAGCCTGATCAGGCCGGGACGGAACCCCAGCCGATCATGGCAATCAGCAGGGTGAGCCCCAGCAGGAACACGGCAGCGGCGGCGGCAATCTCGATGCCCCGGTGCACCCGGTAGGCCCACACCCCATCGGACCCGGCAAGGCGCGCGGCCAGCCCCTTGGCCCCGACGGCCAGGGTGGCCAGAAGCGACACGGTGATGCCCGTGCCAACGGCCATGGCCAGCGTCGAGGCAATGCCGGCCAGGATCATGCCCTGCGACAGGGCGAAGACCAGCACGATCAGCGCGCCCGAACAGGGCCTGAGACCGATCGCCAGAATGATCGACAGCGCACGGCCCGGCGTCAGCCGCCCGGCGGCCATCTCCGCGGTGGGCGCATGCACGTGGCCACAGGTGCCGCAGGCGCCATCCTCGCCCGGCAGATGCACATGATCATGCCCGGCAGGTGCCCCCAGCAGCATCGGGCGGAAAGCCTTGACCCAGAGCAGCCAGGCGCCCATCGCCGTCACCATCACATAGGAGGCGATCTCCAGCCAGCGGGCAGTCTGCTGCATGGCAATGGAGGTGAGGTTGAAGACCACGGCAACGCCGCAGACGATCAGTATGGCGGTCAGGGCCTGCGCAAAGGCCGAGGCGAAGGAGAGCAGGATGCCCTTCTTCAGCGTGTCTTCGCTGGCCAGCACATAGGACGAGATCACCGCCTTGCCATGGCCCGGACCTGCCGCATGGAAAATGCCATAGGCGAAGGAGAGGAACGCCAGCAGCCAGCCCGCATCCGGGCTGTTGCGGAAACTGCGCAGCGCGGAAATGAGCTTCTGGTAGAATTCGGTCTGATAGCGGGCGATTTGCGCAAAGAAGCTGCCGACCAGCGCATTGCTCTTCAGCGCCGCCGAGGGAACGCCTTCCATAGGAGCAGGCGGCATCTGGGAGGCAGCCTCCGCCTGACGGTCCGAAGGCGGAGCGCCTGCGGTGTCCGCGCCCGCCGTCTGGCCCTGACTTTGACCATTAAGCGGCGTCACCGGCGGGAACGGCGGCTTGGACGCAGTGGCTGCAGCCTCTCCCGGCCCACAATTGACGATCATCTGATTGACGAGGCCCGCAGCAACGTCCGCCAGTTCCGGCGGCAGCTCCCGCTGATCGGCCCCGACCTGAGCAAGGGCCAATGCGACGGCAGGATCAAGCGGAGGCGGCTCCTTGCGGGTGACCGTGCAGGAGGCCGGAGCATTGATCAGCCCCGTGGCATCAGGGTCCTTGGCAAATCGGAAATCGACGTAATAGGTCGGGTCATAGACATCGAGCGTGATCGTATTGGCGAGGTCCGTGGGCTCCTTCAGCGGCAGCAGGAAGTGCAGTTCCAGCAGCTTCACCGTGGTCATCATCGGCCTGCCGGTGCGCTCGGCATCTTCCTTGATAGCCGCGATATCTTCCTGCTTCATCGCCCAGTATTCGGTGAGGGGAACCTCCACCACTTCCAGCCAGTAGACTTCCGGCATGGTGAAATCCAGTTCCACCCTGGTGTTGTCACCGAAGGTGAAAAAGCCGAATTCCTCCATGCTTTCCACATTGACCTTGGCCAGCTCCGCCAGTTCCTCCCGGCTGAAGATGCCGTCACGGTTGGTGTCGAAGCCCTGGATGGCGAAGGCCGTATAGGCATCATCAAAGCGGAAGATCTGGTCCACCGCCGTGGCAAGGCCATCGTCATTCACCACCAGTTTGGTGCGGGCTTCGACAAACACGTGCGGATGTGCAGAAGCCCCGCCTGCGGCAAGCAGACACATTGAGATCAGCATGGCCGCACAGCACAGCAGCGCAAAGGCCCGGTGCAGAAAGACGGTGGGGCTCACAGCGGCAGACATTCGTGGTGATTCCATTCTCGTTGGGGCGTGATTCCGGCACGGCTCATTGCCCTGAGAAGGGGGCAGGAAGGTGACCTTCCGCAAGCGTCTTTTGCGTCGCAGAAAGGGAATTGGCGTTTTTCATCCTTCCAAAATTAATTTTTGAGAGAAATTTCCCCATCAGGCGACTTGTGGCGCAAGATCGATCACAAATTTCCATACAGATCAGACATTTTCTCCCTCATCAACTTTCCATCGAACGGCCTGATGCGCAGGCATCGCAAGACTTGGCATGAGAGAGAGGACCATGAACGCCCCGTCCCGCACCGCTCCCTTTTCCACGCAAGGGATGACAGCTTTCGACCATCCCGAGTTTTCCGGCCACGAGCAGGTGGTGTTTGCTCATGACCGGGAAACCGGCCTGCGCGCCATTCTCTGCGTTCACGACAGCCGCCTCGGTCCCGCCCTTGGCGGCTGCCGCATCTGGCCCTATGCCACAACGGAGGACGCCTTGCGGGACGCCCTGCGCCTGTCGCGCGGCATGACCTACAAGAACGCCCTCGCCGGGCTTGATCTGGGCGGCGGCAAGGCGGTAATCATCGCCGATCCGCGCAAGGACAAGACGCCAGCCCTGATGCGCGCCTTCGGCCGCCATGTCGCCCGCATGAACGGTTCCTACATCACGGCAGAGGATGTGGGCGTTTCGGCTGAGGACATGGAGGACGTGGCCCGCGAGACAGCGCATGTGCGCGGCACCCGTGCCACCGGGCTTGGCGATCCGTCCCCCTACACGGCGCTTGGCGTCTTCGCCGGCATCCGCGCCGCCCTCGCCCATGTCAACGGCACGGACAGCCTGAGCGGCTGCACCGTTTCGGTTCAAGGCCTCGGCCATGTGGGCTTCGATGTGGCGCGCCAGCTGAAGGCCGCCGGCGCCCGGCTGATCGTCTCCGACATTCACCAGCCGGCCGTGGACCGGGCCGTCGCGGAGCTGGAAGCGGTGGCCGTTTCTCCGGCAGAGGCCCATGCGGTGGAGGCCGATGTTTATGCCCCGTGCGCCCTTGGCGCGGTGCTGAATGCCGTCACGATTCCGCAGATCAAGGCGAAAGTCGTCGCCGGCGCCGCGAACAACCAGCTCGCCACCCCCGCAGACGGCCAGGCGCTGAAGGACCGCGGCATTCTCTATGCACCGGATTATGCCATCAACGCAGGCGGTGTCATTTCCATCGCACTGGCAACGCCCGGCGGTGATGACGCTCTGGTGCGGGAAAAGACACTCGCCATCGGCACCACCCTCACCCGCATCTTCCAGCGCGCGGAGGCTGAGGGCCTGACCCCGGAAACCGTCGCAGACCGCCTCGCCGAAGAACGGCTCGCGGCTGCAGGCAAGTGAGAGGCTGGGGCAGCGGGGAGAAGATAACCTCCGCGCTGCCCCTCAGCAGCTTTTGCCCGCCTTGCGCATGTTGGCGAACCACTGGGTGAGGAAATCGACGAAGGAGCGCACCTTGCCGGAGAGATGGCGGCGGTGGGGATAGACGGCGTAGATCGCCGGGCCGTCATGCTCATAGTCATCCAGCACGATCTGCAATCCGCCTGCCTTGATGTCGTTGTAGACGAACATCATCGGCGTGCGCAGAAAGCCCAGATGGCACATGGCGGCATCGCGGGCGGCAGAGGCGCTGTTGACCTCGATCCGGCCCTTCACCGGCACCGTCACCCGGTCCCCCTTGTCCATGAAGATCCAGTTCGACTTGAACCGGTAATTCGTGTCCACGATGCAGGGCATGTTGGAGAGTTCTGAAGGGTGCTTCGGCGTGCCATGGTCAGCCAGCACCTTCGGCGTTGCACAGACCACCGTGCGGAAGGGGGAAATCTTGCGGGCGATCAGGCTGGAATCCTCCAGATCCGTCACCCGGATGGCGAGGTCGAAGCCTTCTTCCACCAGATCGACAAACCGGTCATCCAGCCGCAGGTCGATGGTGATGGCCGGTTCTGCCACCAGAAATTCCATGATCGCCTGATTGATGAAGCCATCGCCCATGGACCGCGGTGCCGACACGCGCAGGCGCCCGCGCGCCTCGTGATGGGTGGACTGGACGGAAGCCTGCAGGTCATCAATGCGCTGCAGGATGTCGCTGGCTTCCTTGTAATAGGCCTCGCCCACTTCCGTCAGCGAGATCTGCCGTGTGGTCCGGTTGAGCAGCCGGACGCCCAGCTCGTCTTCCAGCTCGCCGATATATTTGGACACCAGCGCCTTGGAGCGGCCCATTTCGCGGGCAGCAGCGGAAAAGCCGTTGCTGTCCACCACCTGAATGAAGCAGCGCATGCGCGTGATGGCATCCATATGTCGTCTCTCCTTCCGGTGCGCGCCCTAGGCCGCCGCCGCCCCGCCGTCCGAGCGCGGATCATGCGCCCCCTCAAGGCCGCCGCGCAAGCCGCGCACGATCATGCCCGCATGGCCCATGGTATCGGAATAGGCCTCATTCATCACAACCACGTCATGACCCGCCCGTTTCAGCGCTTCGGCCAGATCCGGGTCAAAGCGTGATTCGAGCCGGAGCGAGGTGTTGGCATCGCCCCAGGTGCGGCCCAGCAGCCAGCGCGGCGCATCGATGGCCTCACCCACCGGCATGCCGTTCAGCACATGGCGCACGAAAATCGCGGCCTGCGTCTGCGGCTGGCCTTCGCCGCCCATGGTGCCATAGGTGACAAGCCGCCCATCGGAAAGCCGCGCCATGGCAGGGTTGAGCGTGTGGAACGGCAGCCGCCCGGGCTCCAGCGCGTTGAGCGCTTCCGGATGCAGCGAAAAACTCGCTCCGCGGTTCTGCCAGGTGATGCCGGTGCGCGGCAGCACGCAGCCCGAGCCGAATTCCCAATAGACGGACTGGATGAAGGAAACGGCACAGCCCCTGGCGTCGATCGCACCCATCCAGATGGTGTCGCCGAGCGCGGATTTCACCGGCCAGTCCAGCGCACGGGCAGCGCTGATTTCAGCCGCCGTCCGGTCCAGCCAGGCGTCTTCCAGGAAGGGCGACACCGGCTCTGGCAGGCGGTCCGGGTCGGTGACAACCCGGTCGCGCACGAGGAAGGCCCGCTTGGTCGCCTCCACCAGCCCATGCACCATGGCAAAGCTCTCCGGCCGTGCTGCCGGAAGCCGGTCGTGCAGGCCGAGGATCAGCAGCGAGGCGAGACCTTGCGTGGGAGGAGGGGCATTGAAGAGGGTTCCGGCCTTGGTTGCCACCTTCAGCGGCTTGCGGATGCGCGCTTCATAGCGCTGCAGATCCGCCTTGGTGACCGGCGCGCCGATGCGCTCCAGATCGGCCGCGATTTCCGCGCCCACATCGCCCCGGTAGAAGTCATTGAACCCGGCAGCGGCCAGCTGGTCCAGCGTGTCGGCCAGCCGCTCCTGCCGCATCAGGCTGCCTGCTTCCAGCGGCTTGCCATCCTTCAGGAAGACGCTGGCAAAGCCGGGCTGATCCTTGAGCTCGGCGAGCTTTTCTTCCGTCAGCTTTTGCTGGCTGGCGGAAACGGCACAGCCTTCCTTGGCGTGGCGGATGGCATTCATCAGAAGCTCGCGCCGGGGCATGCGCCCGCCAAGGCTTGCCGCTGCCTCGAAGGCCTTCTGCCAGCCGCCCACAGTGCCGGCAACCGTCAGCGCCGCCAGAGGGCCACGCGCTGGCACGGTGCCATGCCCGGCGCGGTTATAGGCGGCAATCGTCGCGCCCGATCCGGCCGGCCCGCAGGCGGAAATCACCTTCGGATCCTGCCCCGGCTCAGCAATCAGCCAGAAGCCATCCCCGCCGATGGCGTTCATGTGCGGATAGACAACGGCGATGGTGGCTGCCGCTGCGATCATTGCCTCGATGGCCGAACCGCCTTCGCGCAGGATCTCCGCGCCCGCTTCCGCCGCCGCCATGTGAGGCGCAACGATCATGCCGCCGGACGAGGTAACGGTGTCCATGTTCTCTCCTGTCAGCTTGATCAGCGGGCGGCGGTCCGGCGTGGCCCGAACACCTTCCACAGGCCGCGCAGAAAGGCCCCGGAAATCCGCAAGGAGCCAAGGCCCGCAAACAGGCCCAGGATGCCCGTCAGAATGCCCTCCGCCGTCACCGGCACCGCAGGCTCGAAGTCGTCATAGGTGCGCCTTGCCAATTCCCGGTCGGCACTGGTGAGGAACACCAGCAGGCGGCCAAATTCATCCGCCTCGGCATAGGCCTCGCGCTCGGCCCGCATATTGGCCAGCCGGTCGCCGATCTCCTCCAGGCTTCGGCCCTGAGCGGCGACAAGCTGGTCACCGCTGGCCTTGAGCCTGGCAATCGCGCCATCCACATCAAGGCCGGAGCGCTGCGCATCCTCGGCCGCCTGCAGCATGACCGTCTGCAGGGCATCAATCGCCCCGCCGAGCCGCTGGCGGTACTGCTGAGCAAACTCCGGCAGCTGTGAGGCAGTAATGCCTGCAAGCAGACCGAACGCCAGAGCAACGGGTCTCGCCAGCATCATCACCTGTCTCCCCCAGTCCTTCCAGTCCCTGTCATTCCAATGCGATGACACCACCCTCGCCATCTTCCGTCCCGAAAGCAAGCCGGACGCCTGCCCGGTCCCAGGCCATGGTGGAGACGGGTGACTTCGCGGCACGGCGCAGCAGCACCTCCGCATTGTCCTCGAAGCGGCACAGAAGGATCATGCCATCCTGATAACCGACCGCCGCCACATCCTCCTTTGGATGGCAGGCAACGGAGGTCACCAGCGCATCACTGCGGGTGCCAAGCTGCAGGGGCGCCTGCCCCATGGGGCCGGTCTTGCCGGAGAAGGGCCAGACAATCGCGGCATTGGCGCCGGAGGTGGCCAGATAGCGGCCCTTCGCGGACCAGCTCATCGACTTCACCTTGGACGGATAGCCGGTCATGCGCATGTCCTGCGCATCGGTGAGACGCCAGCCGTGCAGCGCGGCCTCCTGCATGGAGGTGACGAGATACTTGCCGTCCGGCGAGAAGCTGGCGGCCAGATGCGCGCCCTTCCATTCCAGCAGCTGCGGCTGGCCTTGCGTATTCACCCACCACAGGGTCGCCCCGTCATAGCGGGCGACGGCAAGGCGCAGGCCCTTGGGCGCAAAGGCAAGCCCGCCCACCGCCCGCTCATGCGGGAATTCCTTTTCCGTGCCATCGGCCAGCCGCACCCAGGCGGTGCGGCCGCTGGCGAAGGCCGTCGCCCCCGAAGGGCCGCAAGCCACCAGATCGATCCACTTGCGCGGCCGCTCGGAAAGCTGGCGCACCTCTCCCGAAGCACTGAGTTCCATCACCTTGCCATCGTCACCGCCGGTGACAAGCGCCGTGGCATGGCCAGACGCCTCCACCCGCTCGTCGGCCGCCAGCAGGCCGCCGGAGTGCAGGCGGATGGTCTTCTGCCCGCCTTCCACCAGCACCACTTCGCCGCTGCCGAGGGCGAAATAGGGAATATCTTTCAGGAACCCGGCCTTGACGGCAAAGCCGGAGAGTTCAGTCGCTGCAAGTGTCGGCACGGTCAGTCCTTCAATGGCTCTCGTGGCTGTCCGTCAGGCGGCGCAGGCGTCGAAGCTCTGCTTCAGGGCGTCGAAATCCAGCTCGCGGCCGATGAAGACGAGGCGGCTTTCGCGCGGCTCGCCATCCTTCCAGTCGCGCTGGTGATCGCCCTCGACGATCATGTGCACGCCCTGAATGACATAGCGCTGCGGATCTTCCTTGAAGGCCAGAATGCCCTTGAGACGCAGAATTTTGGCACCATCGGTCTGGGTGACCCGGTTGATCCAGGAGAAGAAGACATGCGGGTCCAGCTCGCCGGCGCGAAGCGAAATGCTGCGCACCGAATGCGGGTCATCATGATCATGGTGGTGGTGATCATGATCGCAGTCCGGGCCGCAAACGTGATCATGGCCGTGGTCATGCGCGTGATCGTGGTGATGATGGTGCCCATGATCATGGTGATGATCGTGGTGGTGATCATGGCCGCAATCGGGGCCGCACTCGTGATCATGATCATGGTGGTGGTCATGATGATGGTGATGGTCATGATGGTGATGATGACCGTGGCCCGTGTTGAGGAACTGCGGGTCCAGCGTCAGGATGCGGTCGAGGTCGAAAGCGCCCCGGTCAAGCACCTTGCCAATGTCGATGCTGCAGCGCTCCGTCTTGTGACGCACCGCATAGGGGTTGATCTTGTGAATGCGCGCCTCGACGGCGGCCAGCTCTTCAGGCGTCACCAGATCGGTCTTGTTGATCAGGACGACATCGGCAAAGGCAATCTGGTCTTCTGCCTCGGAGGTGTCGGCAAGGCGCTGCAGCACGTGGCGTGCGTCAACCACGGTGACGACCGCATCCAGCCGCGAGGCGGCGCGCACGTCGTCATCCATGAAGAAGGTCTGCGCCACCGGGGCCGGATCGGCCACGCCGGTCGTCTCGACGATGATGGCATCGAAGCTGCCACGGCGCTTCATCAGGTTCTGCACGGTGCGGATCAGGTCGCCGCGCACGGTGCAGCAGATACAGCCGTTGTTCATCTCGAAGATTTCTTCGTCCGACTCGACCAAGAGGTCGTTGTCGATGCCGATCTCGCCGAACTCATTGACGATCACCGCATATTTCTGGCCGTGATTCTCCGACAGAATGCGGTTGAGAAGCGTCGTCTTGCCGGCGCCAAGATACCCGGTGAGAACGGTAACGGGGATCTGCTTGGACGCGGTGCTGGCATCGGTGCTCATGGCGTGAAGTCCTGTTTCCTGAAGCGGATCGCGGCTGCCAGCGGCAACTGGCGCAGCAGCGGCGAACCATAAGAGGTGATGCGTTTGGCGGCAATATAGGTAGTCCAAAGGCAAAGATCACCACTTCAATGTAAATGCGGAACACAATGACGCGCTTCCGCCCTTGCACAGCGCCCGCCCCGCCGCGATCCTGCGCAACAACAGGCGGGGAGGAACGGCACCGCTGAAGCAAGGGAGAGGACATGCTCAGGACCATCGACGCCTTTGACCGGATTGGAGAGGAAAACGCCTTTGCGGTGCTTGCCCGCGCCAATGAACTGGCACAGCAGGGGCGCAGCATCATCAACCTGGGCATCGGCCAGCCGGATTTCAGGACGCCGGAGCATATCGTCGAGGCGGCCATCAAGGCGCTGCGCGACGGCGAGCACGGCTACACCGGCGCCACCGGCATCCTGCCCCTGCGCGAGGCGGTGAGTGCGGACATTCACAAGCGGGTGGGTGTTTCCGTCAATCCGGACAATGTGGTCATCGTGCCGGGCGGCAAGGTCACCATGTTCATGGCCATCCTGATGTTCGGCGCGCCGGGCACCGACATTCTCTACCCCGATCCGGGATTTCCCATCTACCGCTCGATGATCGAGTTCACCGGCGCCCGGCCCGTGCCGGTGCCGATCCGCGAGGAGAACGGCTTCGGCTTCTCGGCAGAGGAAACCCTCTCGCTGCTGACGCCGCAGACGCGGCTCGTCATCCTCAACTCGCCCGCCAACCCGACCGGCGGCATCACCGGACGTGACCAGATCGAAAAGCTGGTGCAGGGCCTGACGGAGCGGCCCGATATCGCCATTCTCTCGGACGAAATCTACGGCCAGATGACCTATGACGGGCAGGAGCATGTGTCGCTGCTGGAGTTCGAGGCAATCCGCGACCGGGTGATCCTGCTCGACGGCTGGTCCAAGACCTATGCCATGACCGGCTGGCGCATGGGCTATGCGGTGTGGCCCGATGCCCTGATCACCAAGGCGCGCAAGCTCGCCGTCAACTGCTGGTCCTGCGTCAATTCCCCGGCCCAGTTCGGCGGCCTCGCCGCTCTCACCGGCCCGCAGGATGCGGTGGCGGCGATGGTTGCGGAGTTCGATGCCCGCCGCAAGCTGGTGGTCGAGGGGCTGAATGCGCTGCCCGGCATCTCCGCCCGCACCCCGCTGGGCGCCTTCTACGCCTTCCCCAACATCAAGGCGACGGGCTGGAAGGCCAAGCCGCTTGCCTCAGCGCTTCTGGAAAAGGCAGGCGTTGCCACCATCGGCGGACCGGATTTCGGCATCTTGGGCGAGGGCTACATCCGCCTCTCCTACGCCAACTCCCGCGAAAACATCAGTCTGGCGCTGGAGCGGATCCGGGAGTTTCTGGAGAGCGAAAAGCCGGAGTGAGAGCGCTGCTGCCCGGCACTGGCAGGGAAAAGGTACCGAGTCGCCCCGGCCAAGCGCAGCGCGAGCCGGGGACCACTCGTTTGCAGAGAGGTGACGGCGCACACATGCGGCGAGGCAGACCGGCCAGCCTGTGCCTGCCGCAGACACAAGCAAATCCATCGTAGCTCTGGAAGCAAGTGGTCCCCGGGTCTGCGCTTCGCTCCGCCCGGGGCGACACTGATACCAAGGCGCTGAGATGCTGACGCATCACGCCTTGAATTTGCTCAAACGCCGCACGGGCTTTACCAGTGTGTGGCGCGGCTTCGCCCTCCTCCACACCTTCAAGATACCCCTAAAGCTTGCTGCCCAGCCGGACGCCGGGGGGCGGGGAGCTGTCGCGGATCTTCAGGTCCGGCGGGATCAGATGCAGCGTGTTGGGCACGCGCTCGCCGCCGATCTGGCGCAGGATGAGGTCGGCGGCCCGGCGGCCGATTTCATCCGGATGGCTGGCGATAGTGGTGAGTGAAGGCGTGCGTGAGGCCGCGCCATCCACATCATCATAGCCGGTGACGGCGATATCCGGCCCCGGCTCCACACCGGCCCGCCGCAGAGCCGGCATCATGCCGAGCGCCACCAGATCATTGAAGCACATGACGGCGGTCGGGCGCTCGCCGGTGGAGAGAATGCGCGGGGCAGCCTCACGGCCATCGGCCTGGGTCATCAGTTCGGGAATATCGATCTGCGTGTCCGGGTCGATGCCCGCTTCCGCCAGCGCCTTGCGCCAGCCGGCATTGCGGTCGCGTCCGGTGGAGCTGCCGCGCCGCCCGCCCGCCATGGCGATATGGCGGTGCCCCTGTGCGATCAGATGCCGGGTGATCATTTCCCCGCCCAGTTCATCATCGCCGCGCACGGCCGGCGCCCGGGCGCCTTCCACATCACGGCACATGAGCGTGACGGGGATGCCCTGATCGGTCAGCCGGTTGATCTCGTCCGCCGTGGTGCCGACGGAAGAACACAGGATCAGCCCGTCAGCGCGGTGCTGCATCAGCGCGTCCACAAAGGCGCGCTGGCGCTCCACATTGTCCCGGTGGTTGCAGATGAAGACCATCTGCCCCTGCGCTTCCAGCACGTCTTCCAGCGAACGGAAGATTTCGGCGAAATAGGGATTGATGATGTCATGCACCGCAACGCCGACGATCTGCGTCTTGGCGGTGCGAAGGGAAGCGGCCGAGCGGTTGTAGATATAACCGACCTGGCGGGCCATTTCCTTGATCTTGTCGCGGGTGGCCGAGGCCACCAGCGGCGAATCGCGCAGGGCAAGCGACACCGTAGCCGTGGACACACCAAGCCTGTCGGCAATGTCGCTGAGTGTCAGCCGTTTGCCGCGCGGCGTGTCGTCACCGTCGCCACCCATTTCGTCACGGGGCGTGTCTGCACCCATACGTGCCGTCCCTCACATGCGCCAAAGCAGTTCCGGCCCACTTGCGGGGAACCAGCCAGACAAAAGGCTGATAGACCGGCAAGGCCCTGAATCGCAAGTTCTATCGAGCATGCGGGGCGCAGGCGCGAAGCGCAAGCCATGCGGCGCACTTACCGGCCAAACCGTTTGAACTGCGGCGCACTGTCGTCGAACTCGTTGCGCAGGTTGACCGTGACCTGACGGCTGAGACGGGCGCAGTCCTGCGGATCACAGTCGGTCTCCGGCCGCTCGATGCCATAGCCCTTGAACCACAGCCGCTGCGGATCCACACCCAGCGCCACCAGCTTGTCAAAGACAGCCTTCGCCCGCTGTTCGGACAAGCGCTTGTTGGCCGCCTCTCCGCCGGGGTCATCGGCGTGGCCCTGCACCTTGGCAAGCCACTGCGGATAAATATTGAGCCAGGCGGCCTGCCGGATCAGGATGGCTTCGGCCTCTGGATCAATGGCCGCCGAGCCTTCGGCAAAATGAATGCGGCGGCCCGCATTCAGCATGAACTCTTCCTCGCTGCCCGGCTGAAACCCGGCGGCTTCCGCCGGTGTTGCCGGTGCCTGCCCATCCGTCAGGCCAAGCCCCGCGCAACCGGCCAGCGGCATGGCGAGCAGCAGTGCCCGCAGTCCTGATAAGCCCCATCCCCGCACGAAAAATCCCCCGATCTTCGCCAACCCCTTGCAGGAGTTTCAGAGCATCCCTGCTGCGGGGCGTCAATGGAAAAGACTGGGGAGATCCGGCAAGCGGAAGCCTAACGCTTTTTGACGATCTGCTCGCGGTAGAGAATGTAGAGCCCGGAGGCAACAACGATGGACGCGCCGATCAGGGTGGAACTGCCCGGCAGGTCGGCGAAGACAAGGTAGCCGAGGCTGATCATCCAGATGATCTGCACATAGGTGAAAGGTGCCAGCACCGAGGCAGGCGCACGGCGGTAGGCGCCGATCAGGATCCAGTGGCCCAGTCCGCCCAGAACACCGGTGGACAGCAGCAGCCCCCAGTGGAACAGGCTGGGCGGCGCCTGCCACACGGAAATGCCGCCCGGCGCCATGGCAAGGGACGCCACGGCTGCCGGAATGATCAGCATGCTGAGGGTGGAATCAGTGGCCGAGAGCATGCGCGTCAGCAGCGTGTAAAGCGCGTAGCAGACCATCGACAGCAGCGAATAGATCACCGCCCAGTTGAGCGGGCCGGAACCGGGCTGCACGATGACGAGAACACCGATGAAGCCGACGAAGACCGCCGCCCAGCGCCGCGGGCCAACCTTTTCGCCCAGCATCGGCACGGCCAGCGCCGTCACCAGAATGGTGCCGGCAAACATGATCGACATGGTTTCGGCCAGCTGCAGATGCCGCACGGCAAGGAAGTTGAAGGAGGTGTTCCCGAGCAGGCAGAAGCCGCGCAGGATCATCAGCACCGGCCGGTCCGTGCGGAAATATTCCGGATGCGCCCAGATGCGGAACAGGAAGAAGGCCAGCACCATGTGCGTGACGAAGCGCACCCAGACGACCTGAAACGCCGGCAGGTCACGGACCAGATATTTCGCCGTGGCATCAAGGCCTGCAAAAAGGAAGCAGGCAAGCAGGAGCATGCCGATACCGATAAGCTGGCTGCGCGACTCCTCACGCTGCCCCGGGCCGGATCCATCCGGAGTGCTGGTCATGGATTTTCTTCCAGAAACGCCCGCGCCAGAACCGGCGCGGCACTCACACCTTAGAGTGAGTGCCCGGCGAACGGAAGCCCACAAACAGACCGAACGGTACGGTTCGCCCTGCCCTTTGGGTATGGCAGCCTTGCAGGGAGCCGCTGCCGGCGATCAGCGGCTCCTGAGCGTGCAAACCGGGCGGACGGGCCAGATCCCGATGAGGGAAGGCTCACCGGGAAGGGTCTCAGCTTTCCGCGGTTGCCAGAGCGACCACGGCGGCCTTCGGCGCATCGTCCTCATCCGGCTCCAGCAGCTCTTCGTCGCCTTCATCGTCATCGAGAGACAGGGAGAGGTTCTTCTCGATCTGGCGCAGCAGCTTCTTCAGGCGCTTGCGGTCCTTGTCGTCAAGACCGGCGATGGCTTCCTTTTCGAGCCGCTTCCAGGCCTTGTCGACGGCCTCGATCCGGTCACGTCCCTCATCGGTGAGGAACACGCGGGCAAGGCGGCCATCGGTGTCGGAGATCTGGCGGCGGACGAGCCCCTGTGCGGACAGGCGGGTGACCATCTTGGTCACGGTGGGCGGCTGCACGCCCAGCGCCAGCGCCAGCTGGCTCATGGTGCGGCCGTCGCTGTCGGCCAGCACTTTCAGCACCAGCTCCTGCCCCGGATGCAGGCCCGCACGCATCAGATGGGTGCCGGCGCGTGCCCGCTGGGCCTTGGCCGCCTGCAGCAGGCGGAAGGTGACGCTCTTCTTGTAACTGAATGCCATGATCGCTCGCTCCGCAGTGGAAATGGCAGGCACGGCACCCAAAGCCGGACGCCGATTCGCCGGAACCCTAGCCGCGTTGTTTAACCGTCAAATGACACCCGGCACCCCGGCTCAGAATTTTGCGAGCCTTGATGCAACTTTTTTTACATAACGGTCACGGCTTTCCTGCGTGGAACTGTCCATCCTGTAATGCGCGAGGTAAAGCGTCTTGCAGCGTGGCGCGCAAAGAGCGCGCAGGCCCCGCATGATGGTCTTGCGCCCCGGTTCGCCCATCAGCTTGGAAACAAACCAGCTTGCCCCGCAGGTGGTGACGATGGCGATCTTGCGGATATGCTGCATTTTCGGCCGCATTCCCGTGTGTTCGGATGGCATCTCGAAGGTGACATGCGGCACCCAGACCCGGTCAAACCAGCCCTTGAGCATGGCCGGAAGCCCGAACCACCAGGTCGGATAGACAAACACCATCATGTCGCACCACAGGATCGCTTCCACATGCGCCTTTACCGGCAGCACGTTGCTGTCCACATCGTGATAGCCGCGCCGCTCGTCCGCGCTCATCGCCGGCTGAAAGCCTTCGGCATAGAGATCGATCAGCCGCACCTCATGCCCGGCCTGCTGCAGCACCGAGACAACGTGATCACGCATGGAGGCGTTGAAGCTTTCCGGGACGGGATGCGAATAAACGACGAGTGCCTTCACCTGTATGCCTCCATCACCTTGCGGACCCTGCCGAGAAATCCGCCGCGCTGCGCACCGTCTGCGCGGTTCATGTCATAAAGCGCCAGATAGTCGACCCTTGCCCCCGGCTTGATCACGGCGCGCAGCACCCATGTGCCCACCTTGCGCGGCGGATCGCCCACCAGCAGCGCCCTGAGGCGCGAGCCGCCATAGGTCGTGACAACGGAAAGCCTGCGGATGTTGTGCAGGATGGGCACGACCTTGCCATTGCGCAGGCCAAAGGAGACGCCGGGCAGGAACACCCGGTCGAAGAAGCCTTTCAGGATCGCCGGATAGCCGAAGTTCCACACCGGATGCACGATCACCAGCGCCTCGGCCGCCAGTAGCCGGTCGACATAAAGCGCGACGGCCTGCCGGTTCACATCAAGGTCATGATAGGCCAGCCGTTCTTCCCGGCTGAGGCGGGGATCGAAGTCTTCCTTGTAGAGATCAAGATCATCGACCTCATGCCCCGCAGCCTGAAGCCCCTCCAGCACAGTTGCATGCAGGGCTGCAGAAAAGCTGTCCTCAACCGGATGAGCGAAGAGCACCAGAACACGCATCGGACTGTCTCACACCTCCTGCCTGTTGCGCCGGACAGCCGGAAGGGACGGCCCTTCCTGTTTATTGAGGAAGGGCGGCCAAACGGGCGGGGCTGCAAAAGAGAAAACCGGACTTCAAAGCGGCCTGCCCGGCAGACCGGCGTCCGGGCCGCCTTGCAACGGCCCGGACGGAGTTTTTTGCCTCAGGCGCGGGCAAGGCCCGGGAAGAGGAAGACCTTGCCACTGCGGAAATCATAGGACGGGTCTTCCCAGGCGATCATCTTGCCCGGATTGAGCAGACCCTTGGGGTCCGCCTGCCGCTTGAAGGCCAGTTGCACCTCGTCGGTCTGCTTCATGCCGCCCTCTTCCAGCGTGTAGCGGTGGGGGTTGAAGATCGGGCAGCCGCCTTCCTCATGCAGGCGGATGATCTCGTTCAGCCGCTCTTCGGAGGTGTAGCGCACGATGGGCAGGCCGAAGCAGGTGATCTTGCCGTCAAACCGCACGAATTCCAGATGCCCCGGCACCTCGTCACCGAAGAGGTCGCACATGCGGCGCACCTTCTCCACGTGATCGGGGAAGGGATAGAGCACCTGCAGATAGGTGATCGACGGATCGACCCGCAGCCCGCGCAGCGTGGTGTGGTTCCAGGCGAGCTCATAGGCCGGCGGCAGGGCCCTGCGCGTCGCCTCATCGGCCAGATCGGAGCGGTAGAGGATCGAGGCGCGCCGGTCAGCGGCGGTGAAGGCGGCAAAGGCATCCATGGCGAAGGAGGCCACCATGACCACCACCACCGACTGGTCGCGCCGGATGTATTTCTGATGCCGCAGGAAATAGTCATGCGGCACCGGCGCGGCGATGGGGGCGATTTCCTTGACCAGCAGGCCATCCTGATTGCCCAGCGCATCGGCAAAGCGCACGCCGTCCATGAAGGCATCGAAGCCGACGACCACATCCACCCAGTCATAGGCGGCCGTCAGCGGCATCTCCACTTCGGTGATGACGCCGTTGGTGCCATAGGCATGCATGACCTTGTGCAGGTCATGGCCGGTCATTTCCAGCACCTGCGGCTCGGCTTCCATGGTGATGACGCGCAGGCGCAGCACATTGCCAAGGTCGCGCAGCCCGCCCCAGTTGATCGAGCCGACGCCGCCGGAGCCGCCGGCAATGAAACCGCCGATCGTCGCCGTGCGGTAGGTGGAGGGATGCAGCCGCAGCTCCTGTCCCGAATGGGCTCGGGTCTCGTCATCGATCTTCGAAATGATGGCACCCGGCTCCACCACCACAACGCCGGGGCGGATGGACTTTACCTTGTTCATTTCGGCCAGATTGAGGATGACGCCGCCGGACAGCGGCATGGCCTGACCGTAGTTGCCGGTCCCTGCGCCGCGCACCGTCACCGGCACGTCCTGCGCATAGCAGGCCTTCAGGACCTCGATCACCTCCGCCTCGGATTTCGGCGTTACCACCAGATCGCCGGTCACGTGATCCAGCTGCTGCTTCAGCACCGGCGAGTACCAGAAGAAATCGCGGCTCTTCTGTTTCACGATCTGCGGATTGTCCTCCATGGCAATCCCGGCAAGGTCCGACTTCAGCTTCTCGAGCGCACTCATTCTGCAGCTCCCCGTTCAAGTGTCACAGCATTGGTCATCAATGGGTCGAGTTCGCGGTAATCCGGCAGGGTCATGTCGATGGTCCGGCCATGGCGCAGCACCGCCTTCAGCCCATGCGGGCGGGAGAGCAGCTCACCCCAATTGCGGGCCCGCAGCAGCACCATGTCGGCAGGCGCGCCTTCTCTCAGCCGGCCGAGATCAGACCGGCCCAGCAGTTGCGCAGGCGTCCGGGTGACCGTGTTGATCCAGTCGCCGTAAGGATGATCCAGCTGCAGGATGCGCGTTGCCTGGGTGTAGACCTCGATCAGGTTCATGTCGCCATAGGCATAGAAGGGATCGCGGGTGTTGTCGGAGGCAACGGCCACCGGAATGCCGCGCGCCTTCATCTCATGCAGCAGCGTGACACCGCGCCAGCGCGGCGTGCGCCCGGCCTGCCGGTCCTGCAGATACATGTTGCACATGGGCAGGGACACGATGCCGAGCCCGGCCTGCGCCACCAGATCCAGCGTGTGGTCGATTTCGTCCGGCTCCTGCAGCGCCAGGGAGCAGCAATGCCCCACCACCACCTGCCCCTTGAAGCCGTTGCGGAGGGCCGCTTCGGCAATGTGGCGCAGGGTGCGGGCGCCCGTGTCGCCGGTTTCATCCGCATGGAAGTCGAGCGGCAGGTCCCGTTCGGCAGCGGCGCGGAACATCGCGTCCAGATGCTCGTCGAGACGCGGGATCATGTAGGTGACCGCCCCGAGCACGCCCCCGGCGCGGGACACCCGGTCCGCCATGGACGTCAGATAGCCATCATCCGCATCCAGCCGGTCGATGCCGAAGAGGCACGCCGCCTGCAGCTCGATCCGGCCCGCCCAGTCCTCGCGCACCTCCTGGAACACCGGCCAGGAAATCGTCTCCTGCGGCGGCAGGCTGTCGAGATGGGTGCGGATCAGCACCGTGCCCTGCGCATAGGCGCAGCGCAGCGAAAACTCCATGCGCGCCCGCACATCCGCCGCCGTCCAGTTGGCCATGCGGTCCTCTCCCACCGCCATCAGCGCCCCCATGAAGGTGCCATCCGGGTTGGGACGGCGCGGGGTGATGTGGCCCTTGTCGAGGTGGGTGTGCATGTCGATGAGGCCCGGCAGAACCATGCCGTCATCGAGATCATGGCAGTCGCCGCAGGGCGCCGCCGGAAGGCCGCCGGAGGGGCGGATCATCTCGATGCGGCCATCGCGCACCTCGATATCCACCTGCACCAGCGCGGCAGGATCGTTGCCTGCAACATGCTCAGGCAGGAGGGACGCGGGCACTCTTGCGCGCTGGAAACGGGCCGTGCCGCGCACCGGGGCCTTCAGCAGCCAGGTCATGTCAGTTCTCCCTGCGGATGGCGCTTTCGTGCCAGCGCCGCAGCAACAGATGCGAAACAAGGCTGGTCGCCGCGAAGATCACTACACCCGTCAGGGACAGGAGGATCAAGGCCGCAAAAAGCCGCGGAATGTTGAGCCGGAACTGGCTTTCCAGCAGGCGGTAGGCAAGGCCGGACTGCGCCCCGGCGGAACCTGCGGCAAACTCGGCGACCACGGCGGCAATCAGCGCCAGCCCGCCCGCGATGCGAAGGCCTGCGAGAAAGTAGGGCAAGGCCGCCGGAAGCTTCAGATAAAGCAGCGTCTGCCAGCGGCTCGCGCCATAAAGCTCGAACAGGTTCAGGAGATTATGATCCGTCGACTTCAGCCCCTGCGTCGTGTTGGACAGCACCGGAAAAAAGGCGACGATGAAGGCGCAGATCAACAGCGCGGTCTGCGTGGTCGGCGCATAGATGAGAATGAGCGGCGCAATGGCGACGATCGGCGTCACCTGCAGGATCACCGCGTAAGGGTAGATCGCCAGCTCGATCCAGCGCGACTGCGTCATCAGCACGGCCAGCCCCACGCCGCCCACCAGCGCCAACAGCAGGGCGGTGAGGGTGATCTTCACTGTGACCCAGAGCGCACCGGACAGGGTGCCCCAGTCATTGTAGAGCGACTGCGCCACCCGGGCGGGGCTGGGCAGGATGTAATGCGGCACGTTATAGGCGCTGACATACCAGGCCCAGGCCAGCACCAGCAGCCCCAGCATCAGCACCGGAATGGCGATGCGCAGCAGCCGCCCCGTCAGATCCGGCCCGCCGGAGACGGGCGAAAGCGCCGCAGTCTGCGCAGATGCAACGGGCGCCGCGGCCTCTTTTTCAACCACTGTCATAGATGGTCCCTCACATCCATGGCCGCATGCAGGGCTGCCGAGGTCTGGCGGCAATAGTCGTTGTAGACGGACGACGTGCGGAACTCCTCGTCCCTCGGATAGGGCGCATCCACCGCCAGATCACTCACCACCCGGCCCGGCCGGGCCGCCATGACGACGATGCGGTTCGACAGATAGACACTCTCATAGACGGAGTGTGTGACGAAGATGACCGTCCAGCCGAACCTCTCCCACAGGCGCAGGAGATCATTGTTCAGCTTGAAGCGGGTGATTTCATCCAGCGCCGCGAAAGGCTCGTCCATCAGCAGCAGCTTGGGCCGCGTCACCAGCGCGCGGGCAATGGAGACGCGCATCTTCATGCCGCCGGAGAGTTCACGCGGGAAAGCCTCGTGAAACTGGCCGAGCCCCACCATTTCCAGTGCTTCGCTCACCCGTTCGCGCGCGGTCTCCTTCGAAATGCCCTTGAGCCGCAAGGGCAGCCAGACATTGGCAAAGACGGTCGCCCAGGGCATCAGCGTCGGTTCCTGGAAGACGAAGCTGATTTCCGGATGAGCCTTGCCGAGCGCGTCATGATCCGAGGTCGGCCATTCCAGCGTGCCGGAGGACGTATCGCCAAGACCGGCAATGATGCGCAGTGCCGTGGACTTGCCGCAGCCGGAGGGGCCGAGAAGGCTGATGAACTCCCCCTGTCCCACGTCCAGCGTCATGTCCTTCAGCGCCACGGTGCCGCTGGAAAAGACCTTGGAAATGCGGTTGAGACGGACCAGCGGACGGGAAGAGGCAGCATGGGGCGCGGCTGCAGCCAAAGCGGCAGAATGAGACAATTCGGACATGCCCTGACACAGGCTCCCTGACAGATGGACAACAGGACACCGGCTCACGGATGCGTTGACTGCATCACACGAGCGGCGGCTGGCAGCAGGCGGCACGCGAATGCCGCCCGCCGGAGCAGCTTGTCACTTCTTCAGGTTCATGCCCACGCCCTTGCAGACGAATTCCGTGGTGTAGATCGACTTGATGTCGATCCCGTCCTTCACCACACCGGCCTTGACCATGCTCTCGTAGAAGGCCTGCTGCTTTTCGTCGGTCATGCAGCCGATGCCTTTTTCCAGCGCCTCTCCCGATTCCACGAGGCCGAAGGACTTCATGGTCTCGATGGAGAAGGCGATCTGATCGTCGGTCATCTCCGGGTTGTCTTTCTTGATCAGCTCATTGGCGGCTGCATTGTCGCCGTAGAGATAATTGTACCAGCCCTCGATGGTGGCATCGACAAAACGCTGGGTCAGGTCCTTGTTGGCCTCGACGTAATCCTTGCGGCCCTCGATGAGGGTGGAATAGGTCTCGAAGCCATAATCCGCCAGCAGGAACAGCTTCGGCTTGAAGCCGCCTTCCGTCTCGATGGCGAAGGGCTCGGAGGTGATATAGCCCTGCTGCGCCGACTGCTTGTCGGCCAGGAACGGGCCGGGGTTGAAGGCATAGGGCTTGTACTGCTCATCCTTGAAACCCGGATAGGCCGACTTCATCCACTGGAAGAAGGAGGCAAAGCCATCTGTGCCCATGAAGATCGTGGGGAGCTTGGCCAGGTCCTCGAACTTCTCCAGCCCGGCATCGGGATGGGTGATCAGAACCTGAGGGTCCTTCTGGAAGATGGCGGCCACTTCAACGACCGGAATATCCTCTGCCAGCGCATTGAGCGGCTGCAGCATGTTGCCGGCCATGTAGAACTCGACCTTTCCGGCCAGCATCAGTGCCCGGCTGGCCGCTTGCGGGCCGCCCTGCACGATCTCGACCTTCAGGCCATATTTTTCATAAGTGCCGTCCGCGACCGCCTGATAGAAGCCGCCATGTTCCGCCTGGGCCAGCCAGTTGGTGGCGAACTTGATTTCATCCAGAGCAAAGGCCTGACTGGACAGCACGAGGCCAAGGGCCGCAGCCCCGCCAAGAGAAGTCAAAAAGCGCATGTTGTCTTCCGCCTCCGTATTGCTTTTTAAAGCTCTGCCGCTGTGCCTCCTCAGGCCCTTGGAGCGGTTCAGGCAATCACGCTGAACTGTTGGTGCAAACCCCATGCCAGCCGCTTCAACGCCTTGACCGGCGCCCCCGGCGGCGGTTTCCCGTCATTCGCCTGCCGCGCAGGCAGCCCCGCCCCCTCCGGACCCTGGCCCGACAGGCGTAAGCTTGCACAAACAGCAGGCATTTGCCACTCGGTTCAGCATGCACAACCCTTGCGCAACTGCAAAACCGGCTGCACTCTGGCTTGCACAAATACGCCGACTTTCCAGCAGGACTGCCCAAAGCCTCATGTCAAATCCCGTCACGCCCACCACCATCCGCCCGCCCTTTGCCCGCTACAGCCACGGCATTGAGGTGCCCGCCGGCCACAGACTGGTCTTCACCTCCGGCCAGCTCGGCATCGGCCCGGATGACGCGATCCCGCCCGGCGTCGAGGCACAGACGCGGCTTTGCTTCCACAACATCCGCGAAATCCTCGCAGCCGCCGGCATGAGCCTTGCCGACATCGTGCGCATCAACGCCTTCGTCACCGGGCGCGAGCACATGCCCGGCTACATGAAGACCCGCGACGAATTCACCGCCACCCCGCCCCCGGCCTCGACCCTGATGATCGTCGGCGGCTTCACCCGGGAGGAATTTGTGGTGGAAGTGGAAGTGATCGCCGCAAGAGCGGACTGAGCTGCACGGAATACCGATGTTCAACAAAAATTATTTTTGTTGAACATGTTTGAAAATGCTATGCTCAACAAAATTTCCATTCGTTGAACATGAGCCCATGCAAAGGCATTCTCCGGTCAGTCACGCAGCCTATCACGATCTCCTGCGCTCCCTGCTCGATGAGGCAGTGGCCGGACTGAGGGGCACGCCGACGCGTGTCACCCGCAATGGCAAGACCTACTGGTACGACACCTACCGGGTCGGCACGGATGTGCGCAAACACTATATCGGCGAGGACAGTGAGGCACTTCAGGCCCGCATTGCCCGTCATGAGGCGCTCAAGGAAGAGGCGGAAGCCCGCCGGAAGGAGCGGTCGCGCCTGATCCGCCTGCTGCGGGCAGAGGGTTTTCTCGGCACCGATGGCGCAACGGGCAGCCTGCTGGCGGCCATGGCAGGTGCCGGAGTGTTCCGGCTGGGTGGCACGGTTATCGGCACCCATGCCTTCCGGCTTTATGAAGGGGAACTCGGCGTCCGCTACCGTTTCGACCAGACGGCCATGACGCAGGACATGGACATTGCCAGCTTCGAGCGGCTTTCCCTCTCCCTGTCACAGGATGAGCAGGTCTCCACCTCCATGCAGGATGTGCTTTCCGGCTTTGCCTTTGATCCGGTGCCGAGCCTTGATCCGGGCCGGGTCTGGCGCTGGCGGCAGACCCGAAACGACACGCTGGTGGAATTTCTCACCCCCTCCTTCCGCCCGGAGGAGGACCTGCGCCCGCTGGAAGCGCTTGGCGTGAGTGCGCAATCGCTGCATTTCCTGAATTACCTCATTGCCGCGCCTATTCCCGCTGCCGTGCTTTACCGCTCCGGCGTGCTGGTGCAGATCCCCAGGCCGGAGCGCTTTGCCATTCACAAGCTGATCGTGGCAGACCGGCGCCGCGAGGGGCCGGGAAGCCTGAAGGCACGCAAGGACCGGCTGCAGGCCGCGTTTCTGATCGAGGCGCTGGCCGAAGACAGGCCCGATGATCTGGCAGAGGCCTGGGAAGACGCACGGGGCAATGGCCCCAAATGGCGCGAACGCCTCGACAGAAGCCTTGAAGCTGTGCCAGAAACCCGCGCGCGCATTCATGACTGCCTGTAGCATCAAAGGCCTGCAGTGACAGGGTGCGCCCCGGTGAAATCCTGTGCGGAACTCGGGCAGGCAAGTGCCTGCTATCCAAGCCCGCAGGTCCAGCTTCAGAAGGACCAGACCGGACATGCGTTTGTGGATCAAGGACCCGATTGCCATTCTTGCCGAAGGGGCGGAACGGGGCATCGTCGTGGAAGACGGCGTCATCGTGGAACTGGTGGGCCGGGGCCGCGAGCCCATGCTGCCGGTTCAGGCCACCTTTGATGCCTCGCGGCACGTGGTCATCCCCGGCCTCATCAACACCCATCACCACTTCTACCAGACGCTGACCCGCGCCCATCCGCAGGCGATCAACAAGGAACTTTTTCCCTGGCTGCAGGCGCTTTACCCCATCTGGGCGCGCAATGTGACGCCGGAAACCTTCCGCCTTGGCACCCGGCTGGCGCTGACAGAGCTCCTGATGTCCGGCTGCACCACCGCTTCCGACCACCATTATGTCTATCCGGCCGGCCTTGAGGCGGCGATGGACATACAGGCCGAAGAGGCAGAACGCCTCGGCATCCGCATGACGCTCACGCGCGGCTCCATGAACCTCAGCCAGAAGGACGGCGGCCTGCCGCCGGACAGTGTGGTGCAGGATCAGGACGAGATCCTCGCCGACTGCGAGCGGGTGCTGTCAAAGTTCCACGACCGCTCGAAGGGCTCGATGCTGCAGGTGGCGCTGTCGCCCTGCTCGCCCTTCTCGGTGACGCGCGAGCTGATGCGCGAAAGCGCGGCGCTGGCCGAGCGTTTCGACTGCCGCCTGCACACCCATCTGGGCGAGACCCACGACGAGAACAGCTATTGCGTCGAGAAATTCAGCTGCCGCCCGGTCGACTATCTGGAGGACTGCGGCTGGCTGACCGACCGGGTGTGGCTGGCCCATGGCATCCATTTCACCGATGACGAGGTGAAGCGTCTCGGCCATGCCTGTATCGGTGTCTGCCACTGCCCCACCTCCAACATGGTGCTGGCCTCCGGCCAGTGCCGCACGAAGGAGCTGGAAGCGGCCGGTTCGCCCGTTGGCCTTGGCGTCGATGGCTCGGCCTCCAACGACAATTCCAACCTGATGGAAGGCCTGCGCCACGCGCTGATGATCAACCGCCTCACCTATGATGCGGCCTCGGTCACCCATCACGACGTGTTCCGCTGGGCAACGGAAGGCTCCGCCCGCTGCCTTGGCCGCGATGACATCGGCGCCATCAAGGTGGGGCTGATGGCGGATCTTGCCTTCTACACGCTGGATGAGCTGCGCTTTTCCGGCGCGGGTGATCCGCTGGCCGCTCTCATCCTCTGCGGCGCCCATGCCGCCGACCGGGTGATGGTGGGCGGCACATGGCAGGTGACGGACGGCCAGCCGCACGGCGTCGACACCGCCCGCCTGCGCCACGAGCACGGCGAGGCGGCAAAGCGGTTTCTGGAAGGCCTTTGAAAAACGCTGAAGGTCACGCCTCGCGGTTGACCTTCAGCGTTCCGGCCAGAAGCGGGATCAGCAGAGCCAGCAGGGCCACCACAAGGAAGGATGTGCGCAGCGACAGGGCGTGGCCGATGAAACCCAGCACCGGCGGACCGAAGAGGAAGGCGCCATAGCCGAGCGTGGCGACGGAGGCCAGCGCCGCGCCCTTGGAGGTGCCGGGTTCTGCCGCAGCGCGCGACATGGCAAGCGGGAAGATAACCGCATTGCCGAGACCCATGATCAGGCATGCGGTCCAGATCACCCAGACAGGTCCACCCATGACCAGAAGCGCAGCGCCACTCACCGCCGCAAGGCCGCTGATCCGCGCCACCGGCACCGGGCCGAAGCGGGCGATCAGCTGATCACCGGACAGGCGCATCACCACCATGGCTACGGAGAACACGGCAAAGCCGACGGCAGCCGTCGAACTGTCAAAGCCCAGTTCCTGGATCTGATAGAGCGCGGCCCAGTCGGTGATGGCGCCTTCGGCCAGCGCCGCCACCAGCGCCATGATGCCGGCAAAGAACAGCGCGCCACGCGGAATGGCGAAGAGCGGTGCCTTTTCGCTGCCCTTTGCCGCCCGCTCGGATACCCATGGCGTGCGGTGGACCCACAGGACCACGGCCAGCAGCAGCACGCTCCAGCCCAGAAAATGCTGCGGCACCGTCAGATCCAGCTTGAGGGCAACCGCCCCCACTCCGGCACCAACGCCTGCACCGAGGCTGTAAAGCCCGTGATAGGAGGACATGACCGGGCGGCCCAGCGCCTGTTCCACCTCGACGCCCCAGGCATTCATCGACACGTCGAGGCAGCCCATCGAGAATCCGAAGAGGAAGGCAAGGGGCGCAATCACCACAACGGAGGTGCCGAAGGCAAGACTGGCGAACAGGGCCAGTGTGACGGCGACAGCCACCTTCGCCATGCGGGCGCCACCCCACACATCGACCATGCGGCCCGTCACCGGCAGGGAAATGAAGGCGCCCGAGGCCATCACCAGCAGCACCATGCCGAAGCCGCTCTCGTCAACGCCAAGGATGATCTTGATATCCGGGATACGCGAAGCCCACACACCGATCATGGTGCCAATGACGAAAAAAACCACGCCAACAGCATGGCGCGCACGGCGGATAGCAGACATCAGAGTTGATCCTGAAAGGGAGCCGCCAGCAATGGAGCGGCATAGAGGTGCCCGCTAACTAGGCAACCGGGCAGACGCTTGCAAGTGAAGATATGGTGACGCGGCTCAGGCCACAAGCCCCGGCGGAGCACTGGAGCCGCCACCGCCAAAGAGGGAACGGGCCTGTTCATAGGCCGTGCGGGCCGAAGCCCGGTCGGCGCGGCGGCTGTCTTCCTCACGCGGCGCCTCACGGGCTTCTTCTCCGGCAGGGCGCCGTTCATCCGCCGGCGCGGCATCGCCGGATCCTTCGGCCTCATCGCCGCCGCGCAATTCTTCTGCAGCCTGCGCCCGCATCTCGGCCTGGGCCTCCTGCAGGCTGGCACGGGCCTGCTGGGCAACACGCAGGTCCTGCGAGGAGGGCTCGGCGGGGGCCAGGGCAGCACGGATGACGATCTGCATCTTGCGGGCGGTTGCTTCCGGCGTGCGCTCCTTCGAAGTGTCGATTTGCACCTCGCCGCCAACGGCATAGCGCTTCTTGTCCGGCCCCTGCTGGAAGGTGTAGCTGGGCGCACCGGCATAGGCGCCGCCCACCCGGGCATGGGCCTGCTCATGCGCCCGGACTTCCCGGTCGCGGGCCTGAAGTTCCTTGACCTGCTTCTGCTCTTCCTCGGTCAGTTCGGACGCTCCGGCCGCGCCGCGGCTGCCGGTGCCTTCATCCTCCTCTGCAGCGGGCGAACCGCCGGCAGGAGAGGAAGCTTGAGCGCTGGCACTCCCGTCACGCTGCTGCGCCCCGGCAGAAACTGTATCCTCTTCGCCGGCAGATCCGCTGCGAGCGCCTGTTGCAGATTGGGCCTGCGGTTCTTCACCCTCTGCGCTGCGGCTGCGGCGGACATCGCGCAGGCTGCTGCCATCCTCGTTCAATCCTTGAAGAAACTGAACCGCATCCGCGCGGAGCGTCGGGGCGGCGCCCGAAAGTGCGGCCGTGGCCTGTGTACTGGCCGCACTCCGGCGTGCAGCATCCTCCCGCCCCTCGCGTTCACCTTGAGGGGCGGCGTCCCGTATGGCAGCAGACACCGGATCGGCACGGGAGCCAATGCCGGCGGAAAGTCCTGCAAGCACACTCACCATACCGCAAAAGGTACCGCGCCCCGATTGCCGGTTTCTTAACGGGCGTTAAGTCATTTGATCAGATTTGCGTGAGGCGGAGTGCCGGCAAGCCTGCGCGTGCCGCAACAAGGGGCATGACGGCGGGCTTCAGCCCGGCTAGTCTGCCCATCCTGTCCTGATCGTTCCTTCAGAAGGATTCACAACATGCCCGCCCTGCCGCGCCGTTTCTGGCATGAGATGACCACGGCCGAATTTTCCGGCTCCGACACACGCAACTGGATAGCCGTCCTGCCGGTGGCGGCCATCGAGCAGCATGGCCCGCATCTGCCGGTATGGACCGACACGGCAATTGCCGAGGGCCAGATCGCCCGCACGCTGGAGCTTCTGCCCGAGGACCTGCCGGTCACCTTCCTGCCCGTGCAGCAGATCGGCAAGTCGAACGAGCATATTTCCTCACCCGGCACGCTGACGATTTCCTGGGACACGCTGACCCGCGCCTGGATCGACATTGGCGAAAGCGTTGCCCGCGCAGGCATCCGCAAGCTGGTTCTGATCAACTCCCACGGCGGCAATGTGCCCATCATCGACATCGTGGCGCGTGAGCTGCGCATCAGCCACGAGATGGTGGTCACCGCCACCGCCTGGTCGCGCTTCGGTCAGCCGGATGGCCTGTTCCCTGCGGATGAATTCACCTATGGCATCCACGGCGGCGACATCGAAACCTCGATCATGCTGCACCTGCAGCCCGGCCTGGTGCGCATGGACAAGGCCATCGACTTCCCCTCCACCCAGCAGGACTTCATCAAGGAGTTCAAATATCTGCGCGGCCATGGCCAGCAGCAGTTCGGCTGGAAGGCGCAGGATCTCAACCCGGCAGGCGCCGTCGGCAATGCCGCCCGCGCCACGGCGGAAAAGGGCAAGGCGTCGCTGGACCATGCCGCGGCAGGCTTCGTGGAGCTGCTGAAGGACATTCACGCCTTCGATCTCTCCCGCCTCTGGTCTGCCGGCGTATGAGCGCCTGACGCCCCAAACAGCAGAACAACGGAAAACGTCCAAGGAAACGCCCAAGGAAACGCCATGAGCAAGCCCGACATTCTCATCCCCTCCCCGCTCCGGGACATGATCATCGACGGCCTCGAGCCGCATTTCACCCTGCACAAGCTTTATGAAGCCGACGATGCGGAAGCCTTCCTGAAGGAACGCGAAGCCATCATCCGGGGCATTGCCGTCAGCTTCTTCCACGTGGACCAGCCCTTCATCGACCGCTTCCCGAACCTGGAGATCGTCTCCAACTTCGGCGTCGGCTATGACAAGGTGGACGCACGCCACTGCGGCACGCGCGGCATCATCGTCACCAACACCCCGGACGTGCTGAGCGAGGAAGTCGCCGACACGGCCATCGGCTTGATGATCATGACCATCCGCGAGTTGTCTGCCGCCGAGCGCTGGCTCCGGGATGGCAACTGGGAGAAGAAAGGCGCCTACCGTCTGACGCCGGGCACCCTGCGCGGCCGCACCCTTGGCATCTTCGGCCTTGGCCGCATCGGCAAGGCCATTGCCACCCGCGCCGAGGCCTTCGGCATGAGCGTGCATTACCACGGCCGCACCCAGCAGGCGGGCGTGGACTACACATACCATCCCAGCCTTGTGTCACTGGCCGAAGCCGTGGACACGCTGATGATCGTCGCCCCCGGCGGCCCGGAAACCCAGCACATGGTGGGTGAGCGCGTTCTGGAGGTGCTGGGGCCGGACGGCGTTCTCATCAACATCGGCCGCGGCTCGGTGGTCAATGAGACGGCCCTGATCGAGGCGCTGAAGAAGGGCACCATCATGGCGGCCGGCCTCGACGTGTTCGAGCATGAGCCGCATGTGCCGCAGGCCCTCCAGGATCTGCCGAACGCTGTGCTTCTGCCGCATGTGGGCTCGGCCTCCGTCGCCACGCGTGATGCCATGGGACAGCTTGTGGTCGACAATCTCAAGAGCTGGTTCAGCACCGGCAAACCGGTGACCCCGGTTGCCGAAACGCCATTTCCCCGGACCTGAACGGCCAGCCCGGTGCGGCCAGCCCGGCCTGCAAGGCTGACGCAAGGCCGCTCCTGCATCTGGGAAGAAGAGCCATGAGGAGATGAGCCCTTGCGTCAGCTCAGCAAGCCGGCGGAACCGCGCCGGCACAAGCGTCAGAGAACACGCCTCAGGGCGGGCCGGGTCGCCGACAGCAGCAACACGTTCCTGTGTGACTGCCTGATCAGCGACATGTCACCGGCAGGAGCCCGGCTGAAGCTGCCTGCCGAAGTGGATCTGCCGGAGGAAATCGTCCTCTTTGACGAGCTGGAAAACACCGTGGCGCTGGCAAGCCTGCGCTGGCGGTCGGGCTGTAATGCCGGCATCCAGTATGATGTCCCGCCCGCCAAAGCTGCGCTGTTTTCCCAAAACCGCCAGCGGGCTTTGACGCGGCGCTACTATGCTTTGAAGGACTGAGGCAGCAGACCTTTGCACCGGACACAGGAGGCGCCCCGCCCTTGACTTGAGCGGCGGGGTCTGAACAGTTCAGGCCAAGAGCCGGTTCATCGTGACCCGGCGTTAGTCGTGAGGCAGTCATGTTGAAGCCACTTGTGGCCGCAGTTTTTTCGCTGATGCTTGCCCTGACGGCACAGACTCAGGCTGAGGAAATGCAGATCAAGGATATTCAGATCGGCACCGGAGCCGAGGCCGATGTGGGCAACACGGTCTTCGTGCATTACACCGGCTGGCTGATGGACGGCACCAAGTTCGACAGCAGCGTCGACCGTGGCACGCCCTTCAGCTTCACGCTGGGCGAGCGCCGCGTGATCCCGGGCTGGGAGCAGGGCGTCGTCGGCATGAAAGTCGGCGGCAAGCGCGAATTGGTCATTCCCCCGGAACTGGCCTATGGCCCGCGCGGCGCCGGCGGTGTCATTCCGCCCAATGCCACCCTGCGCTTCGAGATCGAACTGCTGGACGTGAAGGCCAAGAGCTTTACCGACCTGGACAATGGCGCCCTGAAGGCCCGCATTGCCGCAGGCATTCCGGTGATCGACATCCGCACCGCCGACGAGTGGCGCGAAACCGGCATCATCCCCGGCTCGCACCTTGTCACCTTCTTCGACGCCGCCGGTCAGGTGAACCCGGATTTCGGGCCGGAACTGGAGAAGATCATCGATTCGCCGGACGATGAAGTCATCCTGCTCTGCCGCACCGGCAACCGCAGCGGCATGCTGGCCAAGTATCTTTCCGAACAGGCAGGCCTGACCAGGGTGGCCAATGTGCAGGACGGCATCATGAGCTGGATCGCCACGGGCGGCGAGGTGGAAGAGCCGAAGCTGCCCTAAGCGGACAGATGTTACGAAAAAGGCCCGGAAGCCTGAAGCTTCCGGGCCTTTTGCATGGGCAAAGCACCAGGCACGCATGCAGCCGGCAGCATCTACATGAACCGTTAACCTTGTTTTTCATGACAATTTTAACTTTCGGGGCCGAGTCTTGGGGCAAGGGGACACTGACCCAGCAAGGCCGAATTCATGACCCGCCGACTGTCCACACATGCCATCCTTCTTGCCGCCGCTCTGTCCTTAAGTGGGTGCGGCACGGTGTCAGGCATCACCGGGCTTGGCTGGATGACCCCGTCCTCGGACAAGGTCATCTACAACGACACCAAATGGTGCGTTCCGCGCGATCTCAAGCGCGTCCTCAACCGCCTGTCCGACCGTTTCGGACGGGTGACGGTGATCTCCACCAAGCGCTGGTGGCTGGAGAACTGGTGGAAGGGCGGCGCCAGCAACTCCTACCATCTCAATTGCCGCGCCGTGGATTTCCGCGTCAACGGCAACCCGCAAGAGGTTCTGGCCTTCCTGAAGGCCCAACCGGAGGTCGGCGGCTACAAGCGCTACTCCAGCGGCTTCTACCACATCGACAACGGCCCCCGCAGGACATGGTAGGCAGGCCGGTAAGCAGGCCGGGACCTAGGTGCCCCAGCCCTCGTCCGTGTCAGCCCAGTTCGCCCATTTCCAGCGCCATTTCCCAGGCCACCGGATCATAGCCGAGCAGGGTGCGGCCCTTGGCTTCGGCAATCGGACGCTTGATCGCTGAAGGGTGCTCCAGCATCAGGGCGATGGCGCTGGCATTGTCCTTGACCGCATCCTGCACCTCATCCGGCAGCTTGCGCCAGGTGGTGCCGCGGCGGTTCAGAACCTGCTCCCAGCCGAAGGCCTCGACAAACTGCGTCAGCTTTTCTGCGTCCGCGCCGTCCTTCTTGTAGTCATGGAAGGTGTAGGCCACACCGGCCCCATCCAGAAAGGCGCGGGCCTTCTTCACCGTGTCGCAGTTCTTGATTCGATAGACGATCATACGAGCCTCACTTCACGTTGATGGACATTGACGGCCTCATAGCAGATTTATCAGGCTATGGCGCCCATGCGGGTGACCTGCTTCAACAGCTGCTGCATTCCGCAATTTGCATCATTCCGCTTGCATGTTTCCCGCTTAGGCTCAAACTGCGGCCGCTTACGTGTATTTACTCAAATCCCTGTTTCAAGAGACAGTTCCATGGCACCACGGCAGATGCGCACGCCGCCCGGCAACGGCCCGCTTCAGCAGCAGCTGCGGCTTTATTCCGGGCTGATCCTCTTTGTCTTTGCCAGCACCCATTTTCTCAACCATGCCCTCGGCAACATATCGCTGGACTGGATGCAGAAAGGCCAGGACCTGCGCCTCATCATCTGGTGGTCATGGCCCGGAACAGTGGCTCTTTACGGCGCCCTGGCCGTGCATGTGGGGCTGGCCCTGTGGCGCATCGCAGCGCGGCGCACCTTCCGGATGCCCATCTGGGAGGCAATCCAGATCCTGCTGGGCCTGTCCATTCCCTATCTGCTGATCCGGCACATCTACATGACCCGCGGCGCAGTCGAGGTCTATCACGCCTATATGGATTATCAGCATGAACTGTCGGTTCTCTGGCCCGGTGCCGGCGTCACCCAAAGCCTTCTGCTCATGCTCGTCTGGCTGCATGGCTGCATCGGCATTCATTTCTGGCTGCGGCTGAAGCCCTGGTATCCGCGCTGGAGCGGCACGCTGCTGACGCTGGCCGCAGCTGTCCCGGTTCTGTCGCTGACGGGCTGGATCAATGGCGCAAGACGGCTGGTTCTGGAAGGCCAGTACCAGCTCAAGGTCACGGCGGAACAGACCGCCCAGCTGCAGGTCTATACCGATATCAGCCGCGTGGTGTTCTTTTCGCTTCTGCTGCTGGCTCTGATCATCTCGCTGGTCCGCCAGCTGGCGCCGGCCGGGCGCAAGGCTTTCACCGTGCACTATCTGGGCGAAAAGACCGTCCGCGCCAGACCCGGCCCAACCCTGCTCGAGATCAGCCGCATGCGCGGCGTACCGGTCATGTCCGTCTGCGGCGGCCGCGCCCGCTGTTCCACCTGCCGCACGCTCATCGTCTCCGGCAACGCGGAACTGCATGCGCCCGGGGAGACTGAGGCGCATGTGCTCAAACGCATACACGCGGGCAAGAATGTACGCCTCGCCTGCCAGATCCGGCCGGAGACGGATCTGGTCGTCCGCCCCCTGCTCCATGGCGGCACGGCCATTCCCCGCGAAGGCCTGCAGGACCGCTACCGCTGGGGCACGGAACAGCCGGTGGCAGTAATGTTCGTCGATCTGCGCGGCTTCACGGCCTTGAGCGAAGGCAGGCTTCCCTTCGATGTCGTCTTCATCCTCAACCGCTATGTCGACAGCGTTGTGCGCGTCATCCGCAGCCACAATGGCATGATCGACAAGGTGATGGGCGACGGCATCATGGCCCTGTTCGGCATTGAAAGCACCCTTGAGCAGGGCTCACGGGATGCGCTGCAGGCCATTGTCAGCCTGTCGGCCGAACTCAAGCATGTGAACCGGGATCTTGCATCGCAGCTCAGTGGTCCCTTGCGGATTGCCGTCGGCCTGCATGGCGGCCCGGCCATCCTGGGCCGTATCGGCCTTGACGGGCGCAACGGCGTAGCCTCGGGCCTGACAGCCCTTGGCGATGTGGTCAATGTCGCCAGCCGGCTGGAAGGCGTTGCCAAGGAGCACAACGCCACCTGCGCCGTCTCGCGCGACATTCTGGACGCCTCGGGCCTGTGGCTGGAACCGCTGCGCCCCTTCCACCAGGTGCCGATCCGCGGGCGGAAGGAACCACTTGAGGTCGCCTGCGTGGAGAACCTGGCACTGCTGCAGAGAGCCATCGCCGGCAACAAGGCTGCCTGATCCCGGGCCTTTCGATGCCGGCGCCTCCCGCCTTGAAACTGCCGATGCGTCAAATGCCGGATTCTGGACAGGAAAAGCGAGGAAATACAAATTTCTAGCTCTGGACGGCCTGCACCACTCTTGCGATGATAGGATGACCGGCACACACGCCGCCAGACCCAGCTGACCCGCCCGACTATCTGCGGCCCGGACCATTGGGACAGGCAGGCAGAACAGGACACGGGCGGGGCACCCATGATCTTCAGACAGTTTCTCGCAGGCGGCTTGTTAGCCGCCTCTGCAACTCTTCTCCATGCGGAACCGGTCACATTCCGCTATGCCTATCAGGGCGGGCTGAACAGCCTTGATCCCTATTCGCTCAATGAGACCTTCTCCCTCTCCGCCCTCGGCAATGTCTATGAGGGGCTGGTGCGGCGGAACGCGAAGCTGGAGCTGGAGCCCGCGCTCGCCGAACGCTGGGAGATGCTGAGCCCGGTCCACTGGCGCTTTCACCTGCGCAAGGATGTGCGCTTTCACGACGGCGGCACGCTGACGGCAGATGACGTGGTGTTCTCCGCCACACGCGTCCGGTCGCAAGGGTCTGACGTGGGCACACGGCTGCCCGCAGGCACGGAAGTGGTGGCCGTTGACAGCCATACCATCGACTTCCATCTGACGTCCCCTGCCCCGGCGCTGCCCGCCGAATGGGAAACCTGGTACATCATGGACAAGGAATGGACGGAGGCAAACGGCGCCGTTCCGGTCACCTCGGCGTCCAGCGCGGCGCCGGGCGCTGCTGCCCTCAAGGCCAACGGCACCGGCCCCTACCGGATCATCAGCCACGAGCCAGGCCTGAAAACCGTCTACGGCAAGAACCCCGACTGGTGGGATGCCACGGACGGCCTGCCGGACCGGGTGGAGTTTTCCGCCGTCACATCCGGCCCCACCCGCGTTGCCGCGCTTCTCTCCGGCGAACTGGACATGATCTATCCGGTGCCGGTGCAGGATATCGCGCGGGTGGACCAGAGCCCGTCCACCCAGGTGCTCAGCGGACCGGAACTGCGCACGCTGTTTCTGGGCCTCGATCAAAGCCGTGACGAGTTGCTTTACTCCGACGTGAAGGGCAGCAACCCGTTCAAGGATGTGCGCGTGCGCAAGGCCGTCTATCAGGCGATCGACACTGGCGCCATCACCAGCAAGATCATGCGCGGCACAGCCGAACCTGCCGCCCTTCTCGTCAGCCCGGCACTGTTTGCCCGCGCGGGCGAATTTTCCCGCTTGCCTTACGACCCGGAAGCCTCCCGGCGCCTGCTGGCTGAGGCGGGCTATCCGGACGGCTTTGCCCTCACACTCGACTGCCCGAATGACCGCTATGTCAACGACGCCAGCATCTGTGAGGCCGTTGCAGCCATGCTCTCGAAGGTTGGCATCAGGACCCGTGCGGATATCCAGCCGAAGGCGAAATACTTCGGGCGCATCCTGCCCACCGGCGGCTATGACACGTCCTTCTATCTGTTCGGCTGGACTCCGGCCGACTTCGACAGCCTCAGCCTGCTGCAGGCGGTTGCCATGTGCCGGAATACGGCCACGGGCGAAGGCGCCTTCAACATCGGCGGCTACTGCAACGAGCAGGCAGACGCCCTGATCCGCCAGCTTGCCAGCGAGGAAGACAAGGACCGGCGCGCGGACATCACCGCGCAGATCTACACCCTGCTCAACGGGGATGTGGCCTATATCCCGCTGCATCAGCAGAAGCTGGCCTGGGGTGTCTCAAACCGGTTCCATGTGGAGCAGCGGGCCGATGACCAGTTCCTGTTCCGCTTCATCCGGCAGCAATAGCCAGCCTGCGGCACTTTGTCCGGCCTGATTGCGGCCTGATTGCGGACTGACTTTGGCCAGGCGGCAGCAGCGCGAAAAAAGGGGGGAAGCACATGGCCTCCCCCCAACACTTAACGCCCGTTCAATGACTTGGACTAAAATCTGGCCCTCAAATACGCCGGGCCTACTTAAATTCCACAAGATGATGTTACCGCGTTGCACAATAAATTAAAGCCTCAAATTGAGGAAATATTGAGCAAAAAGGCTCGCAACCTGCCGAAATATGCTGCATCGCAACAGCCCTTGACCTTCCAGCAGCTGGAAGCCCTATTTTGGGCAAGATCCCGCGATTCAAGACACCGGCCGCGCAAAAGCGATGGCCCGGTGCAGGCATAAGGACCAAGCAGCCATGACATCCGCAGACCTTTCCAGCCCCCGCCAGCTGATGCTCGACGTTTCGGGCATGACCTGCGGCGGCTGTGCCGCGAGCGTGCAGCGGCTCCTGACCGGCGTTGACGGCGTCTCGGCGGCGAGCGTCGATCTCGCCGCAAAGAGCGCGGCCGTAACGGTCACAAAGAATGTGCCCGTGCCGGAACTGGTTGCCGTGCTGGAAAATGCCGGTTTCCCTGCCCGGCTGCGGGAGGAGTAACCGGCATGCGATCCGCAAGCTCTTCGAGCGCCCGCGAACTGACGCTCGACATCTCCGGCATGACCTGCGGCAGCTGTGCCGCGCGCCTGCAGCGCTCCCTGTCCGCCGTCGACGGGGTGGCGGAAGCCAATGTGAACCTGGCCCTGGAAAATGCCCGGCTGGCGCTGGTGCGGGACATTCCCGTGCCGGACCTGATTGCCGCCGTGGAAAAGGCCGGTTTTTCGGCCCGCCTGCATGAGGATGAAGCCGCCAAGGCCCGGGCAGAGCGCGAGAAGGCAGAAGCCGCCGCGCGGGCGGAAGACCGCAAGGCCTTCCTGCTGTTCGTGATGGGCGCTGCCTTTTCCCTGCCGCTGGTCATTTCCATGGCCCTGATGCCTTTCGGTATCCACTGGATGATCCCCGGGCTGGTGCAGCTGCTGCTGGCAACCCCGGTGCAGATCCTGCTGGGCGCCCGCTTCTACCGGGGCGCCTTCAAGGCCGTGCTTTCGGGCGGTGCCAACATGGATGTGCTGGTCGCCCTCGGCACGTCCGCCGCCTATGGCTACAGCCTTTACCGGGTCTTCGTGCCGGATCCCTCTGGCGTGGAGCATCTTTATTTCGAAGCGTCCATGGTGATCCTGACGCTGGTCCTGCTCGGCAAGCTGCTGGAAAACCGCGCCCGCCGGGCCACCTCTGCCGCCGTGCGGGCGCTGATGGCACTGCGGCCGGAAACCGCCAACAAGATTGACGGCGATACGGTCACCACCGTTCCCATCACCGAGATCCGCCTGGGCGACCGGGTGCTGGTGCGCCCCGGCGAAAGAGTGCCGGTGGACGGCCAGATCGAGAAGGGCAAGAGCGAGCTGGACGAAACGCTGATCACCGGCGAAAGCCTGCCCGTGACCCGTTCTGCCGGCGATCACGTCACCGCTGGCACCATCAACGGCTCCGGTGCTCTGACCGTTGAAGTGCTGGCGCTGGGGGAAGAAACCGTCCTTGCCCGCATCATCAAGCTGGTCGAGACAGCGCAAGGGCGCAAGGCGCCGGTGCAGAAGCTCGTCGACAGGGTATCGGCGATTTTCGTGCCGGTGATCATCGTCTTCGCCCTTCTCACCTTTGCCGGATGGATGATCTGGGGCGGCAGCCTTGATGCGGCCATTGGCGCCAGTGTGGCCGTGCTCGTCATCGCCTGCCCCTGCGCCCTGGGCCTTGCCACACCCACGGCCCTTGTGGCTGGCACAGGCGCTGCGGCACGGGCAGGCATTCTCATCCGCGACATCGAAGCGCTGGAAGTGGCGCACCGGCTGAAGCTCGTGGCCTTCGACAAGACCGGCACGCTGACACGCGGCGCCCCTGCGGTCACCGATGTCATCGCCTTTGACCGGGACAATGACGGCCTGCTGGCCGCCGCCGCCTCTGCGCAGCTCGCCAGCGAACATCCGCTGGCCCGGGCCATGGTGGAGGCAGCCAGGGCCAAGGGCCTGCCGCTGTCCACGCCGGACGAGTTCGAGGCCGTGCCGGGTGAAGGCATTGCCGCCATGCTGGGCGGGCATTCGCTGGTGATCGGCAACCGGACCCTGATGGACCGGCTGAAGGTGGAGAGCATGACCGCAGACTCCATCCGCAAGTCGCTGGAGAGCGAAGGCAAGACCAGCGTTCTTGCCGCCCTGGATGGCCGTGCCGTCGGCGTCATCGCCTTTTCCGACACGCTGCGTGACACCTCGGCGCAAGCGATCCAGGAACTGCGGGAGATGGGCATCCGCACGGTGATGATCACCGGCGACAGCGAGACCGTTGCCCGCAAGGTAGCCGCTGAAACCGGCCTTGACGAGGTGCGCGCAGGCGTGCGCCCGGATGGCAAGGCCAAGGCAATCGAGGCCCTGCGTGCGGAGGCTGGCGGCGCCGTCGGCATGGTGGGCGACGGGCTGAATGATGCGCCAGCGCTTGCTGCCGCCGACATCGGCATTGCCATGGGCTCCGGCGTTGATGTGGCGATGGAAGCAGCCGGCATCACGCTGATGCGCTCGGACCCGCTGATGGTGGCGGCCGCCGTGCGTGTTTCCAAGGCAACGCTGGCGAAGATCCGGCAGAACCTGTTCTGGGCCTTCGCCTACAATGTCATCGGTATTCCGCTGGCGGCCTTTGGCATGCTGTCACCCGCCTTTGCCGGGGCAGCGATGGCGCTCAGTTCGGTTTCCGTTGTCACCAACGCGGGCCTTCTGAAGCGCTGGAAGCCTTGAGCCTTTTGCAACATTGCCGTGGCATAGTCGTTTCCGCTGGCCGATTGCCCACTTGACGATTACGTAAACGGTATGCTTGGGTCAGCGCAGAGGAAATTGAAGCCTCATGACTTTAACGGCAGGGCGAAGATTTGCCCTGCGCCACGGGAGATGGAACGAATGAGCCTGCAGGAACTGACCGAAGCCGTACGTGCAAAAGTGGCTGGCGGCGGCATCGACGACACCGTGAAGTTTGATTGCGGCAGCGACGGCGTCATCTTCCTCGACGGCTCGACCGTCACCAACGAGGACAAGGACGCCGACTGCACCATCAAGATCTCGTCGGATAACCTCGCCGATCTTCTGGCTGGTGAGCTGAACCCGACGATGGCCTTCATGACCGGCAAGATCAAGGTCGAGGGCAACATGGCCGTTGCCATGAAGCTCGGCAGCATCGTCTGAAGCCGGACCCTGAAACGGCATGGCGCGGCTCCGTCCATGGACGGGGCCGCTCTCATTTGCGCGGGCGTTCGCCGGTGTAGATGGCGCGGGGGCGGATCTGCTCGGGAGTGGCGTATTGCTCCAGCGCATGGGCTATCCAGCCCACCATGCGCCCGGCGCAGAAGATGGTCTTGCCTGCCTGCGGCGGCAGACCGAGGGCGCGGCGCAGAACGGCGAAGGCAAAATCGATGTTCGGCTCCAGACCGAACAGATCCCGCGCCAGATCGATGACGATGGCCGCCAGTTCCGCCGCTGGCCCACCTCCCTTTTTCGCCTTCAGCATGTCCAGCAGCATGTCTCCGCGCGGATCCTTGCTGCGGTAGACCGAATGGCCGAACCCATGCAGCGGCTCTCCCAGCATCAGCCGCTCGTGCAGCACTGCTTCTGCATCCGCTGCTGAATGGATCTGATCGAACCACAGCCCCACCCGGTCGGACGCCGCCCCATGCCGGGGACCAGTGAAGGCGCCAGCCCCAGCAATCAGCGCCGCATGCAGGGGCGCACGGGTGGAGGCGGCGCAGCGCACGGTGAAGGCGCTGGTGTTGAGCTCATGATCGGCGGAGAGCACAAGCGCAGCCCGGATCAGATCCGCGCCGTCTGCAGCTGAAACTCCCCCGGCACCGGAACGGCCAGACACCAGCCAGCACTCCGCCAGTTGCTCATGCACCGGCAGGCTCGAAACCTCCGCCCGGCCCAGCAGCGCCGCCGCCGCAACCCGCACGAAAGAAGCCCCCTTGCGCAGCAGCAATTGCGGCGAGCGGGTGTAGGCAGAAGGGTCGGACACGGGCCAGGCGGCCAGAGCCGTCATCAGCCGTTCCACCGCACCCATCCCGTCCGGAAAGAGCGGCAGCTGCATGCTGACCGTCCCGGCGAAGGGATCCTCCTCGCAGTCCCAGAGCAGAGCCGCAGTGGCTTCCAGCGTCAGGCTCTTGGCAAGATCGGTTGCCCGGTGCCCCCGGTACCAGGGCCCATCCTCGCCAATGTGGGTGAGCCGGGTTTCCAGCACCGGATCCCCGGACAAGGGCCTTGCCCCGCCCTGCGGCTCGGGCCTGTCGCGCTGCACCAGGAGCTTACGGATGTCGCTCGCGTCATAACGCTTCTGCTTGCCCGGCCCCGGCACGGAGCGGATCAGGCCCCGGCTGACATAGGCATAGAGGGTGGCCGGCTGGATGCCGAGTTCGGCGACGGCCTCGCGGGCGGAGAGATAAAGCGGCTGGCTCATATATTGATTGTATCTATCAATATTGACCACATCAAGCATTCCTCCTTTCATGCCGTTCAGACGCCAAAGGAGGGAGTTTTTCCATGACGCTCGCTTACCCCAACCCGGTTTTCACCGGCGCACAGGCCGAAGGCCTCGATGGCATCACCGCTGCCGCCACGATCCTCAGTGAAGTGGACGGCGAAGGCGGACGGCTGGTGCTGCGCGGCAGACCCATCGAAGACCTCGCCGGAAAGCTCACCTATGAAGAAGCGGCCAGCTTCTTCTGGGCCGATATCCTGCGCGTGCCGCGCGGCGCGGAGCTGACGGCCCGCTTTGCCGAGGCCCGCGCCACGGCGGCCCGTGCCCTGCCCGTGCTGCAGGCCGCCTCGCCGAAGCTCGGCACCTACGAGCTGATGCGGCTGGGGCTTTCTGCACTGGCCAGCGAAGGGGCGGACGAAGATCCCGTGGTGCTGTGCGGCAGCCTGCCGGTGTTTCTGGCCGCAGGCTGGCGGATCAGCCAGGGCCTCGCCCCGGTGATGCCCGATCTCAGCCTGCGCAGCTCGGAAGACATGCTGCGCATGCTGACGCGCAAGGCACCGGATGCACAGGCGGCGGCAGCGGTCGACCGCTATCTCGTGACCATTCTCGATCACGGCTTCAACGCCTCCACCTTCACCGCCCGAGTCATTGCCTCGACAGGCGCGGACATGGCTTCTGCCGTCATCGGCGCCATGGGAGCCCTGAAAGGCCCGCTGCATGGCGGCGCGCCGGGACCGGTGCTGGACATGCTCGATGCCATCGGCACCTCGGACCGGGCGGAGCGCTGGATCGAACGGGCGCTGAAGGACGGCAAGCGGCTGATGGGCTTCGGCCACCGCATCTACCGCACCCGCGACCCGCGCGCCGATGTGCTGAAGGCCGGCCTTGCGGAACTGCCCTCCAACGCCGGGCGGCTGATCCTCGCGCAAGGGGTTGAGCAGGCAGCGCTTGCCGCACTGGCCCGCCACAAGCCGGACCGGCCCTTGCAGACCAATGTGGAGTATTACACCGCCGTGATGCTGGAAGCGGCGGGCATGGACCGCAGCCTGTTCACGCCGCTGTTCGCCGTGGGCCGGGCCATAGGCTGGTGCGGCCATGTGGCCGAGCAGCGCGCCACCGGCCGCCTCATCCGTCCCGCCTCACGCTATGTGGGGCCGGTCGCCGCATAACCTCCCCGGATGCAGATCAGGCCGCAGCCACCGCTGCGCCCTGACGCCGGTCCTCCCGGATCATCGCCGCCCCCTTGTCCGCGATCATGACGGTGGGGGCGTTGGTGTTGCCGGAGGTGATCAGCGGCATGACGGAAGCATCCACGACACGCAGGCCTTCAATGCCCCGCACCCGCAGCCGCCCATCCACGACGCTGGCCTCATCCGAGCCCATGCGGCAGGTGCTGGTGGGATGGAAGATGGTGGTGCCGATATCGCCCGCTGCCCGCGCCAGCTCCTCATCGCTCTGCAGCGAGGGGCCGGGCAGATATTCCTCCGGCCGGTAGCGGGCCATGGCCGGGGCTTCCATGATCCGCCGGGTCAGGCGGATGCTGTCCGCCGCCACCTGCCGGTCCATTGCGGCGGAGAGATAATTCGGGCGGATCTCCGGCTGGTCCTTGGCATGGCCCGTCAGCGCATGCACATGGCCCCGGCTCTCGGGCCGCAGATTGCAGACACTGGCGGTGATCGCCGGGAAGGGATGCAGCGGCTCGCCGAACTTGTCGAGCGACAGCGGCTGCACATGATATTCGATGTTGGCCGTCTCGAAGGAGGGATCAGACTTGGCAAAGACGCCAAGCTGGCTCGGCGCCATGGACATGGGGCCGGAGCGGTTCAGCGCATATTCCAGCGCGATGCGCGCCTTGCCGAAGAGGTTGCCCGCCATCAGGTTCAGCGTCTTTGCCCCATGCACCTTGAAGATGGTGCGCAGCTGCAGATGATCCTGAAGGTTCTCCCCCACCTCCGGCAAACTATGACGGACCGTGACGCCGATGCGGTCCAGCACATCCGGATTGCCGATGCCCGACAGCTCCAGAATATGCGGTGACTTCACGGCCCCGGCAGCAAGGATCACCTCGCCGCGCGCCCGTGCCGTGGCAGGCTGCCCCTTTACCGTCAGCGCAACGCCAGTAGCGCGCCGGCCATCCAGAAGAACGCTGGTGACCTCCGCCTGCGTCACCACGCGCAGATTGGGCCGCTTCAGCGCCGGGCGCAGGAAGCCCTTGGCCGTGTTCCAGCGGATGCCGTGCTTCTGGTTCACCTGAAAATAGGAGGAGCCGAAATTGTCTCCCCGGTTGAAGTCATCCACCTTGGGAATGCCCGTTTCGACGCAGGCCTCCCGGAAACTGTCCAGCACGTCCCAGGACAGGCGCTGCTGCTCCACCCTGAGCCCGCCGCCCTGCCCGTGCAGGTCATCGTTCCACTGGTAGTGGTCCTCGCAGGCGCGGAAATGCGGCAGCACATCCTCCCAGCCCCAGCCGGTGAGGCCAAGCTGCCGCCAGCCGTCATAATCGCGGGCCTGACCGCGCATGTAGATCATGCCGTTGATCGACGAGCAGCCGCCCAGCACCTTGCCGCGCGGATAATTGAGTGCCCGCCCGTTCAGCCCCGGTTCCGCCGCCGTGCGGAAACACCAGTCCGTGCGCGGATTGCCCATGCAGTAGAGATAGCCGACGGGAATATGGATCCAGTGATAGCTGTCACGCCCGCCCGCTTCCAGCAGCAGCACCCGGATGTCCGGGTCCTGCGACAACCGGTTCGCCAGCACGCAGCCCGCTGAGCCTGCGCCGACGATCACATAATCCCACTCACCCAGATCCTGCATGTTTCCACCCGTGTTCTTTGGCACAAGTGGAGACACGCAGGCGCGGTCCGGTCAAGACCGTCAAAGGGCGGGCATGGGATTACGCCATTTCCTGTTCGCGCACGGCCATCTCGATCTCGTCCACCAGCGCCGGATCGAGGTTCAGCCGGGCGGCGAGCATCTGGAGATAGGCTTTTTCCGCGGCGTGATCGGGATCAATGGCAAGCCGCGAGGCGGCGTAGATCTCGGCGGCGGTTTCCGGCGACGTGGCGCTGTTGACGATCTTGTCGAGATCGAGCGGCGCGCGCAGCTCGTCCATCAGGAAGGCCTTGGATTCGGAATCAAGCCCGGCCTCATCCATCTTGCCGAAGATGCGGCGCTGTTCTTCCGCGTCGATATGGCCATCCGCCTTGGCAGCGGCGATCATGGCGCTGAGCAGGGTCCGGGCCACGATCTGGCTGCCGCCGGGCGCGCGCTCCGGGTCAAAGGCCGTGCCGCTCGGGGCTTCCAGTTCCAGCGGGGCGCGCTGCTGCGGGCCGGGGGACTGGCCGCCGTTCTGCTGGCCGGTCTGATAATCGCGGTAAGCCTTGTAGGCGAGGCCTGCGACCAGCGCGAGGCCGCCATAGGTCACCGCCTTGCCGCCGATCTTGCGCGCGGACTTGCTGCCCAGCAGCAGCCCGGCGAGCCCGCCAGCAGCCAGACCGCCAGCGTTCGACGACAGGAAATCCTTGCCGCGGGACATCAGGTCACCGGCGCCGCCCGTCTTGCCGCCTTGTGCAAGAGCGGAGCGGGAAGCCGCACCCATCACCTGATCGAGAAGGGATTTCGCATCGAACATCTCTGGAAGCTCCTTGGCAAACCTTGCGTCAGCCTGAGATGGTGGCTGGCCTGCCAAGCCGCAAGTCAGCGCCCGGAGGGAACACTGTCCAGAGGCAGAAGATTGTCATCCTTCAGCGTTTCCATGGCGATGGACGAGCGCACGTTCTGCACCGCCTCATGCGGCAGCAGGTCGTCATTGATCACCCGGCTCAACGCCTTCAGGTCCGGCACCACGATCTTCAGCATGTAATCCACGTCGCCCGTCAGCGTATGGGCCTCCTGCACCTCGGGCATGGCCTGCACCATGGCGCGGAAGCGGCGGGCATTCTCGCGGCTGTGGGCACCAAGGGTGACGCCGACAAAAGCCGTGACCGAAAAGCCCAGCCGTTCGGTCGCCAGATCCGCCCGGTAGCGGCGGATGATGCCCTCTGCTTCCAGCGCCTGCCGGCGGCGGGAAATCTGGCTGGCAGAGAGCCCGATCCGCTCCCCCAGCTGCTGGTTGGTGAGGGCGGCATTTTCCTGAAGCGCGGACAGAAGCCGCAGATCAAAGCTGTCAACCTGCATGATGATGCACCTACCAGGGAAAGAACGCACAGAACTTGCATCATCTTACGGGATTTTACGTCCTTTGCACACACATTGCGCGTGCCAGAGCGCAAGCTTGTCTCACCATCAAGAGGAGGACAGCATGGGACCTTTCCCGCACGACGCACCGCCCGCCACCATCACGGCTGACAACCCGGCAGGCACCGACGGCTTCGAGTTCGTGGAATTTGCCCATCCGGAGCCCGAGAAGCTGGATGCCCTGTTCCGCCGCATGGGCTACAGCCCCGTGGCAAAGCACAGGACGAAAAACATCACCGTCTACCGTCAGGGCGATGTGAACTACATCCTCAATGCCGAGCCCGGTTCCTACGGCATGCGCTTTGTCGAGGCCCACGGCCCTTGCGCACCGGCCATGGCCTGGCGCGTGGTGGATGCACAAAAGGCGTTTGACCATGCGGTGAAGATGGGCGCAACGCCCTATGAAGGGGACGGCAAGACGCTGGACGTGCCGGCCATCATCGGCATCGGCGGCTCGCTGCTCTATTTCATCGATCAGTATGGCAAAAAGGGCTCGGCCTATTCAGCAGAGTTCGAGTGGCTGGGGCCGGTGGACCCGAAGCCGCAAGGCGTCGGCTTCTATTACCTCGACCATCTCACCCACAATGTCTACCGGGGCAACATGGACAAGTGGTGGGACTTCTACCGCAACCTCTTCGGCTTCCGGCAGATCCATTATTTCGACATTGACGGGCGCATCACCGGCCTTGTCAGCCGCGCCATCACCTCGCCCTGCGGCAAGATCCGCATTCCGCTGAACGAGTCCAAGGACGACACCAGCCAGATCGAAGAGTATCTGCGCAAATACAAGGGCGAAGGCATCCAGCACATCGCCGTGGGCACGGATGACATCTACAGCGCCACCGACCTTCTGGCGGACAACGGCCTGAAATTCATGCCCGGCCCGCCGGACACCTATTACGAAATGTCCAAGGCCCGCGTGAACGGCCATGACGAGCCGCTGGAACGGATGAAGAAGCACGGCATCCTCATCGACGGCGAAGGCGTTGTGAACGGCGGCATGACGAAGATCCTCTTGCAGATCTTCTCCAAGACCGTCATCGGCCCGATCTTCTTCGAATTCATCCAGCGCAAGGGCGATGAAGGCTTCGGCGAGGGCAACTTCCGCGCCCTGTTCGAATCCATCGAGGAAGACCAGATCCGCCGCGGCGTCATCAAGGTGGATGCTGCGGAGTAACTTGAGCCCAAGCGCCCCGCTGCCGGAAGGTGGTGGGGCCTGCGCAACTCAAGGAGGGATGTGGCGGCGGCACCCGCCTTCGCATCAGGCCGCCGTCAACGAGGCCCCAATCTCCCGCCGGGACGCCATGAGATCGGCGACAAAGGAAGAAGACCAGTTTTTCGCGTCCTCGCGGCACAGCCGGTCAAACATCGGCTGCCAGCGGGCGCGGCGCTCGTCCAGCGGCATGGTCAGAGCCCGCTGGAGCCCGCGCGCCACGTCTTCATCCGAATAGGGATTGACGCTGATCGCCTCCGGCATGCCTTCTGCCGCACCGGCAAAGCGGGACAGCACCAGCACCCCCGGATCCTCGGCCCGTTGCGCGGCAACATATTCCTTGGCGACAAGGTTCATGCCATCACGCAGCGGCGTCACCAGGCAGGCTCGGCTCGACCGGTAAATGCCGGCCAGAACCTTGCGCGGAAAGGCCTTGGCGATAAAACTGATGGGAGCCCAGTCCAGCTCGGAGAACCGGCTGTTCACATGACCGGTCAGTCCCTCCAGTTCCCGGCGGATGTCAATATACGCATCAAGCTCCGCCCGCGACGGCGGAGCAATCTGCATCAATGACACCTGACCCCGGTTTTCAGGATAATCCTCCAACAGCCGCGCAAAGGCCCGGAACCGCTCCGGCAAGCCCTTGGTATAGTCGATCCGGTCCACCCCCACGACCTGATGGCGTCCGGCGAGCCGCTTGCCGATGCGAGCCGAATTGCGCACCGCTTCCGGCGTCATCGGGAACTTCGAGAAAGCTTCAGCGTCAATGCCGATGGGATAGGCACGGGCCAGAACCTGCCGGCCCTGAAGGCGCACCAGGCCGCCATCCCCTTCCGAGCCCCCCAGCTCATCCACCACGAAGCGGCGGAAATTGGCGGCATCGCGCGAGGTCTGGAAGCCGATCACGTCATAGGCCAGCATGGTGCGGATGAGCGCGCCCGCATTGGGCAGCGCCGCCAGAACCTCCGGCGCCGGGAACGGAATGTGCAGGAAGAAGCCGATGGGAACCTTCACCTCCATCTGGCGCAGCGTCGCGGCCAGCGGCATGAAGTGATAGTCATGCACCCAGACGAAATCATCCTGTTGCAGCAGCGGATGCAGCCGGGAGGCAAAGCGCTCGTTCACATGCCGGTAGCCATTTTCAAAGGCCCGGTCGAAGACAGCCAGATCAAGCCGGTAATGCAGCACCGGCCAGAGCGTCCGGTTTGCATAGCCGGCGTAGAAACTGTCATGGTCGGCCTGGTTCATGTCGATCTGCACCAGTTGGACCGACTTTGTCTTCTGCTGCTGAAAGGGGCCGAAGGTGCCTTCCTCGGAGATCTTGCCGCTCCAGCCGAACCACAGTCCGCCGGAACTCGTGAGCGCATCGACCAGAGCCACGGCGAGCCCTCCAGCCTTGCCTGTGTCCTTCATCGGGCCCACCCGATTTGATACCACAACAAGCCGTCCCATGGCCTTCGCCTCCTTTGCTCTGATTGATGTGCCGGAAGCCTGACAGCAGGCAGGCAGCAGATGAAATGCCCTCTCAAGACACAGTGAAACCAAGGTTCCGGGATGCTGACGCATCACGCCTTGACCTGACTTATGCAGCGCACAACGCCATTGACTGAACAGTCAAGGCAGCAAAGAGTTCCCGCAATGGCTGTTCCAGACACCCTGAAACCGCCGTTTACCGGAGTTAAGCCGTGAGATGGCGCACCTGCTGCGCCAGCCAGTCCGTCACCGCAGCCACATCCGGCAAGCGTGCCGGAGCACAGGTTGGCCCCTCGCCCACCTTGAGCGCGCTGCCGCCAAGGGCGAGCGCGGCCGCCATCGCATCCTCATCCGTCACATCATCGCCTGCAAAGACCGGCACCCGACTGCAGAAGGGCGGCAGCTCCATGAACTGGCGCAGCGCCAGCCCCTTGTCATGAGTCGCAGGTTTGACTTCCATCACCATCTTGCCGCGCAGGACATGCAGATCCGGCAACCCGGTCAGAACACGCGCAAGATAAGCCTCCAGCGCGCCTTCCAGATGGGGAACAGACCTGTAGTGCAGTGCGATGGCCGCCCCCTTGTCTTCCAGCATGATGCCGTCGGCCAGCAGGCCGCTGGCTTCCACCGACCTCCGCAGGTACTGCAGCTCCGGCGAAGCTTCGGCACGCACGGGATCAGCAGCAGCGGTGCTGCGCCATTCAAGCCCGTGGAGGCCTGCGGCGGGCAGTGCGAGGGGGTGGAGAAAGCCGTCTATCTCTGAGATAGGTCTGCCGGTGATGATGGCGACAGCACCATCCAGACAATCATTGATCCGGCTCAGAAAGCTGATCACTTGTTCATCAACGTCTACGAGCTCCGGCCGGGGCGCAAGAGCTGCCAGAGTGCCATCAAAATCGAGAAAAAGAGCACTATCGGGCTGCAGACGGACAGAATGTTGCATGCGCTCAGTTTAAGACACATGCTGGAAAAGTCCACCCCTGCCCCGGATTTTCTCCGGAGCAGGGACGGATGATTGCAAGACGTCAAACGAAGAGGTTGACGAGACTTTCCAGATATTCCTGACGGCCGGACTTCGGCTGCGGCTCAAGATCCGTGGCATGAACGCGGTCAGCAAGGGCTTCCAGCGACACGTCACCCTTGAGGATGGCAGCGTTTTCCGGCTTGGACCAGCCAGCGTAACGGTCCTCGACGAAGCCGCCAAGACGTCCGTCCTCGATCATCGCCGCAGCGGCCAGAAGGCCGCGGGCGATGGCGTCAGCCGAACCGATGTGACCCTGGAGCAGATCCACGGCATCAATCGACTGGCGGCGGATCTTGCTGTCGAAGTTGGTGCCGCCGGTGGTGAAGCCGCCGCCCTTGAGGATCTCGTAATAGGCGAGCGCCAGCTCCGGAACGTTCATGGCGAACTGATCCGTATCCCAGCCCGACTGGTAGTCGTTGCGGTTCATGTCCACCGAGCCGAAGATGCCCAGCGCATTGGCCAGCGCCAGCTCGTGCTCGAAGGAGTGACCGGCAAGGATCGCATGCCCCTGCTCGATGTTCACCTTCACTTCGTTCTCCAGACCATAGGCCTTGAGGAAACCGAAGACGGTGGCGACATCATAGTCATACTGGTGCTTGGTCGGCTCCTGCGGCTTCGGCTCGATCAGGATCGTGCCCTTGAAGCCGGTCTTGTGCTTGTACTCCACCACCATGGACAGGAAGCGGCCGAGCTGGTCCAGTTCGCGCTTCAGGTCGGTGTTGAGCAGGGTTTCATAGCCCTCGCGGCCGCCCCACAGCACGTAGTTTGCACCGCCCAGACGCTTGGTCACGTCCATGGCGTTCTTCACCTGCGCTGCCGAATAGGCGAAGATTTCCGGATCCGGGTTGGTGGCGGCACCGCTCATGAAGCGGCGGTTGGAGAAGAGGTTCGCCGTGCCCCACAGCAGCTTGACGCCCGTCTCGGCCATCTTCTTTTCAAAGATGTCGGCGATGGCGTTCACATTGGCGTTGCTCTCGGCCAGCGTCGCCCCTTCCGGCGCGATGTCGCGATCGTGGAAGGTGAAGAAGGGCATGTCCAGCAGCTGGAACATCTCGAAGGCAACGTCGGCCTTCAGACGGGCCTGTTCCATCGGATCGCCTGCGGCCATCCACTTGCGCTGGAAGGTGTCACCGCCGAACGGATCACCGCCCGGCCAGCAGAACGAATGCCAGTAGCAGATGGCAAGACGCAGATGGTCTTCCATGCGCTTGCCGAGGACCACCCGGTCCTTGTCGTAAAAGCGGTAGCCATAGGGGTCCTTGGCATCCGGACCAACAAAGCGGACCGGCTCCAGGCCGTCAAAAAAACCAGTAGCCACGTCAGATCTCCTTCACTGCGGGATAGAGTTTGCGCCAGCGGGCATAGGCCTCGCCATAGGCGGAACGAAGAGCGGGATTGGGGTCGATGGCAGCGGCCATCGGCGGGGCGCTGAAGAGCGCATCGGAATAGCCATCCGCCGCCGCCTGACCGAGGCGGGCAGCGCCCAGCGCGGCGCCGAAGTCGCCATCCTGCGGCAGATCGACGGTGACGCCCAGAACGGTGGCGATGATCTCCAGCCAGACGCGCGAGCGCGAACCGCCGCCCACGGCGGTGACACGCTCGACCTTCGTTCCGGCAGAGGTCAGCGCCGCGAGGCAGTCCATCAGGGCGAAGGCGACGCCATCCAGCACCGCATGGGTCAGCTCCGCCTCATCCGTGTCATGCGAGATGCCGAAGAAACCGCCCCGGATCGCCACGTCATTATGCGGCGTGCGCTCGCCGCCCAGATACGGCATGAACATCACATCCGAAGGCCGCTTCACCTCCGTGACGAGCCCCGTCAGCTCCTGCGCCGGGCGGCGCAACACCTTGGACAGCCAGTTGAGGCTGTCGGTTGCCGACAGGATCACGCCCATCTGGTGCCATGTGTCCGGCACCGCATGGCAGAAGGCATGCACGGCACTGCCCACATTCGGCGAGAACCGGTCATTGGTGACGAACAGCACGCCCGAGGTGCCGAGCGAGACGAAGGCCGAGCCCGGCTTTACCGCACCCGTGCCGCAAGCCGAGGCTGCATTGTCGCCGCCGCCACCGGCCACCACCGGGGCAGAAGTCATGCCCCAGCGCTGCGCCAGCTCCGGCCGCAGGCGGCCGCTGGCATCCGAGCCCTCGACAAGGCGCGGCATGTGGCTGCGGTTGAGACCGGTCGCTTCAAGCAACGCATCGGACCAGTCGCGGGCGGCCACATCCATCCACAGCGTGCCGGCACTGTCCGACATGTCGCCCACATGCTCGCCGGTCAGGCGCAGGCGGACGTAATCCTTCGGCAGCAGCACCTTGGCCGTGCGGGCAAAGATCTCCGGCTCATTCTCGCGCACCCATTGCAGCTTCGGCGCGGTGAAGCCCGGCATCACCCGGTTGCCGCCAAGGCTGAGGAACCGGGGCTCGCGCGCTTCCAGATCCGCGCATTGCGCGGCGGAGCGGCCATCATTCCACAGGATGCAGGGGCGCAGCGGCTTGTCCTTCGCATCCAGCAAGGTGGCCCCGTGCATGTGGCCGGACAGGCCAATGCCGCGCACCGCTGCCATCTCTCTTGGATGAGAGGTGGCAAGCGTGTCCATCGCCTGTTCCAGCGCCGTCCACCAGCTGTCCGGGTCCTGCTCCGACCAGCCGGGATGCGGGCGCTCGACCGTGAGATGGGCACTGGCCGAGGCGAGCACCGCCTGGCTGTCATCCATCAGGATCGCCTTCACCGAACTGGTGCCGATATCAAGGCCGATATGCATGAGGTACGCCCCTCAAAATTGATCCGAAAGAACCCCGGAACAGGCGGCGCTTCTGTGCGCACCTGTCCGGGGACTGCTTCTTCTAGCCGATGACGGCCGTTTCTGCCAGAGCCTGCGATGCCGCAGGCTCCCGCGTGGTCAAGTGGTCAGGCGTTCAGGCCGCGGCTACATCGTTGAGCGCGCCCGGTCCCGGCGTTGCGCCGGGAGGGCACTTGCCGAGAATGATCATGCCCAGCACGTCATCATCGGTCACATCCGTCGTCTTGGCGGTGCCGACCAGCTGGCCGTTCTTCATCACGGCAATGCGGTCACACAGCTTGAACACATCGTGGATGTCATGGCTGATGAGGAAGATGCCGAGGCCCTGACGCTTCAGCTCCTCGATCAGCTCCGCCACCATCTGCGTCTCATGCACGCCAAGGGCAGCCGTCGGCTCGTCCATGATCAGGATGCGGGCGTTGAAATAAACCGCGCGGGCAATGGCGACCGACTGGCGCTGACCGCCCGAGAGGGCCTTCACCGGAGCCTTGAACTTCTTGAAGTTCGGGTTGAGCCGTCCCATGATCTTGCGCGTCTCGGCTTCCATCCCGTCATCATCGACGAAACCGAATGGCGTCACCAGCTCGCGGCCGAGGAACAGGTTGGAGGCCGCATCGAGGTTATCGGCCAGCGCCAGCGTCTGGTAGATCGTCTCGATGTTGTACTTGCGCGCATCACGCGGGCTGTGGATCGTGGCGTGCTGGCCATCGATCAGGATCTCGCCGCTGTCCTGGCGGTAGGCGCCGGACAGGATCTTGATCAGCGTCGACTTGCCCGCGCCGTTCTCACCGAGCAGCGCATGGATGGAGCCGGGCAGCAGCGAGAGCGAGACGCCGCGCAGCGCCTTGACGCCGGGGAACGACTTCTCGATGCCGCGCGCTTCGAAGACAGGCGTTGGTTCCATCTCAGATACCCTTTTTGCCGGCCTCGAGGCGCGCCTCGCGCAGGCGGTTGAGTCCGACAGCGGCCAGGATCAGGACACCGAGCACAACCTGCACGAGGAACGGATCGATCGAGAAGAGCACGAGCGCCTGCGTTATGATGGCGACGATGACGACGCCGAGCAGCGTGGCGGCCACGCTGACATGGCCGCCCGCCAGCACCGCGCCGCCGATGACCGGCGCGGCGAAGGACAGGATCAGCCAGTCGTCGCCGATAGAGGGCTGGCCGATCTGCAGGCGCGCCACCAGCAGCACGCCCGCCAGCGCCGCCAGAAAGCCGGAGATCGCGTGCGCGATGATCACGGTCAGGCGAACCGATATGCCCGAGAGCGACGCGGCGTGCTCGTTGCCGCCCACCGCAAGGATGAAGCGGCCGATAGGCTGGCGCCGCAGCATGAACCACAGCGCCACCGCCACCAGCGCGGTCGGCACGGCGAGCCACGGGATCGGGCCGAAAAGGGTTGCCGCGCCAAATGCCTTCACGCTGTCGGGAACGCCGTAGAACGGCTGCGCGCGCGTGATGCCGAGATTGATGCCCTTGAAGATGGACAACGTGGCGAGCGTGATGACGAAGGCGGAGATGCCGGTGATCATGATCAGCGCGCCATTGAGCATGCCGCATGCGATGCCGATCAGCAGTGCCAGCACCAGGGCAACCGGCGCGGGCAGACCCCAGACCTGCATCATGCCGGCAAAGGCGATCGCCGCGAGACCGCCTATCGCGCCGACGGAGAGGTTCATCTGTCCGATCGCGATGATGATCATCTGCGAGAAGGCGATCAGCGCGTTGATGGCGATCGCCAGGAGCAGGACCTGGATGTTGAGCGGCGAAAGAAAGGACGGGCTGAAGCTGCCGATGATGACGATTGCCAATACGGTAACGAGCAACGGGCCGAACCAGTCCGTGCGGGCGATGCGGGAGAGCGATGCGTTTGTCATGGGTCTTCTCACGCAAGATTGCGGCGGGCGAGATAGGTCCGGCGCGCCTTGTCGACCAGGACGGCGACGAGGAGAAGCAGGCCCAGGACCGACTGGATCCAGAACTCGCCGATCTGGAGCAGCAGCAGGCCGCTCGTCAGCATGGTGACCAGAAATGCGCCGAGGCAGGTGCCGAGCACGGACGCCTTGCCGCCTTGCAGCAGCGTGCCGCCGAGGACCGGACCCAGGAAGGCCGGTAGCAGCCAGTCCTGGCCGAGCTGGCCCGCCATCGCCGGGATAGCGGCGCCGTTGCGCGCGACGAGCATCAGCGCGGCAATCGCAGCCAGCAAGCCGGACAGCATGTGGCAGATGATGAATACGCGCCCGACACGGATGCCGGAAAGTTCGGCCGCCTCGGGACGCGCACCCGCAGCCAGCATTTCTCGCCCGAGCACCGTGCGCCTGTAGAACCAGGCCAGCGCCAGCGCGGTCAGCAGCGTCACGATGAGCAGCGGCGAAAAATAGGTCAGGATCTTCATCTTGCCGAAGCTCGCGAATACGGGCGGAAAGCCCCGGTACGATTCGGCACGGGTGAGGAAGATCATCACGCCGAAGAAGATGCTCATCGTGGCAAGCGTGATGATGAAAGAATGCAGGCCGGTGCGCACCACGGCCCATCCGTTCACGAAACCCAGCGCGGAGCCAAGCGCGAGCCCGCCAAGAAGCGCGACAGGCCAGGGGAGCCCGACACCCTCGATGAGATAGCCGCAAAACATGGCCGCCGAGACGCCGATGGCGCCCACGGCGAGATTGAGGCCCCCGGTCACGATCACCACCATCATCGATAGCCCGATCATGATGTTGACCGCGGCCGTCCGCCCGAGCGTGAAAAGATTGAAGGGCGACAGGAAACCGCTTGCTGCAATGCTGAAGGCGATGGTGAAGAGCGCGATCAGCAGGATCAGTCCGAACTCGTTGGTCAGGAAGAAGCTCAGGCGTCCGGAAGCGGAATCCCGTTCCGGGGAATCTCCCTGCGAGTCTGCTGCGATCGGGGTATCATGCGAAGTCATGAAACAGCGTTTCCGTGCGATTCGACGACTGGAAGCTCACAGCCGAGCCTAGCCGATACCGAGGGGAAAGGCACGGCGTCCGCTTCCTGAAGGAATGCGCCCGTTGCACGGGCGCGACAAGTTCCTGGGCGGAACATCCGGCGGAGAACGTTCCCCGCGGGGAACGTTTCGTAAGGATCGGGGCCGGTTTCGCGGACGCGACCGGCCCCGCAAGCGATTACGAGCAGCTCAGATAGGTCGCCTCGAACGTGTCGAAGAGCTTCTTGGTCTCCGCGCGCATCGCGTCGACATAGGTGTCGACCTTGTCGGCAGCGACGTATGCCGTGCCGGAATCGATGAACTTGGAGGTCAGCGCATTCGACTTGAACGGTGCATCTTCCTTGACGGTGCAGCCGGACCGCAGCTTGTCGAGCACGAAAGAGCCGATATAGCCTTGGCCGTAGGGGTTCTGCAGCATGGTGCCGTCCACGAATCCGTCCTTGATGGCCTGCAGCACCACCTCGTCATGGTCGATGCCGACCATATGGATGCGCTTGTCACCGATCTTGCGCAACGCGTTGGCCGCTACCACCGCGGGCACCCAGGCGGTCGTGACGATGCCGTCCACCTCGGCGGCATGCGCTGCGAGGTAAGCGTTGATCTTTTCTTCCGCGGGCTCCGGCGCGTCGATGTCGGCGATTACCTGCACGACCTCGGAACCTTCTTCCTCAGCGGCCTTCTTGACGGCGTCGATGCGAAGCTGCGTGTTCGGGTCGACCAGGAAGCCGGTGAAGTGGGCGATGCGCTTCTTGCCGCCGCCCATCGCCTTGATGAGTTCCTTGGTGCCGAGATAGGCCGAATTACCCGTGTCCGTGCCAAGGCAGAACGATGCCTGCGACGGGTCTTTGAAGCAGCCGGCGCCGGCGATGACCGGTGCGCCGTTTCCGACCAGTTCGTCGGCGGTCGAGACCGCGCCCACCGGATCTCCGGGGAAGATCATGAAGCCGTTATAGCCCTGGCTGAGCAGGCTTTCGAGAAGCTGGTTCTGCTGCGAGAGCTCCCATTTCTGGGGCACCTTGTAGTCTGCCGCGGCCAGGCCGAAATCCTTCACTGCATCCTGGCCAGCCTGCTCCCACGCGGCGAAATAGGGGTGCGGGCCACCGGGCACGAGCGCGATCTTGCTGTCGTCGGCAGCCTGCGCGGCGCCCAGTGCGCCGAACCCGAAAATGGTCGCCGCGGCAAGGCGGCGCACGAAATGCGACATAGGTCTTTCCTCCGTTTACGGGCTGCCCGGTGAATGGAAAGCTCGATCCATTCGAGCTGTTCACCGCAACAGCCGACTTGCATAAGCACGCTGGACCCTAGTATCCTTGTATCCAAGCTGCAAATGGATTCTTTCGTTATCTTTTTCGGGAGACGGCTGTGTTGAAGCAGATGCCTTTACAGCCGCCGCCGCGCGGCAGCGGCGAAACCCGCCCGGACGGCGCGGACATCGAGCGGCTGGAACTGGTGGTCGACCGGAAGGCATCGGTTGCCGATCAGGTCTACGCGACATTGCGCGAGGCGATCGTCGACCTGCGGCTCGCGCCGGGAGCGTCGATCAGCGAGAACTCCATCTGCCGCCAGTTCGCCGTTTCGCGCACCCCGGTTCGCGCGGCCATACAGCGGCTTTCGGAGGAAGGGCTCGTCGATGTCTTTCCGCATCTCGGCAGCTTCGTGTCGCCGTTTCGGCTGGAGAGCCTGCGCGACAGCCAGTTCGTCCGCCGCTCCCTCGAAGTAGCCCTGTTGCGCGAGGTGGCCCTGCAATGGACGCAGACGATGAGCCAGCGCATGCGCGAGGTGATCCGCGAGCAGGAACGCCTGCTGGCTGAAGACGACCCCGAGGGGTTCCTCCTTGCCGACGAGGCATTCCACAAATTTTTTGCGGTCTTTGCTGGACGCGAGAGCGTCTGGCCCGCAGTCCTTGCAGCCAAGGTCCCGCTGACGCGGTTCCACCGTTATTGTGCGATGCCCGACCGTTTGCGCCATGTGATCGAGGAGCATCTGGCGGTGGTCGATGCGCTCGACAGGGGCGACGTCGCGGCGGCGGAACATGCGCTGGCCACCCATCTCGACATGATCTTCGTTACTTTCGGCGCGCTGCCGCAAGAAGAGCGCCGGAACCTGTCCCTTTAGAGACGGTTCTATTCGCCGCAAATGCTCTAAGCTGAAAAGCCCGGTTGGTGGGTTGGGGCGCCGGCTACAGGTCGCAGGTAGGCCGCCATCGACAAAGCGGTTTTCTGTCCCTGCCGGGCACAATTGCCGCTTGCTTTCAGCGGGTGGCGAACGTTGCCCGCCGCGAAGATGCCGGTCAAATTCGTCTGTCCAAGGCTGTCGACTTCGACGCCGCCCGTTGCACCGTCGATGGCCAGCGGTCCCGCTCTCAGCGCGGCGACCTCGGGAATCCATCCGGCCGTGAACACCACGCCATCGCATGCAATCTCTTCGGGCGCTCCGTTCCGTTCCACGACGACGCCGGACACGCGGTCATCTTTCGCATGGATGAAGGCCAGTCTTGTCTGCAGCCGAATGTCGATGCCTGAAAGATGCGTCATCCAGCCTGCTGCGGCAAAGGAGGAAACCCTTGCCCGATCATCGATCATAGTGCGGACTTTCAGTCCCGCATGACGCGCCGTCCAGATCGCCGAAAACGATACGTGTTCGGTCCCCACGACGACCAGCGATTTCATGGACGGCGGAAAACCAACGGCACGCGTGACCATCTGCTGCAGGAACCCGGTGGTCATGATTCCCATCGTGGGGCGTTCGCCGGCAACAGTCCTGTTGCCGCGATTGGCTTCCCGGATGCCCGTCGCGATCAGTATCGCCCGCGGACGCAGCGTTCTGTAGCCGGTTTCGGGTCCAGTGACGGTTGCGGCAGGGCCCTCGCCCAACGCAATCAGCGTCGTGGCGCACAGAATGTTTATTCCGGCGTCTTGCGCCCGTCGCCGCAGCTTCGCCGCGAATACGGGTCCGGATCGCGGGATGGCCAGGTATCCGATGCCGAAGCCCGGATGCGCGCAGAAGCGCGGCAGGCCGCCCGGCGCATCGTCGCGCTCGATGACGAGGATGTCCCTTACGCCCCGACGCGCCAACTCAATCGCAGCGGCCAGACCGGCGGGCCCCGCGCCTACTATCAGGACTTCCGGATCACGCATCGTCGGCTTTCCCGGCCTGCTCGAACATCGCCTGTATGCGCGCCCCGCAATAAAAACCCTGACAGCGGCCGAACATAACCCGGGTGCGGCGCTTCAAGGCCTTGATGGTGGCCGGCGGTATCTCCGAGGCAAGCGCGTCGCGCACCTCGCCGACCGAAATCCGCTCGCAATGACAGATCATCTCGGCATAGGCGGGATCCGCCGCGATCCGCGCTGGATCCGCCCAGGGCCGCACGCTTGTTTCGGCGAGATCCGGCACCGTCACGCCACGCACAGGCTTGACCGGTCGAAGATCGAACACGGCCGGGAAGATCAGCGATACGACATATTCGGCCACGCCAAGCGCGCTCGAAAATCCGGTCGAGCGGATGCCCGCCACTGTCAGCCATCGTTCGTCGAAGCGCGGGATGATCTGGTAGTCGGAATGGTTCGTGGCCGGGCGCATGCCTGCGTAGATCGTGTTCACGGGCATGTCTCGCAGCGACGGCACCATCGCGTCGACTGCGGCGCGCAAGGCGGCGAGGCCTTCCTCCGTCACGGCGCGGTCGTCGCGGTCTTCGACCTCTTCGGCGGTGGGCCCGACAAGAACATTGCCGAAGATCGTCGGCGCGATAAGTATGCCGCGTGAGGTGGGAGTGGGTGTCGGATAGGCGATGACGTCGTGTACCGCGCGCGCCGGCTTGTCGAGCAGCATGTACTGGCCGCGCCGCGGTTTCATCCGGAAATCCCGATATCCCGCCAGCTCCTCGACCTGGTCGGCGCGCAATCCGCCGGCGTTGACGACCAGACCGGCGGAAATGCGCTCGCCGCGGTCATTTTCCAGGTTCCAGCCGTCACCGGTTCTTTCGGCTTGGGCGACACGCCACGGCCGCAGATATTCGACACCGTTTGTCACGGCGTCGAGCACATAGGCGTAGGGAGTGGAGAAAGGATCGGCGATGATCTCGTCCGGCATCCACTGCGCGCACAGCACGCCAGGTCGGAACTGCGGCCATCGGCGCAGGACCTCCTCGCCTTCCATCAGGTGTACGTTGTGGAATCCCTCCTCGTTGGCCTCGTGAACCAGATGCTCGACCGTCTTGCGCTGCTCCTCGCTCCAGGCCAGCATGATGGCGCCGGTCTTTCGCATGGGAAGCCCGAGGGCCGGGGCTTCGGTCATGTACCGCTGATAACCCCGGACGACGAGCCGGCGCTCCAGTGAGCCCGTCGGCGTATCGTGACCTTCGGTCATCAGGGCGGAGTTGCCCTTGCTGGATTCGTTGCCAAAATCAGGATTGGCTTCCAGCAGAGCGATCTTCAACTCGTATCGGGACAGGTCGCGCGCGATCGCAGTGCCCACGACGCCGGCGCCGACGACGACGATGTCGAAATGCGGCGTCATGGGAATTCTTTCGACATCCGCTCGATGCAGATACGGGTGTAGGAAACGAGATCCTTCGTCGCTCCGCCATGGCGCGTCTGGGTCAGGCACCAGAGCGCTTCACGCACGACAAGGGCGACCCGCTGCTGCTCCACCTTGAGCTTGTCGCAGGCGCCGTAGGCGGCGAGGAAGAACGCTGCTTCCGTCGAGTCCAGATCGGCATTGACGATGACGGATGCAAGGTCGATCTCGGCGATGCCGACGCCGCCATATTCCCAGTCGATCAGGCGCAGGCCTTCAGGTCCGCGGATGAGGTTTTCGGGGATGATGTCGCAGTGCACGAGGCAGGATCCGCCTGGCTCGCAAGCGCCCAGACGCTCGACGAGGCGCTCGCGCGAAACGGGCAACACGTCCTCCGGAAGGGCATCGTGATAGGCGAGCGCCATCGCCACGCCGCAGCGCGGTATCAGGCCGGATGTCTCGATGGGCTGGCTGTGCAGGCGCCGCAGGAGTTCTGCTGTTTCGCGCAATACCGCGGGTGTGTGCATGCTCGCCGGCCGCAGTGTGTCACCCTCGATGAAGCTGGTGATAAGGATACCTTCGGCGGCGAAGAAGACTTCAGGCGCGACACCCGCCCGCGCTGCAAGCTCGGAACACAGTCTTTCGTTGGCGCGCGATATTCCGTGATGGGGGAGATCGACGCCGACACGGCCGAAATATCGCGCGTTCCCATCGCGGATGAGAAAGTTGCGATTGGTCCGCCCTTCCTCGATCGGCGTGAGTTCGGGCGTTTCCCGCCAGATCGGCAGGCCGGCCAACAGGGTCTGCGCAGTCATCCCTTTACCGCTCCGAAGGTCATGCCGCGCGCCATGTAGCGGGAGAGCGAGAAGGTCAAGGCAAGGACCGGCAGCAGCACTACCACGCCGAGCGCCAGGGCAGGTCCCCAGAGAATGCCCCGGTGGGTCAGGGCGAGGCCCACGATCGGCGGCAGCGGTCGCAGGTCTCCGCCGACCAGCGTGTTGGCGATCATGAATTCGTTCCAGCTGAAGATGAACACGAAAACCGCGCAGCAGATCAGCCCCGGGATGGAGAGTGGCAGGATTACGCGCCACAGAACCCCGAACGGCCGGCAGCCATCCACATAGGCCGCCTCGTCGATCTCGGGCGGGATTTCCTCCACGAACGACTTTAGCACGAGGATCGCGAAAGGAAGCTGGAAGGCGGTGTTCAGAAGGATGAGGACCGACAATGTGTTGTAGAGGCCGACCTTCTGCGTAAGGACGAACAGCGGCACGACGGCTGCGATAGGGGGGATCATCTTCAGGCTGAGTATCTCGAAGGTGATCAAGTCCTTTCCGACAATGGGAAAGCGGGCGAGGCCGTAGGCCGCCGGCAGGGCGAGGGACAGTGTAAGCGCTGTCGTCGCCACGCTGACAATGACGCTGTTGGCCATATGGTGCTCGACGTTCCAGTTTTCGAAGATGAAGCGCCAATGTTCCAGCGTCGGCTCGAAGAACCACACCGGCGTCGGCGACAGCAGGTCGCCCTCCGACTTGAAGGCGCCGAGCAGCATCCATGCGAGCGGGAACAAGAAGAGCCCGACCAGGCAGAGATTCGCGAGGAAATGTGCCTTTTCCTTCAGAAGGCCGGTGCGGCGCTCAGCCATTGGACATCACCTTTTTGAAGGTAAGCGCACTGAAAACCGTGACCATCAGAAGCACGATGAACGACATGGCCGAAGCAAGCGCCACATTGAGGTTGACGAGCCCCTCGCGCTGGACAAGCAGGGTGATCAGATCGGTCGCCCGGGCCGGCCCGCCTTTTGTCAGCACGAAGACGGTGTCGAACGTGGCGATCGCGAACATCACGCGGAACGCGAGAGCCACCACAATGATCCGCGACATCAGCGGTAGTGTGACGTTGATCAAAAGGTCGATTCCTCTCGACCCGTCGAGTGACGCGGCCTCATAGACATCTTCCGGCAGGCCTTCCAGGCCGGCGAGCAGAATGAGGAAGATGAAGGGCGTCCATTGCCAGACATCCATGACGACGATCGACAAGACCGCCAGCGTGGGATCCGCAAGCCAAAGCTGGGTTCCCAGGCCAAGCTGTTGCCCGGCATAGGTGACGATGCCGAAATCGCTGTTGAGCATGAGCTTCCAGATCAGCCCGACGCTGACGGGCGTCGCCATCAGCGGGAGCATCAGCATGGCCCGCATCACGGGATGCGTGCTGCGCATCGCCTTGAACGACAGCGCCAGCGCGAAGCCGATGACGAACTCCAGCGTTATCGCAGCCACCAGAAAGACGATCGTCACCAGGATCGAGCTGCGGAACTGCTCGCTGGCGAGCACCGACGCGTAGGTATCCAGCCCGACAAATCTGGTGACGGGGCTCGTCATACGCATGTTGGTAAAGCTCGCATAGAGCGAATAGGCGAGCGGATAGACCAGCATCACGGTCAGGAACGCTGCGGCAGGCAGGAAGAACCACAGGCCTTGCCGGCCTGAGCTGAGACGGCTCCTGCGCATGCTCATCTCGCCTCGACGCAGGATATGATGTGGAGCCCGCTCTGGCGAAGATCCGGCGGAACCTCGGTCAAAGGACAACCCACGACCAACTGGTCGATGTTGTCGATAGCTATCCCGCCGACGCGGGCGACGGACATCATCTTGGACCTGGTGGCGACAACGGCTACGCGACGCGACTGCTCCGCCATGCGCCGCGCGAGGGCCGCATCCTGTGTGTTTATGAACGTCATTCCCTGCCTGGGATGCAGCCCGTCTGGCGAAAGCACGGCCAGGTCGGCATTGATCTGACCGGCCATCGCCTCCGCGAAGGGACCGGACGTTGCCAGCGATGTCTGCCGCACGAACCCGCCAAGCAGGCAGGCGGTTACCACAGGGCTTTCCGCAAGCGTCGCCGCCACATTGACGGCGGGGGTCGCTATGAACAGCTCAATCCCGCTTTCGACGATTGCCTTGGCGATCGCCATCACGGTCGAGCCGTCGTTGAGGAACAGCGTGCTGCCTGGCGCAAGCGTCGGGACCAGGGCCTCGGCGATCGCGCGCTTCTCTTCGGCGTCGAGCGCTTCACGCTGCGCGAAATTCTGCTCGGCCTCCCTGAGCAGCGGCACCACTGCGCCGCCCCTGCTGCGCTCCAACTCGTCATTTCTTTCGAGCGCCGCCAGATCGCGCCGGATGGTTGCCGCCGAAGCGTTCACCAGCCGGCACAGTTCCTCGACCGTCGCGGACTGCTTTGCCCGCAATATACGCCGGATTTCGGCTTGCCGCACACCTGGGGCTCGTTTCAATCGTTCCATACGATCACTATAATTCACAAAATGGCTTCATTTCAATCGTTATCAATCATTATTGTTTGCGTTCCTGAATTTTGTCCACTAGGTTGTCCGTCTCGCCAGGCTTGGCGGACCAGACAAAAAGGGGAGAACCATGTACAGGAACATCGTGACGAGGCGCACGGCGGCCCTATTGCTCGGAAGCGCAGTCGCGGTCGCCGCGACCGGAGGCCTCATTTCGGCTTCCACTGCCCAGGCTGCCCGGGAATTGAGGGTCATCGCCACCGGAGAACCTTATGGCCTCGGGCTGAAAGCCGCCGCCGTGGCCTTCGAGGCCAAGACGGGGATAAAGGTCACCATCGACCAGTTTCCGTACGGGGATGCCTACAACAAGCAGGTCCTGCTCGGTACCGCTGGGTCGAACGAATACGACATCATGGTGCTCGACTGCATCTGGTTGCCCATCTTCGTGAAGAACCAGTGGGTGCAACCCCTCGAGCCGCTCGAAGTCAACGCAGGCGACAAGATCGAATGGGATGCGTTCCTGCCGGGCATCGTCGACGCTTATGACGTCATCGACGGCCAGCACTGGGCGGCGCCGATCGACTTCTTCATGGAGGTACTCGCCTATCGTCCCGAACTCTTGCAGGCCGCCGGACTGCAGGGACCGCCGAAGACCTGGGACGAATTCAAGACATATGCCGAAAAGCTCAACGACCCGGCGAACGGGGTCTACGGCGTGGCCACCATGCCGGGCGAACAGGACGGCGGCTATTCGGAGTGGACCGTGCGCCTGGCCAGCCTGCCGATGCCACCGAACTCCACCCAGTTCGTCTGGGATCGCGACTTCAAGTCGATGATCACGCACAACGATAACGGCAAGAAGGCGCTCGACCGCTGGCTGGAGATCAAGCCTTTCACGGCGCCGGGCGCGAACGAAATGGGTTATGCGGAGGCGACCAACGCCTATATGCAGGGCAACGCCGCCATGTATGTGAACTGGTTCGGGTTCTTCCCGGACATAGAGAACCCCGAAACCAGCAAGGTCGCCGGTAAGGTTGATTATGCCCTGCCTCCGGTGGAGACGCTTGAAGGAACGCGCAACGACTATATCGGTGGCTTCCAGATGGCGATCGCCGCAAACGCCCCGAACCCCGATCTCGCCTACCAGTTCATCGCCTTCGTCACGAGCCATGAAGGTCAGGAGATCATGCTGCAGGCCGGTGCTTCCGGCGCCTACCGGACCGATGTCTATTCGAACGAGGAATGGCTCGGCAAGTTCCCGTTCCTGAAACCGGTCAAGGAGGCGCAGACTATGGTGCCGTTGACATCTGGGCTCGCGGAATATGTGGAGATGCAGCGAACCGTCTATGACCAGCTGTTTGCCGCATGGGTCGGCCAGGTCGACTCCGCCACTGCGATGACGCAGGCGAGCGGACAGCTCGACGAACTCATGAAGTCGCTGGGATACCAGAAGTAACAACAAGAGTGGCCGGCGTCAGTCGGCCACCTCCGCTCCTACGGAACAAGACATGGCCGACGTTTCCTTTCGCCGCGTGACCAAGAACTTTGGTTCGGTCACGGTCATCCCCGAACTTGACCTGACCATAAACAGCGGCGAGTTCACCGTCCTCCTGGGACCTTCGGGTTGCGGCAAGACGACCTTGCTGCGCATGGTGGCGGGATTGGAAACGCCGACGCTGGGCGAGATCTGGATCGACTCGCGGGAAGTGACAGATCTTCGTCCCAGTGAGCGGGACATCGCGATGGTGTTCCAGAGCTATGCGCTCTACCCGCACCTGACGGTTGCCGATAATCTTGGCTTTCCGCTGCGTGTGCAGGGAATGTCACAGGCGGAACGGCAGCGTCAGGTGGAGCGCGTCAGCTCACTCCTCGGCCTTGGAGGCCTGTTGGAGCGCAAGCCGCGTCAACTCTCTGGCGGCCAGCGCCAGCGTGTCGCGCTCGGGCGCGCCATGGTCCGCGAGCCCGCTGTCTTCCTGTTCGACGAGCCGCTCTCGAACCTCGACGCAAGCATGCGCGAGGAAATGCGTTCCGAGCTGATCCGCTTTCATGAACAGCAGAAGAAGACCGTGATCTATGTCACCCATGATCAGGTCGAGGCCATGACGATGGCGCAACGCATCGTCATCATGCGCGACGGGATCATTCAGCAGATCGGATCGCCCAAGGCGATATATCGCGAACCGGCAAACACCTTCGTAGCCCGCTTCATCGGCAGTCCCGGCATGAATCTTCTCGACGTGAAGGTGGGGGGCGGCGGCCTCACGGTTGGCGGCGCGAAGGCCGAAGTGGCCGGAAACGTCGCGGTGCCCCAGGGCCCCAATTTCGTTTTGGGCTGCCGTCCGGAAGATATCCGCATCGCCGACGTCGACGAGGCCGGCGTCAGCTTCCCCGCCACGGTCATCTCCCTGCAGCCGCTCGGCGCTTCGGTGCTTGTCGACCTGCAAACCTCGGACGCCGGTACGCGCCTGGTTGCGACCGCCGCATGGGACGAAAAGCTGCCTAAACCGGGGGAGCGGATCAATGCCTATGCTCCGATCAATCGCGTCAGCTGGTTCAGTACGCAAAGCGGCGCACGCATCGAGCCGGGCAGTGTGGCCCCCTCCTTGTAAAAAAACGGGATCGGGCGGGAGCGCTTCAAAGCCTCTTGCCCGGTTTTCGCTAGAGCTTTTCTGCTATGGCCGCCAAGCCCGTTTTCTGCCGCCGGCGTCAGCAACAGCACGCTCCGTAAAGCATAACCCGGCAACCGCATCGGATGCTCGACGCCAGACCGCTCGCTGGCGAAGCCATTGAAGCCGGAGCGGACCGGCTTTCTGGCTGGATCGACGGCCATGCCGCCGTAGTGTCTTGCCGCGTTCAGGTGGCCGGGCTGCCAACCCTGGCGATCGGCGGAAGCCGAAGCGAGGCACGACAGATTTCAAACACATTTATTGCTAAAGGCATGGTCATTGTTCATCCTGCCAAGTGTGATTCCCTGCTTTAAACTATCGCGTCATTAGACCCAGGTACCTGGAATGACGCCGCCCGCCAAACAGTTAGACCTCTTCAAAACTGACATCCATGTTTGCCTTGTCCGCAAGATGCGGCGGCAACAATTCAGGAGATCCATTTGATGGATTCTTTCAATAGACGTTCCGTGATTTTTGGAGGTCTGTCACTGCTGGCGCTGTCCGGTCGCGCGGAAGCCGCCCGGACGGATTGGTACATCGGGAGAATTCCAGATCAGCCGTTCGACATTCGGCTCGTCGACAAGATGCGTATTCCCGAGCAGTTCCGCCGACATTCGGTGCCTTATTCGGGTCGGGAGCCTGCCGGCACAATCCTTATCAATAAGCGGGAACGCTTCCTGTACTACATCGAAAATGGCGGGCGGGCGATCCGCTTCGGGATCGCGGTCGGTCGGGACGGACAAAGATGGAGCGGAGAGGCGATCGTCGGGCGAAGAGCCAGGTGGCCGACCTGGACACCTACCGCCAACATGCGACGCCGCAATCCGAATTTGCCGCAAAGCGTTCCGGGAGGTCCGAACAACCCTCTCGGTGCGCGGGCGCTTTATTTGTATCGCAATGGTCGCGACACACTGTATCGCATTCACGGGACCAATGAACCGTGGAGCATTGGCACGGCGGCATCGTCCGGCTGCATCAGGATGTTGAACGAGCACGTCTTTGAACTCTTCGGGACAGTACGCAACGGCGCCCGCGTCATCGTTATATAGCCCTGATGAAACCGGCCTGAGGCCAGGATCGGTTACTGCGAGCAATACTGGTATGAGGAAGACGGCGCACCGAAGCTGCCGGCTGGCGGCAAACGGATTGCGTCCGCCGGAGAACGGCCTGGGCATCGTCAGGCAAAGCCGGACGGACAGAGTCTTCCCTGATCATCGTGAAATGCTCCAAGGCTACGCTGGGCTCGCTCCCGCATGGATAATCGTTGCTTATGGATGCACAACATAATCGAATGGCGGTTTGCACACGTGTCAATTGCCAGATGTGCTGTCGTTGCCTCATCTGGCGGAAATATCGGAGAGGAATTCCATGAAGGCTACCCTGCGCATCCTGGCTACGGTTTCAGTGTTGGCTTTCGCCGCCGGCGGCGCATATGCGCAGACGCTCCGGCTTGCCCATGAATCATCGTCGGACAGTCTGATCCAGAAGGCTTCCGAACTATTCGCCGAGAAAGTTGCGCAGAAGTCGGACACCAGGCTTGAAGTCCAGTTATTCCCGAATGGACAGCTTGGAGACGAAGCTGCGATTGCAGACGGCGTCGGGGATGGTTCGATCGACATCGGTCTCGGCGGCGTGGCGGATGCCATCGATCCAAAGCTGAACGTCGTGACCCTGCCGTTCCTCTTCAAGGACCTCGGCTCCGTACACGCCTTTCTTGATGGTCCGGTCGGAAAAGAGGTTTTCTCGACGGGTGGCGCAAATGGTTTCCGCATGCTGGGCGCTCTGGATTCGGGCTTCCGTCAGTTCGCGCTGACCAAGGGCGCGGTCGATACGCCTGCCGATCTCAAGGGCGTCAAAATCCGCACCCCGCCCAATCCTGTCCTGCTGGCCACCATGGCGGCGCTCGGCGCCCTGCCGCAGTCGATCCCTTTCGGGGAGGTCTATACTTCGTTGCAGTCCGGCGTAGTGGACGGCGTCGAGCCTGAGATGCGCGATTTCGAGGACCAGAAATGGTATGAAGTCACTCCGCACCTTTCGATCGCCAACTACGTCTGGACACCGAACTACTGGTTCATGAACGCGGGCCGCTACGACGCGCTAGAAGATGCGCAGAAAGCTGCGATCGACGAGGCGGCGGCGGAGACGACCGCCTGGTATCGCGAACAGCTTGCACAGACCTACAGCAAGGTGCAGGCCGACCTGGAAGCGAAAGGGGTTAAGGTGAATGTTGTCGACCAGAGCCCGTTCCGGGGGATGGTTGACCCTGTCTACGAACAATTCGGCAAGGAATGGGGTGAGGACTACGTGGCCAAGGTCCGTTCCGCCGCCGCCCAAGAATAACTGGCTGCTACGCGCCTAGTATCATGAATCAAGGTGATCCCGGACAAGCCGGCCAGCCGGTTTTGCTGCGCTGGATCGGCAACCTCGCTGCCTTCATCGCAGCGTTGGCGTTTCTCGTGACTCTCGGTGCAACCTTGCTCGGCGTATTCGCCAGGCATATGGCGTTATCGGGCATGGAGTGGACCTTTGAAGCCGCCGCCATAGCCTTTCTCTGGACCAGCTTCTTCGGGGTGCTATTGGCGGAAGTGCGGCGTGAGAATGTCGCACTCACCCTCATTTCCAACCGGCTGAAGGGTGGCGTCGCACTGGTGGTGAGCTTGGCCGTCGCGGTGGCCACATTGTGGCTGACGATCAGCCTTTTCAACAGCGCCCTGGCCTTCGCCGGCCGTTCAGGCGGCTCTCCGACACCGGTAATGAGGCTGCCGCGGCTGATCCAGATCATGCCTGTGATCGTGTTCGCGGGTGGAGCCGCCGTCATCGTATTGGTGCAGGCTTTCCATGACCTGCGCAGCAGGGTCCGCGCATGACCATCGTTATTCTCTTCGGGACCTTCATCGTCTGCCTTGCGCTGGGCATGCCTATACTTTGGACGATGGGGACAGCGACGCTGGCTGCGCTGACGTTCGGCGACATTGGCATTCCTCCGGCCTGGATGGCGCAGCAGGTGCTTCGCGGGGCGGATTCTCTTTATCTCGCAGCGATCCCGTTGTTTCTGTTCTCGGGCGAGTTGATGAATCGCGGCGGTCTCACCGAGCGGCTGATCGCGGTTGCCGAATATGCCTTCGGGCGGCTCACCGGAGGGCTCGGCTTCGTCAATGTAGCCACCGCGTTTGTCTATGGCGGGATCAGCGGTTCGGCAACCGCCGACACCAGCGCCGTCGCCAAGCTGATGATCCCGACCATGGAGGCACACGGCTATCCGCGAGCCTATGCGGCCGCCATCACCTCCGCTTCCGGCACGCTTGGCATTATCGTTCCGCCCTCGGTCATCTTCATCCTGTATGGAGTGCTGACCAACACCTCCATCGGCGGTCTGTTCCTTGCCGGCGTGCTTCCCGGAATACTGATCGCGGCGCTTTTCATGCTCGCCAATTGGGTTGTCGCAAGGGGCCGCGGTTATCGTGGGCTTGGGTCGAAGATTTCCGGAGCCAAGTTCCGCCGCGATCTGGTGGCGGCGCTGCCGGCGTTCGGGATGCCGCTGTTCATCCTGGGTTCGATACTGTCGGGTTATGCGACCGCTACGGAAGCGGCAGCCCTGTCAGTGGTGTATGCGCTGATTGTGGGCAGCCTCGTCTACAGGCAACTGAGCCTCGCCGACATCAAGGAAGCGCTGGTCGAGACGGTTTCGGGCACGGGAGCTGTGATGTTGATCATGGCCATGGCGACCCCCTTTGCCTGGATTCTGACCGTGGAGATGGTGCCCCAGTCGGCCGCCGATATTATCGGCGTTGCCGGCGCAGGGCCTCTTGGCTCTATCGCGCTCGTGATCCTGCTGCTTCTTTTCGTCGGGACATGGCTCGACCTCGGTCCTGCGATGATCGTGCTGGCTCCCATACTTGCGCCGATCCTGAGCGATGCCGGATTGCAACCGCTGCAGATCGGCGTGCTGTTTACCGTGGCGCTCGGAATTGGCCTTTATACGCCTCCCGTGGGCACAAATCTCTTCGTTGTCTGCAATGTCGGCCGCGTCGATATAGGAGAGGTGTCGCGCGAGCTCGTCCCATTCTGGATCGCTAGCGCCGCGATACTGGTCCTCCTCGTTGCCTTCCCCGGCCTGTCGGAATGGCTTCCGGGTCTATTCGGAAATAAATGATGCAGCATCTGGTCGGCGGCATTTCCAGCGCGGGCAGATCCGTCCCGCCGCTGGATGGGCAGGATCTTTCCATAAGCCGTGCGGCTGGGCCCTGGATCTGGGACTGTAGCGGCCGTCGTTTCGTCGACACGGCTCTCGGCTTCGGAGCCACGCTGCTCGGCCATGCCGATCCACATGTGAATGCAGCGGTGATCGAAGCCGTGCGACAAGGCTCCATGCCCGCTTTCGCCCATACAGGCGAGGAGGAAGCGGCGGCTGCACTAACCGCGCCCTGCGGACCGTTGTCGATGGCCATGTTCACCAATTCAGGCAGCGAGGCGGTGCATATGGCGTGCCGCATCGCCCGTGCGGTGACGGGTCGGGGGACGATCGCCAAGATCGCCGCGGGCTTCGACGGCTGGTTCGATCAAATGGCCTTCGGCAATGCCGGATCGCCAGAGGCTTTGATCGGTAACGGGCCCCGGCCGGAGAGACTGGGCACGACGCTGCTCCGATACAATGACTATGCCGATCTGGAGCGCCTGTTTACGGAAAGCGACGATATTGCGGCCGTGATACTTGAGCCCATGCTGGCCAATTCCGGCTGTATTCTCGCCGACACCGAATGGCTGACAGCGGTACAGGAAACCGCAAGGAGACACGGTTCGCTGGTGATCGTGGACGAGGTCCTGATGGGGTTTCGCCTGCGTTTCGGGCTTGCGGCGCATGGAATGGGACTCTCCCCCGATCTCGCAACCGTCGGCAAGGCCATAGGCAACGGCTTCGCCGTTGCGGCGGTGCTGGGACGTCCCGAATTCATGGCTGCCGCAGCGGACGGTCGCGCCGTGCGTGCGGGCACCTACAGCGGCAATCCGGTGGCCACGGCGGCTGTGACCGCGACGCTGGCACGTCTCGCCACGGCCGACTATGCCGAGCTGACGCGGAGGGGAAATGCGCTGCGGGAGGCCCTGGTCGATGCCTTCGCCGCACGCGGAGAACCTGCCGTCACCTCGGGTTTCGGTCCGGTTTTCACTCTCTGGTTCGATGAAGAGGCTCCCGCCACCTATGAGACGGCGACTGCCATCGTGCAGCCTGAGCAATCAATCGCGTTGCACCTCGCATTGCGGCGTGAAGGCGTCATGACAATGCCGCAGCCGTTCGGCCGGGTCTACGTCAGCTTCGCTCACGATGCCGAAGTGATAGAGGAGACAGCCATGGCGATAGGCCGTGCAGTCAACGCTCTTCCGGCGACCCGGCGCTGAACTCCGAACGGAGGAATTGCGCAAGCTTGCGCCCGGACAAGCCTATGCCTGGCGCGGTCAGCAGGGCCAGTTCAACCTCCGGAAGATGAGGAAGGCCGTCAGCTTCCGTCAGGACGCGGTGCTCGAAGGTCAACGCCGCCCTCGGCAGTGCCGTTACGCCAAAGCCCATCATGACAGCGGACTGTACTGACTGCATGTGTGACGATATCCACACGATCCGCCATGGCCGGCCGCTCTTCTCGAGCGCCTGGAGGATAAGAGGGCGCGCGCGGCAATTCTCCGGGAACAGCGCCAAGGGCAACTCTTCCGCCTCCTCGGGACACGCATGGGCGGACGCACACCAGATAAGCTTTTCGCGGATGAGGAGTTCGCCTCGGGTGTCGCCGGGACGGCGAGTGACGATGGCCAGATCGATGTCGCCCCTTGCCACCAGTATTTCCAGGTCGGCCGAGAACTCGCATACGACTTCAACCGCCAGGTCGCGGTTTCTTACGCTGAACTTGCGCATGACCGCCGCGCCGAACAGCCCCAGGTAATCGTCGGGCATGCCCAGGCGCACATGCTTGCTGCCGCCGATGGCGCCGAGTTCGGCCAGCGCTTCCTGTTCGATCAACAGGATGCGGCGAGCGTAGCGGGCCAACAGGTCTCCGGCAGGTGTCAAGGATATTGTGCGTGCAGTGCGATTGAGCAGCCGCTGGCCTAGCTGCGATTCGAGCCTGGCGATGTTGCCCGACACCGCTGCCTGGCTTTTTGATACGCGCTGCCCGGCCCGCGTGAAGCTACCGGTATCGATGATTGCCAGAAAGGCAGCGAGAGCGTCGGAATCGAGATGCGGCATGCTCATTGGTCCACATTTTCGCAGGAGAATACCCGACCGTCGGGATGGCGTCATGCCCGAACGGTCAGCGGGATTCCAGACCGCATCTGCCGGCCGTCGCGCAGATGCACACGCCAAACACCTTCAAAAAAGCTGTGGGATACGGACGCCCCCAACGCGACGACCTTCGTGCCGCGTGGTTGGTCGTTGGGCGTCGACCAGCAGGGCCACTTCGACCTGCACCGCGACACAGCCTGACGGAGAGCAATTCTGTACGGACGTGCGGGACGTATAGGTCTCATCGTACTTGACAGCGGTCTGACGATTGAGCCCGATCTCAGACGCGTGCTGCCGCCCGTCGTGGAGTTGCATGCGGCGCGGGTGGAGCGTCGCTGTGCCGCCGCGCGTGAAAGATATCGACTCTCTTATATCCGCCGTTCAGCGCACACGCTTGATTTCGTTTCCGACGCCGCTGGAAAAGGCCAAACTTCTCGGCGAGCAGTTGGGACTCGACCTTTGGATCAAGCGCGACGATCTGACCGGCATAGGCTGGGACAGACTACGGTCTGGATTTATAGTGACGGTGCCGTTGCTTCCGTGGTGCGGTAGCTCATTTCTGTCTGGGTTGTATTGCGCCGGCTCCGGTTCGGCTTGATCTCATTCGCGTCCCTTATGCTGGGCACGGTTGATGAGGCCGGCCCTGACTGCCGTGGGATGGCCAGCCCTCCGGAACGAAGGCCTCCGGACAGGACCCGGTCGTCGAGACCGGTGGATCTTATTCCGCCGGCTCGATGTGGATATCCTTGAGCTTCTTGATGCCGAGCATGTCCAGCGTCAGGTTCTCGTAGAAAGTCTCGGCCTTGCCCTGGCGCACCTTGTGCAGGAAGTATTTCTCGAAGCCGATCTTGGCGGCGTGCACCCATTTGCCTTGCGAGGACCAGTTGACGTTGCGCGGCGGGATCTGCGGCTGGGCGACGAAGGCGATCCCCTCGTCGCCGAAATCCGCCAGGCAGACCGCGTTCCAGGTTGCGACCGCCTTCGGCTTGTCGCCCTTGAGCAGCGCGCCGATGTTCTCGGCCGTCGCCGTCACCATGGATTCGATCATGAAGCCGGTTTTCGGCACGCCGACCGGCAGCGGCGTCTTGCCGACCGGTGGAATGGCCACGCAGACACCGATCGCGAAGACATTCGGGAAAGCGGGATTGCGCTGATATTTGTCGATCGAGATGAAGCCGCGCGGGTTGGTCAGGCCATCGATCCCGAAAACCGCGGGAACGCCGCGGAACGCCGGCAACATCATGGAATAAGAGAAAGGCAGTTCGTGGCCGGTCTTGACCGAGCCGTTCCCGTCGACCTCCTCGACCGACATCCTGCCGGCTTCGACCCCGGTCACCCTGGCATTTGTGATCCAGTTGATGTGCCGTTCGCGCATGGCGCTCTCGAGCAGCCCCTTGGTGTCGCCCACCCCGTCCAATCCGAGATGCCCGATATAAGGTTCAGGAGTGACGAAGGTCATGGGCACTTGGTCGCGCTTCTTGGCGCGCCGCAGGGCCGTATCGAGAATAAAGGCGAATTCGTAGGCGGGCCCGTAGCAGGACGCCCCCTGGACGGCGCCGACGACAACGGGACCGGGTTTCTTGAGCAATTGCTCGAAATTCGCCTTCGCCGCGGTCGCATGGTCGACATGGCAGATCGATTGGGTGAAGCCGTCGGGTCCGAGTCCGGGAATCTCGTCGAAGGCAAGATCGGGTCCGGTGGATATGATCAGGTAGTCGTAGTCGAGGAAGGCCCCATCATTGAGTTCTATGCGGTTTTCCCTGGGGTGAACACGGCGCGCACCTTCGGACCTGAGGCCGATGCCTCGCTTGGCAAACACCGCGGAAAGATCGACAGTGATGTCCTCGCGCTTCCGCCAGCCCACCGCGATCCACGGGTTGGAGGGAACAAACGAATAGGCGGTCCCGAGATTGACGACAGTCAACCGATCTTCGCGCCGCAACTTCTCCTTCATCTCATAGGCCATGATGGTGCCGCCAAGGCCGGCTCCGAGAACAACGACATGCGACATGGGGCGTTTCCTCCGCTGGTATTTCGGATAGTCTTCTTGCTCGGTGCGACGTGCCTTTGCCCCGGGCAAACCAAACGGGGCAGGCGGGTCCACCACCTCGCACTTGCATGTAACATTCAAATATCATAAATTCAATAAGATGAATGTAAAGGAAATGATCCCGGCGTCCAGCAAGGCTGCTGAGTTGCTGCGCAGCCTCTCGCATCCGCAGCGGCTGTTGGTACTTTGCGCCCTTGGCGGCGATGAAAGATCAGTCGCCGAGTTGCGTCAGGAACTGGATATAGGGCAGGTGCCAATGTCTCAGCAGTTGATGCGGCTGCGGGCGGATGGGCTGGTCGAAGCCCGCAGGGAGGGCACAACTGTCTTTTATCGCATCACGCGACCGGAAGTCGTCACGGTGGTCGAAGCTCTGCATGCTGCATTCTGCCCGCCAGGCCAGGCCGATGGTGCGAAAAGAGCACGATAGTGCGCGCGTCAAGCCGGCAGGCTCCATATTCAGAATTCCGCCGGCAACGTCCTCATCACATCGTCGAAGGTATCAACGAGCATGTCCGCGTTCTCGCGGGAGAAGGCGAGCGGCGGGCGGATCTTCAGCACGTTGGCGCGTGGGCCGGAAGCGCTGATGAGAATGCGACGCTCTCGCAGGCCGTTGACGATGCGCGTCGTGAGGGCGGCGTCGGGGCTCCTGGCCGCGGGGTCCGTGACGATCTCGACCCCGATGAAGAGGCCGGAGCCGCGCACGTCTCCGATGGCGGGATGGCTGGATGATAGATGCCTCAGGCTGTCCATCAGATAGCGGCCGACCTCGAGCGCGTTCTGCTGCAGGCCCTCGACACGGATCGCGTCGAGCACGGCCTTGCCGGCGGCCGCGGCGACCGGATTGCCGCCGAAGGTGTTGAAGTAACGTGCCTTCGGGCCGAATTCGGCAATGACCTCGGGACGTAGCACGATGCCGGCCATGGGGTAGCCGTTGCCCATCGGCTTGCCGAGCGTCACCATGTCGGGAGCGACGCCATGGCGTTCGAAGCCCCACATGGTTTCGCCCGTGCGGCCGAAGCCGGGCTGCACCTCGTCGGCGACGAAGAGGCCGCCCGCCTCATGGATGACATCCACGGCCGGCTTCAGAAAGCCCTTCGGGCCAGCGAAGATGCCGTCGCTCGAAAAGATCGTATCGGTGATCAGCATGGCCGGCTTGATACCGTGCCGCTTGAGGTCAGCGATGGCGGCGCGGACGTCGCGGCCGAATTTCTCCATCATCTCCTCGGGCGAATGGCGATAACTGTCCGGCGCGGGAACGGTGCGCACATGCGGTCCGAGCGTCACGGACTCTCCAAGCGAAGGAGAGAACTCGGCGACCGCGCCCGTGAGTCCGTGATATGCAAGCTCCGTCGCGATGATGCCCGTGCCGCCGGTAACGAAGCGGGCGATGCGCAACGCAAGGTCGTTCGCCTCGCTGCCCGTGCAGGTGAACATCGCCTGGCTAAGCGCCTCCGGGAAGGTCGCTGTCAGCGTCTCGGCATAGTCGACGATGCTTTCGTGCAGGTAGCGGGTGTGGGTGTTGAGCACGGCGGTCTGGCGGGTGATCGCCTCCACCACTCGCGGATGGCAATGGCCGAGCGAGGCGACGTTGTTATAGGCGTCGAGATAGCGCTCTCCCGCCGTGTCATAGAGGAAGACGCCTTCGCCGCGCACAAGATGCAGCGGCTTTTCGTAGAACAAACGATAGGCCGGGCCGAGCACCTTTTCCCGCCGCGAGATCAGCGCCCGTTCGCTCTCGCTCAGCCGTTCGAAATCGTCGCGAGAAAACGCATTCACCATCGACATGATCAGCCCTCGGTGAGGTTGGGCGCAAGCTGTTTCAGCCCGGCCGCTGTGAGATCGGCAATGTTCTGCAAGCCGCGCCAGGCGGCGGCGTGGTTGCGCATGATATAGGCCCGGTTTTCCGGGAAGCGCGCGGAACGCCACTCCGCGATAATGATGGACATGGCGAGCCGGCAGCGCATGAGAAGGGGCAGCAACTCGATCTCGTCGCGCCTCAGCGCGCGCGCCGAGAGAAACCCGTCAAGGAACGCACCGCTGCGGGCGGCCCAGTTCTCAGTGGCGAGGTGATAGGAGATGCCAACGGCGAGGTCGTTGATCAGCGGGGCATGCACCATGTCGCCGAAATCGATGATGCCGACGACCCTCACCGGCTCGGCCGGATCGAGCAGGATATTGTGCGGGTTGAAATCGTTGTGAATGATCTGCCGGCGTTCGAGCGCGGCGATGGCCGGCAACGACCGCTCGAATTCGCCGAGAACGGCTTCCGCCTGCGCGCGGCGCTCCGGGGCGACATCGCCGACGATGGCCGCAAGATCGTGGGTATGGGAGATATCCCACATCAGCTTGCCCTCGGACGGGCGGCCGTCATAGTGCTCGAGGCCGAGCCCGAGTTCGGCCAGCGCCCGGCCGACATTGCGGCTCTGCGCTTCCGAGGCCAGCGTGCGGTATTGCAACTCGCCGCCGAGGAAGGTGAGCAGGCGCATGATGCGTGTGCCGTTGGCCGTCGACAGCGTGTGGCTCGGCGCGCCCGACTGCGTCGACACCAGCCGCGGCACGGGTACGGCGGGGGCGGCGGCTTCGAGATGCAGCAGGGCGCCGTCCTGGAATTCCAGGGCGGCCGGATCCTCGGCGGGATTCGCGATCTTGAGGATGAAGTCGGTGCCGTCGGTCCGGGTGAAGAGGAAAGTCTCGTCCCGTTCGCTGGAAAGGCGCTTCACGGTGCCCGCAAGCCCATAGACGTCAGCGACGGCGACTTGCGCGTCTTCGATCGCGGTCATGCTCCATGTCGCCGACATCGAGTCCGGTTTCCTAGCGGCGGGCGCCGGCTCCGTCATGCTTGCTCCGTCCTGGCGGTTTCCCGCGGTAGTATCGACACAGACTCCGGCGCTGTTGACAGCGCCTTGGCCCGCATTGCCACGGCCGTTCCTTCCCCGGAAGATGCCATCGATTGCCGGCCCGTACTTGAGACACGTCAAAAAAGATGCATCAAGTATCTTGTTACTCGATTTTGCGGATCAGTTCCATGCTTGAATTCACGACACTGGAGCACGAGAACCTCAACAGCGTGGTCTATGGCGCGCTATGCGACGCGCTGATGCAGGGACGGTTCCAGCCGGGCGACCGGCTGAAGATTCGCGATCTAGCCGAGCAGTTCGGTACCAGCGTGACGCCGATCCGCGATGCGATCCTGCGCCTTGCTAACGACGAGGCGATCACCTTCCGCTCCCCGCGCGACATCCGCATCACCGGTCTCAGCAAGGACCGGTACCGGGAGATCCGCACGATCCGCGTCCGCCTGGAGGGACTTGCGGCGGAAACCGCCGCGCAGATGGCGACGGCCGCCGACATCCACGAGATGGAACAGATCCTTAAGGAAAACGAAGCGGCAATCGCTGCGGGCGATCGTCTGAAAGGCACTCAGCTCAACCAGGCGTTCCATTTCATGTTGCCGCGGATGGCTGGGCTTCCCGTACTCACCACCATCCTGCGGCGGCTCTGGCTGCAGATGGGGCCGCATATTTCCGACGCCTACCTTGTCGGCGGGCGGGCGATGATCGATCATCACTATCCGGTCGTCGAGGCGCTGAAGCGGCACGATTCCGCTGCCGCCGCCATGGCCATCATCGATGATATCCAACTCGGCGGAAAGCCGATCCTCGATCGTATCGAGCACGGCGCGGAGGAAAAAACGCGCCGGGCTTGACAAGTCGCGAACGAGACCTGCAATTGATTCGTCGCCGATTACGATGTATCAAACATCAAGGAGACAGCTCCGCATGACCGAGGAACGCCGCTACATGTTGCTGACGGGAGCGAGCCGCGGCATCGGCCATGCGACGGTCAAGCTCTTCCAGTCGAAGGGCTGGCGCATCTTCACTGTCTCGCGCCAGGCTTTCTCCGAGGAATGCGCTTGGCCGTCCGCCAGGGAAAGCCACATCCAGGCCGACCTTGCCGACCTCACGCAGATCGATCGCCTCGCTGCAACCGTGCGCGAGCGCCTGCCGAAAGGCAAGCTGCACGCGCTGGTCAACAACGCCGGCATTTCGCCGAAGGGGCCGGACAGGAGCCGCCTCGGCGTGATGGGCACCGATGCAGATGTCTGGACACAGGTGCTGAACGTCAACCTCGTCTCGACGGCGCTGATCGCCCGCTCGCTGATGCCGGAGTTGGAAGCGGCGAAGGGCTCAATCGTCAACGTCACCTCGATTGCCGGCTCGCGCGTGCATCCCTTCGCGGGCGTCGCCTATGCGGCCTCCAAGGCGGCGCTCGCGGCGCTGACACGCGAGATGGCGCATGAATTCGGCCGGCGGGGCGTGCGCGCCAACGCGATCGCACCGGGCGAGATCGAGACCTCGATCCTCTCGCCGGGAACCGATGCGCTGGTGGCGGCGGAGGTTCCAATGGGACGATTGGGCGAACCGCGCGAAGTCGCCGAGACCATTCATTTCCTTTGCACGGAACAATCATCCTACATCAACGGCGCGGAAATTCACATCAACGGAGGGCAACACGTCTGACAACGGTCAAGAAGCAGGAAAAATCCGTTGACCGGCAATAACCGGAGTGCATCAATCCGCTGAAACGCCCAGGGGAAGGGCTTGGTGGCCGGAAGCCGCAGCCACCGCCGCAAAGGCGGGGCAGGCGGCCTGCATCAATCGTTATCGGAGCCGCTCATTTATAAACGAAGAAAAGGGGAGTGCCATGAAGACAATTCTGAAATCGGGTATCCTGGCGGCGGCCATCGTGCTGTCAACCGGTATTACCGCGCCGACGTACGCGCGGGATTTGACCGTCGTATCCTGGGGCGGCAACTATCAGGACGCCCAGCGGAAGATCTACTTCCAGCCTTTCTCCGAAAAGATCGGCAAGCCGGTGCTCGACGAGGCCTGGGACGGCGGCATCGGCGTCATCCAGTCGAAGGTCAAGGCCGGCGCGCCGAACTGGGACGCCGTGCAGGTGGAGGCAGAGGAGCTGGCGCTCGGCTGCGCCGACGGCCTCTACGAGAAGATCGACTGGGACAAGATGGGCGGCAAGGACAAGTTCCTCGACAGCGCCGTCAACGAATGCGGCGTCGGTGCCATCGTCTGGTCGACAGCCATCGCCTATGACGGCGACAAGCTGAAGGAAGGCCCGGCCTCCTGGGAGGATTTCTGGAACGTCGAGAAATTCCCCGGCAAGCGTTCGCTGCGCAAGGGGCCGAAATACACGCTGGAATTCGCCCTGCTCGCCGATGGCGTCTCCAAGGACGAGCTCTATGACGTGCTCGGCACCGAAGAGGGCATCGCGCGCGCCTTCAAGAAGCTCGACGAGCTGAAGCCGAACATCGTCTGGTGGGAATCCGGCGCGCAGCCGCTGCAGTTCCTCGCCTCCGGCGAAGTCGCCATGACGTCGGCCTATAACGGCCGCATCACCGGCATCAACCGCTCGGAAGGCAGGAACTTCAAGGTCGTCTTCCCGGGAAGCATCTATGCCGTCGATAGCTGGGTCGTCCTGAAGGACGCTGAAAACAAGGACGTCGCGCAGGATTTCATCGCCTTCGCCAGCCTGCCGGAAAACCAGGCCAAGCTGCCGGAATTCGTTGCCTATGGCCTGCCGAACAAGGCTGCCGCCTCCATGGTGCCGGCGGAGTTCGCAAGAGATCTGCCTACCGACCCGGCGAACATGACAGATTCGATCCCGCTCAACGTCGATTTCTGGATCGACAACGCGGAAACGCTGACGGCGCGCTTCAACGCCTGGCTGGCGCAGTAACGTGGATATGTCGAGGGGCGGGTTCGCCCCTCGACCCTTTTGAGGCCTTCTCTCCAGCCGCGGAGAAGGCTCGCTCGGGCAATCCCGCTGCTACGACCATTGCGATGGAGTCACCCCCTTGGCCGAATTCATCCGCTTCGACCGCATCACCAAATTCTACGGCCCTCTCTGCGTGGTCGAAAACCTCGATCTTAGCATCGGCAAGGGCGAGTTCGTCAGCCTGCTCGGCCCCTCCGGTTCCGGTAAGACGACGCTGCTCATGATGCTCGCCGGCTTCGAGCAGCCGACCTCGGGCAGCATCCTGCTCGATGGCGCGATCATCAACGATGTGCCGACTCACCGGCGGGACATGGGCGTGGTTTTCCAGAGCTATGCGCTGTTCCCGCACATGTCAGTCGGCGAGAACATCGCCTTTCCCTTGCAGATGCGCGGGCTGAGCACAGTGGAGATTGCCGGGCGCGTCAAGCGGGCGCTCGACATGGTGCAGCTTTCGGCCCTTTCCGACCGCCGGCCCTCGCAGCTTTCCGGCGGCCAGCAACAGCGCGTGGCGCTTGCCCGCGCGCTCGTCTTCGAGCCGCACGTCGTGCTGATGGATGAGCCGCTCGGCGCACTCGACAAGCAACTCCGCGAGCAGATGCAACTCGATATCCGCGACCTGCACCGTCGGCTCGGCCTTACCATCGTCTTCGTCACCCACGACCAGTCCGAAGCGCTGACCATGTCGGACCGGGTCGCCGTCTTCAATCAGGGCAAGATCGAGCAGATCGGCACGCCGCGGCAGGTCTATGACGAGCCGGCGACGCGCTTCGTCGCCGAATTCATCGGCGAGACCAATCTGGTCGAAGGCATCGTAGAGACGGTGCAAGGGCAGGAGGCGACGGTGCGTCTTCCCAACGGTGCGCAGATCGTCTCCGCCGTGTCCGGCACCTTCGCCTCCGGCCAGTCGGTCTTCCTCTCTATCCGCCCGGAACGGGTCGACCTCAGCGAGACGCGCGGCGAGGCACACAATGTGCTCGAAACGGAAGTCACCGACAGCGTCTATCAGGGCGATCACCTGCGGGTGCAGTTGCAGAACCCTGCCCATCCGCTGATCGCTAAGCTCGGCCGCAGGTCGCGCGAATTCCCGCCGGGCACTAAGGTCTACGCGGCCTTTTCGGCCGACGATTGCCGGGTCATCGCGCCATGAGTAGAAACTCCCGCACCGGCCGGTCGTTGCTTCTGCTGACGCCGCTCCTCCTCTTCCTCTTCGGCTTCTTTGTCTGGCCGCTGTTCAGCATGATGTCGCAGGCCGTGTCTGATCCCGCCGTGTTGCGCCTCCTGCCGCGTAGCGCCGCGGTGATCGGCGACTGGGATCGCACCTCACCGCCGACCATACCGATGCAGGCGGCGCTGATCGAGGACCTTAGGGCCGTCGACGATGCTCAGGCGCTCGGCGACATGGTGCGTCGCCTCAACAGCGCCCGTTCCGGCTTCCGCACGCTAATGTCGAAGACGATGAGCGCGCTCGCCGACACGGCCAAGCCGTACGCTGATCTCGTCTCCATCGACAAGCGGTGGGAGAAGCCCGAATTCTGGATCGCGATCGCCGATGCACTCTCGCCGCTCACCGACCGCAACCTGCTTGCCGCTGTCGACCTTGGCCGCAACGCTACCGGTGACATCGAGCACCTGCCGGTCGACCAGTCCGTCAACCGCGTAATCCTCGTGCGCACCTTCTGGATCGCCGCGCTCGTCACGTTCGCCTGCGCCTGCATCGGCTTTCCCTATGCCATCATTGCCGCTTCTCTTTCCGGCTGGAAGCGCGACCTGATGCTCGCCGCCGTGCTGCTGCCGCTCTGGACCTCGCTTCTGGTGCGCACGGCGGCGTGGTTCATACTGCTGCAGGAACAGGGCCTCATCAACGATGTTCTCAGGGGGATCGGCCTCATCGACGCGCCGCTGACGCTGATCTTCAACCGCACCGGCGTCGTTATCGCCATGACGCATGTGCTGCTGCCTTTCATGGTGCTGCCGATCTATTCTGTGCTGATCACCATCCCGAAGAACCTGATGCCGGCAGCCGCCTCGCTCGGCGCGCCGCCGTGGCGGGCGTTCCTGCGCGTGCTGCTGCCGCTCAGCTTGCGCGGTGTCGCCTCCGGTGGCCTGCTCGTCTTCATCTCGGCCATCGGCTACTACATCACACCGGCGCTGATCGGCGGGCCGGGCGACCAGATGATTTCCTCGATCATTGCCTTCTACGCGACGGGTTCGGCGAACTGGGGCATGGCCGGTGCGCTGGGCATGGTGCTTCTGGTGGCGACGCTCCTGCTCTACAGCGTCTATGCGCGGCTCTCCAACGACGAACCGGGGACGCGCTGACGATGCCGATGAAGATCGCCAGATTCACGTTCGCGTCGCTCACGATCCTCTTCCTCATCGCGCCGCTCATCGCCATCCTGCCGCTCGCCTTCACATCGAGCGTTATTCTCACCTACCCGATCCCCTCCTGGTCGCTGCGCTGGTTCGAAGAGCTTTTCTTCGCCGATGCCTGGCGGCGGGCGATCGTCAACAGCCTGATCATCGGCACGGGCACGACGCTGCTTGCCACGGCGCTCGGCACGGCCGCCTCACTCGGCCTGCGCAACCGGCTCATCTTTTTTCGCGGCTCGATGCGCACGCTTTTCCTGCTGCCCATGGTGGTTCCCGCCGTGGTGCTCGGTGTCGGCATGCAGGTGCTCCTGGCCGGGTTCGGCCTGATGAACAGCTATGCCGGCGTGATTATCGCCCATACGGTGGTCGCCGTGCCCTTCGTGGTGGTCAGCGTCACCGGAGCGCTCGCCGGCATCGACGAGCGGGTGGAACTCGCCGCCCAGAGCCTCGGTGCCGCGCCGACGACAGTCTTCCACCGCATAACCCTGCCGCTCGCGATGCCGGGCGTGCTGTCCGGCGCCGTGCTTGCCTTCGCCACGTCGCTGGACGAGGTGGTGCTGACGCTCTTCGTTGCCGGTCCGAACCAGCGCACGCTGGCGCGGCAGATGTTCTCCAGCATCCGCGAGAACATCAGCCCGGCTATCGCCGCGGCCGCGTTCCTTTTCATCGTCGCTACCATCGCTGTCGGCATTGTCGTCGTGGTATCGCGTTCGATGCTAGCGAAGCGCCGTTAGGCGTGTCGCAGCGATTCAAGTTTAGGGATTCCCACCGGGTCGCAAATCGGACCGATGCCGGCGAGCGTTTCAGAGGAGATCGACGGGGCAAAATCCGGCCGTTGGCGGCGTATTGATCCTGCTGCGGGCAGCGTAGAAGTCGTCAACCTATTTCCCTTTTGGAACGATTGTGGGAGGGTCATGGGTCTAAATGCACCGTGGAACTTTATACGAAGGTGCGACTGACGATTTCGGAAGGGATGAGCCGCCAGCACCACGTCGGTGAGGACCGAGATCAGGTCTGGCGACACATCGATGCCGTAGAGTTCCTCTAGGTGGTCGCGAACAACCAGCCCAAAGTCAACGCGTTGATGATTGTAGGGGCTCCACTGTTGACTGGTCGGATCGTTATCGCTTTCTCGCACCGCATAGTATTGCAGCCGCTAGCGAACAAAACGCGATAGCCTCCGGCAGCCGCGCGTTGGCGCGATGATCTGGTCAAGGCGACGGGGATGAGCGGCGCAAAGCGCGAAGGATGGAGATCGGCACGTCGGAGGCGGCCTTCGAGGTGTGATAAGGCACGCTCGTTCGCAGGCGCTACAGTTAACGGGATGGTCCGCCTCGTCCTTCACCCAATTCGGAGGCCGAACTCCGCGAAGAGGATTACGTGAGCATTCGCCATAAGCCGCGTGAGGTCCTTGTTCAGGGTCTGGTGCTCACGCGATCGAGTCCGCGGCGATGTCGAGCGTGTTGCGCAGCGACGTCGCCAGATGCTCGCGCATGTAGCGTACGGCTTCCGCTTTGTGTCCCTTCTGCATCGCGTCCAGGATTTGCCTGTGTTGGCTGATCGTAACGGCCCCAAGGCCCGGCTTCGGGATGGCGAGATACCGACCGCGGTCCATCTGCGCCTTGGAAATGTCGACGGCGCGCCACAGCATGTGCAGGCCGTTCACTTCGGCGATCATCCGGTGAAACGCATCGTCGAGCCGAATCGCCTCTGCAAAATGCCCTCGGCCGATGGCCAGTTCGTGCGCGGCGATATTATCGGCGAACGCCTCGCTGAAAGCCGGAATCAGGCAGCCGGCTGCGCGTGCGACGCTTTCGGTCTCCAGCGCAGTGCGGATCACATAGGCCTCCTCGAGCGCCTTGCGGCTGATCGGAGCGATGAAAGTGCCGTTCTGCGCGAAGACGTCGATCATCCCCTCGTCGCTCATTCGCTTCACCGCCTCGCGCACGGGCGTGCGCGATACGCCGAGCCGTGCGGCCAGCGCCGCTTCGTTGATGACTTCGCCAGGTCGCATGCGGCCGCTGACGATCAGTCCGCGTACCACATTGTAAACCTGCTCGCTCAGCGCAACGCCACGTTTCAGCTGAGGGATTTCGATAGACATGTTCCTTGGTCCATGCGGGAACGAATCCGATACTGCTCGTGGCTGCCGGCTGGTTCGCGGACTCTGCCTACCGCTGCCATCCCCGGTCTGGCTGTTATCTGCCGACGATCCGGCCCTTGTATTTGAGAACCGGTATAAAAGGACCGGGACGGATTGCCACCCCGGTCCTGAACATTCAGCCGTTACTTGGCGATGCACGTATCCGCATTTTCAGGCGTGCAGACATCAAGACCGGTATAGGTCGGGTCCTGCGGACCCGGCTTGCCTGCCTTGATGTCGTTCAGCGCCATCATGGATTTGTAGCCCATTTCGTATGGACGCTGACCAACCTGGCCCTGTGACAGGCCTTCCTTCATCTGCTCGATCTGCGTGGGCAGCGTGTCGGCATAGACGACCGCGAGCTCGTTCTTGGCGATCTTGTCCTTGAAGGGCTCGGTCGCCGCACGGTTTGCATCCGGCACGAACTGGGCGAAGCCACCGGTTGCGGCAAATGCGTCCAGATCAGGCATCTTGGTCAGAAGGTCCTGGAACTGCTGGGCCGCAAGCGGAAAGTCGTCATTGGTGTAGAGCGGGCAGCCGGCCGCTTCGGTCCAGCCGTTCTGGCCGGTCAGGGCGTCACCGGGGGCGGCTGTCGATTCCTTGCCTGCCAGGCCGTCACGGATGCCCTGCATGCGCTCGTTGAGGTTGGCCGCAGCCGCGCCGCCGGACTGGATGCAGATAGTGCCGCCCTGCGGCTTCAGCTTCTGCAGGATCTTGGCGATGTTGGTGCCGATCTCGTAATTGTGCGTACCGATATAGGCGACGCGCAGGTCCTTGTTTTCCGGCAGCACGTCGGAATCGAAGGTGATGACCGGGATGCCGGCTTCCTTGGCGGCCTGGAGTGCAGGCAGGATAGCAACGGCGTTCGACGGCGACACCGCGATGCCTGCCACCCGCTTGGCGACGAGATCCTGAACGATCTGAACCTGTTCGTCACCGCCGCCATGCGCGCCTGGGCCGATGTAGTTGCACTGGAACGCGTTGCCGGAATCCTCCTCGGCCTTCTTGCAGCCTGCCAGAGCCTGGTCGTAGAACGGGTTGTCCATCGCCTTCGGCACCAGCGCGAAGATCGGCTTGTCCTGTGCGTAGGCCTGCATCCCGGTCAGGGACGTGAACAGGACGGTTGCGCTCAAAAGAACTTTTTTCATAACTCTGTGTTCCTCCTGGATTTTCTTCATTCGTGCCCACAGGGGGCGTTCAACTCATTCCTCAGGCTTGTCGCGACTGTCCGCTCGCTGCCCGCCGGACGGCGGTCACGTTTCGGGCATCCGCTGCATTCTTCTCATCCACACTCCTCCACTTCTGTTCGATACGTGCTGCCGGTCCTTCACCGGCGTCGTTCTACTGACGTCTTCGTCTGGGCATCATATGTTGCCACAGGCTGCCAAGCGATGTGCCGCTGGTCTGCATGCCGAGCAGGACGGCGATGATGATGAAGGCCCCTACGAACGCGCCCTGCCAGTTGGAATCGACACCGGCCATAAGAAGCGCATTGCGGATTACCTCCAGGAAGGCCGCGCCCACGAGCGCGCCGTAGGCCGTGCCGGAACCTCCCATCAGGCTCGCGCCGCCGATCACGGTCGCTGCAATAACGCGCAGCTCGTAGCCGGTGCCGAGCGCGTTGAGGGCCGAGCCGTTGTAGCCGAGCAGCAGGAGCGAGGCGATCGTCGCGGTGAAGGCCGAGAGCACATAGGCCTGGAACTTGATCCAGTCGACCGGCACGCCCGTTAGCCGCGCCGCGTTCTCATTGCCGCCTATCGCGAAGAGATGGCGCGCCCAGGCGGTGAACATGAACAACCAGCCCACCACCAATGTCAGCAGGATAAGCGTCCAGAAATGCGATGAGAATTCGGGCATCCATGTCGGCGCCCAGCCAGCCGGTTCGCGCAGCGGCCATTTTGCCTGTCCGATGGCCTTCACGATGGGCGCGTCCGGTCCGAACTGGTAGAGCATCTGGTTGCCGGAGAACACGATGGCCAGCGAGCGGGCGATGGACATCATGCCGAGCGTCACGACGAAGGAGGGCATGCCGAAATAGGCGACGAAGAAGCCGTTGACGGCGCCGCAGGCAAGCCCGGTCGCCATGCCGGCTGCGAACGCCACGTACCAGGGATAGTGCCATGTCAGGAACAGGCCTGCCACTATCGCGACGAGCGCCATTATGGAGCCGACCGACAGATCGATGCCACCCGTGATCAGCACGACGGTCATGCCGAGCGCCATGATACCGATCGGGGCGAAGTTGCGCGTTATGTTTGTCAGGTTCTCGGCAGTGCCGAAATTCGGCTCGATGGAGGTCATCACCAGCATCAGCACCAGAAGCGCGATGGTTACCCAGAAGGACTGGGCTCCGAGAAGCTTTTGCAGGAGCGTCTGTTCGCGAACCGCGACGACTTCGTCCAGTACGGCATGGTCGGTGACGGCCGGGTTGGCTGCGCCGGATTGGTCTTGGCTAAGCTGCACGTATCGCTCCCGTAATCAGTCCGGTAATTTCTTCGGGCGAGGTCGCCGTGGTCGGCTTGTCCGCAACCTTGGTGCCCCGGCGCATGACGATGATGCGATCGCACACGGCAAAGACGTCCGGCATGCGGTGGCTTATCAGCATTACCGACACGCCCTGGGCCTTCAGGCGGCGGATCAGTTCCAGCACCTCGGCCACCTGACGCACCGAGATAGCGGCGGTCGGCTCGTCCATCATGACCAGCTTGGCGTTGGAGAGGCGCGTGCGCGCGATGGCAACGGCCTGTCGCTGCCCGCCCGACATCTTGCGGACGAGGTCGCGCGGACGGGTTTCGGACTTGAGCTCGGCAAACAGCGCGGCCGAGCGATCGATCATCGCCTGCTTGTCGAGAACGCGGAACGGCCAGAAGCCTTTTTTCATCTCACGTCCGAGGAAAACGTTCTGCGCCGCGGTCAGGTTGTCGGCCAGCGCGAGGTCCTGATAAACTACCTCGATACCACGACTTCTCGCCTCTATGGGCCTCTGGAAGTCGCAGACCTCGTCGTTGATCAGCACGGCGCCGTCGTCGGGCACGAAGTTGCCGGCGATCAGCTTCACCATCGTCGACTTGCCGGCACCATTGTCGCCCATCAGGCCGACGACTTCGCCGGGTTCGACGCTGAAGCTGATATCCGTCAGTGCGCGGATGGCGCCGAAACTCTTCGACACGCCGTGGACTTCCAGTAGTGCCATCTCCTCCCGCCTTTCCGACCGCGCTGTCCGTGCCAGCGGCCTCTCCCCAGCTTTACGTTGGCTTCGCCGTCCGATCTGTTTCAGTCGGTACCTCCGACATGAATGTTTGCCGCGTGTCCCCAACGGTCACCCACTGGCGCGACCGCGCCGAGCGCAGCACCGCGTCCACCACCCTGTCGACCGCCAGGCCGTCCCTGAAATCCGGTACCGTCTTTTCGCCCGTGCTCAGGCCTTTCAGGAAATCCGCGACCTGGTGGACGAATGTATGTTCGTATCCGATCTGCAGTCCCGGCACCCACCACGCCTTCATGTATGGGTGGTCACTGTCCGATACGTGGATCGAGCGCCAGCCGCGTAGCGCGCTTTCGTCGCGATGGCTGAAGAAGCGCAGGCGATGCAGGTCATGTAGGTCCCATTCGATGGAACCGTGCTCGCCGTTCACCTCCAGCGTGAAAAGAGCCTTGTGCCCGCGCGCAAAGCGCGTCGCCTCGAAGCTCGCCAGCGAACCGTCCGCGAAGCGGGCAAGGAAGAGACCGGCATCTTCGGCGGTTATCACCTCGCGTTTGCCACTCACCGCGTGCACGCGTTCGGGTATGAATATCTCGGTCATGCCGCACACTTCGGCGACGGGGCCGACGAGCCATTGTGCGGCGTCGATGCAATGGGCGAGCAGGTCGCCGGAGACACCGCTTCCCGAACGGCTTGCATCCAGCCGCCATGTGCCGGGTCCCCCCTGCGGCAGGTCCGCCGACATCGTCCAGTCCTGCAGGAACTTGAAGCGGCTGTGGAATATCCGGCCGAGCCGTCCCTGCCGGATCATGTCGTTGGCGAGCGTCAGCGCCGGCACACGCCGATAATTGTACCAGATCATGTTGGCGACGCGAGCACGCTCCACGGCGTTGACCATGCGTCGCGCCTCGGCAAGCGAACGCCCGAGCGGCTTCTCGCAGGCCACCATCTTGCCGGCTTCCGCCGCCGCTACGGCGATCTCGGCATGCGTGTCATTCGGGCTGGCAATGTCGATGAGGTCTATGTCGTCGCGTGCGACCAGCCTGCGCCAGTCGGTCTCATACGAGATGAAGCCCCATTGTGCCGCGAAATCCCTCGCCTTGGCTTCGTCGCGTGAGCACACCGCGACAAGCTCCACGTCGGTTTCCCCAAGGAAGAATCGCTTCACCTGATTATAGGCATTGGAATGGGCACGGCCCATAAAGCCGGTCCCAACGAGTCCAACCCTCAAGACTCGATTGTCCGGCACCTCTACCCTCCCAAACACCAATCCAGCAGTTTTTGTCGCCTCGGGAGAGCGTGTCAACCGAAATTGATATATTAATGTACGATGTGTAGGCGCGAAATGCGTCCGCGCATCGCACAGTGTTGATTTTGCTGGAGCACCTCCCTCTTGCCTGATGCATGGAAATTATGATTGCAATATATGCATTCAGGCAACATAAATTGAAGTCGATGAGTCGGCGGCGATTGGGAGTCCTCAATTCACCCCGGAATCGAAATCCAGCGCTCCTCCCTTGCTGAATTCTGGATTGCTTCCAGGATGGCTTGGATGCGTGCGCCGGCATGGAAGCCGAAGGGCTCGGCACGTCTACCCGCCATAGCCTCTAGGTAGAGCGCGATCTCGATGGCTTTCAGGTCGTTGAAGCCGAGCTGGTGGCCCGGCGCGACGCAGAAGCGACCATAAAGCGGATGGTCGGGACCGGCCTCGATGCGCCGAAAGCCGCGGCGTCCCGCAGGGTCGGCCGCGCTGTAGAAATGCAACTCGTTGAAACGCTCCTGCGTGAAGACCAGCGCGCCCTTCGAGCCGTAGACCTCGAAATCGTGCTGCATCTTGCGGCCCGTGGAGATCCAACTTGCCTCAACGCTGCCCGAGGCGCCGCTGGCGAAGCGTAGGAAGGCGCGGCCGATATCGTCGACCTCGACGGCGCGCCGGCCACCCTTGCCGTCCGGGCGGCTGGCGATCGCCGTCACGCAATCGCCCATCACGCGCGTGATCGGCCCGAGCAGGTACTCGGCGGTGGCGAGAGCATGGCTGCCGAGATCGGCCAGCGCACCGCCGCCAGCAGGATCGTGGCGGAAGGTGAACGGCCCCTCCGGGTCGATCATGTAATCCTCAGCGTGGACGCCGCGATAGCTGCGGATCTCGCCGAGTTCGCCATCAGCGATCAATTCGCGGGCGAGCGCCAGCATCGGGTTGCAGAGATAGTTGAAGCCGACTTGCGTCGTCCGGCCGGCGGCGGTCGCGGCATTGGCCATCTCGCGCGCGTCGACGGCCAGCGGGGCCAGCGGCTTCTCGCAATAGACGTGTTTGCCGGCGGCGATCGCCGCAAGCGCCATCTCCTTGTGCAGCGCGTTGGGCGCGGTGATGTCGATCAGGTCGATCTCCGGATCAGCGATCAGGCTGCGCCAGTCGCCGCTCGACCGCGAAAAGCCCAGCGCCAGCGCCGCGCTCGCCGCCAGCTCCGGCGACTGGTCGGCCACGCTGCGCAACTCGACCTCAAACGGCAGGTCGAATACTCGCCCGGCGGTCGCGAAACCGAACACATGGGCCTTGCCCATGAAACCCGTGCCGATCAGGCCGACTCGCAACCGGGGCTTTTCAGTGTTCATAGAGAGAGGCTCCGTTCACGATCAGCGTCGGGTCGATGCGCTTGTCGAAGAAGTCCAGCACGTTCCGCACGGACGAGACGGCCATGCGCTCGCCGCACTCGGCCGTCAGCGCCGCATTATGGGGAGAGAGCACGACCTGGTCCAAGGCTAGCAGCGGATCGCCCGGCTTTGGCGGCTCGTCGACGAACACGTCGAGCCCGGCGGCGGCGATCCTGCCTTCGCGCAACGCAACGGCCAGCGTCACCTCGTCCACCGCGCCGCCGCGCGCCGTGTTGACGATGATCGCCGAGGATTTCATCATAGCCAGTTCCTCCGCGCCAATGATCGGTTGGTCGCTCTTCGGCACATGGATGCTCACCGCGTCGGCCCAGGCGAGCGCCGCCTTGAGATCGCCGGCCGGCGCGACGGCCTCGGCCGGCCAGCCGAGCTTTTCCAGAAAAGGATCATGCGCCCGGATCGTCATGCCGAAGCCGGAAGCCATATGCGCCAGGTGCCGCCCGATGCGGCCGTAACCGATGATCAGCAGGTTCTTGGCCGACAGCTCGACCGGCTCCAGCCGGTTACGCCATACCCAGCCGCCGTCGCGCACCGCGCGGTCGGCGCGGACCGCCCGCTTGGCGGCGGCCAGAAGCAGCATCATCGCATGCTCGGCGACCGAGACCGAATTCACGTCGCCGATCACCGCCAGCGTGATGCCGCGCGCATTGAGCGAAGGTACATGCACGGCGTCGTAGCCGACGCCATGGCGTGAGACGATCTTCAGCCTTTCGGCCTTGGCAATAGTCGAGGCCGAGAGAGGCTGGGTGCGGATTACCAGCGCATCGGCCTTGCCGATATATGGCGCGTAGCTCGGTTCGGAGACTTCTTCGACATAGTCGTAAGTGACGCCGGGCGTGGCGTCGAGCAGCGCGATGCCACTCGGATGCAGCTTGCCGGCGACGAGGACGTGCGGCATCAATAGCCTCCCTTGGCCGAAGCGGCCTTAGCGGCACCTCCGGTCAACTCGCGAAACTTGCGCACATTCGCCTCCGCCGTGCCGGCTAGCATGCGCACATCGTTGGACACGGTCGTCATGTCGAAGCCCCAGGCGACGGCGCGCGCCGCATAGTCCGGCGTGCCGCAATGGAGCGCGGCGCGGATGCCGGCCTTGCGGCAGGCGGCGACGATCTTTTGCAGGGCCTCGATCATCTCCGGCTCCTCGCGGTCGAAAGCCGGCGCAAGACGCCCCTGCCCCAGCCCCAGCGTCAGGTCGGCCGGGCCGACATAGATGCCGTCAAGGCCCGGCGTCGCGGCGATGGCCTCCAGATTGTCCATGGCCTGCGCCGTCTCGACCATGGCGAAGGCCAGCACCTCGCCGTTCGCCTCGGACGCGTAGTTCGCGCCTACCGCGAAATTCGCTCGCGTCGGACCGAAGCTACGCTGGCCGAGCGGCGGGTAGCGCATATAGGAGACGAACTCCGCCGCTTGCTCGGCGGTGTTGACCATTGGGCAGATCACCCCATAGGCCCCGGCGTCGAGTGCCTTCATGATGATCCCCGGCTCCAGCCACGGCACCCTGACCAGCGGCACGACGCCGGAAGCGCGCATCGCCTGAAGCATCGAAAGCGCCGCCTGATAGTCCACCGCGCCGTGCTGCAAATCTATGCCGATGCTGTCGTAGCCCTGCGCCGCCATGATCTCTGCAGTGAAGGAATTGGCGATGGACAGCCAACCGTTGATAGTCGGCCTGCCCTCGACCCAGCTTTGCTTGATCTTGTTCTTGATCATTACCAATCCTCAATCACCTGCGGTCTTCAAAGCACGATCTGGGCGAGCTTGACGTCGAGATAGTCGCCGATGCCTTCGGCACCGCCCTCGCGGCCCATACCGGAATGGTTGACGCCGCCGAACGGCACCTCCGAGGCGGCGAGGGCGTAGCTGTTGACCCCGACCATGCCCGCCTTCAGGTTGGCGACGACGCGGCGCGCCCGCTCCGGGCTGTGCGTGAAGGCATAGGCCGACAGACCCATCTTCGAGGCGTTGGCCCGCTCGATGACCTCGTCGTCCGACGAAAAACGCGTGATCGCCGCGACCGGGCCGAAATTCTCCTCGGCAAACACCGCCATGTCGTCGCTGACCTCGGCCAGCACCGTCGGCTCGTAGAAATACCCGGCGTTGAACGCGGCGGCGCGGCGGCCGCCGGCCACCACCTTTGCGCCGGCCTTTTCTGCATCCGCGACGATGGCCTCGATCTGCGCCAGCCGACCGGCGTTGATCAGCGGCCCCATCTGCACCGATGGGTCAAGGCCGTCGCCGAGCTTCAGCGCGCCGGCGCGGGCGGCGAAACCTTCCACGAAGGCGTCGTGCAGGCTTTCATGGACGAAGAAGCGGTCCGGCGTGACGCAGACCTGCCCCGCATTGGCGTATTTGGTAGGCACGGAAACGTTGAGCACCGTTTCGAGGTCGGCATCGTCGAACACGATCAGCGGCGCATTGCCGCCGAGTTCCATCGACACCTTCTTCACCGTGTCGGCTGCATCGCGCAGCATCTGCTGGCCGACCCGCGTCGAGCCGGTGAGCGAGACCTTGCGTACCGCAGGCGAGGCCATGATAGGCGCATATGTCGAGCCGGTCGAGCCGACCAGCAAGCCTACGGTTCCGGGCGGCAGCTTGCCGGCGCGCAGGCAGTCCACCATCACCATCGCCACGCCCGGCGTCTGGCTGGAAGGGCGAATGACGATGGAGCAACCGGCAGCCAGCGCCGGCGCGACCTTGCGCGCCACCAGCGCGGCCGGAAAGTTCCAGGCGGTGAAGGCCGCGACGACGCCGACCGGCTCGCGCGACACCTCAAAGCGGCCTCCCGGCACACGGCTTTCGACGATGCGACCATAGATGCGTCGCGCTTCCTCACCGTACCAGCGGAACTGGTCGGTCGCCAAGCTCCATTCGCGCTCCGACTGGACGATCGGCTTCCCCGTCTCGGTCGAGATCATCCGTGCGGCTTCGTCTTTGCGACGGACCATCTCGTCGGCGATGGCGTGCAGCGCGTCGGCGCGTTCGAAACCGCCCTTGGCGCGCCAGGCAGCGAGGCCGCGCGACGCGCATTCCAGCGCCTCGGCCGTATCATCCGGCGTCGCGGCGGGCGCCTTGCCAAGCAAGCGTTCGGTGACGGGGCTCAGAACGTCCAGCGTGGCGCCGTCTTGCGCCGGACGCCAGCTGCCGTCGATGAACAGGCCGTAATTCTCGTACATCGCCCTATCCAATCTCGCTGACCTTGACGATCCTGCCTTCGCGGACCGATTTCATCGCCGCCTCGGCCAGCGCCAGCGCCACGCGCCCGTCCTCGAAGCCCACCGAAGGCGCGCGCCCCTCGGCCACCGCAGCGGCGAATTCGCCGATCTCGTCGTTGAACGCCTGTTCGTAGCGCTCAATGAAGAAGTTCAGGTAAGGTTCAGCTCTCTCGGTGAACTCGGCCGCGAACAGCCGCGCGCCATGCGGCCGGCGGTTCTCCGAAACCGCCATACCGGCCGAGCCCAGGGCCTCGACGCGCTGGTCGTAGCCATAGACGGCCTGTCGTGAATTGTTGATGATCGCCTGCCTCCCGCTCGCCGTCTTCATCACGACCGTCACCGTGTCGAAGTCGCCCGTCCGCTCCATCAAGGCTGGGTCGACCAGCCGGCTTCCGGTCGCGAAGACCTCGACCGGCTCCTCGCCCAGCATGAAGCGGGCCATGTCGAAATCATGGATGGTCATGTCGCGGAACACGCCGCCCGACCCTTCGATATAGGCGGCCGGCGCCATACCGGGATCGCGCGAGGTGACGATCACCTGATGCAATTCGCCGATCGCGCCGTCGCGGATCGCCGCGCGGGTGGCGGCGTGGCCGGCGTCGAAGCGCCGCACGAAGCCGAGCATGATCGGAATCTTGGTGTCGCGGATGCGTTCGGCGCAGAGGTCGACCCTTTCGAGGCTCAGGTCGATCGGCTTCTCGCACAGGATAGGCTTCCCGGCCGCGACGGCCTTCTCGATATAGTCGGCATGAGTTTCGGTGGAGGTGGCGATCAGGACCGCGTCGACCGACGGCGAGGTGATCGCCTCATCTCCCGACGCAAAGGCCGGAACGCCGAGGTTGCCGGCGACTTCCGCCGCTGCGGTCGCGTTTATGTCATAGACCCCTGCCAGCTTTGTTGCCGGATGAGCCGCTACGTTGCGGGCATGCATCCGACCGATCCGGCCACAGCCGAGGACACCGATTTTCAACATATTCACTCTCCTATATGCAGCGAAAGTTGCAATACTTTCCCTAAGTCAACTAATGTTTCATGATCCAATCGGCATTGCGATGAGCGACGGACTACAAACCTCGGGATGGACAGCCAGACTCGCTTGGTAATTCAGAATTTAGCAGCACGGTCTTAGAGTGATCAGCCGACTGGCGGGCATTTGGACATGCCGCTTTTGATGGCATGTTTCGAACCGGCGCCTCATTGGCGGCGATAACAAGCGTGATCGGACAAATGATGTCGGAATCGAGAGCTTCGTGGTCGCGCATAGCCATACTCACGCTGGCGACAGCGAGCACCGTGGGGGTATGCAAGCCGCAACGTACAGCGTGCACGAACGGATTGTCCTCGACATCATTATTCTTCCACCGAACTTCTGCAATACTCTTTGCATGACTATTGATTTGTCAATAGCCATTTCGTAAGCTCGGGAAAATTCAGTTTGTCGCAGGGAGGAAAATGATGGCGGGAACAGTCCGGCTCACCATGGCGCAGGCGCTCGTGCGCTATCTGTGCAACCAGTTCACGATTGTGGACGGCGAGCGGGTTCCGCTGTTCCCCGGCGTGTTTGCCATCTTCGGCCACGGCAACGTCACCTGCCTGTCGGAGGCGCTGGAGGCGGTCAAGGACACGCTGCCGACATGGCGCGGCCAGAACGAACAATCGATGGCGCTGGCGGCGATCGGCTTCGCCAAGGCCAGGAAACGCCGGCAGATCATGGTCGCCACCAGCTCGATCGGGCCGGGCGCGCTCAACATGGTCACAGCGGCGGGCGTCGCCCACTCGAACCGTCTGCCGGTGCTGCTTCTGTCCGGCGACACCTTCGTCAACCGGCGGCCCGACCCGGTCATGCAGCAGGTCGAGCATTTCGGTGACCCGACCATCAACGTCAACGACGCCTTCAAGGCCGTGACGCGCTACTGGGACCGCATCGTGCATCCCGAACAGATCATCTCCTCCCTGCCGCAGGCGGTCGCGACCATGCTGGACCCCGCCGATTGCGGCCCGGCCTTCATCGCCCTGCCGCAGGACGTGCAGGAGATCGCCTGGGACTACCCGGAAGAGTTCTTCGAGCCGACCGTGCACGCCGCGCCGCGTCCGCGCCCTGACCGCGACCGGCTGGCGGAAGCCGCGCGGCTGCTAAGGGCCGCCAAGCTGCCGCTGATCATCTGCGGCGGCGGCGTGCATTATTCCGGCGCGGAGAAGGCGTTGGCCGACTTCGCCGAAAAGCGCGGCATTCCATTGGCAGAGACGATCGCAGGCAAGGGCGCGGTCACGCACCGCCATCCGGCCCATATCGGCCCGATGGGCATCGTCGGCTCGTCCTCGGCCAACGCGCTTGCCGCCGAGGCTGACCTGATCCTGGCCGTCGGCACGCGGCTGATGGACTTCACCACAGGCTCGTGGAGCGCGTTCGCGCCCGACGCCAAATTCGTATCGATCAACGCCGCCCGCTGGGACGCGACAAAGCACCGCGCGCTGCCCGTCGTCAGCGACGCGCTGGAAGGCGTCACCGAACTGGATGCGGCGCTCGGCGACTGGAAGGCCGACAAGAGCTGGACGGCCAAGGGTGTGGCTGAATTCGCCAAGTGGAACGCCCTGCTCGACGATCTCCAGAAGCCGACCAACGATCCGGTCCCGACCTATGCGCAGGTGGTCGGCGTGGTCAACGCCCGCGCCGGCGAGCGCGACCGGCTGATCACCGCCGCCGGCGGCCTGCCGGGCGAGGTCATGAAGAACTGGCGCGTCAAGGAGCCGAACACCTTCGACTGCGAATTCGGCTTCTCCTGCATGGGCTACGAGATCGCCGCCGGCTGGGGCGCGGCCATGGCCGACCCGACCCGCACCCCGATCGTGATGATCGGCGACGGCACCTACATGATGATGAACTCAGACATCTATTCGACCGTGCTGTCGGGCCACAAGATGATCGTGGTGGTCTGCGACAATGGCGGCTACGCGGTGATCAACCGGCTCCAGAACGGCAAGGGCGGCGCGTCGTTCAACAACCTGATCAGGGACTGCCGCGTGAATGAGCCGTTCGCGGTCGACTTCGCCAAGCATGCCGAGGCGATGGGCGCGCTGACACGGCGCGTCGAGAGTCTCGCCGATCTCGGCCAGGCGATCGACTGGGCCAAGAGCACCGACCGTACGACGGTAATCACCATCGTCTCCGATGCCTTCGCCTGGACGCCGGGCGACGCATGGTGGGATGTCGGAGTGCCACAGGTGAGCGCGCGCAAGGAAGTGAACGCCGCCGCCGCCGACCAGCAGGCAGGTCGCAGGAAACAGCGCGTCGGCGTCTAACCATGGCGCCCGCAACGAGGCGTCCAGCCGGCGGAGCACGGAGCGAACTCCCGGCTCCGCGCCGCTAGCTCAATCCGATTTGGAGCAGGACATGAAAGCGAGACTGGGCATAGCACCGATTGCATGGTGGAACGACGACCTCAAGGAATTGAGCGACGACGTTTCGCTGGAGGAATGCCTGTCGCAGGCGCGGCAGGCGGGCTTCACCGGCATGGAAACCGGCCGCCGCTTCCCGATGGACGCCGGCGAACTTGGCCCGGTCCTCGACGCGCATGGAATGCGGGTCTGCGGCGGATGGTTCTCCGGCCTGCTGCTGGACGGCGACATCGAGGTTGAGAAGGACCGCATCGCGGCGCAGATGGCCTTGTTCAAGGCCGTTGACGCGCCCTGCATCGTCTATGGCGAGACGGCCGGCTCCATCCAGGGCAACCGCAGCGCGCCGCTCGCCACCCGCCGCCGCCTCGACGAGCACCAGATCAGGACCTACGGCCGCAAGATGACCGCCTTCGCCGAATGGTGCGCGGAGCAAGGGATGCCGCTGGCGTACCATCATCATATGGCCGCAGTGATCGAAAGCGAGGAGGATGTCGACCTCCTGATGAAGCACTCGGGCGAGGCGCTGCCCCTGCTTTACGATGCCGGGCACATGGCGTTTGCGGGCGGCGACGTGCTGCGGATGATCGACAGGCATCACCGGCGCATCTCCCATGTCCACACCAAGGATGTCCGCGCCGATGTGATCGCCGGTCTCGACCGCACGCGCGAGAGCTTCCTCGACGCCGTGGTCAAGGGGGCGTTCACGGTTCCCGGCGACGGCTCGCTCGACTTCGAGGCCATCGTCAGGCGCCTGGCCGGCTACGGCTATGAGGGCTGGTTCGTCGTCGAGGCAGAGCAGGATCCGGTAAAGAACCCGCCGCTCAGGATGGCGCAGATCGGCTATGCCGAACTCATGCGCGTCATGGCCGCCGCCGGCTACACCGTGGAGGAATGAAGATGAACCGCATGGACGGAAGGATCTGCGTCGTTAGCGGCTCGACACAGGGGCTCGGCGCAACGATCGCGCGGCGCCTCGCCGAAGCCGGCGCCGCAGGCATCGTGACGCTCGGACGCAACCGCGACAAGGGTGCCGCCATCGCCGAATCCATCATGAAGCAGACCGGCGTCGCCGTGCATTTCGTCGCCGCCGATGTCGGCAAGGTCGAGGACTGCCGCCATGTGCTGGCGGAGACGGACCGCGTGTTCGGCAAGGTGGATGTGCTGGTCAATGCCGCCGGCATGACCGACCGCGGCACCATCCTCGACACGACGCCGGAGCTGTTCGACCGCATGTTCGCGGTCAACGTGCGCGGCCCCTACTTTCTCATGCAGGAAGCGATCCGCATGATGATCCGCGATGGGATTGCCGGCTCGATCGTCAATATAGGCTCGATCTCGGCGCTGGCCGGCCAGCCCTTCATCAACGCCTATTGCGCTTCCAAGGGGGCGCTGACGACGCTGACGGCCAATACCGCATTCTCGGTGTTGGCCAACCGCATCCGGATCAATCAGCTCAACGTCGGCTGGATGGCGTCGGATCATGAGCGACAGATGCAGGCGCAAAGCAGCGGCGATCCCGACTGGGAGACCAAAGCGGCAGCGAAGCTGCCCTTTGGACGGTTGATCGACCCGGCGGAAGCGGCCCGTGCCGTCAATTTTATCGCTTCCGACGACGCCGGCCTGATGACCGGCGCGATCATCAATTTCGACCAGTCGGTATGGGGTGCGGCGGTGTCGATGCCTGTCCCGAAAGGGCCGATGACGATCTGACGGAATTGCAACGCCGTTGACTCGACACGGGATGTATGCAACAGATATTGCACAAAAGGAAATAATGAAAATTATGATGATTTGACGACCATCCAACGGGATGGACAGGGAGGAAAAGTGGAACCGGCTGACGCGACGGCGCGCCCGCTTCTGGAAGCGCGCAATATCTCGAAATATTTCGGGGCCATCACGGCGCTGCACGGCGTCAATTTCCATGTCGAAGCCGGTGAAGTGCTGGGCGTCGTCGGCGACAACGGCGCCGGTAAATCCACCCTGATGAAAATCCTTTCGGGCCTCTATGCCCCGAGCGAGGGCGAACTCGTCTTCGAGGGCGAGCCGGTCCGCTTTTCCGGTCCGAAGGAAGCGCGCCTGAAGGGGATCGAGATGGTCTACCAGGACTTCGCGCTGGCCGGGAACATGGCGATCTACGAGAACATCTATCTCGGCCGCGAGCCGGGCCGCAAGTTTGGTCCGCTCAGGATCGTCGACCATGACAAGTCGCGCTCGATGGCGAAGGAACACCTCGACAAGCTGAAGATTCACGTCAAGTCGATCGACCAGAACACCGAGAACCTGAGCGGCGGCCAGCGGCAGGCGGTGGCGATCGCCCGCGCCACCGCGTTCGACGCCAAGCTCGTCATCATGGACGAGCCGACAGCGGCGCTCGCCATCAAAGAGGTCGGCAAGGTGCTCGACCTGATCCGCTCGCTCAAGGACCACGGCGTCGCGGTGATCATCATCTCGCATCGCATGGACGACATCTTCTACTGCTGCGACCGCGTCATGGCTCTCTACCAGGGCACTAATTTCGCGGAAGCCCGCTTGTCCGACACCAACCGCAACGAGGTCATCGGCTGGATCATGGGCACCAAGGGCCACACCCAGCAACTCGCGCACGATCGGTTGAATTGACATGCTCTACAATCCGAAGCTTTCGCAATTCATGGAAACCTACGGTATCGTTGTCGTCGTGCTGGCGATGATGGCGGTACTGGCCTTGATCAAGCCGGACGTGTTCCTGTCCGCCGAGAATCTCACGAACATATTGAAGCAGAACGCCTCTCTGGCGCTGCTGGCGCTCGGCATGCTGGTGGTCATCGTCACCGGCGGCATTGACCTCTCTGTCGGTTCGGTCATGGCGCTGGCTATGGTCGTCATCGCGATAGCCAGCCAAGCCGGTGTCCCCTGGCCGGTCTGCCTGCTGATCGGCCCGGCCGTCGGCCTCGCCGCCGGTTGGGTCAATGGCGTCGGCCTGACCTGGCTCAGCCTGCCGCACCCCTTCATCATGACACTCGGCACGCTGAACATCGCGCGCGGCCTGACCTATCTGGTGACGGGCGGCGCCCCAGTGTCCGGCGTGTCGCCCGAGGTTCGTTATCTCGGGACGGAATATTGGAGCCTCGGCCTCTTCCAGCCACCTGCCGGCCTGCCGGTAAGCCTGATCGTGGTAGCCGTCAGCGCCGTCCTTCTCTGGTTCTTCCTCAACCGCACCTCGACCGGTCGCCACATCTACGCCATCGGCGGCAACCCGCATGCGGCGCGTGTCTCGGGTGTCAATGTCGACCGTGTGCTGGTCGTGGTCTACATGATCTGTGGCTTCTTTTCTGGCCTAGCCGGACTTCTCCTGATCGGCCGCACCGGCTCCGGCTTCCCCAATGCCGGCATCGGCATCGAGTTGGACGCGATCGCCGCGGTCATCATCGGCGGCGCCTCGTTCTTCGGCGGGCGCGGCACCGTGCTCGGCGTGCTGGCCGGCGTGCTGATCATGGGCCTGCTGCGCAACGGCCTGAACATCAACAATGTCAGCGCCTTCTGGCAGATGATCCTGATCGGCTTCGTCATCATCATCGCCGTCTATATCGACGTGCTGCGGCGCAAGGCCGCCGTGCGCCGCTGACCGCTCAGAATTCCGGCCGCGTTCGTCTCCGCGCGGCCGGTGAACATACTCCGCGAGACCCTGAAACCCTTGGGAGGAAGTGCCATGAAGAAAATACTGCTTGCCAGCGCCGCGATGGTGGCGATGGCCGCTTCGGCGCAGGCCGACACCTATGTCGTCAGCATGAAAGGTCCGGCGGCCGGCAACCCCTATTGGGCGCAATTCGAGGAAGGCGCCAAGGCCAAAGGCAAGGAACTGGGCGTCGAGGTTCTTGTCGTCTCGCCGCCGAGCGAAACCGATATCCAGGCCCAGATCGGCCAGATCGAGGACCTGATCGCCCAGAAGGTCGACGGCATCGCGCTCGCCCCGACCGATCCGGCCGCGCTCGCGCCGGTGGTCGATCAGGCGAAGGCCGCCGGCATCAACGTCGTGTTCGTCGACGGGGCCGGCACGAATGAAGGCGTCCCCTTCATCGGCACTAACAACCTGGCGGGCGGCAAGCTCGGCGGCGAGTTCATGTGCAAGAGCCTGCCGGCCGGCTCGGAAGTCGCCATCCTGCAAGGCGTTCTGACCACGACCAACGGTGCCGACCGCTATAACGGCTCCAAGGAAGCGCTGGAAGGCTGCGGCATGAAGGTCGTCGCCGCGCAGCCCGCCGACTGGGACCGCGCCAAGGCGCTGTCGGTCACCGAGACGATCCTCGCCGGCAACCCCAACATCGCCGGCATCTTCGGCTCCAACGACAACATGGCGCTCGGCGCGATCGAGGCATTGAAAGCGGCCGCCAAGCTCGAGAAGGTGATGGTGGTCGGCTACGACGCCAATCCCGACGCGGCGAAGTCGATCCTGGCCGGCGAAATGACGGCCTCGGTGGCGCAGGCGCCCGCCAAGATGGCCGGCCTGGGCATCCAGGCGCTGGTCGACCTCAAGGCCGGTAAGGAAGTGCCCCTGGTGACCGACCCCGGCACGGTGCTCGTGACCAAGGAAAACGCCGAGCAGTACAAGTAAGACAGGAGGCGGTCCCGGCGCCTTGCCGGGACCGCCTTCAAACGGACAGGACCGCGTGATGGCTGAAACAGCATCCATTCCTAGATTCCCGCAGCCGTCGCGCCTGCTTCGGCTCGGCTTCGTCGGCGGCGGCGAAGGCGCGCTGATCGGCGAGGTCCACGCCAACGGCGCGCGCCTGTCGAACCGCTGGCGGATCGTCGCGGGCGCGCTGTCATCCGATCCCGAGCGGGCGCGGCGCTCCGCCGCAGCCTGGATGCTCGAGCCGGACCGCGCCTATGCCGATTTCCGCGAGATGGCGGCGCGCGAGGCCGCACGGCCGGACGGCATAGACGCCGTGGTGATCGCAACGCCCAACCACCTACACCACGCGGTCGCCGCCGCCTTCATGGACGCCGGCATCGACGTCATCTCCGACAAGCCGCTGACGACCAATCTCGGCGACGCGCTCGACCTCGTCCGCCGCCAGCGGGAAAGCGGCCTCGTCTTCGGCGTGACCTATGCCTACGCCTCCCATGTCATGGTGCGGCAGGCGCGCGAGATGATCCGTGCCGGTATGCTCGGCCACATCCGCCAGATCCACGTCGAATATTTCCAGGAATGGGCGATCGGGCTGACCGACGAGGAGGGCAAGCGTCCGTGGCGGCTCGACCCGGCCAGGGTCGGAAACGCCTTCACGGTAGGCGACATCGGCACGCACGCCGCGCATCTGGCCTCCTTCGCGACCAGCAAGGACATCGAGCAGGTACGAGCGCTGTTTCATGTCTCCGGCCAGCCCAAGGCGCTGGAGGACACTGCCTTCATGCACCTGCGCTTCGAGGGCGGCGCGCCTGGGACGCTGATGGTCTCGCAGGCGGCGGCCGGCACGCAATGCGGCCTGCGGCTGCGGGTGTTCGGCTCGCTGGCCGGACTGGAATGGAACCAAGAGGAACCGGAATTCCTGCGCTTCACGCCGCTCGACGAGCCGACCCGGATCATCGGGCGCGGCTACGGCGCCGGCATGCTGCCCGCCGCCGCGCGCTTCGTGCGCA